>CEPV01017341.1_pt1 | contig 32301 bp, 31 predicted proteins | sample 530451 | NCBI WGS metagenome assembly CEPV01 (sample SAMEA2620097, study PRJEB7988) | marine metagenome | isolation source: saline water (ENVO:00002010), including
CGGCTCACACATAAAGCCCCCGGCTTGGCCGGGGGATATTTACTCTGCTAGATGTAGGGAAAGATGTAGGGAGACGAGAGGGAGCGGCCAGCCATGTCCAGCGAGGAAACCATCATAATACCCGTCGCCAGCGGTAAAGGGGGTGTCGGAAAGAGTGTGTTAACCGCAAACCTTGGCATCGCCCTGGCACGCGAGGGCCACTCGACGGTGTTAGTGGACCTCGATCTAGGAGGTTCCAACCTGCACCTCTACCTTGGAATTCCAAACGACTTTGCTGGTGTCGGTGATTTTCTGCTGGCCAGAAGTGCGGCGCTTTCAGATATGCTGGTGGAGAGCGGCGTCGACAATCTGTCCTTCATACCGGGTGACGGTAGAACGCCTGGGATGGCCAACATCACCTACGCGCACAAAGTGCGGCTGATCAACAACCTCAAGAAGATCAGGGCAAAGTACCTGTTGCTGGACATCGGATCCGGCAGCAGTTTCCATAACCTGGACTTTTTCGGGATGGCGGACAGACAGATCCTGGTGATAACGCCGGATTTGCCCTCAATCATCAATGCCCTTACCTTTCTTAAGAACTATCTGTTCAGGGCGTTGTGCCGACAGTTCTCTCGTCAGCGCAGGATCGTGACGCTGTTGAAGGAAGCGCAGAAACAACCGATCACCAGTGCCTCCTTTTCGGTGGACGATGTGCTGGAAGATATTGCCGCCATCGACCCGGCTGCCAGCGTTACCGCAAGGGAACTGGTGCGTCGATGCCGACCGAGGATAATCTTCAACCAGGGGAGTCACTGCGACCAACTGAAATTGATCAAGCAGATCGATCACGCCCTCGCCTCAATCAATGTGGAGGGTGATTATTTCGGGTTTGTCTTTTTCGATCCCAGCGTGCGCGAGTCGGTGGGCACAAGTAGATCTCTGCTATCCGATCATCCCCAGAGCATCGCTGCGCTCGGTATCGCGGGCATCGCGGATCGGCTGTCCCGGCGCTGGGAGCAGGAGATTCCGGCAAGCGGCAAATTGCTGAGGGAAGATACGAAACGATTCCAGCATCGCCACGTTACGCGGAACTAGCTGCAAGCGGGGCGCGTCTCAAACCGAAGCTCTCCCTACACATATGTGTGCTCTCTGTGCTCTCTGTGGTGCAATGGGAACGCGGACAAGAGCGGTCAGAATTGGGCGTTGTTGGGAACACGGGGAAACGGAATCACATCCCGCACATTGGCAAGCCCCGTGATATACAGCATTAACCGTTCAAAACCGAGACCAAATCCGGCGTGGGGAACGGTGCCGTAACGGCGCAGGTCACGGTACCACCAGTAGTGTTCCTTGGGCAGTTCGGCCTCGTCCATGCGCTGATCCAGAACAGCCAGCCGTTCTTCCCGTTGACTTCCGCCTATAATCTCGCCGATGCCAGGCATCAGAACGTCCATGGCTGCCACTGTTTTGCCATCGTCATTGAGGCGCATATAGAATCCCTTGATCTCCTTCGGATAATTCGTGACCGTGACCGGGGTGCTGAAGTATTCTTCAGCGAGAAATCGTTCATGCTCAGACTGCAGGTTCAGGCCCCATTCGACCGGGTATTCAAATTTCCGGCCCGACTGCTTCAATACGTCTACCGCGTCTGTGTAATTGATACTTTCAAATTTGGACTCGATCGCGTTCTCCATGCGGGCAATACACTCCTCATCGACCCGCTGAGCGAAAAACGCCATGTCGTCCTGCCGTTCATCCAATACGGCTCTGAAGACAGACTTGAGCAGACTTTCAGCAAGTTCGGCGTTTGCCCCGAGATCCGCAAAGGCGATTTCAGGTTCAACCATCCAGAATTCCGCTAGATGGCGGCTCGTGTTGGAGTTCTCGGCACGAAAAGTCGGACCGAATGTATACACTTTGGTCATGGCCAGGCAGAAGGCTTCGACATTCAACTGTCCCGATACTGTGAGGAAAGCTTCCGTGCCGAAGAAGTCCTTATCGTAATCAACACCGCCTTTGGAATCGCGTGGCAGGTTCTGCATATCCAAGGCACTGACCCTGAACATATCACCTGCACCCTCACAGTCACTGGCGGTAATGATCGGCGTGTGTATCCAGTAAAATCCCTGCTCGCTGAAATAACGGTGTATGGCCTGAGCGGCGCAGTGGCGCACCCGGGTACAGGCACTGATGGTATTACTGCGGGGACGCAGGTGAGCGACCTCACGCAGGTATTCGTAGCTGTGCCTCTTCGGCTGCAGCGGATAGTGATCCGGGTTCTCCACCCAACCCACCACCTTGATGGCATCCGCCTGCACTTCAAGGCGCTGCCCCTTCCCCTGCGACTCCACCAGGGTGCCTTGGGCCTCAACTGCACACCCGGTTGTGATCTTCAGCACTTCGCTGGCATAGTTATCCAGGCTATCGGGTACGACCAACTGTAGGCTGTCGAAACATGAGCCATCGTGAATCTGTACAAAGGAAATCCCTGCTTTCGAATCCCTTTTGGTCTTGACCCAGCCCTGGATCATGACCTTTTTGCCGGTGGCAAACTCGCCCTCTAGTAACTTCTGGATCGGTGCCTGAATCATGCGCATCTGTTTCCTTAATGTGTCTATGCCCGTCAGATCGAAAAAGCGATATTACCCAGTCGCTCGGTCAGTATAGTATTCTCACGATAGTCGATGGGCACAACCACCAAACTCGGCCCCACTTCGTCAAATGCAGCCTCTAACGTTTTAACCAGGTCGCGAGAGGCGTGTACCTTATGACCGTGCCAGCCGAATGAATCCGCCAAGAGAGTCCAATCGGGGTTGTTGAATGCAAGATCGGTGTGTCTGCCAAAGTGATCCGTCTGTTTCCATGCGATCAATCCGTACGCGTTGTCCTCCCAGACCATGGCCACGATGTTGGAATTCAAGCGTCGTGCCGTCGCCATTTCCTGTACATTCATCAGAAAGCCGGCGTCGCCGCAGATGGCCAGGACCCTTTGCCGCGGCGCCACCAGATTGGCTGCGATGGCCCCGGGCAGGGCAAATCCCATGGAGCAGAAGCCGTTCGGAATCAAGCAGGTGTTTGGTTCATGACATTGAAAATGGCGGGCGATCCACAGCTTGTGGGCACCCACATCCGACAACAAGATGTCATTCGGCCCCATCACCTGACGACAATCCCACAGCACCTTCTGCGGGCGGATGCTGCCTTCGGTATCATCGTCCTTGTGCTCGGACAACTCCTCATACATATCCGCGCGTGCCTGTCTCTGATAGGACAAGTCGAATGTCGGCACTCCCTCGGAGTCGACTCGTTCATTCAGCATCCACAGCGTGTGAGCCAGATCACCAATCACTTCCAGGTGAGGGTGGTAGTTCTCGTCTATTTCGGCCGGATGGAAGTCGATGTGGATCACTTGCTTGGCGCCGTCGGGATTCCACAGGCGTGGATGATATTCCACCATGTCGAATCCCAGCGCAACGATAAGATCGGCTGCCTCGATGGCCAGAAATACCCGGTCCTTTGCCTGCAGACCGGCTGTATAAAGGCAGTAGTCCGCATCCATATCCACACAGCCCTTGGCCATGAACGTGCTGATCACGCCGATCCGGGTCTTCTCGCAGAACGCTCGCAGTTGTTTGCTGGCGCGCTTGCGAATGCAGCCGTTGCCGGCAAGAATCACCGGCCTGCGCGCGCTCTTGATGGCCTCCCAGGCACGATCCAGTGCAGTGTCGTCGGGAACCGGACGACGGAATCGGATCGGCTGCATCGGCTTCTTCGCCGTCTCCCTACGTGCGATGTCCTCCGGCAATTCGATCAGGGTAGCGCCGGGCTTCTCGCTTCTGGCAATGCGTACACTCTTTCTGACGACTTCGGGGATGGTGTCCTGATGGAATATCGTCTGTGCCCACTTGGTGACCGGTCCGAACATGGCAACCACGTCCATCACCTGGTGCGATTCCTTGTGCAGGCGGGTCGAGGCGCCCTGGCCCGTCAGCACCAGCATGGGGGATCGATCCATATTGGAATCTGCAACGCCTGTGATGAGGTTGGTGGCGCCCGGTCCGAGGGTGCCCAGACAGCCGGCCGGAGAGCCCGTTAAACGGCCGTAGATCTCCGCCATAAAGGCAGCGCCCTGCTCATGGCGGCAGAGGATGAATTCTATCTTTTCGGATTGTTCCAGCGAGACCATGAAATCGGCATTCTCCTCGCCGGGGACGCCGAAGATGTATTCAATGCCTTCGGTCTCGAGGCATTTGACGAACAGATCTGAAGCTTTCATGCCTGGGTTGATACATGCAGGGTGATGTTGACTACATTACACCGTCCAGGTATGCAGTGTCATCCAGAAACCAGCAGCCTGAGGAGAGACCATGTCGGCTTCATCGTACAACCAGCAAAAGCAGGACTACAAATGCTACTACCGTCGCCAGTGCGGCAGCACCGTAGGAGAGCACGGACAACAGACCGAGACCTTGGCGTACCCCTAAATCGAATAGGGTTTTATAAAGCCGGTGCATTGCATGACAGGCGGACAGCATGATTATCCCGAACAGAATAATCGCGCCCACCGGATGGCTCACGAAGGCAAGCATGCGCTCGTAGGACATGGCACCCTGGAATAACCCCATGGGTATAGCTATGCCGGTAACAAAGATCATGGTCGGCGTAATCAGCGCCGTCAATTCGCCGCCGGCTGCAAACAGTGACCAGATGAAACCCTCGTTAGATCTTCTCTCCATTTGCTGGACTCCTAGGGTTTGATGACTACAAGTGCGCCGATGAGCACGGCGATGAATACCGCATAGTGAATTCCGACGAGCGCCGGCCGCGGTACCTTAGTTTCACCAAATTGCAGTGGCATGACCTGAGGCAACAGCTTCAACCAACTGAGGGAGTGGCACAGTGCTAGTCCCAGCGCGATCACGCTGAACCAAATGGACAACGGGCTCTGCAGAGCCGTGAGCCAGCCATTGTATGCTTCCTCTCCCTGGTACAGACGGATGACGCCCACGAGCAGCACGCCGGTGTAGATCGCGATGAATGGACTGCTGAACTCGCGCAGCATATAGGCGCGGTATGACCCGGTCGTGAGCCACCAGGTCGTCGGGATCTTACGTATATAGGGCTTACGACTCATCGTCTTCGATCTCCTATTCACTATCCACAAAGGGTAGCAGCGACTTATACCAGTCAAAGACGCTGGCGACCTTGATTTGCTGCACGGCTGCGGCCGGGTCAACCTGTTTGGGGCACACTTCCGAACAGGCACCCACAAACATGCACGGCCAGACACCTTTTTCAGTGTTGATTAGCCGAATGCGCGTCGCCGTACCCTGGTCGCGTGCGTCGATATTGTAGCGATGTGCCAGGGTCAGTGCCGCCGGACCGGTGAAATCTGGGTCCAGAGCAAATTCCGGGCAGGCCGAATAGCACAGCAGGCAATTGATGCACATAGTGTACTGTTTGAAGCGGAGCAACTCGGCAGGTGTCTCCAAGTATTCGGTTTCATTGTTTGGATCATCCGCTTCGTGAATCAGGTAGGGTTTTACGCTCTCCAGTTTCTCGAGGAAACCCTCTATGTTCACAACTAGGTCGCGCTCAATGGGGAAATTTGCCAGAGGGTCCAGTTTGATCCTATTGGGATAGTAATCTCGCAGGAAAGTCTTACAGGAAAGGTGGGGTACATCGTCGACCATCATACCGCAACTGCCGCAGACCGCCATGTGGCATGACCAGCGATAGCTGAGGCTGCCATCCAGATGATCCTTGATGTGATTGAGCGCATCGAGTACCGACCAATCATCTTCGTAAGGCACGGTGTATTTCTGGTAACTGGGTTCGTCGTCTGTCTCGGGACGGTACCTCAGTACTTCAATCTCAATCGTCTGTTCAGGCATGAAACTCTCTCTCTAATGATCCTGCTGCTACTTGTCCTGGTTCTCTTCCGCTGCGCCACCGTATACTCGTTCTGCAGGTTGCGAGGTGGTAATGCAGACATCTTCATACTCGATGGCAGGCGCTTCATCGCCTCGATAAAGGGCGAGGGTATGCTGCAGGTAGTTGTCGTCATCACGGGTTTCATAGCCGTCAATACGCTGATGAGATCCTCGAGATTCCTTGCGGTTGATTGCTGAATGCACCATGGCTCGTGATGTTTCCAGCATCGATTCCAGTTCGATGGTGCGGAACAACTCGGTATTGAATACGCTGCTGTCGTCTTCCAGTTGCACTTTCTTGTAGCGCTCCCGCAACTCCTCAAGCTTGTCGCAGGTCTGCTGCATCGACTCTTCCATGCGATAGATTCCCGCTCCCTTTTCCATGCTGTCGGTCATTTCATCGCGGATGTCTGCAATCCTCTCAGTGCCGTCTTTTCTGTTCCGCAAACCCATGATCTTCTGCTCGACTGCATCGGCCTGTTTTTCAATCGCGGCCTGGTTGGTGACGTCAACCGATTTGGCATATTCGGATGCGTATTTGCCAGCCTGTTTGCCGAACACTGAAAACTCGGTCAATGAATTGGAGCCGAGGCGATTGGCACCATGCAGTCCGACACTGGCGCATTCGCCAACGGCGTAAAGACCGGGCAGGGGCGTTGCCGTGGTGATGTCCGTCTTGATACCCCCCATGGTGTAGTGAACGGCCGGCCTCACCGGAATCGGTGTGGTGACCGGATCCACACCCTCGTAGCTGTTGGCCAGTTCACAGATAAACGGCAATCGCTCCTTGAGTTTCTTCTCACCCAGATGTCGCAGGTCGAGATTCACCGCGTCACCATAACGCGTTTCAATGGTGTTGCCCTTCTGCTCTTCGTGCCAGTATGCCTGGCTGATTCGATCGCGTGGTCCGAGTTCCATCGCCTTGTTACGCGGCCAGGGGTCCGGCGGCCCCAAGCCGTAGTCCTGCAAGTATCGGTGACCCTCTTTGTTGGTCAGGATGCCACCTTCTCCGCGGCACGCCTCAGTCATCAGTATGCCGGTCCCCGGCAGACAAGTGGGGTGATACTGTACGAACTCCATGTCACGCAGCGGGGCGCCCGCGCGCAAGGCCATGCCCATGCCATCCCCCGCTACGATCGAACCGTTAGTGTTGAATCGAAATACCCGTCCGGCACCGCCGGTTGCCATGATGACGGCTTTAGCCAGAAACAGACGCATCACGCCAGTGCTGACTTCGATGGCTACAACGCCCTGGCACCGCCCATCTTCGACCACAAGGTCGATGCTGAAATACTCGTCAAAGCGTTTGATCGAAGGGTATCTCATGGAAGTCTGGAATAGCGTGTGCAGGATGTGGAATCCTGTCTTATCTGCTGCGAACCAGGTGCGTTCGATCTTCATGCCACCAAATGCGCGCACGTTAATGTGCCCATCCGGTTTACGCGACCAGGGGCACCCCCAATGTTCCAGCTGGACCAGCTCTTCGTGTGCATGCTCGACAAAGAACTGCACCACGTCCTGATCCGTGAGCCAGTCCCCACCGGCAACCGTATCGTGGAAGTGGTAGTCGATGCTGTCGTGCTCCTGCGCCACGGCTGCGGCCCCACCTTCGGCCGCTACGGTGTGGCTGCGCATCGGATAGACCTTGGAAATCAGTGCGATACTCAGGTCCGGATCCTGCTCAGCAATGGCGATTGCGGAACGAAGCCCGCCGCCGCCGCCGCCCACGATAGCGATATCGGTCTTGATAACTTCCATTAATCAACTTCCCAAAATTGTGGTTAGGTCTGTTAATTTGTCTCTTAATTGCAAACCGGCGGACACTGAGCCGAGTTCGTGTTTCTATGATCGTCTACTGGTCACATCTGCCCGCACGATATTCTGCTCTGCATGCGTAGTCTGAGGTGCATACAGTTGACGTAATCCAGTACTACCATTGGGACCACCTACACAACCAAGGTGACAGGGATGGGTAACTCAAAGGTAACTGATCGAGATCGGCCCTGATTCTAGCAAAATCAGTTTGCCATTTGTGATATTTCTTGCCATGACCTTCATCACATCCCCCGGGCTTTCTGTGGATATTGAAGGGCGTGGAACTACAAGATACGGGACTGTTCTACGTCAGTAGTGAACCACCGTCGACGGCGAAGGTCTGGCCGGTCATGTAGCTACCGGAATTGGCCGCCAGGAACAGGGCGGCGTCGGCTATCTCACGGGGTTCACCGACTCTTTGCATAGGAATTCCCTGGGCGGCCCTTTCTTTGTTTTTGGCCCGTTCCTCTTCCGGTGCCAACTCGAAGATGGCGCCGTAGAGCTTGGTATCTATGGCGCCCGGCGCGATGCAGTTGACTCGGATACCGAGGCTGGCCCATTCCAGTGCCATACACTTGGTAGCCATGATCACACCGGCTTTGGCGATGGAGTAGTGTGCCGTGGGTACCTGCACTTTCAGTCCGCTCACCGAGGAGATGTTGATGATATTGCCTCCACCCGAATCCTTCATCACCCGGGCTACCGCCTGACTCAAAAAGAAGAGTCCCTTCAGATCCAGGTTGAAGACTGCGTCCCAGGCGCGCTCCTCCATTTCGATGGCGGGGGAGAAGAAGTTGGTGCCGGCATTATTGACCAGGATGTCGATGGTGCCCAACTCTGCAACGACCTCATCTACCAGGGGCTGCAGTTGATCCATTCGACCCACGTGGGTTGCCACGGCGAGCGCCTTGCGGCCCTCGTTGCGAACGCTTTCGGCAACCCGCTCCAGATCCGGCAGTTTGCGGCTGGTGACCGCCACATCTGCACCGGCTTTAGCGAAGGCGATAGCCGTGGCTTCGCCGATGCCTCTACTGCCGCCGGTAATCAAAGCGACTCTCCCCTCAAGTGAGAATTGCGATAGGTCCATTGTTGCCTCCTATTTTTGTGACTGCTTTTATCCTAAAGTGACTGCCGCACCCGCTCCGCAATGATCCGGTCAGCATTATCCGAGGTAATGCCCAGTCGCTCGCAGATGCCTTCGACGTGTTCCCGTTGAACCGTTGACGAAAGGTCACCCAACGTCTGAAAATATCCCATTCGTCTACCCACTTGGTAGAGCGTTTGCTGCTGTGGTGGCAACTGAAGAAACTCATCCATTATGTCAAGCATCCTCTGCTTGTCCTCGGGAAAGGAGCCCTCCACTTCCTGCAGCAGATTGTTGAAATGATCGCTCTTCAATGTGGAGGAAATTACCTCCAACGCATCTACCATGGTGCGAATCTCATTTACTATCTGCAGATCAGTGCACTTGCTGAACTGGTCCGACTCTTTGAAGAGCGTCATCCCTGGTGGTAGCGTCAATGTTCTCAGGCGAATGAAGTCGGGATCGATCTGGTTGAGGGCATCGGCAGTCTGCAGCGCATGTTGCTCAGACAGGTTTGCTCCGCCGAGCCCCGGCATGACGTACTCGGATAGTTCGATGCCGGCCCTTTTGACCTTCCTGCCCGCGGAGATGTGCTGCGCTTGGGTGACGCCCTTATCGACATGATTGAGTACCGTATCACAGCCGGTCTCCATGCCGATGTGGATCCGATTGAGGCCGGAAGCTGCCACCTGCAGCAGTTTTTCATCGCTGATCTTGTCAACGGTATGAGAACGGGCGTATGAAGTAATGCGGGTAATCCAGGGGAAGCGGTTCTTCAGATGGTCCAGAATTGCGATCAGATCATCCGGTTTAATGATCAGGCTGTTGGCATCCTGCAGGAATATCGAACCCTCTCCCCGCAGTAGCCAGTTGACTGCCGTGTAAAAGGTTCCTTGCGCTTCGCCGGCGAACTGCTCTGCCAGCTTGTTAACTCGTTCGGTAGTCAGGCGACCGTTTCTTTGCAGTTCTTCCAGAATCAGGGCGACCACCTGATAGATGGCATCGATATCGGCAATGACGTGCTCAGTCAGTCGCAGCGAGAACTTCTCGCGCTTATACACCGAGCAGAAAGTGCATCGATTCCACGGGCAGTTTCGGGTCACACGGATAAGCAGGCTGTTGGCCTCACTGGGTGGTCGGATCGGTCCCTGTTCGAAACCTCTGTAAACCTGTTTCTGTTTTATACCCATGTGTATTCAGTCAACCCTCAATCGGTCTTAGCGCCGTGCAGTGATCGCAGCACTTCGGGATCCCGAACATCTACCCAGGAGCTCTTAATATCCTGCCCCGCCACAGTATGACCGGCCAAACGCATGGCCATGATGGCATCGGTCAATTCATACTCTCCCCTTTCGGACTTTTGCAGCTTGCCGGTATATTCAAACAGACTTGGCTGAAAGATATAGATGCCCGCGTTGTACCAGATGGAGTCACCCTCCTTGTATTTACCACTGTGACGCAGCTCATGCAGCTCTTCGGGGGTGGGTTTTTCGATCAGAGCGTCAAGACAGAAATTATCATCGAAGATAAGAAAACCACCCTTGGCCACCTCTTCACCTTCTACGGCAGTTACCACGGCTGCGAAGTTGCCGCCGGTGAATCGTGTCACTACTTGCCGGTAGGTTTCAGCTTTGACCAGGATGTCAGCATAGGTGAGTAGAAAAGGATCGACGTCGACAAATTCTCTGGCCAGCTCGGGTGCCTTGCCCGTCCCATCCTGTACCAACTGGTGCGAATAGGTCAGATTAACGCCCAACTCGTGGCCATCCGTGAAGAATCCCTCGATCGTCTCCGCTCTGTATCCGACGATGATGTGGAACTGCCGGATGCCGGCCTCTTTGATTCCCTCGATGATATGTTGCAGGATCGGCTTGCCTTCGACCGGCAGCATCGGTTTTGGCACGTCGCCGGTCAGGGAGCCCATTCGAGTACCCCGGCCGGCCGCCAATATGACAGCTTTGCTGACTCGCTCCGGATTTGCCAAGCGACTGCCTTGCTGATCTTTCAGCTACTTGAGACATTCTAATATCTTGGTAGAATTTACCACATATCCTGCTGCAACGTCCCGATATTGCTGCAACGTCCCGACCACGGCAAACAATACAGCGCGAAGAAGGCGCTGTTTTTTTGACTGAGATCAAAGGGCCTCGGCTGGTTTCGGGTAGGATTGCCGCGCTGATCAATACAATCGGAAATCAATATGGCTGAAGTAGACCAAGGACCTCGATTCGGTGGCAGGGAAGCAGCTCGTGAGGAGGCATTCGAGAGCATTTGGACCAATGACCTCGAAGAGGTATTTGCTGACGTAGCTGAATACTATGACCGGGCCAATTACGTTGCCAGCTTTGGTACCTTCAATCGTATCAAAGCCGACTTCATCTCCACCTTCGATCTGAGACCCCAGATGCGAGTGCTGGATGTCTGTGCCGGCACAAATGCCGTGGGAATCGCTCTGCTGAACGAGCAACCCGCTCTGGAGATCCAGGCGATTGACAGGAGTTCCAAGATGCTGGAAGTGGGTGCGGAGATGGCCGAGGAGCTGGGATTCAATATCGAGGCCGTAAAGGGAGACGTCCATCGAATGCCGTTCCCCGACAATCACTTTGACATCGCCACCATTCAGTATGCTTCCAGACATCTACGGCTGATCGACGTATTCAGCGAGATCAAGCGCGTGCTGAAACCGGGCGGGTGTTTCTACCACTGCGATATGCTGCGACCGCAGAGCAAGTTGGTGGAGGAACTCTACTACATCTATCTGAGGAGCAGTCTCACCGTGACTGCCTGGCTATTCGACAGCGGTCAGTCCGCTTTGGGATGCAGGAAGTATTTCATCGATGCGGTGAAAATGTTCTATTCCGCCGATGAGATGTCGCAACTGATGCGTGAAGTGGGATTCAGGCCGGTAGTGAGCAAGTCGATCATGATGGGCATGATCGCCTTTCACAAGGCGATGAAGCCGTCGGATCGGGGCTAGCAGCAAGAGGGCACTTTTCGTCGCTCCACCTAGGAGCCTGCCTCTGCCGGAACAGTCTTGCGGTGCTCTTGCAGCACTGCCGTCAGCAGATGACCGGCAAAATCAGCCAACAGAGATTCATCACACGCTCGCTGCTGTTGCCGGTAGATCAGAGCGCTGTCGAGCGGCGGCAGATGAACAAACAGGGCAGTGGCTATCTGCTCGAACCTTTCCTTCAGGGTTTCCACCGCGAACAGAGTTTCTTCACAGAGGAAGCCGCCTGCATCCGTCGACAACCTGCTGGGAAATCCCTGCTGTGTGAGTTCGCCCACGATGGCTTCGCCTCTGATTGACGCTTTGCGCTCGCCCGGGCCGCCTATGTGGGAGTGCGTTTGTGGTGGCAGGTTCCCCCGTTCGTCAGCTCTTTGCTTTCTCTGATTACGTGCCACCGTCTCTACATCGAACCAGCCTTCACGCCCCTCTCCCATCGACAGGATGATCGAAGGAGGCCCAGTCTCGCAGATGGGCGTCAGCAGGCGCGCCGGTTCACCCCAAATCACCGGTATCTGCAGGCACTGCAGCTCTTCGCCCGGCAGGGATCTCTGCAACGAAAGGGCAGCGATCCAGGAGCTGTTCTCTGAACGACCGTCAAAAGGGGTAAAGCCTGTGATCAGAATTCGCGGCATGGATGAATTCGCCTGTTCTGTTGCACCCACTCGTGTCGGGTCTCGCCGAACCTGTAATCGAGAGAATTCAAGCAGACCGGAGAGAGAAAATCAATGCGTCACCGCATTAGACATCCGCAGGTTTGAATGAGTAGAATCGGGTTGACGCTGATAGCTGAATTCCATAGTCAAACCCTACAAGTGGAGAAGACCCGTGCTGGAAGAATCACTGCAATTGAACGGTAGAATAGCGGTTGTCACAGGTGCGGGGCGCGGTCTCGGCCAGGCCATGGCAAAAGCTCTGGCGCAAGCAGGTGCAAAGATCGTATGTGCTGCCAGAACGCCTGAACAGATCGATGACACCGTCACGCAGATCCAGGAGTCCGGAGGAGATGCCATCGCGGTGCAGACCGATGTTACCGACTCCAGCCAAGTGAACGCGCTGGTGGATGCGTGTATCCAACACTATGGCCGGATCGATGTCATGCTGGCCAACGCCGGGGGTGGTGGCGGTCAATCGAACTTCTGGGAGTGTTCCGACGAGGAGTTTGAGCAGGTCCTGGCAACCAATCTCAAGGGCAACTTCTACTGCGGTCGAGCGGCATCCAGATTCTGGATAGAGAACAAGTACGAGGGAGTCATTATCAACGTGTCGTCCGGAACGGCGATGCGGGGAAACAGGAGCTTTGCCTATCCGACCGCTAAAGGCGGCGTAATCTCTCTGACCAAATCTGAAGCAACCATGTTGGGCCCCCATGGAATTCGCGCCAACGTGATCGTGCCGGGGTTCGTGTCACAGAGACCTCCCAACAGCGAGAGAGAGGAGCAAGAGCGCAAACAAAGGGGCGACAGAATCGTGGTTGGGCGTCTCGGGGAATGGTGGGAACTGGGTCCGCTCGCGGTGTACCTGGCATCCGATGCGTCCGCGTACGTAACGGGTCAGAGCTTCATCATCGATGGCGGCGGGCTGGCGGGCGGGCTGGGCCCCGCTCAGTTCAAACCCAATCACCAACTACAGGTTTAAGGGGAGCGACATGGCAATCAATATAGACCACTTCGACCTGACTGGCCGCAAAGCCATGTTGATAGGGGCAGAGACCCATGCGGGCGGAGCTATCGCAGAGGCGTTCAATGAAGCTGGTGCTACTCTTTTCAACACAAATGTGCAGAAGAGCGAAGAAGTCAGGGCTTCGGTACAGAGCGCGGTTGAGGAGCTAGGGGGCCTCGACATCCTGGTCAGCTGTCCGGAACTGTTCTTGGCCAAATCGATCGCGGATACCTCTGACGGCGAGCTTCGACTCATCATGGAGTACAACTTTTATGCGCATTACAGCGCCGTTCGTACCGCAGTCGAGGTGATGTTGGACAATGAAGCGGGCGGCAATATCATCCTGCTAACGCACGTGCTGGGGGAAAGGGGGCTACCCAATACGTCAGCCTACGGGTCCGCCCAGGCGGCGACGCAGAATCTGATAAGAGGCATGGCGCAGGAACTGGGTCGCGACAAGATCACCATCAACGGTATATCCCTCGGTTGGATGGATTGGATGAGCGATCGGATCGATCCGAAAGATGAAGAGGCAGCTCGTGCCATCCGGTTTACCATCGCCAAGAGAGCGGGCGAATCTGCCGACATCGGTCCCATGGCTGTGTGGTTATCGGGTAGCGGCGTCGGATATGTGACTGGACAGATTTTTGCACTGGATGGTGGGCTGTTGCAGCATTTGTAAACTGTTAGAAGCGGGATCCGAACAGGCAGTCCGGGCACGCGTGCATCTGGTACCAAACGTTTTAGATCCTTGGGGAGAGGAGGGAATATGAAAGCTGCCGTGCTACGTAGCGTGGGGGAACCGCTGACCATCGAAGATGTTCAGATCTCAAAACCCGGCGCCAGGGAAGTGTTGGTTAAGACCGCCGCCGCCGGCGTGTGCCACAGTGATCTGCATTTTGTGAAAGGGCTGTGGCCGATTCCGATGCCGGTCATACTGGGGCATGAATCCTCTGGTGTCGTCGAGCAGGTCGGTTCGGATGTCACCTATGTCAAGCCCGGTGATCACGTGATTACCTGTCTGTCGGTATTCTGCGGTCACTGTGAGCACTGTCTCAGCGGCCACATGTCACGTTGCAGTAGCCCCGAAACCAGACGCCGCCGTGATGAACCGGCCCGGTTGACCAAAGATGATCAACCCCTGTTCCAATTTGCCAACCTCTCGTCCTTTGCCGAACAGATGCTCATACATGAGCATGGTCTGGTCAAAATAAGGGATGATATGCCGCTGGATCGTGCTGCGCTGATCGGCTGTGCTGTGACCACCGGGGTGGGGTCGGTGTTCCACACGGCCAAGGTGGAGCCCGGCAGTTGCGTAGCCGTCATCGGCTGTGGCGGGGTGGGCCTCTCCTGTATCAACGGCGCCGCAATCGCGGGGGCCGGTCGCATCATTGCCATCGATACGGTCGCGTCAAAACTGGAGATGGCGGCGGAATTCGGGGCCACGGATGTCATCAACAGCAGCGAGGGTGATCCTGTGGATGCGGTGTTCGAATTGACGACTTCAGGCGTGCACCACTCCTTCGAAGCCATCGGCCTCAAAGAAACGGCGGAGCAGGCCTTCAGCATGTTGGCAGTGGGGGGCACCGCAACCATCATCGGCATGATCCCGATCGGCGTAAAGATCGAGCTGACAGGCTCTTCATTCATGCAGGAAAAGAGCATTCAAGGCTCCATGATGGGATCGAACAGGTTCCGCATCGACATGCCGAGATTTATCGATTTCTATCTGGCCGGCAAACTTCATTTGGATCAGATGGTGTCAAAGCGAATCAAGTTGGAGCAGGTGAACGATGCCTTTGCAGATATGGAAACGGCATCCGTTGCCAGAAGTGTGATCGTCTTCGATTGAGGCTGCGCTTGAAATTCAGAACTGGAAGATGCTTAAAACGAGGCAATAGTCATGTTACGTCGCTATCGAGAGCTGAATCTTGTTGAACTTGCTCACGCTGAAACTTACCTGAGTCCCGATATCCCTCTGCTTGGCCTGGATAGTCCGGCCTTGCTTTTCTTGACCGATTTTCAAATGGTCCATCCCATCGTAGTCAGTGATAACGCAAACGTGGACGATGCCCTGGCGATGATGAAGCAGTCCTATGTGCGATTATTGCTGGTGCATGGACACGCTGACAGCTCGTTTCAAGGCATCATCACAGCATCCGATATCAACGGTGGTAAGGTACTGTCCTACATGTCCACCAACCAGCTTCAACATCGACAGGATGTGGAAGTCAGACATATCATGACGGCCCGATCGGATATTCATGCGTTTCTCTACCAGGACCTACAGGAAGCATCAATTGGTGATGTTATATCAACAATCAGGAACCTTGGTGAACAGCATGTACTTGTAATGGAGGAGTCTGACTGGAAACATATTGTCAGAGGAATATACTCTACTACCAACATTGCTAAGGCGTTGAGAATAAAGTTTGACGTAGAGCCTCACGCCAAGACGTTTTTTGAACTGGAACAGTCGATATTGCATCATGAGACTGCATGAGACATCCCCTCCGCTTTAGCGTGACGATGGATAGCAATTTTGTATACTTCACGGCTTGCCCGTGGGAGAATTAGTCAATGATATGTTTGCTTAGAAAGTCAAGGCAGAATTTCAGAAAAGGGCTATTCTTAGAAGGGCTCTTCTATAAGTGGTCATCAATATGACATCAGTAATTGGAATGAAGCAATGCCAGCCAAGCAAGAACCAGTAAAATTCGTGCTCAGGATCCCCCCTTCGTTGCACCGCCGGGTTAAGGCTGCGGCGAAGAGAAACCGGACCTCCATGAACAAAGAGATCGTCAACCGCTTGTCCTCAAGTATTGAAGGGAAGGATGCGGATGCGTTGTTGAAGGACCTGATAAGTGCACTGGAGAAGAAACGCGTAATCGATCCCCTAAAACGCTGAGATCGCACGCCTACCTGTCCTCCTCCCTCAACCGGATGCGACTCGACCGGTGTGGGTATTTGGCCACCTTTTCACGATAGAAATCCCTCAGTTTCTCCATGTCTGCGCGGACATCGCCAGTTGGCACGAAAGACAGACCCAGGCCAGCTTCCCGTTGTTGGTAATCGAGATAGCCACAAACGATCGGCACCTGTGCCTGATGTGCAATCCAGTAGAATCCCGACCTCCAGTAATCGGTCTTCCTCCTGGTTCCGGAAGGTGGTATGGCGACTGCCAGTCGTTCCTGCTGCTGAAACTCTTGGGTGAGCTGATCAACCAGATTGCCGGATTGATTGCGATCGACTGCGATTCCCCCCAACAATCTCATAAAGGTACCAAAAGGCGGCTTGAAAAGAGTCCTCTTCCCCATCCAGTGGATCTTGAGACGGAACACGAAGGCTGCCATCATCAAGTAGACAAAGTCCCAGTTTGTCGTGTGGGGAGCGGCAATGATGACCATCTTGCCGTTGTCCGGAACGCGACCGGTTACTCGCCAGCGGGTGATCTTAGCGAACAGTCTACCAAACAGATGAATGGGATAGCTGTACCGTGGGCCATCGTGTTCACTTAACTGGTCTGTTTGCATGCAACTGTCCCGGCACCGTTAGAGGGGTGACTGCCATCGAGGTGGGGCTGGGTGCAGTCCCCGTAGCTACTATAATAACCTCATTAGACGACGTGGCAGTACCGCTAGTCGATCTTGCATTGACCAGACGCGTGGAATAACGTATGTATGCGAGTGTCCTGTCCCACAAGTTCGTGGTACTTCAGAGCACGCAGAATTCGTCAATACGAGGCACGTCCCGCAGTCCATATCGAGAATATTGACAAGGGTCGTAACGAAGTAGTGGCGAATTCTGAGTGCTCCCGCAGGGCGGGTCCTACAAGGCATCTCGCTGCGTTGCGTCCCTTGGCAATGGGACTCGACTGGGCGGCCCCGCCATTCCCCGCGGTCCGCGCCTTGCCAGATGCCTTGTAGGACACGCTGACGTACTACGAACTTGCGGGACAGGACACTAGGTTAAACGGTTGTACGCAAAGGTGTTTTTCAGCTTTTCACACCTTGAGAACAGGACCCGCAGAGATCGGAAACCAGCGACTACAAAGGACCGGTTAACGACATGATCAAGCGACTCTTCAGCACAAATCTCTTTACTATTCTGTTCGTGGCCACCCTCGGGTTGGGGGCCTCAGCGGCCTCAACACAGAGATAACGCGCCTCCTGTCGATCGTTCCCCAGGCGGTGCAACAGAAACTCGTCGATGCCAGTCAGGTCAGTGCTGATCAACAGGATGGCTTTGTCGCCTGGCAGGAGATGGCCACTATTGCCAAGACTTCGGCAGACGAGGGTGACATAGGGGCTGCACTGGAAGCTCAGGAAAGCGCCGTTATGGTGGCCCAGGAAGTGTTTGGTGATGCCCACTGGATAACCGCGTCGAGTCTGCGGGATCTCGGTTACATGTACAGGCAGATGGGCAGGTCAGATGAAGCGGAACAGTTTTACAGCATGGCCCTGACGATTGCTCAGCAGGCGCTCGGCGATGATCACCCGCAAACTGTTGAGATTACTGGCCTGATTGCGGAACTGTACGAGGCGTCTTCCACCTTCGAAGAAGCTGGGTTTTTGCACGAGCTCATGAGTGCCTCCTACTCGGAGTCTTTGGGAAGCAACCATGCGTTTACGCTGGCCACCAGACTCGCGCTGGCCCGCAACTATGCAAGCCGGGGGTTGTATGGGCAGGCAAGTGAGCTGTTAAGTGGGCTCTGCCAGTTGTTTGCAGAGTCGTTTGGACCTTACCATCTGCAAAGCCTGGACTGTGTGCAACAGCAGGCGTCGCTGTTATCCGACCAAGACAAGCTGCAGGAGGCAGAGGCCTTATATACACAATTGGTCGCGCAAATGGGGGCTTCCTTTGCCGGGCTCAGTGCCCGGGTATTTGACAGCCTCACGCAGCTGTCAGAGGTGTACCGTAAACAGGGCCGATACAGTGAAGCAAAAGAACTGCTGGCCGGTGTCATCAACGCTGGCGAGCAGATCGGCGATGTCGAAACTGCGGCCCATGCCAGATCCTATCTGGCCAGGGTGTTCAACAACGACGGGGATTTCGACCGGGCTGAGCTGTTGACGGAGGAAGTACTCACCTACGGTCAAGCCAACTGGCAAAGTACGCCGCTGAATCTGCTCAATACCCTGTTGGAACTGGGCACCATCTATCAACACCAGGGCAAGCTGGGCGAAGCCGAGCTTACCTTCAAAGAAGCGCTGCAGGGGTTCATGGTACTGCTGGGTGACCGTCACCAATCCACACTCGTCGCCATGAACAATCTGGGGCAGGTATACGAAAAGCAGGGCTTGTACGATCTGGCGGAACCTATACTAAAAGATGCGCTGGTACAGTTGGAAAACGTACTCGGTGCAGAACATCAAAACAGTGCCAGTGCGCGCAATAATCTGGCTCTCCTGCACGAGAGCCAGGGGAACTTCAGAGAGGCGGAACCCTTGTATGTTAAGACGCTGGCCTTGCTGGCCAGAACACTGGGCGACGACCACACCGATACCATCGCGGTGCGCAACAACTTGGCTTTCCTGTACATGCTGATGCAGGACTATGACAAGGCCGCTCCCCTTTTCGAACAGGTGCGGCAGCAATGGACCCTGCAGTTCGGCGAAGGACACCAGAATTCGCTGAAGGCAAGCAACAATTTGGCCAGGGTATATCACAAGCAGAATCGCCTACAGGAAGCTGAGCAGATATTTGAGCTGACGCTCAACCAGCGTCAGACTGTACTGACAGCGGAGCATCTCGACAGTATGCGCTCGATGATCGATCTGGGGGCTCTCTATATCGATCAGGGTCGGTTGCAGGACGCTGAAGAGTTGCTGTAAGAGGCACTGTCACTACTCGAGAAAACACTTGGTGAACAGCACCCCTATACGTTTGATGCGCTCAATCACCTTGCCGCCGTCCGCGAAGCGATGGGTCAAGGGGCGCAAGCGGCCGAGTTCCGCGAGCGGGGATTTGCCCGTCGCAGCGAGTTTCTGGATCGCATGTTGTGGGTCACTGGCGAGAATGCCCGCGAAGGGTATATCCGCCTGCATCGACCTGAGCTGGATCGGTTTCTGTCCCTGGTGACGCGTCTGAATGCTGAGGACAGCGGCTTGAAAGTCATCAATACGAGTCTGCAGCGCAAGGGATTACTGCTCAAGATCACCTCGGAAATACAGCAGATCGCCCAGCTATCCAATGACCCGGAACTGGCTGAGCTGGGGACGGCTCTGGCCGAGGCGCGCAAGGATCTGGCTTCACTGACGTTGTCCGGACCGACCGCCGAAACCCAGGGACGACACACCCAAGTACTCTACGAGCTGGAACAGCAAGTCAATGAGCTGCAGGGCGAACTTGGGCGGGCCAGCGTCAGATATAAGAGCTCCATAGCCCAGATCTCGGTGGACCAATTGGCCGAGGTACTGGAAGAGGAAACGGTTCTGGTCGACTTTCTCGCCTATGCGGACGGCGATCAACAGAAGTTGGTGGCTGGGATACTCAAGAAAGAGGGCGGTGAAGTGAGCTCCAGCATGATCGTCTACGATTCCATGCAGGAGATCGAAGAGATCGTACTGGAGTACCGCACCTACATTCAGGATGAAGATGCCGACGAAGATGAGATTCTGGAAATGGGTCAACTGGCCTATGAGAAGATCTGGTTGCCTCTTGAAGAGGCGATTGGGGAGATCGAGCACGTCTACCTGGTACCCGACGGCATCCTCAATATTCTGCCTTTTAACGCGCTGGTCGATGAGGAGGAAGGGTACCTCATCCAGAATCTGGATCTTCAGATTCTGACATCCGGTCGCGATCTGTTGCCAAACAGCTATCGACTGGCGGAGGGCAACTACGTCATCCTGGCAGGGCCGGATTACGATTCAGAAGACGTGGTCAGCCAGGAGGAGATACAACAGGCGCAAGGTCGTCGTTCGACAGCGCTGCAGCTCGGACTCCGCAGCGGAGCAAGTGGGCTACGAGGCCTCAACTTCAATCCACTGCCCGGGGCCGAACAGGAAGGCCGACTGATTACCGATCAGGTACAGCAGAACGAGAAATCCAGCGAGGTCTATTTCAAGGAAAATGCCCAGGAGCAGATCCTCTCAAATCTGACCGAACCACCGGAGATCCTGCACATGGCGACCCATGGGTTCTTTCTGAAGGCCGACGACACGCTGCGCAGGCGACTTCTAAAGTCACAGCGATCGGCAGAGCAGATCGTGCCGCCACCGGGAGACAATCCACTGCTTCGCTCCGGTATGGCGTTTGCCGGAATCAACACCAATGCGCAGTTCCTGGGCGACATCGACACCGTCAATGACGGCGTATTGACGGCACTGGAAGTTCTCGAACTCAACCTGACCGGGACAAAGCTGGTGGTACTGTCCGCTTGCGAAACCGGCTTGGGCGAAATTCATGAAGGTGAGGGAGTGTATGGCTTACGCCGTTCGTTTCAGGAAGCGGGCGTAGCCGAGGTGATCAGTTCGCTGTGGGAGGTGAGTGACGCGGGAACGCAGGCGTTGATGACCGATCTGTACGATCGTATCCTCGCTGGCGCACCGGCACGACAAGCGCTGCGCGCTACGCAGCTCGCAATGATGGACTCACCGGAGTGGGGCTACCCCTATATCTGGTCAGCATTTATGATCGTGGGAAGCTACGAATCGGCCGGTTATGCGCTGCAGTAGCGACGAGCCACTAGCCACTCGCTTCTAGCAGCCAAACTGCAATCGCTACAGAGGCGTTCAGATGACTTCCTCAGAGTCGACCCAGGCGGATGCCGTCGAGGCGGCAGACAAGCCGAAGCTGGAGATAGAGGGTACCCGGCATTTCACTCAGTGGCTGGCCGAGCAGAATGTGAGCCTGGCCTTTTCAACCTACCAGACCGGCAAGCTGTTTTTTATCGGTCTGCAGCCCAACGGTCGGCTATCCGTGTTCGAGCGAACCTTCAATCGGTGTATGGGCCTATATGCAACGGATGATGCACGCACTCTGTATATGAGCAGCCTTTACCAGCTGTGGCGATTCGAACCTGCATTTGAACGCGATCGATCCTACCAGGGCCACGACTGCCTCTATATCCCCCAGGTGGGCTCGACCACGGGCGATATAGGTATCCACGACATTGCGGTGGATGCCGAAGAGAGACCGGTATTCATCAATACGCTCTTCAGCTGCATGGCAACGTTGAGCGATAGATATGATTTCAAACCCCTGTGGAAGCCGTCGTTCATCACTAAGCTAGCGGCTGAAGATCGTTGTCACTAGAATGGCCTTGCCATGGAGGATGGTCGGCCGAAATTCGTGACCAGCGTCTGTAAGTCCGATGTCAGTGACGGCTGGCGGGAGCACCGCCATGATGGTGGCATCATGATCGACGTCGACAGCGGCGAAATAGTACTGTCCGGTCTGTCGATGCCCCATTCGCCCAGGATCTATCGGGGCAAGGTATGGTTGCTGGATTCGGGCAGGGGCTATTTTGGCTATGCCGATCTGGATGCCGGTAGGTTCGAGCCGGTGGCTTTCTGCCCTGGATTCCTGCGCGGGCTTGGATTTATTAACCACTTTGCCGTAGTCGGTCTATCCTTACCAAGGCACAACAAGACTTTTCAGGGATTGGATCTGGATCGGAACCTGCAGGACAAGAGCGCAGTCGCCCGATGTGGCATTCAGGTGATCGATCTGGATAGCGGAGATGTGGTCCACGGGCTGAGGCTCGCGGGCATCGTGGAAGAACTGTATGATGTGATTACGCCAAAAGGAATAAAAAGACCCATGGCGCTGGGATTCAAAACTGATGAGATCCGGCGCATCATCACGGTTGAAGATGAAGACTTTGGCCAGGCGAGTCAAGAGCCGTCCTGACCAGGTGGACTGGCGATCTCTGCCCACGACGGTGGTCGAGATCAACAACAGATAGGGAGACTTCGGTGAAAAGGAAGATCGTAGCAGTCACACTGGCGGTTCTTTTATCTGGCAACGTCAATGGACAGACTCTAACCGAAGCCGTTCAACTGACGCTCACCACCAATCCGGATATTCTGGCCACCGAGCACAATCTAACTGCTGCTGAAGCGCTGCTTCGACAGGCTCGAGCCGGCTATTTTCCGAGCCTCGATCTGGTTCTGGCGGGCGGGCGCGAGAACAGCAACAACACCACCACCCGCGCTGCCAATCTGGAGGACCTGCGGCTCGATCGCCAGGAGAGCAGCCTGCGACTCACCCAGATGATCTATGACGGCTCCGCCACCAGGAATTTCGTCAGGCAGCAGAGTGCACTGGTGGATGCTGCCCTGCTACGGCTGGCCGGCAGTCACGAAACGGTTGGTCTGCGGGCCATTCAGGTATATCTGGAGGTGCTGCGAAGAAAGGCTGTCGTCGGACTGGCCAATGACAACTTAAGGCAGCATGAAGAGACCCTGCTCAAGATACAGGAACGATATGATGGCGGCGTCGGCACCAAGGTCGACGTGGTACAGACCGAGGGTCGCAGAGCCCAATCCAAGTCAAATGTGCTGTTGTCCCAGCGCGATGAAAAAAACGGTGAAGCCCAATTCTTTCGGGTTGTGGGGGAACAAGCAACGGATCTGATGGTTCCTGCCGAGATCACAGGATTACCGACGACCCTGGAGATGGCGATTGAGACCGCATTTAGCAATAACCCCAACCTGAAGGCGGCGCAGGCGGATCTGGTTGCAGCGCAGGCTGCCCATAAACAGGCCAGTGCGGCGTTCAAACCCAGGTTCGACCTGGAATTGGGAGCCACGCGCAACGACGACACGGATGGTTCCCTCGGCGCCAATGATGATGAAACGGCGGTGATCAGAATGTCATATAACCTCTATCGTGGCGGTGCTGATCGTGCCCGCTCGAATGAGGTCGAAGCGAGGGAATTCGCCGCCCGTGAGACCGTGAGGAGCATTCAGCGTCAGCGGGGGGTGCGGGAGGATGTCACCTTGATCTGGAACGAGTTGCAGGACATTCTGCTGAGGCTGGAGTATCTGCAAGCGCACGTGGCCTCCACTGAAGAGGTCCTGGTCGTCTATAACGAACAGCTCGGACTCGGCAAGCGAACCTTGCTGGACCTGCTGGATGTACAGAATGAACTGCTCAGAGCCCGAGTGGGCCTGCTGACGGGCCAGTATGCAGTCCTATTCGCCCGCTATCGCGTACTGGCCAGTGGGGGCGGATTGATGCAGGGGCTGGGGCTGGATACCGCCAGGTAGCGGGGCCCGTTGAGCTGTTTCCCCTCGTACTGTAACTTTTTGTTCAGAGATTCTCACTACCGGTTAATTAGTGTAGTCTGTGACCTTGGTTTTCCAACGGTCTTTAAAGGCGCTCTGAATGAACCGTGGCGCACACAATAAGACAGGCATCCTTAGTCTGCTGTGGCCCCTGCTCCTGCTGGCGAATGTGGGCCTTACCGATGCCAGCGAGAAGCGGCACGGCCTCTCCTTCTTCGGTGATCTCAAATACCCGGCCGACTTTAAACACTTCGACTATGTCAATCCGGATGCGCCCAAGGGTGGCACCATGCGGCAATCCCAGTTGGGTAATTTCGATACCCTCAACGACTTTATCCGCAAGGGTCGAAAAGCCGCCGGACTCAACGACACCAGCGTCTCCATCTACGATCGACTGATGTACGACGCCGACGACGAACCAGCCAGCCAATACGGATGGTTGGCGGAAACGGTCGAGCTGGCGGACGACTACAGTTGGGTGACATTCGATCTGCGTCCCGAAGCACGCTGGCACGACGGTGAACCGGTTACCGCAGACGACGTGGTGTTTACCTTCAACCAGCGCAAGGAGTTTGGCGACCCCTCAACGAAGTTGCGCTTTCGCGATATCGTCAGGGTCGAGAAAAAAGGGACGCGACAGGTGACCTTTCACATGAAGGGTGCCACCTCACCAAAACCGGCCCAGGTGATCGCGCGAATGCACATCATTCCTGAACATTACTGGCGGCACAGGAGTTTTGAAGAGACCACGCTGGAGATCCCCCTCGGCAGCGGTCCCTATCGAGTCGTCGAAGTGGACCCGGGCCACACCGTTACCCTTGAACTTGTGGAGGACTATTGGGGCAGCGACATTCCCGTCAACAAGGGTCGTTACAACGTGCAGAAGGTGGTGTATGACTACTATAAGGATGAACACGTTATTCATGAAGCAAAGAAAGTCGGGGCAGTCGACGGCAATCAGGAGGGGGTAGCCAAACGCTGGGCCACCGAGTACGACTTTCCCGGCTATCGGAAGGGTCTCTTCATCAAGAATCTCATTGAGACGGAACGCCCATGGGGGCTGAATTTCGGTGTTGCCTACAATCTGCGCAAGGCGAAGTTCCAGGATGTGCGCGTGAGGGAGGCGCTGGCAGCAGTCTACGATTTCGAGTGGGCCAACCGGGTCCTCTATCACGGTTTCTATGCGCGTGTGGACAGCTTTTTCGAAAACTCGGACCTTGCTCACCAAGGATTGCCCTCTGAGGCGGAGCTAGAATTGCTGGAACCCTTCCGCGATCAGATCCCAGCGCGGGTCTTCACCGACGTCTACAAACCATCGGTTACCGAGGGCTACGGCTATGCCAGAGAAAATCTGCTGCGCGCTGCGCGATTGCTGAAGGAAGCGGGTTGGGTGATTCGCGACAACGTGCTGGTCGACAAGGAGACCGGCACGCCCTTTAGCATCGAATTCATCACCGTCAGCATCTACCTGGAACGGGGCATGATGCCCATCGTAAACGCGCTCAAACGACTGGGAATCGACTGCCAGGTTCGCACCATCGAAGTGTCCCAGTACATCAATCGTCTCGGAACGCATGACTTCGACGGCACCATCGTCTCCTATGCACAGACTTTGATACCGGGCATCGAACTGCGCAACTACTGGGGTTCCGCCGCCGCGTCGCGACAATACAGCCGCAATACCGTAGGCATTGAGGACCCGGTAGTGGACCAGTTGATAGAGAAGGTTATCGGCTCCAGAAGTCGTACCGACCTGATCACTGCCGCCCATGCGCTGGATCGGGTGCTGCTGTGGAATTATTATCTGATTCCCGGCTTCTGGCCTCCCGGTTACCGCTATGGATACTGGGACAAGTTCGAGAGGCCAAAGACACAAGCCAGATTTCGAACGGGCTTCTTCGACACCTGGTGGATCGACGATGCCAAAGCCGCAAAGCTGGCCGTGGCGATGGAGAATCTGAGTGGTGGCGTCAGCAAAAGTGAATAGGACGGAACAAGAATAGGCTTAAGATATGGGCGTCTATATCCTGAAACGGCTGTTCCTCATCGTGCCGACCCTGTTCGGCATCATGTTAATGACTTTTGCGGTCATTCAGTTTGTGCCTGGCGGACCGGTGGATCAGATCATCGCGCAACTGACCGGCCAGGAGACGGATGCAACGGCGCGAATTACCGGCGGCGGCGGGGGAGACATGGGCGATGCATCCGGTGATAGCGATGCATCCTTGCACAGTGCTTATGAAGGTGGCAGGGGTCTGGACCCTGATTTCGTGAAGGATCTTGAGAAGCAGTTTGGTTTCGACAAGCCTGCCCATGAACGTTTTTTCAAGATGCTGTGGGACTATGTCAGACTTGACTTCGGTACCAGTTTCTTTCAGGACCGATCGGTCATATCGCTCCTGGTGGAGCGCATGCCGGTGTCCATATCGCTGGGATTCTGGACCCTGGTGCTCCACTACGGCATCTGTATCCCACTCGGCATTGCCAAGGCCGTGAGGGATGGCACCCCCTTCGATATCTGGACGAGCGCGGCGATATTCATCGGTTTTGCAATTCCGCAGTTCCTATTTGCCATCCTGTTGATCGTTCTGTTTGCCGGTGGTAATTACTGGGACTTCTTTCCGCTGCGGGGTCTGACGTCGTTCTACTTCGACGATCTGAGCACCTGGGGTAAGATCAAGGACTATTTCTGGCATCTGGTTCTGCCCATAGCAGCGATGGTATTGAGCGGCTTTGCCGTTCTGACCATGCTGACTAAGAACCTGTTTCTTGAAGAGATCAGTAAACAGTTCGTATTGACGGCCCGTGCCAAGGGACTCACGGAGAAGCGGGTTCTCTACGGTCATGTATTTCGCAACGCGATGCTGATCATCATCGCCCAGATGCCCGGTGCCCTGGTCCACATTCTGTTTACCGGTGCCCTCCTGATCGAGATCATCTTCTCTCTCAACGGCATTGGCCTGCTGGGATTCGAGGCGATCGTGAGTCGCGACTACCCGATCGTACTCGGTACCCTCTTCATGTTCTCCCTGATAGGGCTGGTGATGCATTTAGTCGGCGACATCACCTACGTGCTGGTCGATCCGCGCATCGACTTTGAAACGAGGGAGGTGTGAGATGTCAGTCGTAGCTGATAGAGAAACGGTTGCCGACCCCGTCGTCGAGGCAAAGCCCGCCCTCGAATCTGCATACAAGCCCTCCGATCACGCCGTGTCGGTCTCCGAGAGGCGCTGGCAGAATTTCAAGAAGAACAGGAGAGGCTATTATTCTGCGTGGATCTTCCTCGCCTTGTTCGTCTTTACGCTTTTGGGTGAGGTCATCGTCAACGACAAGCCACTGCTGCTGTCGGTGGGCGGTGAGTATTATTTCCCGGTCTTTGTCAGCTATCCCGAAACAACCTTCGGAGGCGATCTCGTCTCAGCGGAGCTTCTGTTCGAAACGGAAGCGGTATACAGGGAGCCGTTTCTGATCAAGCTCATAGAAGATCGGGGTGGCTGGATGATCTGGCCGCCCATACGCTACGCAAACAACACGGTGGATCTCTATCTGCCCGGTCCGGCACCAACGCCGCCCTCGCTGGAGCACATTTTCGGCACCGATGACATAGGCCGCGATGTATTTGCCAAAGTCGTATACGGATTCCGGCTGTCGATCCTATTTGCTCTGGCATTGACCATATGCAGTACCATCATCGGCACAGCCGCGGGTGCCACGATGGGGTACTTCGGCGGCTGGGTCGATCTGCTGTTCCAGAGGATCATCGAGATATGGGCGAACGTGCCGCAGCTTTACCTGCTGATCATATTGGCCAGCGTGGTGCCGCTCAATCCATTCTGGATGTTCGGTGTGCTGTTGGTCTTTAGTTGGCTGGCTCTCGTTGGCGTGGTTCGCGCTGAGTTTCTGCGCGCACGCAATCTTGAATACGTTAGAGCCGCACGCGCCTTGGGTTTGAGTAACGCAACCATCATGGTAAAGCACGTGCTGCCCAACGCCATGGTCGCGGCGCTCACCATGGTGCCCTTCCTTCTCACAACGGCTGTAATATTGTTGACATCGTTGGATTTCCTCGGTTTTGGTCTGCCACCCGATGCGCCATCTCTGGGACGTTTGATCAAGCAGGGCACCGGCAACTTGCAGGCGCCCTGGCTAATACTCACCGCCTTTTTCTCGATCGGAATCATGCTGACACTGCTGATCTTTGTAGGTGAAGCGATTCGGGATGCGTTCGACCCGAGAAAGGCAATTCAGTAATAAGGTATGCAAATTTAGGAAGTTATTTTGATGGCCCAACGTGTTTTAGAGATCAAGGACCTATCCGTCGCATTCAGAGGCGTTACAGCGGTCGATGGTGTCTCCTTCCATATCGACCAGGGGGAAACAGTAGCAGTTGTCGGTGAATCCGGGTCTGGTAAATCAGTCACGGCGTTGTCGATACTGCAACTGCTGCCCTATCCCATGGCGACGCACCCGAGCGGCTCGGTGCTGGTCAACGGCCAGGAGACGATCGCTGCAAGCGATGATGAGTTACGCGAAATCCGCGGCCGCAAGGTGACCATGATCTTCCAGGAGCCGATGACTTCCCTCAATCCACTACATCGGGTAGAAAAACAGATCGGCGAGATACTGCTGGTGCACAAGGGAATCAAGATTGCCGAGTCACGCCCTCGCATCCTGGAGCTGCTGCAACTGGTTGGACTGCAGGAGGCGGAGGCGAAGATGAAGTCGTTTCCCCACGAATTATCCGGGGGGCAGAGGCAACGGGTCATGATCGCCATGGCGCTCGCCAACGAGCCTGATCTGCTGATTGCAGACGAGCCGACTACGGCGCTTGACGTTACCATCCAGGCACAGATTCTGAAGCTGCTGAAGGAGTTGCAGGGCCGAATAGGCATGTCGATGTTGTTGATTACTCACGATCTGCTGATCGTCAGGAAGATGTCGGATCGTGTCTGCGTGATGACCGAAGGCAAGTTCGTGGAGACCGGCAAAACGGAAGAGATCTTCACCAATCCACAGCATGAGTATACCCAACATCTGATCGCTGCCGAGCCGAAGGGAAACCCGGTACAGGCTGAACCCAGCGCACCCGTGGTTATGGAAGTAAAGGATCTAAAGGTGCACTTCCCCATCGGCAAGGGCTTCTTCTTTGTCAGGAACTTCCTGAAAGCGGTCGATGGCATCTCCCTGTCAATCCGCGCGGGACATACGGTTGGCGTGGTGGGAGAGTCCGGCTCCGGCAAGACCACCCTCGGCATGGCCATGATGCGACTGATCAAGAGTGAGGGGACAATCCTGTTTCAGGACGCTAAACTGCAGGGCCTCAAATCCAAGGAGATGCGGCCCTATCGCAAGGATATGCAGATCGTCTTTCAGGATCCCTACGGCAGCCTGTCTCCCAGGTTGTCTATCAATCAGATCGTGGAGGAGGGCCTGCTGGTTAACCACAAAGAGATGGAGGAGGACGAGAGGAGAAAGGCGGTTAGAGACGTATTGATCGAAGTGGGTATGGATCCGGACGTGCAGGATCGATTTCCCCACGAGTTCTCCGGTGGCCAGAGACAACGCATTGCCGTTGCCAGAGCCATCGTACTAAAGCCGAAGTTCATCGTCCTGGACGAGCCCACCTCTGCTCTGGATATGTCCGTGCAGGCACAGATGGTCGACCTGCTGCGGGAACTGCAACGAAACCATCGACTTGCCTATATGTTTATCAGCCACGACCTCAAGGTGGTGCGTGCGCTGAGCGATGAAGTGATCGTGATGAAAGATGGGGTGGTGGTGGAGCAGGGGCCCTCTGCGCAGATATTCGACAGCCCCCAGACCGATTACACAAAGTCGCTCATTGCAGCAGCTTTCGATCTGGAGAGTATCATAGAAGAAGCATAGGACAGGGGTTACCTTTGACAGATCCGCTCCCTACGATGTAAACCGCAAGTTCCAGACCCACTCAACGATCAGCATGAGCTTCACCGAGTATCAGACGGTTCGCGTACGCGCTGTTCCAGCTAATGCCGAGAATGACGATGATGCGCTGCGCCCACGCGTGGGAGATCTCGGTACGGTCATGCAGGTGACGACCGGGCCCGACGGCGAGGTCCAATACTTTGTGGAGCAGAACCTGATCGGCTTTGTCGGTGATCGCTGGATGGCGGACTTCCTTGCGGAGGATCTGGAGGCGGTCGATGCGGCTGACGAGGCGGCCTGGCGGCGGCAGGCTGAGTCTTCCGCGACGTCGCTGCCGACGCGTGAATCGGAGTACGGTGCGTCGTTAACGACTCGCAACAATGCGCAGCACGATTCGTCCCCCAACGACAGCACCGTAGAGTCAGCAGAGAACCGCTGGAGCTGGCAGGCCGTGGTGTTCGGCTTGCTGGCGTTGCTGGTTGCCGGTTCATATCTTGCGGTGGGCAGCTACGCCCTGTTCGTGGCGTTCGCTCCGACGAGCTGGTTGGGAGCCGCATGGAGAGCCGCGCTTCTGATGAGTGTCTTCATCGGTTTGGGCAACCTGCTCTCTGGCAGCAAAGTGGGCGAGGCCCTCATTGGGGCGTTTATCGGGGCGATCACGTTTTTTGTCCTGGGGGGCCTCGCTTGGTCTAGCGTTGGCTAGGCGCCCCCGGCAACCGCCCCCGGCTAGGCGCCCCGGCTAGCCCCTCACTTCGGCATACATCAGTCTTTGTATGCGATCCAATAACTGGGAGTTTCCTGCAAGCCCATAACGAGCGGTTCTCCGATGGGTGTTCCCCATACATCCCATCGTTCGAAACCTGCAAGCCTGAGGAGTAATTGAAATTCGTCCTTGAATATCCACCGCCCCGTCATTGGAAACTCTTCCGCCTCGCCGTCGTACTCGATGGTACAACGGTTGAGATAGAGCTGATTCGTTAGGTCCCTGGTATCATCTATGCGCTGCAGGATAGGTCGATCCGTTTGCGGATGCGCCCAGGTGTGTTGGCTTCCCTGAATGCCTGCTGCATTCTCCGCCAAGTCGCCTATGCCTGCGAGTCTCTGGTCGAGAAGCAACCTGCCGCCGGCGGTCAGATGTGTGTATATGTTCCGCAGGGTGGCGATCTGCGCATTCTGCGTGGTCAGCATGCCAAACGTGTTGGTGGGGATGATGACAGCCTCGAATGGGAGATCGTAGGTGAACGAATCAAGATCCTGGTTGGAGATTCGTCTGCTGATGCCGGTGATGTTCTGCCTATCGGCCTTGTTTCTTAAAGTGGTCAGCATGGAATCGGCGGTGTCGAATCCGTATATGTCGTATCCATCGGTCAGTAAAGGCAGCAGAAACAGGCCGGTGCCGCAAGCACATTCGAGTACACGGCCTGATACGCCCTCTAGATTGGACCGGTAAAATGCTAGGTTCTCATCTAACCAATCGCGACAGTCCTGTTCCATCATTTGGTCGTAGATGTAGCCCCAATATATGCTCTCGTAGTTCTTGGCCATGGCATCCGGTTCACAGAATCATGCTGGATTCTCCATTGTCCACATATGCCTGTGAAATGCAGCCGATAGGTCTGCTGCAAAGAGTTCTTGTCGCCCTTGGCGGCTTGAAGCTGTCACAGATCTTACCAATCGTTGGGCGGTCCGGGTCTGAATTGCCATGACGGCTTAGCCGAAGTAGTATCTCTCGTGATCTACCGACGGAATGACGCTACTGCCATGCTTGTTCAGTATGTGCAATGGTGTTCGTACAGTTGTTGGCAGATTGCAGAACCAAGCAGATTGACAGACAAGTGAGGTCAACTAGTGAGTGACAGCAACGACATAGACTATGGCCCGCTAAAGAAGCTTATTGGAGCCTGGCAAGGTGACAAGGGCATTGATATTGCACCCGATCCAGATGGTGCTGAGAATAACCCCTATTATGAGACGATTACCTTCACAGCCGTGGGTGACGTCACTAATGCTGAAGCGCAGGTATTGGCAGCGGTACATTACCGCCAGATTGTACAGCGCAAATCTAACGACAAGGTGTTTCACGATGAAACTGGCTACTGGATGTGGGATGCAGAAGCGGGGATCATAATGCAGTCTCTGGCTATTCCCCGTGCGGTGAGCGTGCTGGCTGGGGGGACGCACAGTGGAATGAAAGAAGATGACGGCAGCATTGTTCTGGAGGTCTCCGCAGGTCTCACTCACCAAGACTGGCGAATTATCCAGTCCCCCTTTATGCAAGTCACTGCACGCACGACAGAGTTTCGTCACCAAGTCACCTTAAGAAAGGCCAGACTATCGTATTCACAGACGACGATTGTTGAGATCTATGGCAAGCGGTTTGAACATACCGATGAGAATGAGTTGGTGCGAGCGTGAGTCAAACGTGTACTGTACGGCGGCGAAGAAGAGGTCGAGGACAGCAAACTTAATATAGGATTTGTTTGCCCCGGCTAAATCAGTCACCACGATAGTGACGGTCGATTAGCTCGCTCAGCAAATAATGGATCACTTATCACCTTAACCAAGAAGAAACTCAAACAACCCCTGAATTCTATCTGTAGGAGGCATGACCCATGGTTGTAGAAACATCTAATCTGAAGTTCTGACGACGGACCGTTCTCTCAATCAACCTATCCTGCT
>CEPV01005441.1_pt1 | contig 31576 bp, 26 predicted proteins | sample 530451 | NCBI WGS metagenome assembly CEPV01 (sample SAMEA2620097, study PRJEB7988) | marine metagenome | isolation source: saline water (ENVO:00002010), including
GCTAAGCCTTACGAGTGATGCCAAACTCTTGTGCACCGAAGGCCGGGCCCGCCTGCCCAATGTTACTGGTGTGATCAAGGGTGAGGGGATCAGATCAGGGAGATTTTCGGGCCAGTTGCCGGATTTATCCCGCCTTGCCAGTGGATCCATTGCTTCCCGCCTCGGCAGCGGATCCATTGCCGTTGACCTTGCGGTGGACGACCTCGGGCAGTTGACCCGGCCGTTAGGACTGACGACTTCGACCGCCGTGTCCGCGAAGCTTTCGGCAACTGTGGTCGGGAACACTCAGCCTGAGGCGCCGCTCTTCGTTGCCTTTAAGGGCGATACTGATGCAATGCGGTTGCGGGTCAACGGCCAGGTCAATGTATCTGGGGAGCAGACGACTTTTGATCTGAGCTCAAGCTTTGATACGGACGACGTCGGCGAGGTCAATCGTCTCTTTGATGCCGGGATACCGTTGGATGGACCGCTTTCCCTGGAGGCCGTTCTCCAACGGAACATGTCGCATGATTCCAAGACCGTCAGTGGGACCCTCCGGGCGTCGTTCCAAAATTTTGATGCGGCAGCGCAAGGGACCTTTTCGTGGCCGCTGCGAAGCGGTAATCAGTTGAGACTGGAATTTGAAAGTCTATCGCTTGCGAATCTTTCACGGTGGCTGCCTGGCAACTATCTTGACCCCGGTCCTTTGCGATTTGAAAGCCAGTTTACGATCGACGAGCACAATGCGCCGTTGGGCCAGTTCTCTGCCACCCTTGGGAATAATGATCTTTCGGGTGTGGCGAACGTTCAGGGGATCAACCTTGGCGATTTCCCCGAAGTCTCCGTTACCCCCGGCAAAAAGGTTCGTATTGCCGGTCATTTCAAATCGTCGCGGCTGAATCTGCTGGAGATTTTTCCCCCGCGGGCAAAAACCCCGGATGCGGCCAAAACCAGGGAGTCGTTCTTTAGTGATGAACCCCTGTCAGTAGACTGGATTAAAAACGCTGATCTTGATATCCACCTTCAGGCTGATGATCTCATCTCTCGAGGGTTTGAGGCAAAAGGGCTCAGTACGGACATCAACGTTGCCGACGGGGTATTGGATATCAGTGCCCGCTCCGGAGAATTCTCGGGCGGCACCTTCAGTATGGATATAGGGCTTGATACCCGTACCGCGCCGTACGCGACCGACTTCAGATTCGACATTAACGACCTCGTTCTCGATCAGGTACCCGCGCTCCAGAATGTCAAGTTACCGCTGCAGGGCGCCATTGATGTTGCGATTGATCTTTCCGGCAAAGGCGTTTCACCGAAGGAGATTGTTTCCGGCTCGTCGGGGTCCTTGTTAGCCTCCGGCACAGATGCAGTCATTCCAGCAAGCAACGCCGACTTCCTGACCGGGTCGATACTCTTTGGATTTCTTAACTTGATCAATCCGAAAGAGAAATCAGAATTTCACAGTCTTGACTGCGGCCTGATCGGTTTTCGGATCGTCGATGGCATCGCCATGTCACGCGATAGTGTTGCCCTTCAGACCCCCGATGTTACTTATCTGATCAGGGGTGGGTTCAGTCTCAAGGACGAATCTATAGTGTTCGCCGTCAAACCCAAGGCACGGAAAGGCGTAGGGATTTCGGCGGCAACGTTGACCAATGTTTTCAGGCTAGCCGGCACGCTTACCGAACCACGAAGAGAGGCTGATCTTGAAGGCGTCGCGAAAACCGGGGCCACTTGGGGCCTGGCTGCGATAACGGGAGGCCTGTCAATTCTGGCCCAGGGTTTATTTGACAAGTTTACGGGGAGTCAGGATGTTTGCCGGATCGCCAACGATAGCCGGCAACTGCTGCTTGCCGAGCCGCCTGAATGTGTTCTCCACGCATGGAACCAATTACAAATGACTGAAGAATCCCGTGTATCAATCAATGGTGATACTGCTTCATGCTCTGCAGTAACTGAAGAGGGTGGCTCCAAGTCGGATGAGGGTGATTAAAGAATTTTCGCAGTTACTCGGCCCGTTGAGATTCGCGCTCGCGCTGGTGCTGGGGGCTTTATCGGCCCTGGCACCGCTGGCGTTTGCGCCCACCAGTTACCAAGGCTGGGCCTTTGTGACTACCGTGATCGTTCCCGCTATCGTGCCGATCTTTTTTTTCGTCGCGCTGCTCGATATTCTGATGAGCGCCGTATTCATGTCATCCAGCACCGGTGAACGCCGGGCGAAGCACCGCAAGGCCCTGATTACCCAGGCTGTGCTGGTGGGCATACTGACAGCGGCCTGGCTACCGCTTTTCTGGCAGGTATTGAACCCCGGTTGACCGCTGTCGGGCCGGCTTACACCGGCGCACAACGGCTTTGAATATGCCGGGCCGTCATCAGGTCCAGATGACCCCCACCCCCATTTTTATAGATGGTGATGTCCCCGGGGCTGTGCCGGCCCTTTGTATCGGCGCATAGATCATAAAGATCAGCCAGTACGTCGTCCTCGGAAATCACCCCGGCGTTCATGGGGATCACCAGTTCACCAATTTCGCCGATGGTCGTGTTGCGCGAGTCGACGAAGAGCCGTGCCCGGCGCAGTGCTTCATCGTCGGCCTCGCGCATATCCTTGCGAAACGCGCCGACGAGATCCAGGTGCACGCCTTCGCTCAACCACTCGCCCCGGATCAGCGGTTCAGAACTCATGGTGGCGCAGCAGATGAGATCGGCCCAACCCACCGCCTCGGCAAGGTCACGAGCGGCTTCGACATGCTGGTGCTGGGCCAGTGTCTCAACCAGTGCGTCGCGCCGGCCGCGAGAGCGGTTCCAGATACGGACCGATTCAATCCCGGGATGCACCGTGCAGTGGGCTTCAATCAGATAGGGCGCCATGGCGCCCGCGCCCACCATCAGCAGCCGCCGGCAGTCGGGCCGGGCCAGCAGCCGGGAACCGAGCGCCGAGTCCGCTGCGGTCTTGAGATAGGTGAGCGCGGTGCCGTCGATCGAACGCACGGGTACACCGTTGACGCCATCAAAGAGGACATAGGCGGCATGAATGGCGGGCAGGCCGAGCGATACATTGGCAGGAAAGACGCTGGCGATTTTGACCCCCAGGGCGGAGCCCCCCTGCCATGCTGCCCGGATCAGGCAGTAGTCCTTGTCCATTTTTCCATGCTGTTCCAGAAGCAGGTCGCGAAGATCCGCAGGGGCCTCGCGGTGCATGCGGGCAAGGTCATCAACCAGCGGTCCGAAGCTGACGCGCTCGAATATCTCCGCTGCGCCAAGGTGAAAGGAGTCGGAAGCCATGAGGAAATGCTTTTGCCTGTAGGGAGGCTTTAGTTTAGCCTTTCGGCTGGCAGGCAGTGAGTGCGAAACCCTTGGATCAGTATTGGAGAAATCAATGAGTGGCCCCGACCCATTGGCGCAGGATCTTGCCAACCGATGCGGATTGGCGCTTTTGTATCACGGCACTTTTTCTTCTCCGCCAGAACTGCTGGGCGATGCGCTGCACAACATCTCACCGCAGGATCTTTTTCGCCAACTGGAGACCCTGTCGCGTTCCTTTCACTTTGTTTCGGTTGACGAATACTGCGCTGCCGGGGACCTTCGGGGTCTTGCGACGATAACGGCTGACGACGGTTATCAGTGTGTGGTGGATGAGGCCTTCAGTGTCTTTGAGGCGCTTCAGATACCGCTTGCGATCTTTGTGAACCGCTCGTTCATGGAGGGCAAACCGTTCTGGCGCGACAAGGTGCGGAGCATCATGCAGCGCAGGCGCGTTGGCGAGTTCGAAGCCCGGTTTGCCGAGCAGTTTCAGCGTGATCCGGAACAGCCTTTCTATCGTTACACCAAGGACCCTAGAAACAACAGCATCAGGGTCGATGAGATGCTCGATGCCTTCCTCGAAGACGAACCGCTGATTGACGCGTGCAGGCAATACTACATGCAGGTGAGCCAGAGCCTCAAAGCGCATCCCTTAATCAGTTACGGCAGCCATTCCGTGCACCACTACGTGCTGTCATCGTTAAGTGACGACGAGCAATGGCGTGAAATAGACGAGAACCGTCGCTTTTTGGAAACCTTTCCCGGGGTCAATCGAACCGCAGTTTTTTCCATTCCGTTCGGTGGCGACCGGGATTACAATGATGCCACCATCAGGCTGGCGGCGGACGCCGGTCATAGTGCAATGCTGCTCAGTCGGGGAGTAGTGCAGCGCAAAGACCGCATTCATGACAGCCTGTTGCCGATGGTTGACCGGGTGATGCCGAGGCATGCAGAGCCGCCCGCTTTTCTGGAGGACCTGCAGGCGCGCTTGAGCCGCGGTTGAGTTTGGAAGGGCAGTAGGCCCACGCAACACGATCGGGGGGACCGGGTGGCAAAGAAATCCAGTCGACTGGGCGGACGGGTTGCGCGCCAGACATTGCGGACAGCGCCGATACCCGAAGACGAAAAGCCGGTCAGGCCAGGCCTTCACAGCGGCCGCTACCAGCCTCTGACCCAGGATGAGGTCGAGCGGATTCACGAGGCAGTCCTCAAGACGCTCGAGACCATCGGTTTTGCCAATGCGCTGCCGTCCATTATCGAGCGGGTGACCGCAGCCGGCGGCACATTCACAGAGGATGAGCGCCTCCTGATCCCGCGTGCGCTGGTTGAGGACGCCTTATCCCAGTGCGCAAAAAACATCACTTTGTATGCCCAGGATCCCCGCTATGACCTTGACCTCACCGGTACTCGCACCTACTTCGGGACTGCGGGTGCGGCCGTGCATATCGTCGATACCGTAAAGCGTGAGTATCGCGAGTCGATGGCGCAGGACTTGTACGAAGCAGCACGAATCGTCGACCAGATGGAGCATATTCATTTCTTCCAGCGGTCCATGGTGCTGCGGGACATCGAGGATCCCGCAGAGATGGATTTCAACACCTGTTATGCCTCCATTGCCGGCACCGCAAAGCATGTCGGCACGAGTTTCGTTGACCCGGCGCATGTGCACCAGGCGATCGATATGCTGGAAGTGGTTGCCGGGGGTGAGCAGGCCTGGCGGGAGCGGCCCTTTGTCAGTTGTTCCTGCTGTTTCGTGGTTCCACCCATGCGCTTTGCAGAGGACGCATGCCGGGTGCTGGAGGCCTGTGTGGAACGTGGCATGCCGGTGCTGCTGCTGGCGGCAGGGCAGGCGGGAGCCACGAGCCCCGCATCACTGGCCGGGGCGGTGGTGCAGGAGGTGGCCGAGGTTCTGGGGGGGCTCGTTTACGTCAACCTGATCAAGCCGGGTCATCCGGCGATCTTCGGAACATGGCCCTTCGTTTCGGATCTTCGAACCGGGGCCATGAGTGGCGGCAGCGGTGAGCAGGCAGTGTTGATGGCGGCCTGCGGCCAGATAGGGCGTTTTTACGATCTGCCAACGGGGATCGCCGCGGGTATGGCAGATGCCAAACTTCCCGATGCGCAGTCCGGCTACGAAAAAGCGTATACCAATGTGCTGGCCGGTCACAGCGGCGCCAACCTGATCTACGAAGCTGCAGGGATGCAGGCGAGTCTTCTTGGATGCTGTCTGGAAAGTTACGTCATCGATAACGATATGCTGGGTGCGATCAACCGCACCATTCGCGGTATCGAGATCACCGATGAGTCGCTCTCCATCGAGACAATCCGCGATGTCTGTGTCGATGGGCCCAGTCACTTTCTGGGTCATAACCAGACCATGGCGCTGATGCAGCGAGACTATGTCTATCCCGAGGTCGGAGACCGGCTGAGCCCGAAAGAGTGGAACGAAAAAGGCAGACCCGACCTGCTCGAAGTCGCGCGGGCAAAGGTCGCGCAGATTCTGTCGAGTCCGAGGCCGACACACCTGTCTCTGGAAATCGACCGGGAGATTCGTGCCCGCTTTCCGGTTCGGCTCAGCGAGCGGACCATGGGAGATGCCGGGGCCGCCTGACAGCGCTGCCTTGTTCTGCTGCTCTACTGCTAAAACTTAAGTGCGCGGGTCAGGGTGCAAGCCGCGCAATTACCCACTCACCGCCGGCGTCACGGGTGTACTCAAACCGGTCATGCAGGCGGCTAGACTGGCTCTGCCAGAATTCGATGCTCTCGGGTTCAAGCCGGTAGCCGCCCCAGAACGAGGGAAGCGGTACCTCGCCGGAGGAGAACTTCTGCTTCACCTCCAGCAGTTTGGATTCCAGTATCGCCCGGGCCGATATCACGCTGCTCTGGTTCGATGCCCAGGCACCGAGCTGGCTGCCACGGCTTCGGGTGAGGAAGTACTTCAGCGATTCGCCCGCCGCAATTCTCGAGATCGGCCCCCGGACAATCACCTGGCGGCCCTGTCGTACCCAGGGAAACAGCATTGCGGCGCGGGGATTCTCATCCAGATCCCTGGCTTTGCGGCTGGTGTAGTTGGTGAAAAAGACAAAGCCCCTGGCATCGTAGATCTTCATAAGGACGGTGCGTACGCTCGGCTGGCCAAGGCTGGAGGCGGTTGCCAGGCTGACGGCATTGGGTGCATCGGGATCGGCGGCACAGGCCTCGGAGAACCAGCGCTCGAACTGCTCTATCGGATCGTTCGCCAGGCTATCGGGATCAAGGGGCCCGCGCGAGAAATCTTCCCGGATGTGTTCAGGCAGTGTCATGATGTCGGTACCAGCCGCAGGCGGCAAACTAGTGGACCACCACCATCTCACCGTTTCGGCTCACCGGGAGATCGTAACTCCAGATGTCCACATCCAGACCCTGTTCGCGCCAATGCTCCGCGAGATTACCCAGATACCGCTGAAAGCTGGGTTGTTCCAGGTAGGCTTTGTTGTTGACGTACCGCAGAATGCCCTGGGTGTGAAAAGTACGAAAGGCGCCGTCGAGGCGCATGACTTCCTGACCGGCCGCATCAAAGAATACAACCGTAGGTGCAAACTGGACATTAAGTTCACGGGCAAACGCGCGAGCTGCCAGTGGCCGTCCATCCGGCGTAATCACCGGAGTGTCGGACCACATGCCGATCTGCACTGAACGCATCTTCTCTGCCTGTGTCCGGGCGATCTCATGAATCAGCACCTTCTGGTGCAGGGTGTCGCACTGCCGGCAGTTGGGCTGCTCAAAATAGACCGCGAGCGGGCGCTCATCTGTAGAGGAAAGATCATGCGGCGCAGCTTCAAAGAAAGGCTGCGGGTTCAGCTCAGGGTTGGCGCCGTCTTTGTCGGCCGTTGCCAGATACTCGCTGAAAGCGCCGTCGTTTTCCGAGCCGGCCCGGGTCCACGCCAGCGCGGCCCGGAATGCATCGGGCGGGTAGTAGCCATTCAGCCTCAGGATCACCTGGCGCGCTTCATCAAAAAAGAGCAGGGTCGGGGTGTAGTTGACCCTGAGCGCAGCGGCCAGCGTCTTTTCGGTAAAGGTTCGTCCGCCGACCTGAACCACCTCGCGGTCGCCCCACATGTTGACTGCAACCAGATCGAAGTCTGATTGCATCGTCTCTGCAATATCCCGCTGGGCAAAGTTGTGTTCAATCAGTGCGTTGCAGTAAGGACAACCGGTCTGCCAGAAATAGAGCACCAGGCGCCGGCCCTCGGCCGCCGCTTCTTGGATATCTTTCTCGAAATCGAGAAAGCTCTCTTTGAACCAGCCGGGGTGCTCCGTGTCGACTGCACCCAGAAAAGCGCCAACCGGCTGTTCACTTTCTGCATGTGCGAGCGGATTTGCCAAAGCGCCGAGCGTCAGCAGTCCTGCCAGCATAATCGCCATAGATTTCATTACCGATCCTGATCCTGCGCGATCGAAAATCATGAGACGCCGACCGGAAACGAGGCGATTTTCTCCCGCCACTCGCGGGGTCCTTCGGTGTGAACAGAAGCGCCGGTGCTGTCCACGGCAACGGTGACCGGCATATCTTCCACCTCGAACTCGTAGATGGCCTCCATTCCAAGTTCTTCAAACGCAATCACGCGTGCCGAGCGGATGGCCTTGGAAACCAGGTAGGCAGCACCGCCCACCGCGATGAGATAAACACTCCGATGTTTTTTAATCGCTGCGATGGCCGTTGCGCCGCGCTCGGCTTTTCCGATCATGCCGGCAAGACCCGTGCCGGCAAGCATGGATTCTGTGAACTTGTCCATGCGGGTCGCCGTGGTGGGCCCTGCAGGCCCCACGGCTTCATCGCCCACGGGATCGACCGGCCCGACGTAATAGATAAACCGGCCTGTGAAGTCGACACCCTCAGGAAGGGGCTCTCCCGATTCCAGCAGTTCGACCAGTCTTTTGTGGGCGGCATCGCGGCCGGTCAGCAGCCGGCCGCTCAGCAGCAGGTTGTCACCGATGCCCCACGACCGGTAATCCTCAGGCGTCAGTTGATCGAGGTTGACTCGCCGACCCACCGCCTGCTGGGTGATCTCAGGCCAGGATGAGACGTCAACGTGAGGCAGTTCGGCAGGGCCAGTACCATCGAGTGTGAAATGGATGTGCCGGGTCGCGGCGCAGTTGGGAATCATGGCGACGGGTAAAGACGCCGCGTGTGTCGCATAAGTCTTGATCTTGACGTCGAGCACGGTCGTCAGGCCGCCAAGTCCCTGGGCACCGATCCCGAGCCGGTTGACCGCCTGGTAAATATTGAGACGAAGTTCCTCGACCGGCGTTTGCGGCCCGCGTTCCAGAATCCCGGCCATATCGACAGGCGCCATCAGGGATTCTTTTGCCATCAGCATGGCCTTTTCCGGTGTGCCGCCGATACCAATGCCGAGAATGCCCGGTGGGCACCAGCCGGCGCCCATGCTAGGCAGGGTCTCGGTGACCCAGTCGGCAAGATCGTCGTTGGGGTTCAGCATTGCGAGTCTCGCTTTGTTCTCGGACCCGCCGCCCTTGGCAGCAACCGTGAGTTCGATCGTATTTCCCGGGACGATCTCGGTGTGTACCACGGCCGGCGTGTTGTCTCCCGTGTTTTTTCGATCGCCGATGGGGGGCGTGATCACCGATGCCCGAAGGGGATTATCGGGATGGGTATAGGCCTGCCGGACGCCCTCGTCGATGGCTTCCTGCAGCGAGCAGTGGCCTTCGATCATGACCGACTGTCCGATCTTGACGAATACCACCACGATGCCGGTATCCTGGCAGACAGGACGGCGACCCTGCGCCGCCATACGCGAGTTGATCAGGATCTGCGCGATGGCATTTTTTGCAGGCTCTGAGGTCTCGCGTTCATAGGCCTGCGTCATCGCCGCGATAAAATCAGGCGGGTGATAGTAGGAAATGTACTGCAGCGCGTCAGCGATGCTGGTCGAAATGTCTTGGGTTTGGATGCGTGTCATGCGCCAGGCGATAACTTTCTGGATGGGCCCATGGATAAGCCTTGTCCTTGAAGTGTAGCAAAGCCGATGAGGAAAAATTGACCTACCGCAGCGGGATCGTTCCACAACGGCCGGCAAATTGATAGGATAGCCGCCTGGGGTTGCTGCTGCCGGGCAACCCGGCCCGGCGGCGATGTCCGGGCAGACACCGCGCACTTTCAGAGACTATGCTCGACTCGCTCAACCCGGGAATCCGATGGCTGTTGACCTGCGTTCTGCTGGCGGGTGTCTTCGGATCAAGCCCTGCGAGCGCTTTTGTCGAAGTCAGGCAGCACAAGATGCGGTGCAGCGCTGCTTTCCCTTGCCCCCGGGAGCTTGAGGGCCGGGTGAACTTCTGGATCGACATCTACAGCCGCTGGCACAGCCAGGACGCGGTGCTCCATGATGCCGTCGTCCCCAGCCGGGTCTACAAGGTGATTGAAGGGCGGGCCTGCGGCCGCAAGGGCAACACCGCGTTTATCAAGGACCAGAAAAAGCGTATCGCCGCGGAACTGCACACGCTGGCCAAGAAGGTGGACCGTAAGTCGCCGGTTAACAGCGCCTACCAAAAACACCTTCTGAAACTTTTCCCGGAGCGCTCCAGCAATGATATCCGGCGCGCGGCCGGGGATATCCGCTGCCAGTCGGGTAACCACGATGGGTTCACCGCAGCCTTGCGGCGATTTGGAACCTACGGCCCGATGGTGCGCCGGGTACTCAAGAATTCCGGGCTGCACAGCGACATCCAGTATCTGCCCTTTGTGGAGTCGTCCTACAATCCCAAGGCATATTCCCGGGTCGGGGCAGCAGGCCTGTGGCAGATCATGCCTGCGACCGGCCGGACCCTGGGCCTGGAACTTGACGCCACCGTGGATGAGCGTCTTGACCCCGAGGCGGCAAGCTGGGCAGCGGTCCGCTATCTCAAAGACGCCCGGAAAACCCTGACTGTAGCCGCCCGGGCCAGGAACAGCCGGGTTTCGCAAAGCGAACTCAGTCCCTTTGTGATCACGTCCTACAACTACGGCGTGAACGGCATGCGCCGGGCAATCAACAAGCTCGGCCCGGATTACATGCGGGTGATCAATCAGTATCGCTCCAGGAAATTCCAGGTGGCGGTCAAGAATTTCTATGCGGGTTTTCTGGCGGCGAGACATGTGGCCCGCAACCACAAGCGGTTCTTTGGAGACATCACGCCGGGGCGGCCGCTTCAGTATCAAACACTGATTCTTGAAAGACCGGTGTCCATTGCCCGGGTGCAGAGCGTATTCGGTCTCACCGAGGCGCAGCTCAAGGCGCTGAACCCCGCGCTGACGCGATTCGTCTGGCACGGCTGGCGGTTCATCCCGGACGGTTACCGGCTCCGCCTGCCGCTCCGCCAGGGAGGCTGGACCAATCATGTAGCGCGCCTGCGGATGATGCCCTCGGAGATCCGTCACAGCGGTTCGCTGGCGTACACCGTCCGTCCAGGGGATACCGCGTGCGGTATCGCGGCCGCGTTTCGGGTGGATTGCCGCGAGCTGATTGCGGTGAACGGCCTTAACCGCAAAGCGGTAATCCGTGTCGGTCAGAAACTTGAGGTCCCTGCCGAAGGGCGCAGCAGAAGCCGCGTTGCGCAGCGCGGCAGTTATGAAATTCAGCCGGGCGACAGCGCCTGCGCCGTCGCGGGACGCTTCGGCGTTGATTGTGATGATCTGCTGGCAGCGAACGGCCTGCATCGGGGTTCCGTGCTTCAGGTCGGCGCGTCGCTGGTGATTCCCGGCACCATCAGAACCGCCCCCGGCGGAAGTTACACCGTCGGCAAAGGCGACAGCGCCTGCAGTATCGCAAGCCGCCATGGCATCAGCTGCGACGCGCTGCTGGCGGCCAACGGGCTTGCGAAAAGCGATCTTATTTTCCCCGGGCAGACGCTTACCGTCCCGGGCGTGGCGGCGCCGGGCACGCCTGCCGAGCGTGTTTCAACCCAGGGGCCGCAAGAGACCATCACCTATACGGTCGTCAGCGGCGACAGCGCCTGCAGGATCGCGGCACGCTTTCAGGTGTCGTGCCGCAGGCTGATCGCCGACAACCAACTCGGCAAAGAGGCGCTGATCCGTCCTGGACAGTCTCTTAACATTGCAGGCGTTCCCGCGAATCTTGCCCGCTCGTATTCACCTCCTTCCGTTGAGACGAAAACCGCTTCGTCATCCGGTGCTGCAGCACCGAGTACTGACCCGGCCTGGCCGAAGATCACCAGCAGCTCCAAGAGCAGTTCGGGCTCTGAATTAACCGACGTGAGCCCGCTCGACAGACCCATCGATCTGTCGGTGCAGACTTCAGCTGTTAACGGCAAGACGCTCTATCGGATTAACGTCGAGCCCGAAGAGACGCTTGGGCATTATTCGGACTGGCTGCGCCTTGGCGGTGTCAGGAAGATTCGCGAGCTCAACGGTTATGACACCACCCAGGTTCTTGCGAGCGGTGATGCGCTGTTGCTGCCGGTCGCAGACGCGACACAGCAGGATGTTTTTGAAAGGCGGCGCGAGGAGTACCACCGGGTGCTGGTGGAGGAATTCAAGGAGAATTTCGAGGTAACGGGCGCCGATGAATACAAAATCCAGCCGGGTGACAGCCTCTGGGTGCTCGCCCGCGAATTCGAACTGCCCATCTGGGTGATCACGCGCTATAACCCGGAGCTTCGAAGCGGCCCACCGAGAGCCGGCAAATCAATCAAGATACCCCGGATCCGCTCCCGCCAGGGCTGACGGATTTACGCCGCGTGAGCGCGCTAGTTTTTCGACTCGAGCTTTAAGGCTACCGAGTTGATGCAGTAGCGCTGCCCCGTGGGCTGGGGTCCATCATTGAATACATGGCCGAGGTGTGCCTCGCAGCGGCTGCAGCGGACTTCGGTCCGCACCATACCAAGACTGGTATCGCGATGTTCATCGACCCGGGCTTCTCCGGCCGGTTGCCAGAAACTCGGCCAGCCGGAGCCGGAATCGAATTTGTGCTCGGCATCAAAAACAGGCGCCTCACAGCAGACACAACGGTAAATCCCTGCGCTTTTACAGCCGTTGTATTCTCCGCTGAACGGGCGTTCGGTGCCGTGCTGGCGGCAGACGTCAAACTGTTCCGGCGTCAGCGCTGCACGCCATTCGTCCTCGGTACGCTGCCACTTCTGCTCTTCACTCATGATGCGGAATCCATGGATGCATTGTGTTCGTGTGCCCAGGCGAGGCGCGCCTCGTAGGCCTTTCGGGCGATAGCGACATCCTCCAGAAACCACGCCAGTTCGTCAGGACGCAAAGCCTGGGGCCCGTCGACCAGCGCCTGTTCGGGCCGCGGATGAAAATCCACGAGAACCATGTTGGCGCCGGCGATGACACCCTGCGCCGTGACATGCATCAGATCCAGAATGCCGTCCGGCCCGATGTTGCGGGTGCCGACTGAGTGCGAGGGATCAATACACACCGGCAGGTGGGTGAGGTGGCGTACGACCGGCACGTGCCCAAAGTCCACCAGGTTGCGGTGGGGGTCACCCATGTTGGTTTTCATGCCCCGAAGACAGAAGACAATATTACGATTGCCTTCGCTCGCCAGATATTCGGCAGCATTCAGGGATTCATCCAGGGTGATGCCAAAGCCGCGCTTTAGGAGCACCGGCAGTTCCGACTGCCGGCCCACTTCTTTGAGCAGTTCGAAGTTCTGGGTGTTGCGTGTTCCGATCTGCAGTATCACGCCGGTGGGGTGGCCGGTGTCCTTGAGCGCCTGTCTTATCTCCTGCACATGAGAATCATGGGTGACCTCCATGGCAATCACCCGGATACCGTACTTGCCGGCGAGTTCGAACACCCATGGCAGACACTCGGCACCATGCCCCTGAAAAGAGTAGGGATTGGTTCTCGGTTTGTAGGCCCCCATCCGGGTGCAGACCTGACCCTGCTCCTGCAGGATCTTCATCATGGTCTCAACATTTTGCGGGTTATCCACAGCACAAAGGCCGGCAAAAACATGGAGCGAGCGCTGGTCAAAGCGCACGCCGTTGTAGCTGAATCCTGAATCCCGGATATCCCCTGCGTGGCGACCGATCACCCGGTATTCCCGGGAAACCCGAACCACTTTCTCGACGCCCGGCAGGCTCTCGATCTCGGCCTGGTCGAGCGCCGCCACATTGCCGATCACGTAGATCTCAGACAGTGTACGGTCGGTCCCGGTAATGCTGTGGGTCCTGGGTGTGATGCCGGACTTGCTCGACAGGTACGACATCACGGCTTTTCCCTCTTCGGTGTCGAGGGAACTATCCGGGTGCAAAATGACAATCATGCTGGGGTACCGGTTGCTATGGGGACGTCGGGGGCATTGCCCCATTCTGACCAGGAGCCGGCATAACCCCGAACCCGGGGAAAGCCCAGCGATTTCAGCATAAGCCAGGCGTGTGCCGAGCGGTGATGACTCTGGCAGTAGGTGATCACTTCCTGTTCGGGTCTTACGCCAAGCGCCTCAAGGGTTTCGATCAGTGATTCTGCGGGCTTCAGCCGCAGGTTGCGGTTTCGGTCCATGGTCTCGAGCCAGTTCAGGTTGGCCGCGCCCGGGATATGCCCGCCGCGGGCGGCGCGTACTTTGGTTCCTGAATATTCCTCGGGAGTCCGCGCGTCAAGAAGGACAATCGCTTCATCGCCCAGATGCTCCAGGATGTATGCACGGTCAGCCAGAACGTTGGGATTTCTCGATGCCAGCGGCAGGTTCGCCGAGGTATCGGGAAATACCGGCTCGTCGTTCACTGGGTGACCTTCGTTGTTCCAGGCATGAATTCCGCCATTCAGGACCTGGATCGAGTCATATCCCAGGTAGTGCAGCGTCCAGGCAAGCCGGGCGGCCCAGCCACCGCCTTCATCATCATAAGCGATGATCCGCGACACCTCATTCAGTCTCAACATGCCGGCGAGATGTGTCAGGCGCTCTTCCGGCGGAAGCAGGCCCGGCACGGGCTGGGTACCCGCAGTCAGCAGTGAATATTCAAGGTGCATGGCTCCCGGTACGTGAAGCTGGGCATACGTCTGTGGTTTGCCGAGGTCAACGACGAGTACCGCAGGCTCGGTGAGAAGCGCTTCAAGTTCTTCCGGCTCAACCAGGAAAGAGGAGAATGCCATGGTGCTCCAAAATGGGGCGTCCTGCTATTTTGGGACGGATCCTGCCGAAAAGGGAAGAGCATTGTCGCTATTCACGCCATGAATGCAACCTGAGCGCCAGACCGGGCGTGCCGATGCCGACCATGGGGCAGCGACGCCTTCTGTTCCAGGCGGCCTCGGTTGTACGTGGGAGCAGGTTTTGGAAAGGACTGATCTTTGCGATAATCGGCGCTGCAAAGATTGCTCCAAGGTCCGGAGCGGTTTATTTTCCCCCGTGATTTTTTCAGCCGACCCGGCAGGAGTTCACCATGAAGTTGGTTACCGCGATCATTAAGCCATTCAAACTCGACGACGTCCGCGACGCACTGGCAGAGGTGGGTATCAAGGGCATGACCGTGACCGAGGTCAAGGGCTTTGGCCGACAGAAAGGTCACACCGAGCTTTATCGTGGAGCCGAGTACGTGGTGGATTTCGTGCCCAAGGTCAAACTCGAGGTGGCGGTCGATTCGGCGATCGTTGACCAGGTGATTGATGCCATTGTCGGTGCCGCGCGGACAGAGAAAATCGGCGACGGCAAGATTTTTGTTTACGATGTGGAACGGATCCTGCGGATCCGGACCGGGGAGGCCGATCAGGATGCGCTCTAACATCCGTCCCCGCCTGGCCGGCGCCGTCCTGGCGGCCGGGGCCGGCTTGCCGGCGGCCAGCTGGGCCGGTACCACCGGTGTCGACAGTGGTGATACTGCCTGGCTACTGACATCGACAGCGCTGGTCCTGTTCATGACCATCCCGGGCCTGGCGCTGTTTTACGCCGGGCTGGTCCGTTCGCGTAACGTACTGTCGGTGCTGATGCAGTGCTTTATACTGGTCTGCGCGGTGACCGTCCTGTGGGTCACCGTTGGTTACACCCTGGCTTTTGGTGCGGGCGGGATCGACGGCTTCATCGGGGGCTTTGAGAAAGTTTTCTTAAGATCGGTGACTGTGGACGCAACAGCGGGCACTATCCCCGAGAGCGTCTTCGTCGTTTTCCAGTTGACCTTCGCCGCGATCACGCCGGCACTCATCGTGGGCGGTTTCGCAGAGCGGATGAATTTTTCGGCCATGCTGATCTTCTGTCTCTTGTGGACCCTGTTCGCCTACATCCCGGTTGCCCACTGGGTCTGGGGTGGCGGCTGGCTGGCGGGAATGGGGGCGATGGATTTTGCCGGCGGCACCGTGGTGCACGTGAATGCCGGTGTGGCCGCGCTGGTTGCCGCAGTTGTGCTGGGCCGCCGGCGCGGATTTCCACAGACAGCCATGTTGCCGCACAACATGACCCTGACCGTAACCGGGGCCGCCATGCTCTGGGTGGGCTGGTTCGGGTTTAACGCGGGCAGTGCGGTCGCCGCCGACGGGGTTGCGGGTATGGCCATGCTGGTAACCCACATCAGCGCAGCATCCGGCGCACTGATGTGGATGGCCGTCGAATGGATCCGGCACGGCAAACCGGGCGCGCTGGGTGCGGCCACCGGTATGGTCGCCGGCCTCGGCACGATCACGCCGGCTTCGGGCTTTGTCGGCCCTATGGGTGCGCTGGTGATCGGTGCGAGCGCCGGGTTTATCTGTTACTGGGCGACCCAGCTGATCAAGCAGCGCCTTGTCATCGACGATTCCCTGGATGTTTTCTCGGTACACGGGGTGGGCGGTGCGCTGGGCATGCTGTTGACAGGCGTGTTTGTTGCCGCGGGTCTTGGCGGAGCAGGTCTGCCGGAGGGAGGCAGCATCTCGGGTCAGCTGGGTATCCAGGCAATCGCCGTAATCGCAACGGTCATCTGGAGCGCGCTGATCAGTTACCTCGCCCTGAAGGTCGCCGGCGCCCTGGTGCCATTGCGCGTCGGGGTTGAAGAAGAAATCGAGGGGCTTGATCTGATCAATCACGAAGAGCGCGGCTACAACCTTTAGGCGGCTAACGCTTGCAACGTGCTCATCGGGTCAGGGCCTTGTCTGTGTCGCGTGAATTCTATGACCGGGTCGGGACGCAATTGGGAGAGATCCAGTCGCAGGGTCTTTACAAGGAAGAGCGGCCGATCACCTCTCAACAGGATGCCCATATTGAGGTCGGTGGTGCGAACCGGGTATTGAATTTCTGCGCCAACAACTATCTGGGATTGGCGAATCACCCGGATATCATCGATGCTGCCTGCAGGGCTACCCGTGAAAACGGTTTCGGGATGGCTTCGGTGCGCTTTATCTGCGGCACCCAGTCGGCCCATCAGTCACTGGAGTCCGAACTCGCGGCATTTCTGGGCATGCAGGATGCCATTTTGTACACTTCCTGCTTTGACGCCAACGGCGGGCTTTTTGAAACCCTGCTGGACGATAACGACGCGGTTATCTCTGATGCACTCAACCACGCGTCGATTATCGATGGCGTGCGTCTTTGCAAAGCCACGCGCTATCGCTATGCCAACAACGACATGGCCGATCTTGAAGCGCAGCTTCAGGCCGCCACTGCGGCAGGCGCCCGTACCAAGTTGATTGCCACCGACGGCGTGTTTTCCATGGATGGGGTGATTGCCAGTCTGCAGGGGGTCTGCGAACTTGCGGATCGTTACGACGCCCTGGTGATGGTGGATGATTCGCATGCCGTGGGTTTTGTCGGTGAGACGGGCCGCGGCACGCATGAACTGTGCGGCGTCATGGGCCGGGTGGATATCCTGACAGGCACGCTGGGTAAAGCACTCGGCGGGGCCTCGGGCGGCTACACGGCGGCGCGCCGGGAGGTGGTTGACCTGCTGCGCCAGCGTTCCCGGCCCTACCTTTTTTCCAACACGCTGCCTCCGGGGATCGTCGGCGCCTCCCGCGAGGCACTGAACCTGCTGCGGGCTGGTGATGAGCTGCGCGACCGGCTGTGGCGCAACACCGGCTATTTCCGTGAGCAGCTTGAGGCTCTGGGTTTTGAGCTCGCCGGTGCCGGGCACCCGATTATCCCGGTCATGATCGGCGAAGCCCCACTCGCCCAGCGCTTTGCCCAGCGCATGCTGGAAGAGGGCATTTATGTGGTCGGCTTTTTCTTTCCGGTCGTGCCGAGAGGTAAGGCACGCATCCGCACCCAGATGTCGGCGGCCCATACACCGGAGCATCTGGATCAGTGTATCGATGCCTTTGCCCGGGTGGGTCATGAACTGGGCGTACTCGGCGGGCGGAGATGAGACTGCGCGCATGAAAGCCCTTTCCAAACTGTATCCCGAGCCCGGAATCTGGATGACTGAGGTTGATCAGCCCGCTCCGGGCCATAACGACCTTTTAATCCGGATTCACAAGACCGCCATCTGCGGTACGGATATGCACATCTACCACTGGGATGAATGGTCGCAGGCGACGATCCCGGTCCCCATGGTGGTGGGCCATGAATATGTCGGTGAGGTCGTCGGGATGGGCCAGGAGGTGCGCGGTTTCAGTGTGGGAGACCGGGTTTCGGGCGAGGGGCATATCACCTGCGGCCATTGCCGTAACTGCCGGGCCGGCCGACGGCACCTGTGCCGCAATACAGTCGGGGTGGGCGTGAACCGCGCGGGATGTTTTGCGGAGTATCTGGTCATTCCCGCCTACAACGCCTTTAAGTTGCCCGAGTCGATCTCCAGCGATCTCGCAGCTGTGTTCGATCCTTTCGGCAACGCCGTCCATACGGCATTGTCATTCGACCTGGTCGGCGAAGATGTACTGATCACCGGCGCCGGACCGATCGGGATCATGGCGGCAGCAGTAGCGCGCCACGTGGGTGCCCGCCATGTCGTGATCACAGACATCAACGGGTATCGCCTCGAACTCGCCGGCAGGATGGGCGCCACCCGGACGGTCAACGTACAGAACGAGCCGCTCGATGCAGTGATGACGGAGCTCGGCATGACCGAGGGCTTTGATGTCGGCCTCGAGATGTCCGGCGTCCCGGATGCCTTTCGCGACATGCTGCGCTGCATGAATCATGGCGGGAAAATCGCCATGTTGGGCATCCCCCCCACAGACATGAGCATCCCCTGGTCAGATGTGATCTTTAAAGGGCTGGTGATCAAAGGTATCTACGGCCGCGAGATGTTTGAGACCTGGTATAAGATGGCCAGCCTGCTGCAGTCGGGCCTTGATCTCGCGCCGATCGTTACCCACCGCTTTGCCATTGATGACTTTCAGCGTGGTTTTGACACCATGGCCTCGGGTGCATCCGGCAAGGTCATCCTCGACTGGATCTGAACTTCGCCAGAACCCGCCTTGGCGAAGTTCTTAAGGCGTCAGACCTCGACGCGCTCAGGTGGGCTTAGCGTTCGCGGTCGGCTGGGCTGGAAGCGTCGTTGTCTGATGTCGATATCAGGTGAACATCGCGCTGGGGGAAGGGGATGGAGATTCCTGCGGCATCGAGCCAGAGTTTGGCGTTTTTATTCAATTCAAACTTCAGCGCCCAGAAATCGGCCCGCTCGGCCCAGCAGCGCAGGCTGAGATCGACTGACGATTCCCCGAGATTCGTAACCAGCACCTGGGGCGGGGGATCGCTTAGGATTCGGCTGTCCTGCTTTAGGTGGTCAAGCAGTAATGCCATGGCGCGCTCGACATCGTCCTCGTAGGCGATCCCCACAGGCACATCCATGCGCCTTGTCGGCAGGCGGCTGTAGTTGAGTATTGATGTATTCCACAGCGCGGCGTTGGGCACCGAGCGATAGACGCCGTCAAAGGTCGTCATGTCGGTGGTGAAAAGTCCGATTTCGTCCACCGTGCCCGAAATACCGCCGGCGTCGATGTAGTCCCCCGCCTTGAAGGGCCGCAAAAGCAGCAGCATGATGCCGGCGGCGATGTTCTGCAGGGTGCCCTGCAGGGCAAGGCCAATGGCAAGACCTGCCGCACCCAGGACCGCGATGATCGATGTGGTCTGAACGCCAAGGCGTGCCAGCACCGCCACCAGCGTGACCGCAATAATGGCGTAGCGTGCGAGCGATGAAAGAAAGGGCTTGAGAGTGGCATCTATGCGCGGCAGGCGCTCGAGCGCGCGCAGGATGAGTTTTTGCACCCGGCCGGCCAGCCACCAGCCGAAGACCAGAATGACAAGTGCCGCAACGAGTTCAAGGCCGTAGCCCGTGGCAACGTCGATCAGGGCTTTCCAGTGGGTGGCGAGCTCTTTTTCCATGAATCTAGTCTAACTTTAAAGCCCATCCGGGCAAAGACCACTTCTAAGGTTCAAAGTTCGCTGTTATCGAAGGGTGCGGGCTGTGTTTAAATTGGCGTTCGTCATTTTCTGGAGTCACCATGAGCATGGATCAGGGTCGGAGCATGATGGACCGATGGCGTGGGCGGGTCGCCGTCGTCACGGGCGCATCGAGCGGCATCGGCCGGGCTGTTGCGCTGGATCTTCTGAAAGCCGGCATGCGCGTGGCGGTTTGCGCGCGGCGCCTCGAGCTTATCGAAAATCTGGGCTTTGAGGCGGGCGTGCCTGATGCGTTTATGGCAAAGGCCGCCGACCTTCGCGTAGAAAGCGAGATTGGGGGCTTCTTCGATGCTGTCAAGAGCCATTGGCAGGGCGTTCATGTGCTGGTCAACAACGCGGGTCTTGGGTTTGAAGGGGAGCTTTCAACGCAGAATCCGGGCGAGTGGCGGCAGATGCTCGATGTCAATGTACTGGCCCTTGGTATCTGCACGCAGCAGGCGCTTTCGCAGATGGGTGGGCATGGCGAAGAAGGGCAGGTCATCAATATCGGCTCGATGAGCGGTCAGCGGGTGCCGGCGGGATCCAACGGCATGTACTGCGCGACCAAGTTCGCGGTACGCGCCCTGACCGAATCATTCCGCCAGGAACTGCATGCGGCAAACCGGCCCGTTCGAATCTGTGAGATCAGTCCGGGGCTGGTAGAGACCGGTTTTGCCGCGCATTACGGCGGCAGCGAAGACGCTGCAGAAAAAACCTACGGCGCGTTCAAGTGCCTGCAAAGTGAAGATATCGTCGATGCCGTGCGCTATGTGCTTGGCCAGCCGACCCATGTGCAGGTGCACGATGTCCTGATCCGCCCTACAGGCCAGGCCAGCTGATGACAATCACCGGCGACAACTGAAGCACCCGCGAGAAGATAACGGCAACCGGTGATCCGGCCCTAGAGTGCCTTTGCGGCAGCAGCCGCCTCGCTGATCGCGACTTCGACGGTGCGCGGCGCACGACAGTCGCCAACGGACACCACTTCGATTGGGTGTTCGTCCCAGCCGCTGATCAGCGCGTCGTTGGCCCGGCACCCAGGCCAGTCGACGATGAGATCGATACCCTCTCGGGTGCTGAGCCTGTCGTCAAAGACATTGCGTAAAGTCACGCTTTGCTCATTAACGGAATCCACGATGTGTGCGCCGGTAAAGATACAGCCCTTTCGGCCGAGGCGCTCATACCATGCTGACCGGTTGGTGGGATCAACATCAGCTGCCACGGCAATATCCGATGTAACAATCTCGGCCGTAATGCCCTGATGCAAAAGCACTTCCGCCGCGGCAAGCCCCGCCTGGCCGCGGCCTTCATTGAGGACAAGCGCCCGGCTCGCGGTTACCGGGATGCCGCCCAGCAGTTCATGGGGCGAGATCACCCGGATGCTGGCCGTGCCGGCAAAGTCCCTGCAGGTATCCAAAGCCCCCGTGGCAATCACGAGCGCATCTGCGCCAAGGTCCAGAATATCCTGGCGCTCCATCAACCGGTTAAGCATGATAGACACATTCAAGCGCTCAAGTTCGTCCAGGCGCCAGTCAATCACCCGGGCGAGTTCCCTGGTGGAAGGGGCATTGGCCCAGAGTGCGAGTTGCCCGCCGGGGCGGTTTGCGGCGTCAAACACGGTTACCCGGTGCCCGCGCTCGGCCGAGATGCGGGCGCACTCAAGCCCGGCGGGGCCCGCGCCGATCACGGCAACGCTCTTCGAGCGCTCTGCCGGGGACAGCGCGGCCCCCGGCGTCGACAGCGTTGCATTCTGGATGCACCGGATCGCTTTTCCGGCGTATCGGTTGGCAATACAGACATTGGCGCCCGCGCAGATGCGCACCTTGCTTTTCACTTTGCCCTGAATCTTGGGAAGAATCTCGGGGTCACAGATATGGGCCCGGGTCATGCCCACCATGTCGGCCTGACCCCTGGCGAGGATATCCTCTGCGTGCGCCGGGTCCACGATACGGCCGACCGTGAACACAGGGACATTCACCACTGCACGGATCGCGGCAGCAAGGTGCACAAAGACGCCATGGGGTGTGGGTGTGGGTGCCCAGTGGCGTGCCCGGCCCAAATGCGTGATATTGGTATGGGCGATGATGTTGAGGTAGTCAACCAGTCCGCTCGCGCTGACCGTGCGGCAGATCTCCTTCATCTGCGCAAGGTCAAGGCCGCCGGGCTCAAATTCATCTCCCGGCAGGCGAGCGCCCAGTACAAAATCAGGTCCTAGCGCGCCTTTTACCGCCTCGAGCAGTTCCAGCAGGAAGCGCATACGGTTTTCAAGATCGCCGCCGTAATGATCGGTGCGACGGTTGGTCAGCGGCGAAAGAAAAGCCTGAGGCAAAAACCCAAATGCGCCGAGTATTTCAACGCCGTCCATGCCGCCTGCTGCAACCCGTTTGGCAGCGCGGGCATGGGCATCAATGACCTCTCGAATCTCGCGGGGCGTCATCTCGTGGGCGATGTTACCGGTGGTTTCTGAGCGAACCGCAGATGCCGACCAGCTTTCCCGACCGGGTTGACTGATCAGGACAGTGCCGCCGCTGTGGGCAAGCTGGGCAAGAATGCGCCCGCCTTGCTGATGCACCGCATCGCTGAGCGCCCGGTAGCCGGGAATGATGTCGTCGTTAAGGTTCCACAGGCTGTCTTTGTTAACGCTCAGCAACCCGGATTCGTGTACCGGGGTGCCGCCGGTGATCTGAAGGCCGACGCCGTTCTTTGCATAGTTACGGTGATAGGCGACGTACTGCTCGCCGGGCTTGTTGTTCTCGGCAAAGCCCGGAACGTGCGCCGAGACCAGTACCCGGTTACGGACCTGGATCGGTCCGATATCAAGCGGCGACAGCAGATTGGCGTAAGTGCTCAGAAGTCCGTACCCGTGATCAGTCAGACCGGCGGAAACCGGCCGCGTTTTTCAAGCTCGTAGAGCGGCAGGGAGTTTCGGATATAAGACTCGCTCGCACGACCCGTAGGCTCGTGATCCCAGGCGAGTGACTGGCGGCGCATCACGGTTTTTAAAAGGGCCCGCCGGCGCTGACTCTCAAGGACCTTTTCGGTCAGCGCCCTGGTGTCATACCGGCGGCTGATCTCCTCTGTTATCGCCTGCGCGGTGCTCGCCTGGCGCGGGTCCTGCGCGAGGTTTCGGGTTTCATCCGGGTCGCTCGCGAGATCGAAAAGCTGCAGCGGGTCCTTATCAGAATAAATCGCTTTCATGGCGCCCCGGCGGATCATGAAGATCGGCGTATCGGTGCCCTCAGCAAAATATTCACCGATCACCTCATCATGACCCGCCTCGCCTGCAAGGTGGCGCACCAGCGAGCGTCCTTCGATGGGTGTGACATAGTCCATGCCGACGCCGTCGGTCGCCATATCGACCAGCGTCGGCATGAGGTCTGCCAGTGAGACCGCCGCACCGACACGCCGGGGGGTAAAGCGTGAAGGCGCGTGAACGATCAGCGGCACCCGGGCTGAGTGTTCCAGAAAAGTCATCTTGAACCACATACCGCGCTCACCCAGCATGTCGCCGTGGTCTGAGGTGAAGATGACGATGGTATTGTCCTCGAAACCGCTTTCCTTCAGCGTTTGCAGAAGGCCTGCAACCTTGTTGTCAATATCGCTGATCGCGCCGTAATAGGCGCGCCGTGCGCTGCGGATCGTGTCGTCATCCAGTTCGATGTCCGAGGCGCCATAGCCGTGACGCAGGCGTGTGCTGTGGGGGTCGCAGGCTTCGGCCGGCGAGAGTCTCGGCAGATCAATCTCCCGGTCGGCATAAAGATCCCATTCACGCTGGCGACACAGGTAAGGATCATGCGGCTGGATCAGCGACACCGTCAGCATGAACGGCTCGCCGGTGTTTTCGCGGGCACGTTCAAAAAGATAACGCCTCGCCTTGAAGACGGCCTCGTCGTCGTAATCAAGATACATGGACCGAATACAAGGCCCGGCCTGGGTGACCACTTCCATGTTGTGGAACCAGTCGAGGCGTTTGTCGGGATGATCCCACTCGGGGTGCCAGGTGAAATCCGCCGGGTAGACATCGGTGGTCAGGCGCTCACCGAAACCGTGCAGCTGATCAGGCCCGACGAAATGCATTTTGCCGGAGAGGCAGGTCCGGTAACCGAGATGCTCCAGGTAGTGCGCAAAGGTTGGGATCTCGGCCGGGAACTCAGCCGCGTTGTCCCAGGCGCTGATCCTGCTGGGCAGCCGCGCGCTCATCATGACAAAGCGTGATGGCGCACACAAAGGGGAGTTGGTATAAGCGGCATCAAAGACCACGCCTTCTTCAGCAAGACGCTGCAGCGCCGGGGCCTGCACCAGCGGATGGCCGTAGCACGGCAGAAACTGCGGCGCGAGCTGGTCCGCCATGATCAGCAGAATATTGGGGGGACTTGTGGACATAGCGGCGGCGTGTTTACGGAAAAATCAGAAAAGCCCCGGATTCAAGGGTGAGGCAGAGGTCATCCCGCCATCCACAACAAAGCACTGCCCGGTTGCGAACGCCGCGTCGTCTGACGCCAGCCAAACGGCCATGGCGGCGATGTCCTCGGCCTGACCGAAGCGTCCTGCCGGGTGGCGTGCCAGTGCATCCGTTTTGGCGGCGGCAGGATCGTCGGCAACTGCGAACGCCGCGTCGGTCATGCCGGTCATGATCCATCCCGGGCAGATGGCGTTGCAGCGGATCTTTGGCCCGTGATCCACCGCGATGGATCGGGTCAGTCCGTGAACGAAGGCCTTGGAGGCGTTATAAAGCGCAAGACCCGGATCCGCGACCTTACCCGAGATCGAGCCGATGTTGATGATGACCCCACCACGCTTCATGATCGGAATCATGGCCCGGCAGGCCATGAATACGCCCTTGGCATTGACCCCCATCAGGGTATCCCAGTCCTCGTCACTGGTATCTAGGATGGTCTTTTCTATCTGGATGCCGGCGTTGTTGACCAGGATGTCCAAGCCGCCAAAGCGCTCCAGCATCTCACGGCGCAGATCCTCGATATCATCCGCCGAGGCCATGTCGGCCTGGCGCCAGCCGATTGTTGGCGGCAGATTCTGCGGCCGCCCGCCGCGCCCACAGGTTGTCACATCTGCGCCCTCGGCGATGAAGGCATCCACGATGGCGCGCCCGATGCCCTGGCGTCCGCCCGTGACAAGTGCGGCCTGACCGTCGAGCCGGTTCATGGCTGCACCGCCCAAAGATGTGAGCCACCGCGATGAGGCGGCGGCGCTCGGTTGATTTTTGTCCTGGGTATCACGGCTTTAAAACTTCACCCCGTTGTCGCCTTTGAGTGCAAGGCGCTGGCGGGCTTCATCGGGGGCGGCAACCGTCATGCCGAGCGATTCAATGATCCCACGGATCTTCTCAACCTGCTGCGCGTTCGAAGTCGCGAGTTCCCCCTTGCCGATGTAGAGGCTGTCCTCAAGGCCGACCCGGACGTTGCCGCCGCGCAGACTCGCCTGGGTGGCAAAAGGCATCTGGTGACGACCGGCTGCCAGCACCGACCACTCGAAGTCATCGCCAAAGAGTTTGACCGCGGTGTTGTACATATGGGTGAGGTTGTCCGGGTCCGCCCCGGCGCCGCCCAGAATGCCGAAGATCAACTGGATAAAAAAGGGCGGCCTGACCAGGCCTGCATCAACCACATGGGCGAGGTTGTAAAGATGGCCGAGGTCATAGCACTCAAACTCAAAGCGGGTACCGTGCCCGTCGCCAAGTTCTCTGAGCGCATATTCGATGGTCTGGAAGGTATTGGGAAAGATGAAGTCTTTGGTTGACGCAAGGAAGTCGCGCTCCCAGTCATATTTCCACTCGGTGTATTTGTTTGCCAGCGGGAAAATGCCGAAATTCATCGAGCCCATGTTGAGAGACGCCATTTCCGGGCTTGCCGTGAGCGCGGCGGCAAGACGTTCTTCAATGGTCATCCCCATGCCGCCGCCGGTTGAGATGTTGATCACCGCGTTACAGTTCTCCCTGATGATAGGCAGAAATTCTAGGAAGGTCTCGGGCCGGTAGTCCGGGCGCCCGTTTTCGGGATGACGGGCATGCAGGTGGATAATGGCGGCACCTGCCTCGGATGCACCAATCGCGGCATCGGCAATCTCGGCCGGTGTGATCGGCAGATGCGGCGACATGGTGGGCGTATGAATACTGCCCGTCGCGGCGCAGGTGATGATGACCGGTTTGCGCATGGTTCAGGGTTCCTCAAAAAGAGCGGGATTAACTACAGACGCATCTGCCGGGCCTGGGCAGACAATCCGCCATCGATAATCCACAACTGCCCGGAAGCATAACGCGCTTCGTCGCCCGCCAGCCAGTTCACGAGGTTGGCAACATCTTCGGGCTGACCGTAGCTTCGGATGGGATGCACATCGCGCACGGCCTGCTTCAGGGATTCGATATCACCCGATTCGCCGAAGAAACTCTGCAGCATCGGGGTATCGACATAGCCGGGACACACGGCGTTGACCCGGATGCCTTCGGGCCCATGATCGCAGGCCATGGCCCGGGTCAGCGCATGCACCGCCCCTTTGGTAGCGCAGTAGACGGCAAGAGAAGGGTCGGCAATGAAGCCGTCGTAGGATCCGAAGTTGATGATCGAGCCTGCGCCGGCCTTGCGCATCAGCGGCAATGCGTATTTGCTGGTCAGGAAAGTGCCGTTGACGTTAACGGAAAAACTCCGGTTCCAGTCTTCGAGCGAGGTGTCCTCGATGGTTTTTTCGATCTCGATCCCGGCGGCATTCACCAGGATATCGAGCCGGCCATGATCCTCCTGCACCCGTGCCATGACAACTATGGCATCATCCTCGGAGCCGACGTCCTGGTGCAGGACGTGAATTCCGGGCTCGTCGAAAGCAAAAGACGCGATGTCGGTCGCGTAGACCGTAGCTCCCTCGGCATGAAAGCGCTGACAGATGGCGCGGCCAATCCCGCCGCAGCCGCCCGTCACCAGGGCAACCCGGCCCTTGAGGTAATCCGGGGGCACCGCGCTCACGGCTGCACCGCCTCGCGGTAGGCATCCAGCACCAGGCCGTGAAAATGGTGCACGGCGTGCTCACTCATGCCACTGCCGTCCGGATCGACCAGGTAACGGCCCTGGTTAAATGCCGGTGTCTGCATGCCCCGCTGAACGCTTTCCACAAGAGCGATGTCCTCGGACTGCAGCACCTCGTCGATAAACCGGATGGCCTCAACCTCGGACTCGTTGGGGGTGTCGGTTTCTAAGAAGAAGTCGAATACCTCGTAAGTCTGCCCCGGCCCATCGGGATAAAAGCGCCAGACCATGAAGTTACCGCGTCCCGGATAGCGCATCAGTGTGGTATTCGGCCACAGGTACCAGACGGCGTGGTCGGTGACGCTGGCGCTGTCGACACCATAGGCTTTGTTGTCAGTGCGCCCCGCTTTGGCCATATGGCTCGAGTAGATGCCATGGGTTTTGACCCTGTAGCTGTCCATCTCCACCAGCGTACAGAAATCCCGGTGGGCGACCGGACAGTGGTAGCACTCAAGAAAATTATCAACCACTGCTTTCCAGTTGGCCTTGATCCGGTAGGTCAGGGTATGGGCATAGGTCAGGCTGGCAAGATCAGGGGCGTAGGACATGATCTCGTCTGACAGCGACCCGCTCTGCTCGGCCAGCGCGGGTGCGTCCGGGTCGAGGTTGATAAACACCAGATGGCAGAAGACCTCGACACGCACGGGGTCGAGGCAGGCCTCATCGGTGCTGAAGTTTTCGATCAGTTCTGAGCGTCGGGCACTGCTTAGGCGGCCATCCAGGCCATAGACCCAGGCGTGGTAGGGGCAGGAGATGGCTTTTGCCTGACCGCTGCCCTGCAGCAGTTCATGGCCGCGATGCTTGCAGACGTTATAAAAGGCCCGCAGTTCGCCGTCTTTGTCTCTACAGGCGAATATGCTTTGTCCCTCGATCTGGGTTGCAACATAACTGCCCGCCTTCGCGAGCTTTTCCTCATGACACAGAAACTGCCAGGTCTTGTGGAATATCTGCTGGCGCTCAAGATCAAGAAAATCCGGGTCCTGGTAGCAGTCCGCATGCAGCGAGTGTGAACGCGAGGCAACTGCCTCGTATCCCCGGCTGATGCGGTCGAAGGTATGGGTATTGATTGTTTGAGTTGCCATGGTGTTTCTCCATCTGCCAAAAGCGTCACAACGCGAATACCCAATCTACACTAGGGAATTACCCAAACGCGAGGCCTTGTCGCCCATAGGATTATGGGATTCGCGTGAGAATCCAGCTGAGACGGCATCTCATGCGAACTTAAGCCAGTCCCGGAAAACGGCGATAAAATCGAGACCTATGAAAGAGCTCTTTGAAAACAACCGTCGCTGGGCAGCGAAGATCACGGAAGATGATCCCGAGTTCTTTGAGAAACTCTCGCATCAGCAGAGTCCTGAATATCTGTGGATTGGATGCTCAGACAGCCGGGTTCCTTCCAACCAGATTGCGGGCCTGCTGCCCGGTGAAATTTTTGTGCATCGCAACGTCGCCAATCTGGTGATCCATACCGACCTCAACTGCCTCTCGGTCATTCAGTATGCAGTGGAGGTGCTCAAGGTCAACCACATTATTGTCTGTGGACACTACGGCTGCGGCGGTGTGGAGACAGCGATCAGCGAACGTCCCAGTGGTCTGATCGACAACTGGCTGCTGCACATCAAAGATCTGTACCATCGAAATCGGTCGAAGTTTTCTGACTGTACCGATCACGAAACCCGGGTCAACCGTCTCTGCGAGATGAACGTGATCGAGCAGGTCAATAATGTCTGCCACACCAGCACGGTGCAGGACGCCTGGGGGCGGGGCCAGCTCTTACAGGTGCATGGCTGGATCTACAGCATAACCGACGGGCTGCTGAGAGACCTCGAAGTCACCTTCGATGCTCCGGACCAGGTGCCGGACGTTTACCGCTGATCCTCGGCTTTAACTGTGGTCCAGTGCACCAGCATCAGGATACGCGAGCTCTCCAATGGCTGAACCCGTGATTACCGGGGGTTGTCTCTGCGGGCGTGTGCGCTACGAGTTGAGTGGACCTCCACTCGATATGGGGACATGCCATTGCCGCAATTGTCAGAGATGGTCGGGCAGTCCTTTTCATTCCAGCGTCGCGTTCGCGCTGACCGATCTGAGATTTACCCGCAGCCAGCCGGTCTGGTACGAGTCCTCTTCCATTATGGAGCGCGGTTTCTGCCCGGGCTGCGGCAGTCCGCTGGCATTTCGTTATCTGGTTTCGATTGAGGATCCTCCAACGGCAAACCCCGGGACGGTCTGGATATCCGTGGGCTCTTTGGACGAGCCCGAGATAAGGTCGCCCGACTGGCACTTCGGCGTGGAGGGGCAGCTTTCGTGGGTAAAGTTTGATGACGGGTTGCCCCGTACCCGATGCGATGAGAGCCTTGGGCTCACAAAGGCTTATGCGTCTTGGGGCGCCGATCAGCCGGAATCCTAACCCAATGCCGCCATGAGCAACCAGCACGACCCCCGCTACGGCATCCTGTTCGAACCTGTGAAAATTGGCCCGGTTACGGCGCCAAACAGGTTCTACCAGGTTCCTCACTGCAACGGCATGGGACGCATGTTCCCCGACAGCATGATAGCCATGCGCGGCATGAAGGCGGAAGGCGGCTGGGGAATCGTCACCACAGAACAATGTGACTTCCACCCAACCGGGGACGTGCAGCCTTTTACCGAAACCAGTATGTGGGATGATGGCGACCTGCCCTATCTCACGGCGATGGTGGATGCCGTGCATGAGCACGGTGCTCTTGCCGGGATCGAACTCGTGCATAACGGCGAGGACAGCGGCTGTCTCTACTCTCGCGAAGTTCCTATCGGCCCTGAACATCGGCCGGTCACATGGCATCAGCACCCGATACAGGCGCGCGCGATGAGCCGGGACGATATTCGCGACTATCGCCGTTGGCATCGCAAGGCCGTCCTTCGAGCACGCCAGGCCGGTTTCGATATGGTCGTGGTTTATGCCGGACACAATGGTACTGTGCCCAGCCATTTCCTTTCCCGGCAAAGCAACCAGCGCAGCGATGAATACGGCGGGTCTCTGGAGAATCGATTGCGCCTCTACCGCGAACTGATCGAGGAGACAAAAGCCGCGGTCGGCGACACCATGGCGGTGGTGGCGCGTTTTGCGGTTGATGAAATGATGGGTAAGGGCGGGCTGGAATCGGCTGGCGAGGGTAAGGAAGCGATCGAAATGCTCGCCGAATTGCCCGACATGTGGGATGTCAACGTCAGTGACTGGGAAAACGATTCGATGAGCTCGCGCTTTGCGCGGGAAGGTTATCAGGAAGAATACATCTCCTTCGTCAAATCGGTAACCAGTAAACCCGTTTCTGCAGTCGGCCGTTACACCTCTCCCGATACCATGGTGTCAGCTATTCGCCGCGGTCTGGTGGATATCATTGGTGCGGCACGTCCATCCATCGCTGACCCCTTCCTGCCCAATAAGATCAAACAGGGTCGGCCGGAAGATATCCGCGAGTGTATTGGATGTAATGTATGTGCCGCCTGGAATAATCTTTCGGCGCCGAGCCGGTGCACGCAAAATCCCACCATGGGGGAGGAGTGGCGCAAAGGATGGCATCCGGAAAAGATTGCACGCAAAGAATCAGATTCGACCGTTCTCATCGTCGGCGCGGGCCCGGCCGGCCTCGAAGCCGCGCTCGGATTGGGTAAACGTGGCTATCAGGTAACGCTGGCTGAAGCCAGGGCGGAGGCGGGCGGCCGGGTTACACGTGAAAGCCGGTTACCCGGCCTGAATGAATGGGCGAGAGTGCGCGATTATCGTCTGGGTCAGATCCAGCGCATGCCCACCGTCGAGATTTATCTCGAAAGTGAAATGGATGCCGAGCAGATTCAGGAATTCGGTGCAGACCAGGTTGCGTTGGCGACCGGCGCGCTATGGCGCAATGACGGGGTTGGCAGAAGCATCAGGTTTCCCGTGCCGGGCTGCAAAGCTCTGACACCGGACGACATCATGGATGGCAAACGTCCCGCTACGCCCGGCAGTGCGGTCACCGTATACGATGATGATCATTACTATATGGCCAGCGTGATTGCGGAGCTGCTTGCCAGTGAGGGTTACCGTGTGACGCTGGCGACACAGGGTATGTGTGTTGCGAGTTGGACCGAGTACACCTTGGAACAAGGACACATTGAAAAGCGCTTGTTGAACGCAGGCATTCAAATTCTCGCACGCCATCAGTTGACCGAAGTGGCAGCAGGAGGGTTGCGGTTGACCAATACATTGACCGGTGAGGTAAGCGATCATGAAGGCAGCGTGGTTTCGGTGACGGCACGACTACCGCGAGATGAACTTTTTGAAGCGTTGAAAGGAAAAATACCGGTGCGGCGCATCGGTGACTGCTTCGGTCCATCAATCATTGCAGCAGCTGTCTATGAGGGTCACCGTTATGCGCGTGAGTTCGATACCGAAATCGATCCTGATGGGGTGCCGTTCAATAGAACCCGGTACCAACTCCAGCATTAACTGCGAAAGTCCGCTTTGCTGATCTAACGGCCCTTGAATTAAGGGGTTTCCAGGCGTCGCGTTTTGTATGCTGACAAAGTTCCCGATAGGTTAGCGCGCACAGAAAATTCAAACGAGGAGATAACTATGGGTGCGACAGAAGAACTCGAATATGACGAGAGTATGATCTCTCTGCTGGAAGCAGTATGGGGCGAGGGCTTTATGTCACCCGGCGGTACGGGCGAAGTTGACCGGGTGCTGGGCAACAAGGACCTGAGCGAGGCCAGAGTGCTCGATATCGGCTGTGGGATTGGTGGTGCGGCAGTTCATATCGCCCTCACCAGGCAACCGAGCAGCATAACCGGCATCGATATCGAAGAGAATCTGGTGGTCCTGGCAACAGAGCTTGCCGAGAAAAACAAGGTATCGGCCATTTGCAAATTTCAGCAGGTTGAATCCGGTCCCCTGCCTTTTGAGCCGGGGAGCTTCGATATCGTCTTCAGCAAGGACTCCATTATTCATATTGC
>CEPV01094001.1_pt1 | contig 31108 bp, 26 predicted proteins | sample 530451 | NCBI WGS metagenome assembly CEPV01 (sample SAMEA2620097, study PRJEB7988) | marine metagenome | isolation source: saline water (ENVO:00002010), including
AGATCCCACTGCCGCAGTCACCTTGCGTCGTTTGTTGGGTTCGAACAGTGACAGGTATTCGCCGTAGCCGCCTGCGTTCAATTGGCGCTTCGGGATGAATCGTAACGAGGCCGAATTGATACAGTAGCGAAGTCCGGTCGGTGCGGGACCATCTTCAAACAGATGCCCCAAGTGTGAATCGGCGATCGGACTACGCAATTCAGTGCGGGTGACAAACAGCGAATTGTCCTCTTTCTCTACAAGTTGGGTGTTGGCGATGGGCTTGGTGAAGCTCGGCCAGCCGGTGCCGGATTTGAACTTGTCGGTGGAACTGAAGAGGGGCTCGCCGGATACGATATCGACGTAGATGCCGTCTTCTTTGTTGTCCCAGTATTTGTTGTTGAAAGGCGGCTCCGTACCTTCCCTCTGAGTAACCCGGTACTGCATCCTGGTCAAGCGTTGCTTCAGTTCCCTATCGGACATCTTCGTGTAACGGCCAAACTTGGGGGCGTCATTTCCCTCTTCACCCCAGATGCTGGCGAGGTACTGGTCCCTGCCGGAGTTGTAGCGATAATACTTATAGCGAATCGAATTCACCTTGTAGTAGTCCTGGTGATAGTCCTCGGCGCTATAGAATACCGCGAGCGGCTCTATCTCCGTGACCACCGGCTTCGGGTAGCGCCCACTTCGGTCCAGCGCTTTCTTGGATTCTGCCGCCAGGCGCTGCTGCTCTGAATCGTGATAGAAGATCACCGATCGGTACTGGGAGCCCCTGTCCACAAAGGAACCGTGCGCATCGGTCGGATCTATCTGACGCCAGAATATATCAAGCAGTTGCTCATAGGTGACGAGGCGCGGATCGTACGTCACCTGAACGGATTCCGCATGGCCTGTTGCACCGGACGTCACCTGCCGGTAATTGGGATTCTTGACATGACCGCCGCTATAGCCGGATATGACAGACTTGACCCCATCGAGCTTCTCAAAGGGCGGTTCCATGCACCAGAAACAACCGCCCGCAAACGTTGCCTGGGCGATTGACTCGCCGCTTGCGGCGGCTGACTCTGCAGCTTCGGCTTGTACGCCGACCACTGCAAGACTTATGAGGGTGGTGACCACGAGGGCGGATCTGCATAGCTTTCTCATTTGGGCTACCTCTATCAGGGTTGTACCGACCATGTTGTCAGCACATTCAGTTAGCATGAGAATTTCGCTGAATTATATCAAGTCGTTCACTTGCATAGCTAGACCGAAACCAGCGGTCAATTAGTTCCCCCCAGTCTGTACTCAGCCGCTTAGAACATGCCGACAGGATCAGGAACACACCAAACAGGACCTATCCTAGCGAACCTGCATGGGAGGAACGCCATGAAACTCTATTCGGATGAGAACGGAACAGCGCCAAGCCCCCGCAGGGTGCGCGTCTTCGCCGGCGAAAAGGGAATCGACTTCACGGTAGAGCACCTTCGACTGCATGAGGATAATCGAAGTGACGCGTTCGCGGCAAAGAACCCGCTGAGAACCCTACCGGTGCTTGAACTGGCCAATGGAACCTGCATAGCCGAGTCCATGGCAATATGCCGTTATCTGGAATGTCTCTACCCTGACCCCACGCTGTTCGGCGAGAGCGCCATTGAAATTGGTCTGGTGGAGATGTGGAACAGACGAGCCGAACTGTCGTTCTACCTTCCCATCGAATATGCAGGTGGCTTTCTCGGCAACGAAGTCGCACAGAACGCGAGAAAAAGAGTATCGAGGATGTTAACGCTCTTTGACCGCGAACTCGAAGAGCAGCCATTCATCGCCGGGAATCGTATCTCCGTTGCCGATATCACCGTGATGGTTGCTCTCGACTTCGGCATCCAATACAACGATATCGATCTGCCTGACACGCTGACCAACTTCAAACGCTGGTATCAGGGAATGCACGCTCGACCAAGCGTCAAGCAGTCTCCGGAGTATGCCGGCGTGCGTTCTCTTTCTGATCCCATCGATTGATTATGCTGGTGAAAGAAACGGCCGCCTGGTACATTGGCCAGAGCAGATTCGGGAAGAAAACCAGAGGAAGATAGATGAACGGCTTTGATCTCATCGCAAGTATCCTGAAAGCTGAAGGCGTAACGTGGATAGCCTGTTTTCCGGCGAACCCTCTGATCGAGGCAGTCGCCAAGGTTGGCATTCGGCCGATCGTCTTTCGCCAGGAACGGGGAGGCATCAATTGCGCCGATGGTTTCACGCGTCAAACTGCCGGCAATCAGACAGGCGTTTTTGCGTCTCAGTCAGGACCGGGTGTGGAGAACTCGTTTGGTGGTATCGCACAAGCCTGGGGGGAAGCGGTGCCGGTCTTGTTCCTTCCCCTCGGCAGCGGCCTGCGGTCCTACGATGTTGCCCCCAATTTCTCTGCGACCAAGAACTACCGCGATATCACCAAACTGGCGCTCTCCATCGATCGAGTCGACCGAACCACCACGCAGATGCAGCGTGCTTTTCATGCCCTGAAGCAAGGTCGTCCGGGGCCGGTCGTCGTTGAAATGCACGGCGACGCTGTCAGTCAGGAAGTGCCCGATGGACTGGCACCATACCGGCCATCCAGGCGCATGCGTTACGCACCAAGCAGATCCGATGTGAAAGACGCAGTACGGGAACTGCTGACTGCTACAAATCCAATCATCTGGGCAGGACAAGGCGTACTCTATGCCGAGGCCGCTGCGGAACTGAAGACGCTTGCTGAACTGACTCAGATCCCTGTCGTCACGACAATGCAAGCGAAGAGCGCTTTCCCTGACGATCATCCACTGGCGCTCGGTTCCGCTAACCGTACAGCACCGAAGATGGTGTGGAAATGGCTGGGGCAGTCAGACCTGGTACTGGCGATTGGTTCCGGTCTCACTAGAACAGGTTTTGGCATAGCCATCCCGTCCGGCAAGCGAATAATCCACTCCACCATATCGGCCGAGGACATCAACAAAGACTATAGCGTGGATATCGGCCTGGTGGGTGATGCCAAACTGACACTGGAGATGATGATCGACGAAGTGAAGGGTGAAATCGGTGCGAGCGGCCGTGATGTCAACGAGACGCTGCTGGACGATATTGCAGCGACAAAGGCCGAGTGGTTATCCGCATGGGAGCCCCTGCTGCAATCGGATGAAACACCGATCAACCCCTATCGGGTGATTGCTGAAATCAATAAGGCCGTGGATCACCCGAACACGGTGATAACCCATGATGCCGGCAATCCTCGAGACCAGATCATGCCTTTCTACAAAGCGACCACGCCCTATGGATATATCGGCTGGGGTAAAACGACCCACCTCGGCTACGGCATACCCCTGGTCATGGGCGCCAAGATGGCTGACCCCGATAAATTCTGTATGAACTTTATGGGTGATCTCGCGTTTGGCCATACGGGCATGGAGATCGAGACCGCGGTTCGAGCTCAGATCCCCATCACCACCATCGTCGTCAACAACCGCACCATGGGTGGGTACGACAAGTCAATGCCTACGGCCATGGAGAAATATGGCGCAGGCAAGCAATCGGGTGACTATGCCGGCGTGGCGAAAGCGCTCGGTGCGCGGGCAATTCACGTCGATGAAGTGGAAGCGATCGGCCCGGCGATCGGTGAGGCCCAAAACGCTAACAAGGAAGGTGAGGTGGTGGTCATCGAGGTCAACACGAGACAGGATACTCGATTCTCACAGTATTATGACCTGTTGAAGTAGGAACCTATTGAAGTAACGACCTTTTGAAGTAGGGACCTGTTGAGTTAGGATCTCGACCTTTACTTTACGTTCTTGTGGGATTCGATCCCCTCCAAGATCAGCTCTTTGGCTTTGGCTGAACCTTCTATCCCTTCCGTCTTTGCCCACTTCCCTTTCTCCAGGTCTTTGTAGTGCTCAAAGAAATGTGAGATCTTGTTCAGCAACACCTCAGAGATATCGGAGGGCTCTTTGATATGGCTCTGCTCGAAGCAGACCTTATCGACGGGAACCGACAGCAGCTTTTCGTCCCTTCCCGCCTCGTCTTCCATGATGAGCACGCCAACCGGACGGCACTGAATAAACGAACCGGATAGTAGAGGGAGATCCGTAACAACCAATACGTCAATGGGGTCGCCATCGTCCGAAATGGTGTGGGGAATGAATCCATAATTACACGGATAGTGCATCGAGGTGTTCAGCAATCGATCTACGAAGATGAAACCGGACTCTTTGTCGAACTCATACTTGACCGGCTCAGCAAGGAGTGGAATCTCAATAATGACATTCACATCCTCCGGCGGATTGTCCCCTACTTTCAGTTTGTTTATGTCCATTGCAGGTTCCCGGCAGGCTGAGACAAGGATTCAATCTCGTGCTCTGTCCTCATATTGACCCCAAAGCTCGGCCCGACGCTTGGCAGGATCCGCCAGCACCCGCACGCGGGCCTCAGTTACTTCGTCTTCCGTGAAGCGTTTGAAGTCCCGTGGCAGCGAATCACCATTGAATTCCGTCATCATATAGTTGATCACCTCAGCCAGGTCCGCGTTGTCGAGCAACGCCTGAGAAACTCCGGGCACCCGCATCAGATAGTCGCGTCCTTGCGGCAATGCGATGATCTTCCCAGGATCCCCCAAAAGAGACGGTACTTCCGGCGGCACTCCCGACCCGTCAGGAAGGTGACAGCCGCCGCAGTGCAGTAGATAATTCACGCGAGCATCAGCGGTCGAATCTGCAGACGCCACGAGGCAAATAACTACAAGGACAAGAACCGGCAATCGCTGCATCACGTTGGTCGCCTCCCCATCAAGCGTCAGTGGCTTCCCCCATCACCACCGCTACGGTACAGTGATAGGTGTGACTCTCTGTTCCAAAACACCAGAGGATATCGTTGGCTTTGCTTGGCATGTAGACAGGTTTATCCCCTTCTGTTCTATGGCAGTAGCATCTGCCACAACCAGACTTACCGCAACAATCGTTGTAGGAGATCAGGTAGTCCTTATCGTCAACCGGATTCCTGCAGGTCCCAACCCAGGTAATGGGAGAAGGTTCAGCGCCCGGGGGACACGCCGTAACACTGCCGCCGCAACAGGTGCACAGAAAACCACCGAGCGCGCAGTAGCGCCAATAGTCACACTTCTGCGGGTCGCCTATCTCGTCTACCCCCTCCGCCGCCAGGGGTCTGGCGACCGGCAACAGCGGCAATGCAGTCACGCCCACCAGCGTAGTGCCAAGGCGTGCCAGAAAACTCCTTCTGGAAGTGCGTCTTGCCAATACACGACTGCCCTGTCCTGCACTGTGATCGATCCAGCCAATGGCTCTGGCAACGATGTTGAAAGTCATGAGGTGCGTTCCTCCATGGGCGATGACAGTGATGAATCCAGGCCTTGAACATAATCCTGTAATGTAACCACTCCGGTATCCATTGCTTCAACCAGGCTCTCCAGGTGTTCTCGTGTATTCACCAGGCCCTTACTTTTGAGAATGCCGTCACTGCCGATCAAGACTACGAAAGGCAATTTGCTAACGGCATAGGTTAGTCCCAATGACTGGGATACCACGTAGGGATAGGAGTCCAACCCCAGATCTTTCGAGTAGGCAAGGTGTCGCTCCAGCGTATCGCCATCGCTGGCAAACACCAAGCGCAGCTTCTCTCTGTCGGCAAGGGAGCGAGCGGTCGGAACCAGAGTCTTGCAGACCGGGCAGGTAGGCGACAGGAACATCACCATCGTGGTCGCATCGCCCTGTTCACCCCCTACCAAAATCTGGCCGCCCTTTATATCGGCAATCGCCATCTGTTCAGTCAGTTCACCCACCTTCGGGCCATTCGTAGGCATCAAAGCGCCGGCGGGAGCCACTCGCTCGTGCAGAATTCCAATCTGCCGCGTCAGCGCGAACACGATCAGCGCCAGAGCGATCACGAGGATCCAGAGGATCAGGTTTGAAACCAGTAGCGCGTCATTCAAGCGCGGACCCTCCACACTCTGATGGCGGATAGGTTAGCCAGTAATTGTGTAGCGGCACCGTAGAGCAGCACCACAACCACTACGCCCGCGATCAGGGTCAGATAATCGATCGTACCCAAGTCCCGAGCATGGCTCGGTAAGCCACATAGCAACGCAGCGACGATCAGTATTGAATTGCGAACGAGCAGCCAAGCGGACAGAGGCTGATCACCGCCTGCAGTTCCGGCAGCGCCACATCCGCAGCCGATGTGGACACGGCCCCGAATCAGATTGATGGCAATCGCCGCTGCATAGATTGCCAACAGCCCGGCGCTGACAACAGCCGTGGCCAGCGGACGGATTGATAGCAGCCAAGCGATACCGAGCAGACACTCAGTCGCGGGGATCAGCAAGGCCACCGGGCCCAGCATCGATCGGGGCAGCAGTTGATAGTCACCCAGGGCAAAGCGAAACTGTTGCAGACCGCCGAGCTTGTGCCAGGCCGCCGTGAAGAAGAGCAGGCTCAGCCCCAGGGACAGGATTTGTTGTAGCAGCGGATCCAGCATGATCACCAGGCGCGCCCCACTAGAATCTCTGTAGCAAGCCCGGGTACACGCCCGGTTGCTCGACAGTGCGGATCAGTTTCAGCGTGCGCCCTTCATAAAGCTGAATCTTTCCCGCTTGAGTTCCAAGGATCAGCGTCGGCGTATCTTCCTGACTGACGATCAGAGTTCGCACCGGTTCCTTCAGTTCCAGTCGGGCGATGCGTCGCTTGGCCTCTTTGTCGTAGACCCAGACCTCATTCCCGGAGTCGTCGTGGGTGTCCTTCTTACCCTTGTGCATCAACGTATAGAGTAATCCCGTCCCTCTGTGCAGGGTCATCACCTGACCGCCGCCGATACGCCAACCTGCTACATCGTCCTTGTCATCCTTGGCATCGAGGATCGACCACGGTTCCGTCACGTTGATCACGTCATTCTCGACCGTTACGTCAAAGACCTTGCCCTCAAAGGAGACCAGCGACCAGCCATCGTCGTTCTCTACCGGCTTATCGAACACCGGGTCCTTATCCACGGAAAAGAATACTTCGCTGCGCGCTCGCGCCACTTCGGCCCCGCGCCGGTCAAGTCTTATAAGCTGTAGCGTTCCATCACCACACAACATCAGGAAGGCCCTGTCAGCAGAAGGCATGATCAGTGCGCATCCCGGTGTCGATATCTCACCCACAAAACGCCGGTCTCGAATGTCTACGATGGTCACGGACTGTGCCGGTGTCATATTGAAAATGGCTAGATGACGGGCGTCATCGAGAAGACCTATGTAGTGTCGAAACGGTAGTGACGCTATCTTGTTTGGGACCTCTATTTCGGCGGCTGGCGACAGGGTATTCAGATCATACACCGTCACCACGTCTGTTCGCTCGCCGCGGACGCCCCTTGAGTAGTATGTCTCTGCAGCGTATATCTCGTCACGGCGCAGATTCGGTTCAACTGCAGGAGTCCAATTGGTGAGCGACAGCAGGCCTTGCATCTCGCCATCCGCACTGTCGTATATGTAGGCAGTACCCACATTCTTGACGATGAACCAGCTAGGGGTCGGCTCCCTCAATTCGGTGCGACCGATGGTTTCCGGCTCAATCACGCTGTTCGCGAATGGCGCGAGCAACACCAGGCAGAACGTAATGATACAGCGCATCAGGATGCCCCTTTTGACAGGTGAACGCAGTTGACCAGCACTTTCGGGGAAGATTCTAACATGTCATCAAAGCTCACAGCGAGTGAAAGGATAGGTGGCTGCTGGTAACATCGGTCCCGATCGAGGCGACTTCCGGAAGGAAGCGGGGATGAGGCAACAGCATTACAGCTTGTGAGGAGAACAGCAAATGTCGGCAGTAGAGTTTGAGCGCAACGAACATATAGCGACCATTACCATCAATCGACCAGAAGCCCGAAATGCCATGAATCCGGAAGTGATGGTGGGTCTGTTCGACGCTTTTTCCGAGGTAGAACGAAATAGCGACATTCGAGTCGCTGTCATTACCGGAAGTGGCGACAAAGCTTTTTGTGCGGGAGCGGATCTGGGGCAGCTCATTCCACTGATGACCGGAACGCGAAAAGCAGGGAACGAGTGGGATCGTCGCTACCTGTCCGAAGTCTCGGGACAGGGCGCGTATCTGATCAACCGGGATGCAACCAAGCCGGTGATCGCAGCCATCAACGGACATGCCATCGCGGGGGGCATGGAGCTTGTGCAGGGAACTGATATCAGGGTGTCTGTGGCGGAAGCAAGATTTGGTCTGCAGGAGGTGAAATGGGCCATATTCCCAGCAGGCGGATCTACGGTAAAACTGCCGCGACAAATGCCCTTCGCCAAGGCGATGGAGCTGATGTTAACCGGCGACCTAATCAGTGCCGAGGAGGCGCTGCAACTTGGTTTTCTGAATTATGTGGTCGCACGCGACGACCTGATGACCAAGGCCATGGAGTTGGCTGCCAAACTGGCGGCTAACGGGCCGATCGCCGTACAGGCGATCAGAAGATCAGCCAGGGAGGTGTGGGGACATCCTGAAGCGGAAGCGCTGAAGATGGAATCCTCTTACTCACGACCGGTATTCCAGAGCGAGGACGCGGTGGAAGGTCCGAAGGCATTTATGGAGAAACGTACGCCGGTTTACAAAGGTCGTTAGCAAACGCCACACGACGAGGCGCCTGATCCAGAACCGTTCAGCTAACGATCCAGGTAGCCGGTGAGTTTTGCCCAGGCGGCTCGCTCTGCACTCAGCCCCCTTTCAAGATGTGTCAGCGCCTCAGCCACGGTGGCTGGCGCTCTCGGATCGATGCTGGGATCATCCAGACCGCCACCGACGACCAAGCGATACTGACGATAACAGTCAGCCGCTTGCTCATACAGCTCACCAGCATGACTCAAACCGTCCGCAGTCTCAGCGACTTTCGCTAGCCACGCCGAGGCGCATGAGCGAGTATCGAGCCGATTGAACGTGGCCCAGCAGAAATACTCACGACAATCGTTGAAGTGCTTGCCGGGGTCAGCTACATCCAGAGCGTAAGCTTCGAGAGCCGCGATGCCGTTCTCAATTTCGCCTTCAGCGGGCAATTCAGCGTAGTGGACCATGCGGTCAACCGCACGGGAACGAAGTTCGCTGGGCGGCAACACTTCCCCCTGTTTGACTAGAGCAACCACTTCAAAGGGATGCAATGCATCGATATCCGTCCAGCCGAAGCCTGGATCGCCCTGGAACCAGACCTCCCTCTTATCCTCCTGATGGCGATAGCCTACGATCAAGCCGCCATCAAGATGCTCGGCTATCAGGGGTACTCCGGCGTCGATATGACTGCGTACAAAATCCCAGAGGCGATCCCTGTCGGCCACCGGACACGCGTCATAGCCAATCCCGAACCAATCGACCATACGGAAGACCTGCCACTTTCCCCGTCCTTCACCGGCACGGATGGCCATGAAGCCGGGCTCGATGGATCCGTATTGGTAGGCGAACCCCGTCGACCAGCCTGACATCGCCGTGAAGTCGCTGAAGGACACGTCAACGCCTGAGTGACGCAGTGCAGCGGCGATCGCCTGAGGGACTCCTGCCTGGTAGGGGTGTCCTCTATCGGCGAGATCAAAATCATATACGCCATCTGCAAGATCGCTGAGGACGTCGGGTACATGGCCCGACCAAGCGTCGCGATGTGAAGGCATGCTGTGCTGAGTAGTCATTAGCTCATCCTCGTTGTGCTCGCGTACCATGTGAGCCATCAGGGGCGACGAGCGACTAATCCGGGCGAATCTGGTCCTCGTCAAGCTCAACAGTTGTTTCTACAGACTTAGGGGCTGCTACGACAGGTTCGGTCGCTGCCGCGTAATCGATCGCCACGAGCTCCTCGTCAAGGAACACCAGTGGCGTGGTTTCCCACCGCTTACTGGTACTGTCGTCATCGACGTCTTCATGGGTCCGGTAGAACAGGATCTTCACGCCGTCACCAACTTGTTCGGTGAACTTCGGCTCGCCGAGATCGAATTGCACAAATTCGAGCGAACTGCCGGTCTGCAGGTTGCGAATATACTGGTCACGCCTTTCCTGTTGCGCCTCCCAGTCAACTGTGAATACCCGCGACGTGTCAAGGCCCGATTTGTAGCGACCTGCGGCGACGAACTTGCCACCGATCAATACAACCGGCGTCGTCTCCGTTTGCTTGTTGGTCAGCCCGTCCGAGGAACGGGACCTGGTTCGATAGAACAGGATCTCAACTTTCTGACCTCGCATATCGCCATACCCATCCGTGAAATCCGGCTGCCCCAGCTTGGAAAGGATCGAAGACTTGCCCTCTCCCGACACCAGACGTTTGATAATCCGTCTGTTCTCTGACTGGACTTCCTGCCAGTCCGTCGGAGCAGGTACTACGTGGTCACTGTATCGAGGCACTTGGTCGTCCGACTCGAAAAGACTGAACTGCATGGACATGCCGGCGATCACTGCGGCGATGGCAAATATCACCGTAGGAACACTAACTCCGGCAGCTCCATCGTTGCGGCGCAAAGTAGTCACGTTGTCCATCTCCTCATAGTTGCTCATTATATGCACGACAGACACCTAAGCAAGTATTGGACCAAACGCGGGGATCACAGTAACGCGTTGATTCTTATTTAGTTTTGATGCTCGCAGAATTGTTGTCAGGAAATCCCCGATCGTGAGACTCGCCAGATATTGGGCAGCTTCGCGTCAACATCCCGGGTCCGTAGCATGGGACGGACTAGAGTGTCACAGCCGGGTATGCGAAGATTCCAAGTGGAGAGCATCGAGTCGAGCAATATGAACCTGTCAGGAAGGCGCAGCTTTGCAACGTCCCTGAGGCCAAACCATGTGCCTGTGGCGCGTCGAGCACTGGCTCTTTGCATGGGATGTTTCTACCTGGCTGGCTGTGTGCAAGATCAGCCGGCGACACCGGATATGGAAACGAAAGAGATGAATGAGAAGGTTTCACAGCAGCAGCCAGCACCACCTGACATGATCAAGATGGCGGGCATAGAAGAACCCCGTGGGGTGCGAGTGAACAAAGCCGGCAGTCTTCCTGGTTACATCATGTACACCCCGCTGCTTTCCGATATCACTTATCTGATTGATCGGCAGGGACGTGTGGTACATACCTGGAAGAGCGACTATGCGCCTGCCAGTGAGTACCTGCTGGATGACGGGCTGATTCGCGGTGCACGAGTCCCTGAAGCGCCACGATTCTATGGCGGCGGGCAAGGCGGGCGCATTGAGAAGCTCAGTTGGCAAAGCGAGCTGCTTTGGAGTTTTGAGCTAGCCGATGAGAGCCGACTGTTCCATCACGACTATGAGGTCATGCCTAACGGAAATATCCTGTCGCTAACCTGGGAAGGAAAGACGAAGGAGGAGGCACTCAAGGCTGGACGTCATCCGGACAATATACCGGAAGCGGGGCTGTGGCCTGATATGGTTGTCGAAGTCGAGCCGAGTGCATCGGGGGGAACGATCGTTTGGGAGTGGCATAGTTGAGATCACATGGTGCAGGATCACGACGCTGATCTACCCGGCTATGGCGAGCCAATCAAATATCCACGCAAGCTTGATATCAATGCCGGTCCCGCCATCACATCGATCACTGCCGAACAATTGGCCGGGGCCAAAGCGATCGGGCAAGCCCCCGGCAACGCAACCGTCGAGGATTGGGGAGCCGATATGTACCATAGCAACGCCATCGACTACAACGCCGAATTGGATCAGATCGCGATCAGCGTCCGTTCTCTGAGTGAGATCTGGGTGATCGATCACGGACTGTCCACGGAAGAAGCGAAGGGCGAAGCGGGAGATCTGCTCTATCGATGGGGCAATCCCGAAAACTACGGCGTTGACAGTTCAGACCATGGCCTCGGCCATCAGCACGATGTTCGCTGGATCCCTTCCGGTTATCCCGGTGCCGGCAATATCATGATCTTCAGCAATGATGCCAAGAACGCTGCTCCGCCCAGATCGGAAGTCTTGGAGATTGAACCACCGGTCAGCGACGACGGTACCTACCACTATTCCAACGAGGGCGGGTTCGGTCCGAGTGAGCCAGTCTGGCGTTATGCCGATGGTGATTTCTACAGCCCGTTTATTTCCGGCGCACACCGAATGAGCAATGGCAATACGCTTGTCACGTTTGGACCCCAAGGCAGATTTGTTGAGGTCAATCCGAAGGGAGAAACCGTGTGGGAGTACTGGACGCCCTATTCGGGGGAAGTTCGTATGCCTGACGGATCGACTCCCCAACCCGCGCGACCGTTCATGTACGCGGTTTTCAGAGCGACGTTTGTTCCCCAGGATCATCCCGCACTGCTCGGCAAGGAGCTTACGCCACTGGACCCGCAACCGGCACCGAGCGTGCTCAGAGAGGAAGAACTGGCGCCGTTTCGAAAAAATGCCAAGCGCTAGGCGTGAAGGCGCGGGAACCCAATCCGGCCAAGCCACGGATGGCTGATTAGGCCCGTTTGGCATGTTCACCCCATTTTCCCTGACGGAGGTATTCCTTCATGGCAGGCCCATTAGACGGCATACGGGTCATCGATCTGACCAACATCTACTCCGGCCCCATCTGCACGTCAGTGCTCGGTGATCAGGGCGCGGATGTCATCAAAGTAGAATCACCGGACGGTGACTGGATGCGTGAACCGAGAGGCATCGAGCGCAACGGCGTCAGCAGTGCGTTCGCCATGATGAATCGGAATAAACGCTCCATCGTGATCGATCTGATGACGGATGAAGGCAAGGCTGTACTGAAAAAACTGGTCGTGGATGCGGACGTAGTGGTGGAGAACTTCCGACCCGGCGTGATGGAACGACTGGGTATCGGTTACGACGTGCTCAAGCAGGTCAACGAGGGTCTGATATTCGCATCGATCAACGGTGTTGGGCACTCGGGGCCCTACTCCGGCCGTCGCGTCTACGATGCCATCGTGCAGGCCATATCAGGCATCGGCTCGTTGCAGGCAGACCCGAGGACTGATCGTCCGGTGCTGGTGAACTCCCTCGTTTGCGACAAACTAACATCCATGACCGCCGCCCAAGCGATCTCGTCAGCGCTGGTGGCGCGGGAACGAACCGGCGTCGGGCAACGGGTAGACGTTGCCATGCTGGAAGCCGCACTGTTCTTTCTGTGGTCGGATAACATGCTCAACTACACCTTGGTCGGTGACGATTCCCCTTACGTTTTCAATCCGTCCCATGCCAGATTCATTCGTGACACCAAGGACGGGTATGTTTGCACCATGCCGGTACAGGCTGACGAATGGCAGGGACTGTTTCGTGCGCTGGATCTGCCCAACCTGATAGAGGAGGAGCGATTTAGAACCGAAGAGGGCCTCGACATGGAACTCTTACAGGCAACCCTCAACGAGGCGTATGCCCGCTTTACCACTGAGGAACTGCTGCCTCGTCTGGAGGAGAATCAGGTACCTTTCGCAACCGTCAACTCTCGCGATGAAGTGATCGACGACCCGCAGGTGGTGGCCATGCAGTCGTTGTGGGAATTTGAGCATCCCGTCGCTGGTGAGATACGACAGGCGCGCCCTCCGGGTCGTTTCAGCGAGACGCCGGCCGGGATCTTCCGCTGCTCACCGGAACACGGAGAACACACCCGCGAGGTGCTCGAGGAGGCGGGATACAGCGGTGAGGAGATCTCCGCCATGCGGGTGCGCAACATAGTGCGTTAGCTGCGACGGCCGACGCGCTCCACTGCCCCGATGATTTTTTGGTGCCTGAGGCGGGTCATGCTCGGTGCAATAAGAACGATTTCCGTTGGAGACGAATATGGCCGATAGAGAGTCTTTTGAGCACCTTGGCAGCCGCCCGATTCGTCAGGATGCAGCGGACAAGGTAACGGGACAGGCGAGATTCGGCGCCGACTTCTTTCTGCCGAACATGCTCGTCGGTAAGGTACTGCGAAGTCCATATGCACACGCGCATATCGTGAGTATCGACACCGGCAGCGCGCTGGCGCTGCCCGGCGTAAAGGCGGTCGTGACTGCAGATGATTTTCCGGACTTGCCTGCCGGTGGTATCGGTGACATTGCACGGGACAATCTGGCCCAAGGCAAGGTGCTCTATCACGGCCATGGTGTTGCGGCCGTTGCAGCACGGGATCGGGCGACTGCAGAGGCCGCCATCGAACTCATCAAGGTGGAATATGAAGTGCTAACGCCGGTGATGAGTATCGATGAAGCGTTGGCTGAAGGGGCGCCGCTGTTACACGATGGTATGGTCCCTGTGGGCAACGAAGAGGAAGATGCCAGGCCATCCAATATCTGCGTGAAAGCAGAACTGAAAGTCGGCGACATCGACGCGGGATTCGATCGTGCCGACTTCGTCGTTGAAGGTGAATACACGACACCGACGGTGCATCAAGGCTACATCGAGCCCGCCAGTTGTCTGGCCAAGTTCGACCCGGACGGTCAGTCCACCATCTGGACCTGTACCCAGGGCCACTTTGCTGCGCGCGACAGTACCGCACGAATTCTCGGCCTCGACAGTTCGCAGATCAAGGTTATTCCGGCCGAAGTGGGTGGCGCATTCGGTGGCAAACTGGCGATCTACCTGGAGGCGATCGCCCTCATGCTGTCCAAGAAATCAGGCAAACCGGTCAAGATGACCATGACGCGGGAGGAGACATTTCAGGTAGGTGGACCGGGAGCAGCGACCAAGAGTCACATCAAGATCGGTGCAACAAAGGACGGCAAGATCACTGCCATGCAGGCTTTCCTGGCCTATGAAGCGGGCGCCTATGCGGGATCGCCTCTGGGTGCTGGCGTGCGCAGTATGTTTACCGCGTACGATGTGGAGAATGTGTGCATCGAGGGGATAGGCGTTGTTGTCAATAAGCCCAAAGTCAGAGCCTATCGGGGACCGGGGGTACCACAGGCTGCCTTCGCAAGTGAGAGCCTGCTCAATGAATTGGCAGCGAAGCTGGGCATGGATCCCATCGAATTCAGGCTGCAGAACGCGATCAAGGAGGGCATGACCGCGATCAACGGTCGTGCCTTCAATGAAATAGGCTTGGTAGAGTGTCTGCGAGCGGCCAGGGAATCTCCGCACTATCGATCGGACCTCGACGCGGGCCAAGGACGGGGTGTGGCGGTGGGCTTCTGGGGAGGCGGCGGCAACAACTCCAGCGCCAGCATCAGCATGAACTTCGATGGGTCTGCCGCGGTTTCAACGGGCTCGGTTGACTTGAGCGGCACGCGTACCAGCATCGCCATGATGGCGGCCGAAACGCTGGGACTGCCTATGGAGAGAGTTTCGACAAATATTCCTGATACGGATTCAATCGGCTTCACGGCCAGCAGTGCCGGCAGTCGGACGATCATCGCTACCGGCATGGCCGTGGTACAGGCTGCTGAAAATGTGATCGAAACCATGAAACAGAGAGCGGCATCCGGCTGGAACGTCACCGTCGACCAGGTTTCGTGGCAGTCGGGTGTGGCCAGGAATGTCGTCACTGACGAAGAGCTGACGATGCGGGAAATCTGTCGCGCCTCTCCCCAGACCGGGGGACCGATTTCGGCTCATTCGTCTCTCAATGCCGCGCCCGGCAGGGGCCCCACATTTGCCGTTCACATCTGCGACGTGGAGGTAGATCAGGACACCGGCCAAACGAGGCTTGTTCGCTATACCACGGTTCAGGACGTGGGTAAGGCAGTCCATCCGTCACTGGTTGAGGGTCAGATGCAGGGCGGCGCCGTTCAGGGAATCGGCTGGGCGCTCAATGAAGAATATGTCTACGGCCAGGATGGGGTGTTGCAGAATCCTACCTTTCTAGATTACCGCATGCCGTTGGCGTCGGATCTACCCATGATCGAGACTATCATCATCGAGGTGCCTAACCGCTCCCATCCGTTTGGCGTGCGCGGTGCGGGAGAAGTTCCCATTATCCCGCCGCTGGCAGCCGTCGGGTCAGCAGTTGCTGACGCCATCGATGCGCCCATTAGAGCACTGCCCTGTTCGCCAGCGAACGTGTTGCGCGCGATGCGCCATGAATAACAGCACGACGGCATCTATTTCTGGGGATTGATGAGGAATTTCTGCCCTGTGGCAACGCTACCATAGACCTGCACCGACTCGACCTGCAGTGCTTCGTTCAGGGACACTTCCTTGCTGTAGGAACTCTTGAAGGTCGTCTTGATCTCCGCTGCTACCCGGTCTCTCAGCCGCTGGGCGCCTTCCGGTCCCACTTTCTGCAGAAACGGACCCAGCAGCCAGCCGCCGATACCCCAGGACATGCCGAAATTGCGGTTGAACTGCGTAGGTGAGGTCTCGAGGCCGCCGTAAATGTACACTTGCTTGTGCGTGTTGGATCCATAGCGGTTGAATTCCGCCCCTGCTCTCCTATTGATAGCCGCTTCCATGGCGGCCAGGATGTATCCAGCCAATTTGCCGCCGCCGGTCGCATCGAATCCAATGGTGGCACCCGTTTCCGTGAGCTGGTCGGTTAAGTCTTGCTTGAAGGATGGCGAGGATGAGTTGCAGACGTATTTCGCTCCCAATTCCTTTAAGAGCGCTACGTGTTCCTCCTTACGAACGACATTGACCAGCTCGACGCCATCCTGCAGGCAGATCTTGACAAGCATCTGGCCAAGATTGGATGCTGCGGCTGTGTGCAACAGCGCGCTGTGGCCTTCCATCTGCATGGTTCCCACCATACCGAGAGCGGTAAGTGGATTGACGAAGCAGGATGCCCCTTCGTAGGGCGTGGTTCCGTCATGCAGGACCAGACAGTCTCGCGCCGCTATGGTTCGGTATTGGCTATACATCGCGCCACCGATAATCCCCACGGTCTTGCCCATCAAGGCCTGCGCCTCATCGCTCGATCCGGCTGCTACGACGATTCCCGCACCCTCATTACCGGCCGCCAGCGATTGATTCAGTCGCGGGGCCATGGCCTGCCGAAACGGTTCAGGTATCGTGACGGTGATTACCGGATCTGTGGCAGTTCCCGTCTGCCTGGCGGTACTCCTGTCCGCTGCGCCGAACAGCAGTCCCAGATCAGATGGATTGATGGGTGACGCTTCAATGCGCACGACGACTTCGTCATCGGCTGGCTCACTGACGTCGACGGAGACCAGAGATAATTCGATATTGCCATCGTCCGTGACCAGAGAGTGAAGTTGTAGTGTCTTATCGGCTAGCTCCTGGGGCATCTGTCTGTCCTCGAGTGTTCTTCTAGTTTATGTGTCGATTTTGGAACGAACGGTTCGAATCCTCGCGTCCGCCCTCGAGTACTCTCTCAAGTACTAGGCCCTAGCCTCCGTCAAGATCTTCATCTGTGCCTCGGTCAGTTCGACGTCGACGGCGCCGAGATTCTCCTCGATCTGTTCTACGCGACTCGCCCCGATAATTGGCGTCATATCCTGATGTATCAACCAGGCCAGGACGACTTGGCCAGGGGTGGCACCGACTTCCTCTGCTACCCCACGAAGGGCCTCCAGGCGCGCATCTGAATCAGCATGCTGGTACTGATTCGGCAGCTCTCGGTCTTCACGCGTGTATGCGCCATGCAGAAGCGGCGAATACGGCAGCAAGTGCACCCCTCGCATGCGGCAGTACTCCAGCAAGTCACGATTGGCGGAGATCTGGCCGCCGAATCTGGCACCCACCTTGGGACGCAGATAGGTGAATCGCTGTTCGACGCAGGCATGCTGCGCAAAGCCGTTGTTCAAGCTGACATTGCGGCCCTCCTCGAGTCGCCACGCCTTGATGTTGCTGGCGCCAAGACAACGCACCTTGCCCGCCTTTACCAGCTTGTCCATCGCCCCAAGTTGTTCCTCAAGGGGCGTGTTGCGGTCGTCAAGATGGGTGTAATAGAGGTCAATCGTATCGATGCCCAAACGCTTCATGCTCTTCTCTGCTTCCTGCGCGATGATCTCGGCACTGGCGCCTAAGGGTACGTCTTGATACGGAACCCCCACCTTTGTCGCGATGATGAGCTGATCGCGATTGTTGCGCTCCTTTATCCACTTGCCCAGCAGGGCCTCCGATTCGCCGCCATGGGCCCCCTCGAACCATGCGGCATAGAAGTTCGAAGTGTCCAGAAAGTTGCCACCGGCGGCGACATATCGATCCAGAATTTCGCAGGACGTTTCGTAATCGACACGGGTGCCAAAGTGATCCGTACCGTGACACAGGACACTGACATCCAGCTCGCCGTCATTCCCAATAACAGTTCTCTTCATCATCATTCCTCACATTATTCGTACAAAAACTATACCATCCTCACAATCGTAGTGTCATCAGCTTGTTTCAAGCACGGCTATGACGTCAGGCCGTGATACACCTTCGATAATTCGTTGGGGAGCTGATTGATATCCTGAATTACCATGTACTGCTGATCCGGGCACATCTCTCGAAGGTAGTCGTGACCGGATGGATCGACCGTAAGGCAGAACGTCTGAACCCCTTTCTGTTTAGCCTCAGCCAGGGCTTTGGTTGTGTCCTGAATACCGTATTCGCGCAGGTTCCTGTCTTTGCCGTAGTCGAAGTCCTGCGGATAGCCGTCGCTGATGATGATCAGCGCCTTGATGCGGGAGTCCGTTCCGGCGAGCTGGTTGGTCGCATGTCTGATCGCCGGACCCATGCGCGTGCTGCGGCAGGGCTTGATGGCGCTGATTCTCCCCTTCACGTCATGGTCGTATTTTTCGTTGAAGTCCTTACACAGGTAATAGTCCACCTGATCTCTACCGTACCCGGAGAATCCGCAAACCGCGTAGCTGTCACCCAGCTCTTCCAGTGCTTCGGCCATCAATACCACCGATTCCTTCTCCACGTCGATGATGCGTCTCCTTGCAGCATCCTGCGGCAGAGAGTCGGATGCGTTGAACGTCGTCAAGTAGTCGTCCTCATCGCGTTCTTGCGCCAGCTTCGCCTCACGCGCATCCTCGGCATCCGCCTTGGGGTCCGGTATGCGGTCATCGGTGGAGGCACTCATGTCGAGCAGAAACAGGGCCGCCACGTCACGCTCCTTCTTGAGCCTTTGCACGTAGATCTTGTCACTGGCACTGTGTCCCGACTTCAAATCCACGATAGAATCCACCGCCCGGTCCAGATCGATCTCCTCACCGTCCAGCAGACCCTTTACCTTTCTCTGCAGTTCCGGCTTGAGCATCTGCAACTGTTTTCTTATCCGGGTCAGTATCCCCTTGTGTTCCCGCAACGTCTCTTCGACGAACTTCTGATCTTCACTGTCAACTGTGATCTCATGGAGCCTGCACCACTTGCTGCGGTAGTCACGTATCAGATAGTCCCACTCGTCATAGAGAAAGATCTGCGCCGGGCTCTCGGAAGCATGTAGCGATTGCATCATGCCTTTGAAGTCCGACACTTGCTGCTCCAACTCCTCTTCGATAGCGCCGTCTGCCAACTGATCTTCAAGGTCGGTCAGGAACATGCCCATGGCATCCCTGACATTGCCCTTGGCAAGCTTCTCGATCTTCACTTTGGACAGATCGATGAGATCGGACAGGGCGATCATCCGCTCCCCATCCATCAGATCGTCCAACAGCTCCTCGGCCGTGGCTAACTGCAGTGTCTGCATGATTTGACCGGGGTCCATCGTGCCGCGGTAAAAGACAGGCGCAGGCATCCATTGGGGTGCCTCCTCGGGTTCACTCGCCTCCCCGACGGGCTCGCCGGACGTCAGAGCGCTATCTTCTTGATCCTGTACGACGAATTCATGCAGCAATTGGTAACACAGTCGCACAGCTTGCATGGTGTCGTCTATGGACGCACCTGCCGCCTTCAGCGGGGCAATGTGACGGAGGAGTCTGTCCAGAACGGATTGCAGCACCGTGGACTTGAATTCCGTTCGACCAAGCGTATGCTGGAGCATCGCTTCGAGCAACACAGCGATAGCTTGCTCTCCCCCCGCCTGCAAATGATCGAGAGCGGGGCGCTGCAGCAACGCATGCTGCATCAACCAGTGGAGTTCCTCTGCAATGCCTTTGTAGCGTCTGGTCAAATACCAATCGATGCGCCCGTCCTCAAGGATCTGAAAAAGAACGGCGGCCAAGTCGCTGTGTTCGAATTGCTCAAAGAAGGCTGCAAAGGGATCGCTGCTGTCACCGTACCAGAAGTTGAAGGTACCACACTCATAGAATCCCAGTTGGTGCAGCAGAGCCAGCTTATATAGCAGGAAGTTCTGACGCACCTGATCAAACTCGTTTAGAGACGCCGGCAGATAGATATGATCGCCATCCGATGTCGGCAGTTCACGGAATGAGCCACGCGCGTCTTTCAGTTCCTCGACCCTGAATTTTCTGCCGGAGATCCCTTCGCTGTAGAGATGAAACAGTCGCTGCTGGTCGGAGAAGTTAACCTGCCCCACCAGTCTATTAAGGAGATTCTGGGACGTTGCAGATTCCAGATCAAAAAAGGCCTCACTGGCCTGCAAATTCTCTTTCGCCAGTTCTACGCCCGCTTCCACCCACGGATCCATTTGATTGGGAAAGTTCAAAGGCAACCGGTCCAGGCTCGACAGAAAACGATTCACCAGCCGGGGATGCACGTTGGCCAACGATATACAGCTTGCCAACACTCTCTCACTGCTATCCTCCTGCCAATCCAATAGATCGGTGACACTGTCTAAGAAATCGGCGCTTGCATTTTCGTCGGCAGCCATTTTGAGGAGTAGATCTTGTAATCGGTTCAGTAGGCGCTCTCCAACAATCATGCTGAGTCGCGGGTGGCTGGCAAGATAATCGATGCAGATCTGATCTGCCACTGCCTGCAATTTCCTGGCATAGGACCAAGGCAATCTCTGAGCGCCTTCTTGCTGCTTGCAGACGTTCAGCAGTGCAGTCAGTCCCGGGCGTTTCTGCCTGGCAAACCGATCGGCCAGTTCGATCCAGGCGCTGAATTCGGCCCGAGGATAGAGCCCGGCAATCATACTGCCGACGCGATAATAGTCCGCCAGTAGACTGGGGGATCCGTTCACCTGGGTAACTAGGTCTCCGGTTCGCTGCCACTTCTCCCTCACATCAAGAAGATCAGACGTGATAAGTGCAGCGATTCCATTCAGATAAGCGAGGCCGGGTTCGTGCGAGAGCTGACAAAGCTCAATGGCGCGACGACCGCACGCCAGCAGCACTTCCCTGTCGGACTTTGCCAGCAGCTCGTCGCTGATGTCGACATAAACGAGAGCGCTCTCCCAGGTATGCCAGCCTGACGAGGCCATCTGCTCGCAGATATCCGCCCACGCGGGAATCGCGTCGGGCTCTGAATTCTGTAAAGCGGCAAACACATCGACAAACCTTTCCGCGAGCTCAGGCTTGAGCTTGCCGAGACGCTGCGCTACCTTTGCCGGTAAGTCCTGCATGTAGGTGGGGACGTTAAGCGTTCGGAAATACGGTGGAGACCAGTTCCGCAATCGCCCGCTGTACTTCCGGATCGTCGCTGACGGCTCTGCAGATGGCTACGTCACAGGCACGCCGGGTATCGATCCCTTTGCTTATCAATTGCCCGGCGTAAACCAGCAAGCGGGTGCTGGCCCCCTCATCGAAGCCGTGCTGACGCAGATTCCTTATCTTTGCTCCCAGCAGCGCCAGATCGGCGGAGACGCCCTCTTCGGCGCCGCTCTCATGGCAGATGACGCTGGCCTCCTCCTCCTCGCTGGGATAGTCGAATTCGATGGAGATAAATCGCTGACGGGTACTCGGCTTCAGGTCTTTAAGCACGTTCTGATAACCGGGATTGTAGGAGATCACCAGCAGAAAATTCTCGTGTGCGTCCAGAATCGTGCCCCTCTTTTCAATCGGCAGGATACGGCGGTGATCCGTGAGCGAGTGAATCAGCACGGTGGAGTCCTTTCTGGCCTCGACGATTTCGTCCAGATAGCAAATAGCGCCCTCACGCACTGCGCGGGTCAACGGACCATCCTGCCAAACCGTTTCCTCGCCCTGCAGCAGGAAGCGGCCGACCAGATCGGTAGCACTCAGATCTTCATGGCAGGCAACCGTCAGAAGCGGGTTGGTCACGCCACGACGTTCCTCATCGCTGTGCTCGGCGCGAAAGAGCAGATAGGCCATATATTCCACAAATCTTGTCTTACCGCAGCCGGTGGGGCCCTTTAGGAGAACGGGCAGTTTCTCATCGTATGCTGCCAGAAAGATCTCCACCTCGTCGCCCAACGGCAGATAATAGGGTTCCTCGACAATGGCGTAACCCGACTTCGCCACGTCAATACTGAGATGTGCTGTTTGCTCGTTCAGAATCTACTCTCCTCGTCGCTTTGCGGTCTCGATAACGACTGCCGTCTTGGCAGCTACGACCCTGGCACGGTGGCAATCCCCACCTTGTGTCCATAAACAGCGGCTTGAAACGGCATCAAGCCAGTCTACCATCTAATGCCGTCTCGATGTCTCTGAGCTCACTAGAAAAAAAGTGGTCGGCGTTGGCGAATTCGACATAGTCAGAAGGTGACTGCAGCTCAGCCAGCCACTTTCGAACCTGATCCGCGCTGACGATATCGTCCCGTTTTCCCTGCAGTACCAGAATTGGGCAGGGGAACTGACGCAAATCCGGCGGAAACTGCAGCGCCGGTGCCACCAGAATCAGTTGCTGCAGGTTGAGGCCCCCGTTGGCTGCCGCACGGGCCGCCACGCCGGCACCGAAGGAATACCCCGCCAGCCAGAATCGTTCCGATCCTTCGGTTTCCATCAGCCAATCCATCACTGCCGTTACGTCCTCCGCCTCCCCTACGCCCCGCGCAAAGCTGCCCTCGCTTCCCTGCACGCCTCTAAAGTTGAAGCGAACCGTGCTGATATCTCGATTCTGCATGCCTCGTTCCAGAGCGGAGACTACCGCATCATCCATGCTGCCACCGTAGAGCGAATGAGGATGGCAGATTACGCCGGCGTCTCCTATTCTGCCCAAGCCGGTATAGCAGGCTTCCAGCTTGCCGGCCGGTCCAGGGATCTGTACGTAATCGGTGTGCGCGCTTTCAGGGGTCATGAGGAACTCCGCTCGAACCTGTCCATAATCTATCATAAAACGGTTGCCTGAATGGACGGCAGTAAGATCAGGTTTGGCTTGTCCGTCCATTTGAGGCATGATCCCGGCATAATCGACCATCCAGCGGAATGAGCCGACAGTCCAGCACAATGAGGAGTACCCCATGAAAGGAACAGCGGGCCCACGGATCCAAGCGGTCGAAACCGAACCACGGGAAGTGGGCATGTCCGAAGGGAAACTGCAGAACCTGACCAATCTGGTGCAAAGCTACGTGGACGACAACAAGGTTCCCGGCGCGGTCTGCATGGTGGCAAGAGACGGCAAGGTGGTACATCACACCATTCACGGCAATATGGACGACGAAGCTGACAAGCCGATGGTGAATGACACCATCTTTCGCATCTACTCCATGACCAAACCGATCGCCAGCATCGCCCTGATGATGCTCTACGAGGAGGGCAGCTTTCAACTGGATGAAGCGGCCAGCAATTTCATTCCGGAACTCGGCGACCTTAAGGTATTCGTCAGCGGGACGGCGGATGACTACCAGGTCAGGGACCCCACACGGGAGATGACGGTTCGTGATCTTCTCATGCACTGCTCGGGTCTCATTGGAGGCGGCGGCGAAACACCCGTGGGTGAACTCTACCGCAGGGCGGAGCTGCGCGGCGGCGAGGGAACCCTGGCCGCCATGGTGAATCGGCTGGGTGAACTGCCGCTTTACTGCGATCCCGGCTCCGAATGGAATTACGGCATCTCCACCGATCTGGTCGGTTACCTATGTGAGGTGATTTCAGGACAACCCTTCGATCAGTATCTGAAGGAGCGCATCTTCGATCCCCTCGATATGCCGGATACAGGTTTCCAGGTTCCTGCGGATCAGTTGCATCGGTTCGCAGCCTGCTATCGACGCGGCCGGGAAGATGAATCCAGCTACGTACTGAGCGACCCGCCGGCTGACAGTATCTATCTCAAGCCCCGCACCTACTTTTCCGGGACCGGCGGCCTGGTTTCCACCGCCCACGACTACATGAACTTCTGCAAGATGCTCTGCAACGGCGGCGAATTGGAAGGCGAGCGAATCGTAGGCTCGCGCACCCTCGAGTATATGGCGACCAATCATCTGCCTGACAACTGTGATCTGGCAGCCATGGGGCAGCCGCGCTTTACCGAAACCACCATGGAGGGAATCGGCTTTGGATTGGGCTTTGCGGTGCTGCTCGACCCCACCGTCGCCCAGGTGATCGGCACGCCCGGCGAATACTATTGGGGCGGTGCTGCATCTACCGCATTCTTTATTTCACCGGATGAGGATCTGGCACTGCTGTTTCTGACCCAGCTACTACCATCCGGTACGTATCCGTTTCGCAGACAACTGCGGGCAGCGGTGTACGGCGCCTTAGCCGATTGAATCAGATGAGATACTGAAATTTACGCGTTTGGTCGCGACAGGGAACAACGAGATGTCTGAATCCAGTTTCGCCAAGGTCCTCTCACGTCGTGAGGTAGTCACCCTCTCCTTCGGTGCCATGATCGGCTGGAGTTGGGTGCTCCTTACCGGTGAGTGGTTGCATCGAGCCGGGACCCTCGGTGCCATCCTCGCCTTTGCCGCGGGCGGTACGGCGGTGATTTTCATCAGCCTAACCTATGCAGAACTCGCTGCTGCCATGCCAAAGGCGGGTGGCGAACACGTCTATACGATGCGGGCATTCGGCCGCACCCTATCATTCGTGTGCACCTGGGCGATCGTGATGGCGTATGTGGCGGTACCTGTGTTCGAATCGGCCGCCCTGCCCACCGCCATGGAATATCTGTTTCCCGATATGAAGGCAGTTCGTCTGTGGAGCGTACTGGGAGCGGACGTCCACCTCAGCCTGGTCGCCATCGGGGTTGCCGGTGCCGTCATCATGACGGTCATCAATTATCTCGGCATCAAACTGGCTGCCATCGTGCAGACTATCATCACCGGCCTTTTCTTTATGGTGGGCGTGATGTTCCTAGCCGGTGCGTTTACGAATGGCAGCGTTAGCAACGCCGAGCCCCTGCTGGTGGACGGCGTGAAGGGATCGTTGGGGGTGTTGATCATGGTTCCGGCGCTGATGGTGGGATTCGATGTGATTCCTCAGTCAGCAGAGGAGATCAACCTACCGACCGAGCTGATCGGCAAACTGCTGGTGATCTCGGTGATTCTGGCCGTCGTCTGGTACGCCCTGATCACCATCGGCGTTTCCCTGGCCCTCTCCCCGACGGACTTACAGAACAGCAGAATGGCCACGCCGGATGCGACTGCTGCTGTGTGGGGGGGAAGCTGGGCCGGCAATCTGATGGTGGTCGCAGGCATCGGCGGCATACTCACCAGTTGGAACGCCTTTATCATCGGCGGCAGTCGGGTGATCTACGCCCTCGCCCAATCGGGAATGCTGCCCGCCTTTTTCGGAAGGTTGCATCCCCGCTTCAACACGCCATACGCGGCCATCCTGCTGATCGGATTGCTCAGTTGTATCTCGCCTTTCTTTGGCCGCACCATCCTGGTTTGGATCATCGATGCCAGCAGTTTCGCGATCATCATCGCTTACGCCATGGTTGCCTGGGCATTTATCAAATTGCGTAACGTTGAGCCGGACATGGCCAGACCCTTCAAAGTGCGACAGGGTAAGTTTGTCGGCTATACCGCGCTGATCATGTCGGTTGCCATAGGCGTTGTCTATCTCCCTGGCAGTCCCTCTGCCCTGCTGTGGCCATATGAGTGGGCCATGGTGCTCGGGTGGGCTTTGCTGGGTTTGATTCTCTTTCTCCTGGCCGGTCGAAGCAAAACCGATTCAAGTTCGCAGTCGGACGACTGATGGCTTGACAATGACAGGCTCAGACGATGGCAAACGGCGGACGGAGCGATTGCATTGACGCGCCTGGATCAGCATCGTTAGTCGGACGGCCTCGCGGTGAGTCTTATCTTTGGTGACTTGGAGTCGTCAATGTGAAGGATGAATCTTTGCAGAAAGCTTCGTCCCAGCAGACCGTCGACACCCAGGTCCGAGTTTGGGATGACCACAGAGGGAATATCGGCAGCCTTGGCACCATACAATGAGACCTCTGCAAGAACCACCTCGGGCCCTGTCACAGTCAATCCCCCCGCGACGTTCATCTCAATCGCGTCTCCGGTTTCGAGCGCCAATACGCGGGCGACCTCCGGGGTGATGGTCATGCGTGAAGCGCCCGTATCCAGCAGCATGTAGATCGTTTCCGTGCCGTTGAGTGTCACCGGCACCACCAGCAGTCCATATTCCGATTCGTCCTGCATGGTCCTGGCGTGCTCACCAAGCTCGAAACGCAAAGATCGCAGTGTATTTCGCGCGGACTGCAGCCTGCCCGCCCCGGACTTTCGAGCCATCTCTGTCACCGCGGCGTACAGTCGGTTCAGCTCCAGAAAGAAAGATTCATCCCCTTTGTCTTTGGACCAGGCTTCAAGTTGGTCGATCCCTTGCTGTTGTTCGTTCCGGTCATCTTGGATGGCAAGACTTCTGGTATCGGCTTCCAGCTTGAACTCTGCAACCCGGTCGTTGTAGTGTGCGACAAGAGACTTATGCTCATCTCCCAACTCGTTGTATTCACTAACAAGCACGTTGCGCTCCTCTACTAACTTGTTGTACTTGTCTAGCTCTTCCTGTGTGTTCGGCTGCGGCGTTTGCTTCAGTCGCCCATCCGCTCGCTCCACCCTCGTCCTCAGTCGATCCATCGATTCGACGCTGCGGTCCAGTCGAGATTCTTCCTCTTTCATAAGGTTATTCCCGGTCTCGATCCAGCGGTTGTGAGAAGCAACCATCTCACTGATTGCGTCGACGGCTTTCTGACGCGGATTACCGCGCACGAAGTTGTTCATCGTTCGATCGAATTCGGCCAGCTTCTGCGCAATCTCCCTATCGCTCAACTGTCCATGCGTATCAGCTGAAGCAGGACAGACACCAACAAGCAGCAGAGCAAGGATGCAGCACATCTTCACACCATGAGTCGACTGCCTCACGATTCCAAACCCAATAATGTATTGAACCACAGCATTAATCTTGCTGATCTGTTAGCGACTTGTGCACTTCGAACAGCCACTTCCGGGTAAGCTTCTCTACCTTGCGATCGTAAGTCAGCAGTCCGTTAATCTCCCCTTCAACGTCACTGGTCTGCGTATAGATCGCACCACACACGCCGACTTCGTCACGCATGCTGACGATCCCTTCGGTCTTCTGTCGATATGCGTCCTGCACGGCCTGCTGATCGTGATAGGTCTGATAACCCCAGTTCCTCATCTCCGGATTCCACAGATGGCCTTCGACTGGCCAGCCTATGCCGCCATATTCCCCCATCACCACCGCTCTGACAGGGTCCGCAGCCGGGGATTGGGGAATTGGGGCATAGTCGTGCTTATCATTTACGTCGCCAACTCCGAGGTCAAGCCAGCCGCTGCTGCTGTTAACGATTCGGCACGGATCCAGATCCTTCACCCAGCGCGTCATACGCGCTGTGTCGTACTGCCCCCAGCCTTCATTCTGAATGACCCACATGACAATACTGGGATGGTTGCAGAGATGATCGATCATTCTTCTGAGTTCCAGTTCGAACTGTTGGTTGGTGGCGGACTTGCGCACCTGATCGGTCTCGTCAAAGGGAGAAACATGCTGGGCCGGCGCGAATGCCGCCGGCATATCCTGCCACACCATAAGGCCTATACGGTCACAGTGATAATAGTATCGGGCAGGCTCCACCTTGATATGTTTACGCAGACAGGTGAATCCCGCAGCTTTCAGAAACTCTAGTTCATAGATGATGGCTTCGTCCGAGGGTGGTGTGTGCAGGCCATCGGGCCACCAACCCTGGTCTAACGGGCCGATATGAAACTCAGCCTTGCCGTTCAGCAGCAGGCAGGGCTGGTCGGCGCGGGGCCCCGAACCCAGCTCTATCTCCCTCATGCCAAAATAGGCGGTAACGCTATCTACTGGTTCTCCCGTGACCTCGGCATTCAGATATCTCTCGGCTTCCAGCTTGCCATGTCGGGGTCGTCTCCGGGATTGCTCCGCATCCTCCTCCTGATCCGCATACGGATCTGCGATCGGCACTAGCTCTGCTACGAGATCATAAAGGTGCGGATCGGTCAGCGACCAGGTATGTACGTTGGGAATAGTCAACGTAATGCTTCGATCTGGTCGCATCAGGGCAGCAGCGACCTTCGTGTCACCATCCATTACCGAGATTCGTGCGGCCAATGTTTGTCGGGTGGTGGGCCTGGCAATCAACAGATCCAATTCGATGCATTCGTCAGACAGGTTGCTCCTGATGCGAATCTCATCGATGTGTGCCTCCTTGTCGACCGGCTCAGCCCACACGGTCTGCCAGATGCCGGTGACGGACGTGTACCAGATGCCCTGGGGTGTGACATGCTGTTTGCCTCTGGGCTGATCGCCAAGACTGGATGGGTCCCACACCGCAACAGTAAGGGCGTTGGCGTCCGGCTGAATGAATTCTGTGATATCCATCGAGAAGGGATCGAAGCCACCCCGATGCGATCCGACATAGGCAGCATTGATCCACACGGCCGCTTCGAAGTCTACGGCACCAAAATGGAGAATGATGCGCTGATCCCGCCAATCCACCGGCAGTGAGAACGCGCGCTCATACCAGACCCGCTCCTCTATCGAGACGCTCTTCTCTACGCCGGACAAGGGACTTTCAACGGCGAAGGGAACCAGAATCTCGCCATCCCATGCTTCCGGTTTGGGTGCTGTGCGGGGAGCGATGGCATACTGCCAGAGACCGTTGAGATTCAGCCAGGCTTCACGTTTGAGTTGCGGGCGAGGATATTCTCCCCATACGTTGTTTGTTAGCTCGGCACGACCATCGGCTCGCCGTACAGCTTGCTGTACGCCTTCTCCCCATCTGGTTAACATACGCTTCCTCTTCTGCTGCGTAGGTCACTTCCGACCTCTCACTTTGTTCAGGGCATTATTGCGCCATACATGAATCGTAGCAATCCCACCCGGAAGATCTGGGAACGATACCGAATAGGCCCCGAATGGGCTTGACATGATTGAACAATTACACCTATATACAGCTGAAAACCGAAGGATTCCGTAATGAGATGCCCAAAGTGCGACGACGACGTGGTTCGCATCATTCACCAGGAGATAGAAGTAGATCGGTGCAATCGCTGCAAGGGACTGTGGTTTGACGCGATGGAGAAAGAGGAACTGCTCGAAATCGAAGGTGCGGAAGTGGTAGATTCGGGCAGTGCTGCCCGTGGCCGGAGGTACGATCAGCTCCGCGACGTCAAATGCCCACGCTGTCATGTGAAAATGACACCCATGGTGGATGAACAGCAGATCCACATCCGCTATGAATCCTGCCCGCAATGCACAGGGACGTTCTTTGACGCAGGAGAGTTCCGGGATCTGAAGGAGTTCACGGTGATCGAACGGATTGCGTCCATGTTAAGGTCGAAGCGTGATTGACGATCGTGCGTAAGAATTCGTAATACTGAAGTGGTGTTTTTCGGGGGAGTTCTGAGCGGTTGAGTGATATCTTGGGGACTGACTATGGTGTTCTTGGTTCTCTTCGCCTTCTATTCGTTGATCGCAGGCTGGTTTGTCTTGTCGATCTTGGCTGGTTGGTTGGCCAGGCGCCGGGGGCGTTCAGGGTTTGGGTATTTCCTTCTGTCTGTGATCGTATCGCCGTTTGCAGGCATCGCTGTGGTGCTCATATTGGGACGGAAGGGAGAACATAGCGGAGCTCCTCATTGCGTGGAACGCATCGAACCTGAAGCGGACGACTGCCATATTCCATCATCACGTTAACGAGCCGCTTACGCTCCTCCGTTCAGTATGGATTCGAGGGAGTGAGGTCCCAGGCATCCAGCGAGTGCACGTGCGTTTCTCCGCCGATCGAAAACAAGCGAACACCCAGGCTGTCACTCCGTGACGGGTAGATTCTGCGCATGACGGCCTGGCGACGATTCGCGAAAACTTCTACGACGGACTTGTCAACGAACACACGCAGTGTCAGCCGTTCGCCTGCCCTCAATTCGAAGGGAGCGGCCTCAACATCTTTTGGGGTGCCTTGCGGTCCAGATCTGCGCGTATCCACCTTCAGCTTCTCATCAGTAGCGTCATAGAAGATTGAGGTCGCCTCTTCTCCATCTGGAGAGGCACGCACTTTGATACCAAATTTTGGCGCATCGCTTTCCATGTCGACGATCAGTTCCAGACTGTTGCCGCTGACCTCGTCGATAACCAGATCTTGACCGGATGTCAGCCTTATCGACTCTTTCTTCACCGCGCGTTGGCGGAGTGCTTCGATTTCCGCAGGAACATCCATGCGCAGTTGTCCGTCATCGCGTAGGGATAGGATGCGCGGCAGGCCCATGGTACCCGACCACCCGTGGTCCGACCGGACTCCGAATTGGGGGCTGTCAAATATCCAGGCCCACATGATGCGGCGCCCCTTGTCGTCTTGCAGACTCTCCGGGGCAAAGTAGGAGTTGTCCACCCAACTCATCTGAGCGTGGCTTTCGGGGTAGAACTGTTCATTCTTCCATTCACCCAGGTAATAACGGCAGCCGAGACGGTGGCTGATACACAGGAGCATGTCCTTGTCACCGAGCCTGAACAGGTCCGGGCACGAAACGTCCTCGTCAAGCGATACCGCCTCGACGCCATGCGCAAACAGATCTCCCACGTACTTCCATTCTCCTTCAAGAGCGGGCGACTTGACGATGCCCGGGTGCTTGCCGCCGAAGATGGCATAGTAAGCGTCGTCTTCGTACCAGCCGAAAGGATCCCATGAGCGGTACTTGCCGTGGTGCTCGTCCCCTTCAACGGTCGTCGGAGTAATCGGGTTCGAATCGAGTTTGCGCCACTGGTTCAGATCATCATCGAGAGCGACGGCCATGGCATTTCCCTGGCCCACCTGGTGGTAGCACATGGTGGGCCGGCCATCCCTGTTGATGAAGCAGTTGCCGCTGAACATGCCATCGACGAGTCCGGTGGGATGATGACGCCAGTGAAACAGGTCGGTGCTCGATACGTGACCCCAGTGGTGATGTTGGTCTTTCTTCCCGTCTCTCTGAGGGATGGGTTGGTCCTGGTATATATAGAAGAGGTGATAGCGACCCTTCCAGTAGATGGCACCATTTGGATCGAACGGCATGGCTA
>CEPV01091603.1_pt1 | contig 30941 bp, 31 predicted proteins | sample 530451 | NCBI WGS metagenome assembly CEPV01 (sample SAMEA2620097, study PRJEB7988) | marine metagenome | isolation source: saline water (ENVO:00002010), including
TACGATGCGTGACGAAATCAAGACTTCTGCAATCGCCCAGAGTCTGTTGACGGACCTGGCCGATGCGAACCCATCGCAACGCGATGGCTTGAACACGCTCTACGGTCGCTTAAAGTACCTTGCCGACATTGATTACCCCCCTGGCGACGAGACCCTGCTGTCGTATCGCGATCGTGTGCATGGGTGGATCCGCCGGCTGGAAAAGGAATACGACGAGAAGCTTTTCATCAAGGACAAGTACCGGGTGCATGGTTCCTTCCACGGCAATGCCCTCTACGCATCGATTGTGCTCGGCATGGTCAACCAGGAAACTGATGAGCTATGCGACAACCTGATTGGGTACCAGTGGCCGGGAGGAGGATGGAACTGCTCGAAGGTGCCCAAAGCGATTGGACCGACGATCGTACATACCGCATATGGGATGCGGGGCCTTGTGGCATACCAAGCGCAGCGAGATACGCCGGCCCTTCGCACCGCCATCGAACTCTGCGCCGAGATCCTTCTGGATCGGCACGTATACCTGAAGAGAACGGACTCGCGACCGTTGCGACCTGTATACACCAAGATGGCCTATCCGTACCCTCGTTTATACAACTTCATGGTCGGTCTACATATACTGACGCGCGCCGGATACGTTACAGATGTCCGTTGTACCGAGGCACTGGACCTACTGGAGTCGAAGTTCATTGAGGGACAAGGCTGGCCGATGGAACGAAAGCTCTTCCACCACAACCCCAAAAAAGAAGGCCATACAGACGCCAATTGGGAATTGGAGAAGCTAGGCAAAGCGAGTCTGTTTCTTACCGTTGATGCATTGGAAATCTTGCAGAAGGCCAATAGATTCTCGCCCCCTATCTGATAAGTCTGCTATCGCGTTCGATGAGGCGTCTCCTTCATCAACCAATTCTACTCTGGCTTGAAAATGCGGGGCTCCGCGGGGACCCTCCCCCCAATCGGCTTGGGGGCTTGGAAAGCAACATTCTGATCCTATTGCATCTATATATCATACGCCGGAGGGAATCGTAGATGTTAACGGTAGATCTTGCAGAGACGGTAGAGCAATCATTTAGTGGAAAAGGGACCCTGAGACTCAGATCACTATCTGGATCTCTCATAGTGACCTCTACACGAATGACAAGGTTGCTAAGGTTTTTGACTTCGGTCTCGCCATGGCAAGCGATGGCAAGGACAAGTCAGTTCTGGATCCCGGATCCCTGTGGCCGCACACACCTGCCTATGCGAGCTATGAGATGCTCACCGGTCAGGTACTCACCGGGCAGTTACCTTCCGTGACCGATGATATCTATGCGTTAGCAGTGGTTGCCTACGAGTTCTTCACAGGAAAGCACCCATACGATCATGTACCGGCAGATAAGGCAATGGCCAGAGGTCTTGAACCTGAACCGATTCCGTTCTTGAAGCGACGTCAATGGAAAGCACTTCGAAAGGGTCTTGAATTTAGGGCCGAGGACCGTACTGACAGCATCGCTGAGTTCATGAAAGGGATGTTCTAAGAAATCTCGGTCACCAAATGTTGCGTCTGTTCCGCATCGTCAAAGAAGGTAGTGGCTACGCTATCCTCGAGAACTGTGCGCACCGAGAAGAAACACCACCATGCGACATGGTTCAGTTCCCTTATTGCGCCAGGCATGCCGGGTTCCGTTTTGTACCACGGTGTCGCCCGGCTTAAGGTGCACCTCCACACCGTCGTCCAGTTCGAGCCAGACCTCGCCGGAAATCACATATTCAAAGTCGATGGTGTCGGTTGTGTGCATACCGGGATTAGCGGGTTCCATATTAGCTTGTGAGACCATGCCGGGGATCTTCTCTTCGAGTTCAGCAACGGCAAGTTCACGGTCGAAATCCTCAGGCAGGGCTTGCGACCGAGGCGCGACGTTAAACGTAGCAAACCTGAAGCCCCCGACAGGTGGAAACCACATCTTGGCGGGAGACTGCGCGCCCCCGTCAGGAAAAGTCGGCGCCTCATCCGCACTCCACAGCTCGTGGTATTCTGCACCGGGTAGTTGATTTATGGTCGTTGCGTCAACCTGCGTGTCACTCGCCACAAGTGCCTTACCCTCCTGGTTGTGACCTGTCACTACTCTGCGAATTTGCATGCGCGTTTGTCCTCAAAGATTGGTTTGGGTTTCAGTGGCAATCGTATCGGTCAATCAGAGATCTCGGTACTGATCGATCTTCTCACGCCACATTACTGCCTCGTCGGGATTCCGAATCCAGGTAGCCATGCCTGGCGTTGGTGTGACCGGTACCAATATACGGTCCACACCGAGCTTCGCGTAGGCGGGAATATCCGCAAGATCAGCAGGCAGACTCGCAGTGATCTCGAGCGCTGTCGGGTCGCGTCCGTGCTCGGCAGCTGTGTCACGTGCGAGCTGCAGAAGTTCCGGTGAGCACTCCCTGGCGGGGAAGAAACCATCGCCTAATCGCCCGGCACGGCGAGCGGCCGCCTTGGAGTGCCCGCCGACGATAATCGGTACGGAGCCATCGATAGGTTGAGGACGGCAATAGGCGCCCTGAAACTGTATGAACTCACCCTTGAAGGTGGGTGCTTCGTCAGACCACAGCACGCGCATCGCGGCAACGTATTCATCGGTGCGTGCTCCCCGAGTGCTGAATTCGGCGCCAAGCGCATCGAATTCCTCTTTCAACCAGCCGACGCCAATGCCGATGAGAATCCTCCCTTCGGACATCAGGTCCAGGGTCGCGATCTGCTTGGCGGTTATCACCGGATTGTGTTGCGGCAGGATGATAATTCCGGTTCCCAACTTGATCGTACTGGTGCGTGCAGCCACATAGGCCATCCAGATCAGCGGGTCGGGCAGGGGGATGTCGTTGGCGCCACCTGCGATCTTGCCGTCAGGGGAATAGGGGTATGGGGATTCATATCCCTCCGGTAATACCGTGTGTTCGACGGTCCAGGCACTCTCGAAACCGGCTTCTTCGCCGGCTTGAACCAACTCCTCTGCCTTGGACGGGTCGATGTATCGTCCGGTATTGCAGTATCTCAGTCCGAATTTCATGGTCACCTCCTGCGAGGGAATCGCTATGCGGGGTGTTGGATCGCAACCTTTCCGGGGCCGCCATTCTCAAGCCAGTCGGCGCAGTCGGGTGCAAGCGTTCGAGCCATGACATCCCGGTAGAGCTGCAGCTCGTCTTCCGACAGCAGCTCTTTCCAACGTCCGTTGGTTCCCTTATTGATAAATGTATCGGCGCCGCCCTTGAACGCGAAATCCATACCGTCGCCGGTTACCGCTTTAGGATTCTTCTTGACGGTTTCGAACGTGCAGGCATCCACCAGCCGCGGCCACGAGCCCTCGGGGACCTCGACGCCAATGTAGTCGGCAACGCGGCGCATTTCTCCTTCCAGGTCATCCAGCATGTCGCTGTAGTGGAAGAGCTCGATGTTGGGCAGGTGCCTAAACTCCCACCACGTCTTGCAGTGATGCAGGTGCGACCAGTAGGGATACCCATCCGATTCCCAGTCGAACCAGCCTTTAGTCAACCAGTCGTGCCAGACTTCGTGAATGTCCTCTTTCATCGGGGGAAACGGATCGCCGGGTCGGTCCGGCACACCGTTCATCATCTCGAAGAACTCAGGCGTATGGTTGCCGTAGTGGTTGAGGAGCGACATAAACACATCGCGCGGATCCCGGCCAACCATGATATACCTCACCTCATCGTGAAAGACGAGCCCATCGAGTGGCAGGTGGGTCTTGATGAAGCGCTGATGGGTCTGCTTTGCCAGCATCTCGCGCAGTCGCTCTTCCGACTCTATGCGCATGTCCAGCCACGGTGAGAGTGAGGTGATGGCGGCGGGCGGTCCTTCCTCATGGAAGATGATGTTGCCGAGAACGGTCTGCATCCATGTCGTTCCCGCCTTGTAGGAAGTTGATACGATGACGTCACCCGGGCGGACCTCAAAGTCCTGCCAGCGGCGGGCAATCAGGTGGTGGTTTTCGTAGGCGTGGCGAACCGCAGGGCGCGCTGAAGTGGTCATGGTCAGGGATTTCCTCAGTCTTCGTCGGGCCGATTAGACTATAGAAGAGCCGGAGCGGTCAATGCAAGATGCTCACGGCGCCCATGCAGTCAGGCGCAAAGGCCCAGCACGAGCAGCAAAGTGAGCCGGTAGAGCTAACGACTCAGGCAAGGTGCCCATCCAGTCTCTCGATCTGTTCATTGTGGATCACCAAGTTGACCAAATGCAATAGTACTGCAGCGATCACGCAACATAACCCCATAGCCAGAAATACCTGGCCGCTGGTCAGAAACGGTTCTACCTGACCGTAGATCCATGCACCGATCGATCTCGCCAGGTTTGACCATGCCATGTATATAGCGAACTGTGTGGCAGAAACCTGTTTCCAGCAGATATTCATGTGGATCGCGATGAAACTGATGAATATGGCCTGTTGAAACAAGTTATCTAGCGACAGAATAACTAAGGGGAACCAACTGACCGACCAGAGAGACGTATTCATCCCCGCAAAAACGTGAGTGCATGCCAAACCTAACAGCGAGAACAAGAGAATTCGTTGACTACCTGATCTGTCAATCAGTGGTCCAACGAGCAGACCAATGCAGGCTGAGATGAATCCTGTAATAGCGGTCCAGTATGAATAATCCGTGCTTTCGTATCCAAGCTCCTGTACGACGATAACCGGAGCCGCTGAGATCCAGAAGCCGGCAGCCATTCGCCAAAAGAACGTCATCACGACCAGCAGAATACTGGCACGCAGGAACATGACCTTGAAAAGGTTTAGAAAGATACTTCTCCAATCATCTGCTTGCAGCTCAACCGACTGAGGCGTTGCCTCGCCGTTGCTCCACGGGAGTATTCTCTCCCTCTCTCGTTCACGTACGGCAACGCTCCAGACGAAAATCAGGGCAATGCCGATCGCCAGTATCCAGGTCGCGCCCTTGATGCCAAACGCCGCCATGGCCATTGCGCTTAAGGCGGCGGAAGCGGAATAGCCGGCTACCTGGCCGAAAGCCATAAAGGCATTCGCCCTGCCACGCTCCTGCGCAGGCAGAACGTCGATTGCCATGCCGTCCACTGCAACGTCCTGGACCGCGGCAAATCCGTTTACCACAAAGGCAACCCAAGTGAGCAACACCATATTGTTGACCGGGTCAGGCACGGTCCCAAGAGTAACGATGGCAATCAAGAGGCCAAACTGCGCAGACACGACCCAGGGCCTCCTTCGGCCCATGGGCAGGAAGGTGAATCTGTCCATGACCGGCCCAGCCAGCAATTTGAAACCCCATGGCAGACCGGATATTGCGATGAAGGACGCGATCTGCCCTGGGCCTGCGCCTTGTTCGGCTAGATAGGCGGGCAGAGCGATGGATATAAGGCCAATGGGCAGGCCTTGTGCGACGTAGAAGACCGAGAACGAGAAAAAGCGCAGATATCGATTTTCGGACAGAATCCAATTCATGGTTCACAGCATCCGTAGTTCAACTCATCAGACATATCGAGAAAGGCCGCAAGTCGTCAGAGATGGCCCTGACTTAGTAGCTCCCATACGATCGTTAGGCGATGGTTGGTGCTTCGAGTCTCCAATATGCTTTGCATAAGGTCAGCGTCCAGGCGGACAAACTGAAACAGCTTGAAACTGAATTCATCTGCGTTCAGCGATCGCCACGATTCGTCTTGCAGCAGGCGGTAGAGTTCAGGATTCTGACTTCCCATAAGCGTAATCAGTTTGGCATTGATCAGCGTCTGCAAGTCGTTGTTTGCCGATAGTTGATCCGGTGTGGCCTCATCGTGTACGACCTCACAGGAAACGATGCGATAGGGCAGAGACTGGACCTCGTCGATCATGGCAAGCCGGTGCCGCATGGTGATCTCAGCCATGATGCGACCATCGGATGTGGTTTCCATGATCTCGCAATCGCCCGCAGAGAATATTTCCTGAGGCTGATAGGTAGCCTGATTTGAATTCAGTGCCTCTGCTACCGTCTGATTGCTCTTCGCTTCCCTGATGGTCTTTCTGGTATGACTAACGCCCACCATTCGTTCGTCGCGCACACAGTCTCGAATCAGTTGTCTGTAGCGGGGCTCGAACACGTGCAGAGGCACGACGGTGCCCGGAAAGGCGACCATGTTGGGGATTGGGAAAAGTGCTACATCCATAGCGTTTCCATGTAACGGCATCGAAATGCACGGGGGGCCTTTGGGTGGAGTACTAGACGCAATGGCTTAGCGCTGCACGGTCACCTGACCAACGAAGAGAATTTCTTCAAATGTGCGCTGCAACGATTTGCTCGGGAAATCACGCATTACCGAGCCTCCCTGCCAGGTGACGGCGTCGTTTACACCGACCCGGATTTCCGGTGCGGCAATCCAGATCGTGTTACCGGAATCCAACTCGACCTCAAGATAAGAGTAATTGGCGGAATTCTTAACCGACAGAACCCGGCCGCGACTTCCACGTGACATGGTGCCCCCTGTCCGTACCGGCGGTCGCGTTGCCGTGGCGGAACCGGTTCTGGCCGACGCCTTGTAGATTCGACCGGCGAATAGAATCCGGTCGAAGGTGCGATTCAGAGCCTTACTGGGGAAGTTGGTCATCATCGTCGCCTGCTCCCAACCTATCACCTCACCATCTTCGACCTCGATTGGACTACCTGCGAGCCATGTTCTTTGTCCGCTTCTGTCTACCTCGATGTAGGTATAGCCTGGTACACTGATGTGACTGACTACGCGACCCTCGTTTGCTGCAAGCGGTGCAGTTGACGTCGTTTGCCGCTGCGCCGGAGTGCTGGGAGGCTCGGCTGGACCAGCTTGCTGCTGAGTCGTCGTGTCCTCGCTATCGGAGCAACTAACGAGAGCGATCAGCAAGGCGAATGAGGCGATGGGTTTGAGCATAATCAGTATCCTGCTTGGATGTACAGTGATTTCTTCACACGGCCCATTATGTCGAAGTCCTGGTAGCATTCCAACCATTACCTACCCGGATCACCATCAGGGATCGGCACTCTTCCCCAGCGCACATGGGTCGGTACCGTTCTTTACCGTGTGCTTGGTCCCGCTACTCTGGTATCCTCTTTAGGCGATTTCGGCAGGCAAACACAGCCGAACAAAGGTGAATGGCATGATGAAAAGCGATTGGGAGTTGGGTCTGGCTTCACACAAGGTGACAAGGTTTGTGAGAACTACATGGAAAAGCGTGAATTCGGCCACGTCATCGTGTCTTTCAGACCCCCGGTGGAAAAGTGGGAGAAAGCGTGGACCAAGCACAACTTGGCACATCCGCTCTTGAGCGACTGGAAATTTGACGGCTTCGGAATCGCCGTTAGAGATATCGACAGAGCTGTTGACTATTATGAGCCCCTCGACATAGCTGCATTCTCTTTGTCGCTACGGTGGCTCGCCGCGCCCCCTCTGAGAACCGTTATCAGAGCGCTGCAGTAACCCTGGTACCTAACGGACTGACAGAGGTCCTATATGAACAAGAACAAAGAGCTGCGGGAGTCTCATCTCAGGAGCATTCTCAAAGCGTTTACCTGGCGTGTCGTGGCTACCCTTACAACCATGGCGATCGCACTTGTCGTTACCGGGGAGGTAACGCTGGCGGTGGCGATCGGCGGGATCGAGTTCTTTGTGAAGTTCATCATCTTCTATCTGCATGAGAGGGCCTGGCAGATCATACCGCGAGGATCCGTTCGCAGATGGGGACGTTCAGCGTCGTCGTAGCGCGATGCTGACTACTCCTCGTTGTGCGTTCTCAATGACGATTCGAGTTCCCGTATGCGCTTCTTCAGAGCATCTACGTCTTGATTGGACTTTAGGTGAGCGATCTCATCCTGCAGCTGCAGGACTTCGTCTTCCAAATCCTCTATCTCATCTTCAAGAATGGCCTCCAGCTCTTCCGTTAGATCGCGCTTATCGTTACAGCGATCGACCTGATCAGGCAGCGTCACCAGATCGTACAGCCAACCTACCAAGAAAAGGCCGCCAGTCAGGAAATAAAGGACGCCGAGCAGCGGTTGCCTGAGATAGAATTTGTGAACGCCGATTACTCCCCAGGGGAAACAGGTTAGATAGGCTATCCAGACGTGTCGTTCTCGATACATGATCCCGATCCTTTGCTTGAGAGTCGCTCTGACAGACCAAGTTTACTGCGCGGCGTTGTAATACGCACGGCAATCATTGGGTCAGCTCAGCGATCTGCGCCGAACCGGCGGGACCATCTCTCCTATTCGGGTTTATAGAATTTCAGCGTCATGCGGTCACTCTCCCCAATGGCGAGGAACTTTTGTCGTGTGTCCGGGTCGTTCCTGCTGCCCTGCAGGGTAGGCGGGAGAGAGTAAAGGCCGTAGGGATGATCCTTGCGGTCTTTCGGATTCGCATTGACCTCACTCTCGGCAAGGAGATGAAACCCCGCAGCTTCTGCCAACTTGACGACGTGGCTTTGATTGACATAACCGTTTCTCCCTTCGGGATCCTGAGGCACGGCTTCGTTGCCGCGATGGTCCACGATGCCGAAGATGCCACCGGGTTTCACCATCCTGTAAAGCGCGCTGAAGTATACCTCGGGGGAGTGGTCATAGATCATGAACCCGTGGGCCCTGAACACCAGAACCATGTCGGCCTGGGTGCTCGTTGTCTCCAGGGGAAAGCGGGAACGTGAGCGAACGGGTATGTAGCTGCCCTCGTCCTGCAGAAAGGGCTCGAGAATACTTCGATACCAGCCTCCCTGCCCACCCGGCCATATCTCGATCACGGTCATCTCCCTTTCCAGACCAAAGAATGTGAGTGTCGCAAGTGGATGACGATAGCGGTTGCGGGACTTGAGCGCCTGACTGCGCGAATTGCTGTCGATAAACCCCTTCAGCAGCGCCTGGGTCGTCTCACTGGAGGTCAGATGTTCTGCAGCCTGAAGCTGCAGGCTGGTAACCGTGATGATGAAGTAAAGGCATTTATGTAGCTGCATGATGTTTACCCGGTTGGCAAGTCTCACTCTTAGGACCGTATGAAGCATGAACCTGTTCCGGTAACGACGGCCACGCCTTTTAAGGCGTGATTTAGAAATTGCGCTCACTTTGCGCTGAGCGTACCATGTCTGTCCCCAGTAGGTGTCCCTGTTCTTTAGTCAACAGGGTCGCGAGCAGGCGGATGATTCACGCTATTCATTGGCGAAGTAGCGGATTTCAGTTGGGCAGGACGGAGAAGATCATGGCGGAGACGAATCTCATAACGACGATTGAAGAGTTCGAGGCCGAGTACAAGAAAGGGATCGGGGCAGAGTTACCCTATCGGCCGAGCAAGGAGGCAAACCTGGATAACATCCGACGATTCGGGGATGGCGTTGGCGACTACAATCCGCTGTGGAGAAGTGAGGAGCATGCCAAAAAGAGCCGATTTGGGATGATCACGGCGCCGCCTCCCTTCTTATATAGCGTGAGTCTCGGCGTGATCGCCGGTGAAACCGGCAACATAGACCGGGGGCGCGTATCCACCCAGTATCTTCCCGTGAATTACGCCGGCGCGGAGATTGATTTTGTCCGCCCGATCTGGCTGGGAGACAGGATCACTTGTACGGAGGTGGTGGGTGGTACGGTCAAGAAGAAGAGTAACCGGGTAGGAACCATCGCTTTCAATACCGGGCTCGTCACCTACACCAATCAGCGCCACGAGGTGGTGGCCACCATCAAGACCCTAATGGCTCGTTATCAGAACACCGGTGGGACCATGCAGTATGAGAGAAAGCCCAAACCCGAAGTGCAGCAGGAGGCCGCGGATCCCCTCGTCTATGAGAGGGAGAGAAGGGGTGCCGAAACACGCTACTGGGAAGATGTCGTTGAAGGGGAAGAGTTGCCGGCCCTAAAAAAGGGTACCTACTCCGTCACAGAGCTCTTCCTCTTTACGCACGGCGTGCTCGGCACGGGTCGTAGTCCGAGGGCGGCACTGGAAGCGGAAGGTTCTGCCGACCTTGGTGGAGGCGGCCGCTTCGATGAAGAACATGCACAGAAACGCCGCAATATGCCGGGCCAGTTTGACTTCGGACCACAACGCGTCTGTTGGTTGAGTCAGATTGTGACCGACTGGGCAGGTGATGATGGCGCGGTGAGAAAGTTGAACGCCTCGGTACGCCACCCCAACGTGGTCGGGGACACCAACACGGTGTATGGGGAGGTGCTGAAGAAGACGATCGAGGATGGTGAACATCTGGTGGAAGTACAGATGCGCAACTCGAATCAGTCCGGCCTCGACACTGCACTGGGTTCTGCGATCGTTTCGCTGCCTTCGCGAAGTGACTCGAGCGGTTAGCCAGGCCGCCGGTAAACTCGGACCGCGACGGGGAGAGCAGGCCGATCGTGCAGGATTCTCCACAGCACGCCAACGAGTCGGCAAAGGTTGCTGACTGGCGAGTCTGGCTGGGGCTCATTCTGACTGCAGGCTACCTGCTGCTCATGGTGATCTACGTTTCCCGTACCGTTGGGTGGAGTAAGTTCAGCACCGCGCCGCTAGACCTTCTCGGCTCTTTTCTTGAGGGAGCTTTCGCCCCACTGGCATTTCTGTGGCTGGTAATCGGCTACTTTCTGCAGAAGAAAGAGCTGATGCAGAATACCGAGGCCATTCGGATGCAGTATGTAGAGATGCAGAAAACTGCTGAGCAGGCGGTAATCCAATCCAAGGCGATCGCTGCCTCTGAAATGCATGCGCGCAAGGATTCATTCCTGAGTATCTCCGACAGCGTGATGCAGCAGCTTGGGGCGATTATGGGTTTCCTATTTATCTCTAGCCAGAGCTCTGCCGGTGGTGGTCACGTATCGCCGGAACAGATCTCGGTTCTCTGGTCGTCCATGAACCAGAACGATCCACAGATTTTTTCCAGGAAGATGCTGGAAGTCCAGCTGCAGAGCAATGACCGCTATAGCTACAAGCTGTTTTTCGGCACACCCACGAGAACGCGTCACAGTGAGAATTTCATCTTCAACTTTGAACGACTCATCAATGCCGCGCAGGAATGTGACACAGATGGCATGATCAAGGATGCGCTCTTGGGCAGCGCCCACGGGTACGTTTACCATCGTGCTATGGAACTTAAGGAAAATCCACCATCTGGGTTTAAAGACGGGGTCTATGATTTTGATCCCGATTCAAGGGATGACTGATCGATAGGCCCGAGTTGCAGGCACGCGTAACGCCTTGCGTCGTTACGGCCTGCTGTCAGGAATGTGGTATTGCTTCGGCAACGTCAAGAGGATGAATCAATGAATAAGTTTGTTCGAATTACCGGTAGCATCGTGGTGCTCATCGTCCTTATCCTTTCGGTGGGAGTGGGCGCGGCGAGATTCAACGACGGTCCCGTTGGCATTCTAGCCGGCGGCCCCTTCAGTTCAGGTGAACTGTACAGTGGCGCAGAACCAGACTGGAAGTTTGTACGAGAGATGTCGACAGTGGAGTTCCAACTGCTCGAGCCGGCAAGATCCCGAACCACATGGATCATCGAGCATGAGGGCAAGATCTATATTCCATCCGGCTACATGACGACCACCTGGGGCAAAATCTGGAAGCAGTGGCCTATTGAAGCTGAGAAGGATGATCGAGCCATCCTGCGTGTCAACGGCAAACTGTATCAACGCAAATTGGTGCGGATCCAGGAGGGACCAATGCTGAAACCCATTCTAGCCAGACTCGGTTACAAATACATGGGCACGCAAGTTGAGGATGTCGCCGAGGTGCCGCTCGAGCCGGTGACATCGGGTTACCTCTGGTTGTTTGAATTGGCTCCGCGATGACATCTCCACTCCTTGCCGCTACAGATGATCTCGTTTCGGCTTTAACATATGATGTCTGCATGGTTTCTTGCGGAGATTCACCATGTCCTGGGAGAAAGAAGTAGAGGAGATTAAGCGGCGTCACGAGTTAGCCGAGCGGATGGGGGGTGATGATGGCATCGCCCGGCAGCGGCAACGCGGCAAACTCACCATTCGGGAACGGATCGACCTGATGGTGGATGAGGATTCCTTTCAGCAGATGGGGAAACTCGCCGGACACGCCAGTTACGATGAGCAAAATCAGCTGGCTGACTTCGTTCCCAGTTCATCTATCACCGGCCTATGTCGAATTAATGGTCGCCGGGTTTACCTGACGGGTCAGGATTTCACCGTGCGGGGTGGCTCCGGCGCCGCCAGCAGCAGTGGCATCGATGCCGGACACAACCACCCATCTCCTCTAACGCTTCGTCTGCCTACGGTCAATCTGATCGATGGTTCCGGCGGCAGCGTCACCGGGTTTGAACAGCTCGGGAGAACCTACATTCCTGATGGCGCCTTTTTTGGGCCGTTGTCGGAGATTCTGACAGTAGCACCTGTGGCGTCTGCCATCCTTGGACCTGCAGCCGGCGGCCTGGCACCGATGCCCTGTCTGAGCCACTTCAGCGTCATGGTAAAGGGCATCGGCCAGGTGTTTCCAGGTGGACCACCCGTGGTTAAAGCTGCCCTCAACCGCGACATGGACAAGAACGAGTTGGGCGGCTACCAGATTCACACGCGCATCAGCGGGGTCGTTAACAACGCGGCAGATACGGAGCGGGAGGCGTTTGAGCAAATCCGCTCGTTTCTGAGTTATCTGCCTGACAACGTCTGGGAATTGCCGCCCCGGACCGAACCGACAGACGATCCCAAGCGGAAAGATGAACGTCTCCTTTCCATCGTACCACGCAACAAACGGCAGCGTTATGACCCCTACGTCATTCTCCAAGGGGTCTTTGACGAAGGCTCGTTCTTTGAGATCTCTCCTGACTTCGGCAAGTCGCGCATAACCGGGTTGGCCCGTTCCGACGGCTATGCGGTAGGTGTCATGATCAACAACTGCATGCACCTTGGCGGGTCCATGGATGTCGATGCAGCCGAGAAATCGATCCGCTTGATTCAGCTCTGCGACACCTTCCACCTGCCCTTGGTTTTCTTGATGGACGAACCCGGCTTCTACGTTGGTCTCGAATCGGAGAAACGGGCAATCGAACGCGCAGGTACGCGCCTTGTATATGCCACCGTCATGAGCAAGATGCCGATGATCTCCGTGATCATCCGGCAGGCCTACGGGCTCGCCGGAAGTCTGCAGTACCGTCCCGGCAGGGGCCTTTACAGGCGCTATGCCTGGCCATCGGGACACTGGGGTTCCATCCATATCGAAGGTGGTACGTCGGCTGCGTACCGTCGGGTGATCGAGGCGGCAGAAGATCCGGAAGCGAAGAGGAAGGAGTTGGAGGAGAGGTTGCAGGCGTATGCTTCACCCTTTAGAACAGCCGAAGCGATCGGACTGGATCTGATCGATCCGCGTGATACGCGCTCCCTGGTGTGCGAGTTTGTGGAAACGGCCCAGGGGGTGATCAAGACGCAATTAGGTCCGGGGAGTGGACCGACCTATTGGCCCTGAACCTACCAATCGAGGATAACAACAATGAGAAATCTGCACACGAGAGCCACAAAAACCACTCTTGGCCCTGCAATGCTGCTGGTCGGCGCCCTGTCTTACTCGGCGGAGCCAGCAACGGTCTGGACATCCACCAAGACGTCCGCGCCACCTGAAATCGACGGCCGCATCGATGACGTATGGGGCCAAGCCAGGCCACTCACCGTACTTGTACGGGAGGCGCTGGGCGGCGGCGCCCCCACTGAAGTGATCCTTAGAGCCCTGCACACGAGCGATTCCCTCTACGTTCTGGCCGAATGGCCCGATGCTACCCGTAGCGATATGCGCGATCCCTACATCTGGAATGAATCGGACGGTGGGTACCAGAGACCCACCACGCCCGACGATCAGTTCGCACTGGAGTTTCCCCTCGATGGCGAGTTGCTCATCAGTATGTTGCCGACCACGGGAGCCTATAGCGCCGACGTCTGGCACTGGAAGGCCGGCAGGAGCAATCTGGCCGGATGGGTGGATGATAAACGACACATCATCTCCCGACGTTCCATTGAAGGCGCGAAGGAGTACGACCTGGGTGGACACACCACCATATACATCGCTCGTCCCATGGACGAGGGCACGGCATCCTATCGAAAGAAGCCGCAACCGACCGCCCATGTTGGGGATGTCATCCCCTCCTACCAAGCGCAAGCACCCAGTGGCAGCCTGACTGACGTTCGCGGCAAAGGGATCCACGGTGGCAAAGGTTGGACCCTGGAGATGAGCCGTAAATTCGACACCGGTAACCCTGACGATGCCGTGATCGACCCGAAGCGTGCGAACCTATGTGCCATCGCCGTGCTGGATGACGAGTTGTATTGGGATCACTCCATATCGCAATTCCTCAGCCTTCGTTTCGAGCCCAACTGATTCGTAGCGCGTACATCCATGCCATTGCGTGGTGCGCGGATTGGTTTCCCCAGCCTGAAGGTGGATTTGGGATTCACCGCCTGTTTCAGGTGAAAAATAGGCTGCAAACAGGTAGCCTATGGATCACCCCCACTGCTGTGTGAACAACTGACCATGAACGAATCCGCCCACGTCATTAATGTAACGATCGAGAACTTCAATTCCGAGGTCGCTGATAAATCTAAACAGACGCCGGTATTGATCGAGTTTTGGGCGGAAGACGCACAACCCAGCCGTGAATTGACGCCGGTATTGCTGAGGCTGGTGGATCAGTACCAGGGCAAGTTCCTACTTGCGCGGGTCAATATTGCCGAGAACGCGCCACTGGTTCAGCAACTGGGCGTCCGGACTCTTCCCACCCTGAAGCTGGTTGTGGGCGGGCAGATCGTTCAGAATCTGGAAGGTCCGCAGGATGAAACCAAGCTACGCGCTCTGCTGGATCAGGTTACCTCGAGCCCGGTTGAGCGAATCAGGGAGGAGATCAACCGCTTGATTGCCGAGGGAGATCGCGAAGGTGCCATCTCCATGTTGCAGCAGGTCATCGAGGACGAACCGACCAACTACGGACTGCATACCGAACTGTGTGATCTCCTCATAATGGTGGGACGAGAAGATGAGGCGCGGCAGATTCTGGGAGCCCTGCCGAAGGATGCTGAAGGGATCGGGAAGCCTCAGCACAGACTGGAGTTTAGAGACCTGGCAGCCGGACTGCCAGGTCTGGATGAATTGATGCGTGAGGTCGAGGCGGATCCGGAGAATCTACAAACGCTCCTCAATCTTGCCATCGTCCAGGTGGTAGATGACGATATGGAAGCCGCCTTGCTCAACCTGTTGTCGATGCTGCAAAAGGACCGTGAGTTTCAGGAGGACATTGCCCGCAAGACCATGATCAAAGTGTTCGATCTGTTGGGAAAGGGCAATGCGCTAGCCACTGAATATCGCCGCAAGATGTTCAACGTTATGCACTAGTTGCTAGCGTCTCGAGCCACTGAATACCGCAGGAAGAGTTCTACCGTTATGCACTAGTTGCTGGCGTCCCGCGCACTGAATACCGCAGGAAGATGTCCAACGTCGTGCGTTAACTGTATATATTTACAGTTTTCGGCTCACGTTAGTGCTATGCTATGCGGCAACAGACAGAAAACCTTTGGTGGTTGATATGGATTCAAGCGTGATCCTGGCGGGTGCACTAGGATTTCTCCTGGGGGTTTCACTCACTTGGTGGTTGATACGATCCCGTGTTATGCAGCAGGTGGATAAACCTTTACGTGAAGCGATCCTAAAGGAAGCTGTTGCCACAACGCGCATGGAAGCACAAGTCAGGGATTTCGAAGATCTTAACAGGCGCTTCACCAAATCGCAGCAGAATCTCCTCAACAGCGAACAGCAACTACAGACGAAGATCGCTCTTGAAGCAACGTTGGGAACGCAACTGCAAGAATCCAAGAGTCAGTATGAGATTCTTGCCACCCGCCTTGAAGATTTGCAGCGCGAACACGAGGTGGCACGGGGCGAGAATGTAAGAAACCGGGAAACCATCACGCGATTGCAGACGACCCTCGATCAGGAAGAGAAACAGATGCAGGAAAAACTGGCTCTGCTGGACGAGGCCAGAGAAAGCATGAATGTCGAGTTCAAGAATATCGCCAACGAGATATTCGAGAGTAAGCAGAAGGTGTTCACCGAAAAGAGCGGGGAACAGTTGGACGGCTTACTCAAACCCTTGAGTGAGAGAATCAAAGACTTTGAAAAGAAGGTGGACGAAACCTATTCCCGAGAGAGCAAGGAGAGGTTCTCTCTGATCAAGGAGGTGAAGAATCTGCAGGATCTCAATGCCCGCATCAGTCAGGATGCAGTCAACCTGACCAACGCGTTGAAGGGCGAGGCCAAGACTCAGGGCACCTGGGGAGAGATCGTTCTGGAAAGGGTCCTGGAGAAATCCGGCCTGCAAAAAGGCAGGGAGTACGAGATTCAGGTAAGCCTGAAGAGTGAGGAGGGCAACCGTCTACAGCCTGACGTAGTTGTACATCTGCCGGAAGGCAAAGATGTCATCATCGACGCCAAGGTATCCCTGACTGCATACGAGCGCTTCTGTTCCGAAGAGGAGGAGGCCGCACGTCGGCAGGCTTTGGGCGAACACGTGCAGTCCCTTCGCAACCACATCAAAGTGCTGTCCGACAAGGATTACCAAAAGCTTGTCGGTATACGCAGCCTCGATTTTGTGCTGCTGTTTCTGCCCGTGGAAGCTGCCTTTTCACTGGCCATTCAACACGATGCCGATCTCTTTGCGGAAGCTTTTGAAAAGAACATCGTTATTGTGGCTCCCTCGACCTTGCTGGCCACGCTGCGAACCATTCAGAATATCTGGCGCTACGAGCAGCAGAACCGCAATGCTCAGGAGATAGCTGACCGGGCAGGATCGCTGTACGACAAGTTCGTGAATTTCGTCCGTGACCTCGAAGAGATCGGAGAGAAACTGGAAAGCACCCAGAAATCCTACGACAAAGCGCACAACAAACTATCGTCGGGGCGTGGCAACCTAGTGTCCAGGGCGGGAACCATGCGCGAGTTGGGCGCCAAGGCCAGTAAGAAACTGCCCTCTCGTCTGGTTGAAGTGACCGACCAGAAGAAGGAAAGTGCCGACAAGATAAAGGCCATTTCAAGCAGGGAATAATCCTCTAGATCGACTCAATCGAGTAGAATCGTGGACGGCTGGTTGCGGCCGGCTGGGTGCGGACGGCTGGTTGCGGACGGCCGGTTGCGGACGGCCGGTTGCGGACGGCCAGTGGTTAGGCACGAAGGAGGCCCCTATGGTGGAGATAGACCCTAACGAAAAAGTCGCCGAGTACCGAAAAGAAGGCATAGCCCGAATAAAGCTCGGGGTCACCGATATCGATGGTGTGTTGCGGGGCAAATACATCAGCCTGGACAAGTTTGAATCCATCGCAGATGCAGGTTCAGGATTCTGTGATTGTGTTCTCGGCTGGGACATGGACGACCAGCTCTACGACAATGTCAGCTTCACGGGTTGGCACACTGCGTTTCCCGACGCCATCTATCGGCTTGACCTCGCCAGCGAGCGTCGCCTGTCGGACGAAGGGAACATTCCCTACTTTATCGGCGAATTCGTCAATGCGGATGGTGAAGGACTGCATCCCATCTGCCCGCGCAGCCGTCTCAAGCATGTACTCGAGCTGGCGGCGGAAATGGGGTTTGATTCCAGGCTATCGTTCGAGTACGAGTTCTTCATCTTCAATGAGACAGCGCACAGCGTCAGGGAGAAGAACTACCGCGATCTGAACGCCCTGTCGCCGGGCAATTTCGGCTATTCCGTCCTCCGAGCGACAACGGAGTCCCAGCTGTTCAACGAGCTGATGGATTACTGTCTCGCACACGACTTCCCTCTGGAAGGATTGCACTGTGAAACGGGCCCCGGCGTGTGGGAAGCGGCAATCGCCGTAGATGAAGCGTTAGCGGGCGCTGACAAGGCATCGCTGTTCAAGACGTTTGCCAAAGCGTTCTTTCAGAAACGCGAGATGATCGCTACATTCATGGCGAAGTGGTCGATGGATTATCCAGGCCAAAGCGGACATTGCCATCAATCGCTATACGATCGTGACAGCGGCGCCAACGTCTTTCACCAGCAGGGCGAGACGGGCAATATGAGTGACATCATGGCGTCCTATGTAGCCGGACAAGTGAAATACCTGCGACCGTTTCTGGCCCTCTGTGCCCCTACCATAAACAGTTACACGCGCCTGGTGAAGGGCGCCTGGGCGCCGACAGCAGCCACTTGGGGAATCGATAATCGTACCGCCGCGCTACGCGTGATCGCCGGAACGCAGAAGTCGCAACGGGTTGAGTTCCGCGTCGGCGCTGCCGATGGCAATCCCTATCTGGTCGCTGCCGCAAATGTCGGCGCGGGTCTACTTGGAATCAAGGAAAGACTGAAGCTGCCGCCGCCGGTAGACGGCAATGCCTATGCCGTCCAGGATGAGCTGGGCAGCTCTCTGCAGTTTCCAGGCAGTCTCAAAGAAGCAGCCGCAGACCTGTACCAGTCCAGTGAGGCGCGGGCGTTATTCGGCGATGCCTTCATCGACCACTACGTTGCCAGCAGGGAGTGGGAAGTCAGAGAATATGAAAAAGCTGTAAACGACTGGCAGCTGCGACGATACTTTGAAATCATCTGAAGCGGTGCAGGTGAGATGATCATAGGAATTCTGCAGGCGGATTCGGTGTTAGCACCGTTTCAGAAAGCACACGGCAACTACCCGGAAATGTTCCGCAACCTGCTGGGCGCCGTAAACCTACCGGACCAAGTTGAGTTCAGAACCTATGACGTGGAGCACGGTGTGTACCCGGACAGCGACGATGAGTGCGACGCATACCTCATCACGGGAAGCCGAGCCAGCGTCTACGAGGCAAGAGCCTGGATCAGAGACCTACAGGCTTACGCGCTGATCTTACACCGGGCAAAAAAGAAGCTGGTGGGCATCTGTTTTGGCCACCAACTGATTGCTGCTGCCCTCGGCGGCAAGACGGAAGATTCCCACAAGGGTTGGGGAGTGGGGGTTCACACCAGTAAGGTGGTACGCGCCCAGCCGTTTATGACGCCGGCACTCGTACAGTTCTCGTTGCTGGTCAGTCACAAGGATCAGGTGACCCTTTTACCAGAGGGTGCCGAATTGCTGGCCACCAGTGACTTCTGTCCCAACGCCATGTTCAGTGTAGATAAGCACATTCTGGCCATGCAGGGACATCCGGAATTCTGTAAAGCCTATGCCAGCGATCTGATGGAATCCCGTAGCGAACTGCTGGGTGAGGCGCTGCAGCCGGCGATCGCTTCTCTTGCGGTGGAAACGGATGAGAAGCAGGTGGCAGAATGGATCATGAAATTCATACTGAGCGACTGAAGACAGCATGAGCAAGGAGAAACCCAGAAAAGCACCGGTGGGTTTTCGCGCCACCAAGCGAAGAGCGCAAATCTACCTGGAGAACCGAGACAAAGCAGCCGCGCTGCTGCGCAAGGCCACTGAAAAAGCCAAGCAGAAGCAAGCAGCGCTCGAGGAGGTCTGGGATGACCTCATGGCGCTCTTTCGCCTGCTCAAAGCATGGATCAGCCGTGATTATAAAGGGGTCTCCTGGCAAACGATCCTGCTGGTGCTTACTGCGGTGCTGTACTTCGTCATTCCGTTAGATGTGGTCCCTGACTTTATCGCTATGCTTGGCTTTTTCGACGATGCCGCTATCATTGCTTACGTAATTCATGCCATCAGAGAGGAGTTGGACGCTTTTCTGCAGTGGGAAGTTAGCGGCGAAGCGCCGGCGGCAACGCAGCAGATAACGGATGAGCGGGAGCCTGACGACGAGCCTGACGACGAGCCCAAAGATCCGACCTAAACCGATTCAGACCGACTCCGGCCGGCAGGCCATCACGCTCTCTGCGACAGCAGCGTCTGAGTCGAGTTGCGCACGCGCAGTTCAGCCAACTTCTTCTTCTTTCTACGAGCCTGGGGCATGAGACTTGGTTTGTGCAGAGTGACCTTGAACTGTTGATTGCCGATTACTTCGACCCCCAGAAGTACCTTTCTGACATGTTCCAGCTGTTCTGAAATAGCCACCACGTTGCTCTTCATCTCCTTGTTGAGTTTTTCAAGATCGGGCAACTGAATTTCAAACTCCATCGGGTCGGTTGCCAGCGCCTCACTGAGGAGTATCTTGTAGGCCTTGTCCAGTTCCGCCTTCGACGTCACGCAGAACTTTCTGAGCTGTTCGATCCAGTTGTCCACCACCTCTTGGGTTTGCGGTGTGATTGGTGAGGTCTTGGATTGAAGGTTCAGTTCATCGCACTGGGAAGCAAGTCGCTGCCAGACGACCGAGGCGTCAGACATGGCATTGGCCATATGGGTCCTGCGTTTGCTGGCCTCGAGTTCCGTCGCGGAGCGCAGACGTTTGACGGCGAGGTGGGTCGTAATGGTCAGATAACCGCTGACCAGGGAGATCAGCAGGGCGATGATTGCGATCCAGACGGATGTGGTACTCCAGACGTCCATTGTCGATCATTCCATGCTTGGAGATTTACCTTAAGCATAGACGGGATTTCGTGAGTTTGTGGCGGGATTGGCGACGGTAAAATGGCGTTATTCGATGCCTGGCTCATCCAGGACGACATAGGCGATGCCATAGGCGATCAGGACGACCTCGGCCACGAAGCACAGACAGACCAACGCACAGATGCGTACGAACAGAGGCTCGATATCCAGGTAGTCTGCAATTCCTGAGCAGACTCCGCCCAGTTTCTTCCTGGTAGGATCCAGGTGTAGCTGACGGCCGTGGAATCGAGTACGGTAACGGGGGTATCTGGTGCTCATTTCTTCTTACCTTTTGATTTGGCCGCTGGAGCCCGTTTGCGAACCCGTTTTGGGGCGCTGTCTTCCAGCTTCGTTTTCAGCGCGGCGAGTTCGGCATCGACATTCTCGCCGGACTCCAGTTGGTCGATCTCGTCGGAGAGCGTCCTCTGGGCGAGGTCGTAGGATTCCACATGACCGTCCATTTCATCCAGCTTTCGCTCATAGGTGGCGAACCGGTCCATCACGTCCGTGAACCCATTGCCGTGCAGTTGCCGTTTTACCCGTAATCTGGACGAAGCCGTCTGACCGCGCAGGATCAGCCCACGTTGCCTCGTCCTGGCATCCTTCAGCTTATCCTGCAGCGTGCACGTATCGCCCTGCAGTTTAGCCAGGCTCTGCTCCACCTGGGCCAGATCACCGTTGAGCACATCGGTCGCTCTGTCAGCCGTTGCCTTTTCTTTGAGTGCTGCTTTGGCAAGATCTTCTCTGCCCTTGGTGATCGCCAGTTCCGCCTTGCTTTCCCATCCATCGGCTTCCTTGCGTAACCGCTGCAAACGCTTGGCGATCTCTTTTTTGTCGGCTATGTACTTTGCGGTTACAGATCTCACCTGAACCAGTGTCTCCTCCATCTCCCTGGTAATCAGCAGAACCAACTTCTGTGGATCTTCTGCTTCAGCCAGGAGGGCATTGACGTTGGCGTTGACGACATCTGCAAATTTAGTGAACACACCCATCTTGGATCTCCTCGGTTCTGTTGTGGCTCAGTACGTTCCTCGGCGGTAATCCCGTCAGTTTCGTCGCTAACCGGTCTTGCCGTTTGGCGTTGCTGCCTGGCACGCTTTCTCGGTCAATTTCGCATGGAGCCTGCCCAGCCATTGGCTGCTTTTCAGTTCCTCGCATATAGCTGGCAGGCTGGCCACGTGAGACACTTCCTCTCTCGGATCAGCACAGTTGCTGGCTTGTGTATCGACACGGTGGTTTGCATATAGCCCGAATGCCGCCACGAAAAGGGTGAGCAATACCACTGTCATCCAGTTGGTCGCGTGCTGGGATCTGCTGATTGCGGTATTCATCGTTCTTGTCCTCAAATTTTGTTGTGACTCAGATACTGCTTTGTGACTTGATTGCAGGTTCTCTTTCACAGATCGTGCCAATCCTGCAGAATACTCTTAAGTTATTGAAATAAGGGGATTTATCTATGGGGCGAGAGACTGGACGAACGTCATCTCGAGGCGATGGGAGGGTAATTTTTGGTGAAATGCACCAACGGGCTAGGGCGAAGGAGATCTTTGCTCAGCCGTCCTCTTTGGTTGCCTTTTGTTGGGCGGTCAGTTGGTCGATGGCGGCCTGTGTGCTTCGCCTGATATCCGCACCGGTATCGAGCGTCATCACCTTCTTGAAGATGGGGAGGTGCTCCAGCTTTGGGTGAGAGTAGAGCGGAGAGAGATCCGGGTAGATATCCTCGGCGGACGGATTCTCCTGATCCAGCAGGATCTTAAGGCGCATGATACGACCCAGTTGATCCAGTTCCGTTGCATATTCCTTCTTGGCATCCTGAAACCACTGATCGTAAGTACTCTCCAGGTTTGCTGCCCTTTCATTCCACTGTTCAAGCTGTTCCTGAGCCTTGCGCGTGACGCCCTGATTCTCCCGATACAGGATAAAGGCGCCGATCCCAAACAGTATGCCGACAAACCCGATGACCACACCGCTCACCCAGGAGATGGCATCGATGTAGTTGCTCATGTCACCGTCGCGCCGGTCCAGACGTGCACGCAACACGGCGTTCTCATTCTTGATCTGCACGAGTTCACGCTGAACATCGTTGCGCAGTTTCTCATGATCGAGCTGCATCTGGCTTCTGTTCAGTGAATTCAACGTATCCAGGTGGCGCAGCAATTCCGGATTGGCTTCTGACGAGTCACGTGTATCCGCCGCAAAACTGTCGCCGGCGATCGTGATCACGAGCACACAGATTGCCGCGAGCATGGTTGTATTCTTCATAAGTGTTTACCCATCACTGAACCTGCGCTCAGATCTTGCTGATCAATTCGCTTGCAGTGCTGCTGAAAGGTTTGGTGATGGTATCGACGTTGCGTTCCTTGGCGAAATCGATCTGCATCTCGTTAAAGTTCTTTGCTGAAATGATCAGGATCTTTGTATCAGGAAGTTCTTCTCTGATGCGCTGGTAAAGGAGTTCTCCCGTCTCGAAGTCAGGGTCTTCCTCCTGCAGGTACTTGCCGCGACGCATCATGATGTCGAGGATAATCACGTCGAAGCCCTGTAACTCCTTCAGGTTTTCTATCACCTGATCTGGACCGGAATAGACGGTGCATACATGATCTTCGAACTCAATAAAGGCCTTTAAGTCATCGATCAGAAATCGATCATCCTCGATCAACAGAACATTGCTCATGCCTGGCTCCCTTTGGGTCTGGCAGGTATCCGTATGGTAAAAGTGACGGGATCCTTTGGGCAAGTCAAGAGCAACTCGCCGTTCCCTTCAGACATGATTCTGCTGGCCAGGTGCAGGCCAATTCCCGTGCCGCCGATTCCATGTCGAATCACTTCTTTGCCTCTTGCTCCCTTGTCGAACAACGACTCCTTCTCATCAGGGTATATCTGCAGTCCGTAATTGCTCACACTGATGGCGAAATACTCTCCATCCTTTTCATAGCCACCGGCTACAGTAATCGGTCGCTTTGTTCCGATAGAGTACTTTCCGGCATTGTCTATGAGCGTATTGAACACGATGTTGAGCAGCGTCTTGTCGCCATAGACGCGACAGGAGTTAAGTCCGGTGGTATCCAACTGAATATCTATATCGTACTGCTTGCGGAGATAACTTCGCGTGATGTTGATCACCGGAAAGATAATATCTCGGAGTACCGACAGTACTTGAAAGTTTCGGCGCGTAACGATCTGATTGAAGTTGAAGGTCTTAGCAATGAACTCCAGGCGGTCTCCCATTACTTGGATATCATCCAATTGTCGTATGACCTTCTCCAGTTGCTCTTCGGTTAGCTCTCTTTTCGACAGCGTCCTCTTGATGAGCTCGGGCGCCATGGTGAACTTGGAGATGGGGGTGCGGATCTCGTGCAGGAACACCTTATTGAAGTCCTCCGTCTCCTTCATGCTGTCACTGGTTTCGGTCAACTTTTTCTGTGCCTCATCGAACAGGGCTTCGATTCTGATCAGATTGGACAGGTTGGAACACAGGGATAACAGGTTGACAAAGTCGCTGGTTCGGAAATTGGCTGTAACCTTGCTGCCATTCATGTCCACTTCATACTTGTTCTTTACCCGCAGTACGCCAAGACTGGCCTGCCCGTAGTGCAGAGGCACGCCAATCCAATTGGCGGCTTCGTTCTGCGTGGTTTCGCTGTATCCGCCACTGTTTCGTGCATCCTTGGCCAGATCGTAGGAAAAGGCCATGGAGCGGGACTTAAAGACGTCAGTGGTGAACGACTTGCTGCTGACGTCGTAACGGGCAGATTCGGAGGGTTTGCCTGAGTGATTGAGATCAGCGGTTGCCGCCAGATACAAACTGTTAGAGCCCGACTCGTGCAGGAAGATAGAACAGGCCTCACATTGAAACTTATCGCTCACTTGGGAGACGATGTCGTAGAGGAACTGTGTCAGGTTTCCGGTCTTATAAGACTCGATGAAATGCTGATTGATCTCGTTCATCGATTGTCGTGCCTGTTGCCTTACCTGCAGATACTTTGTCTCGATGGAACTCTTGATCTCCTGATGGTTCTTTGGCTTAAGAACGAAATCTCCATGGCGAGAATAGAAGCTGAGTACCCCAATCGTACCGTCGTAGCCTAGGTCTAACTTGATTCTGTTGAGGGTGTGCATATGCCTCGTTTCCTCGTAATTTGCACGGTCCCTTTTGGGTCGTCTGCATTCGGCCTGGTAGTCATCCTCCAGGACTCTGTTCAGAGAACTGTCATCACTGCGGAATATGTAATCCTTGTCGTAGGTGAATGATGAAGTCGAGCAGCTAAAAACCTCTGTATATCTGTTGTAGATCCACAGAGAGTAGTGGTCGCAGAACAGGTATTCTGCCCAGGCATGTACGTAATCTCCGAGGCTTGTATTGGCTGCAAACAGCGCCTGGATCAGTTTCTTCTTAGTCTCCAGGCGAAACTGGTAAACGCGCTTCTCTGCGTCCGCAGCGATGGTGTCCATCTGTTTCTGTTTGACAAGCGACAGTCTTCTCTTCAGCGAAGTTACCGGAATCAGGACCGCGTACTTGTCGTTGTGCTTTAGTAGGTAATGGGAACTGTTGAAGCAAAGATCATGCTTGAATTTCTCAGTAAGATCTTCCTTGGAGTAGTAGCTGCTCGCCTCAGAGGCCAGTGAGTCTATCAGTTGACCGGAGAAGAATTTGCTGTTCGAAGTGCTGACATCTACGGGCGCCAGATCATTTCCAAGCAGCACGTAATACTGGCTTATCCTGGCAAAAACAAAGTAGTCCATGGCTGTTGATTGTCATTCCGCGATTTGTTGATTTTAGCAGGACAGGCTTAGGAAGGCGCGCAGTTTCTTTGCCCCACCAGTGCCAGCCCGCGATTGCAGGAGTATGTGCCCGACACATCGTTGGGGACTCATCGGTTCTGGTTCGAACCCTGTAAACCGATATCGCCAAACCGTTAGATGAACTAAACTGTGCCCGTAAGAGAGGTGCGCTGTATGTCCAGATTATTGGTAGTTCGCCATGGCGAGACCGACTACAACCGTGACGGAAGGTATCAGGGGTCTATTGACGTAGAGTTGAACGAAGAGGGCAGGCAACAGGCTCGCCAATTGGCGCGCAAACTGGCTCGCCAACTGGCTCGCCAACCGGCGAGCGAGTTGACGACCGTTCCGATTGACCGCCTCATCTCATCGCCATTGAAGAGAGCAAGGGAAACGGCTGTTATCATCTCTGCTACGTTACATCTGGAAGTTGAACAAATCGGTGAATTTGCGGAGCGAAATCTGGGCAGTTTCGAAGGGATGACGCGAACTGAAATACGGATGCAGGACCCGCCCCTGGCTGCCGCCAACATCACCAGACAACTCTACGCGGCGCCGCCGGGAGGCGAGTCGCTATTCGAATTTGCGTTCAGAGTGCGAAGGGGTTTGGATACATTGAAGCGACAAGTGGCTGGCCAGAATGCCCTGCTTGTCTGTCACGGTGGCGTAGCAAGAACTCTGTGTGGATTGCTGCGCAGGATCTCTGATGAGCAATACTTCGACTATCACCTCGAGAACTGTCGGATGGACGACTACGAGTTGTCCAGCGACTAGCAGCTAATTTACTGGAACCTTACCCAACAACCAGTCTACTGAGGGGTCATTTGCGTCTACGCGCTGCCTACGTAAGAAGTAATTCAGTTGCGGAACGTCCCGCACCAAGGCTTCCATTCTTTTGGCTGGGAATGTAATGAAGGTGCATCCCTCTTTCGTCGTAATCGTTGCCTTTCTGGCCGTTGTGAACGGACGCCAGCCGAACTCTTCTGCGATGGATACGACTTGACCATCGCATTCGGCAGTTCCCTCAGACAGAACGTACCAGTGCCTGGTATTGCATTCGGTTGACTGACCCGCTTCAAGTTTCTCTAGAACTGCGAGATTTCCCACCTTTTCGAGGACAGCCGAGGCAAGGTTCGAGAACTGTGGCAGAACTTTGAGGATCGGCCTGATGGCCCAGCGTCTGATCAGCTTCTCTTTGAACCCTTCGGATTCAATGAAGGATAAGAAGGTTTCCTCGGCGAACACGCACACCGTAACCGGGGTTCTCGCGACGACGCTGGCATTTCGAATTGTTCTACCGGTAATCACCGCCATCTCGCCGATGACATCACCAGCCTGCAAATCGGCGACAGACTGTAACTCCGAGCCATCGTGCCTAACAACTTCGCAATACCCGGTGAGTATCAGGTAGATAAAGCCGCGCGTCTCAGCATCCTGAACAATGATGACATCGTCGGCGTTATAGCGTCTGATTTCCTCCTCTGCCAGCAGGCTTCTCATCCACCTATTGGGAAACGGCTCACCCAGCCAGAGCGTTAGATAGTGGGTGATCTGAGACGTGTAGATGCTGGAATCTCCCTCGATCACCGTATAGCGTTTGCCTGAACTGGCAAGAGAAAACGTTGTGTTGAATTCATTGGGCAACTCTTCCACGTGAACGAACACCACTCTGTCTGATTGCGACTCCAGTGCATCGGCCGGATCTCCGTGGATCGCTCCGGCGCCACCGTCAGCAACCAGCAGGCTAAACCGCTGGTGGTAGATTCTGTCGAGGTTGTCTATGGTCTCTTGGCGAATGGCGCCCGCTTTGCATAGTTCTCTGGCAGTCGTCATGGAGTGATTATCGCCGACGATGCACATGTGCCGGCTGTATCCTTTATGGATGGTTGTAAACGTTGCACCAATTGTGGGTATGCTGTGTACAGTGACGTGGGGTTCAACATTCAAGCCATAGAAGTTACGCTTCTCTCCCGGCTTGACCTCCATGAATCTGAAATATCCCGCCATCACTTCCGGCTTCCACCCGAGATTGCAGCTCAGTTTCTCCATCGCCATATTGAATATGGCGCGGGTGGTGATGACTTCGACTTTGTGAGGCATCATGATCAGCGGAAACAGACCGCAGTGATCATCATGAAGATGGGTGAGAAAGATTCCTGAGATCTGGTTCTTTGCGATGCCTCTAGCAATCAGATGTTGGTCCAGAAACGGGATAGCATCAATCAGGATATAGTCGCCGTTGTAGCACAGCGCGAGACCCGTACAGGGTTCATCGGGTGTAAAACCTGAAGCGCCACCGAGAATCTCCAGCCCCATCTTGATCAAGCCGCCGGGGACATAGTCAGACTGTACATGATAGGGCGGACGTATTTCCGTGTCTTCGTTCAGGTCGACCTCAATTGACTTGTCACTGTTACTGACAACGTAAAGATCCTGACCGGTGTGGGTGATGCTGAGGTCTGCCAGTTTGACCACGCCGTTGTCAAACGGTCGAATATCGAAGAAAGACTCGATAGATAGTATTCTGTCGTTACTGTCTTTCAGTGCCAGGGCCTCAGCCGAATCAAGCCATTCTTTCCTGAGCCCAGCATCCGACTCCCAATTGTCGAGTTCGGCTTTAGTTGGACCTAACAAGGTGAAACGCAAGAGTCGCAGCGCATGACATATGTCCATCTCCTCCCCGACCAGCGTGATCTTCTCCCCCTTAGATAAACCGTTTGCTACGAAGAGGAAAAAATAGAGAGGAAATTCCAGGTTATTGAGCAGCGAACCGTCCTTCTCCTTGATGTCGGTCAGAACCAGTGTGCTGAATTCCGAAACATCCTTGAGCAACAGTCCTTTGAGCACTTCAGGCGGTTGTCCGAATAGAATCACTTCAGACTCATCGCTAACCATCCTACTGCCTCGGGCAGGGGAAATGATTTGAAAATCAGACATATAGCGTGCTTTTATTGATGCTGTGTGAACAGTTTACCCCCTGGTGGCTTAACCTAAAAGGGCAAAGTAGTGTGGTTTTGATCTTAACTGGTCATATGCCAGCGGCTCATTGGTAGTCGACCAAGTGACGACTCCTGGTGCCGAACGGTGACATATTCTCCGCTCAGCCAGAGCGCATACTGATCCGTGCTGTGTGGGCTGTCATGACGGCCGGAGTTTCCGCCCGCCATTACGAACATCGTGTGATCTGGATCTGCAAGATCAACCACCATGCGCAATATCGGACCGTGAAGGACATTAAACGGACCTTCGCCAAGGTGACTTGCCATGCCGAGCGTCGTCGGTGTGCCACCGATTGGATCGGGACCGAATTTCATGTGGCTCCAGGTTTCGTATTCCTGCAGCGTATGGCTGAAAGAAACGGTATGAATTCGCTGCCATTGCCAGTCTGTCTGATCGCTGCCAAGTTCTTGGGTGAGCCACTGCATAACTTCCTTTAGATTCTTCTCCAGTATCTGAGTCAGCAGTTGTTTGTGGCCATACCAGGGGGAAGCGGAGCCTAGGAAGTCATCGACGCTGAAATTCTGAATTCCGGGCGCGTACGCAAGATAACGAATAAGACTGCTGTCGTGTTTGTCTCTTTCAAGCGCCTGCGTTAGGAATTCCTGGTGCCATCGTTTGGCCAGTAACAAATAGAAGATAGAGCAGGCGACGGAGTTTGGTAGAGCAACGTAATCCCAATTTGCTAACAGATTGACTGCAGTGACGACCTCGTTGTCTTTGGAATCTGAGAGTAGATCAACAATTGACGGAACCTGTCTTCTGGCTCGTGTGTCGAGGAGATCGAGCTGCATCTCCTGCATGTCTCTGACCGTAATCCTCTTCTTCTCTTCCAGCAGTTCCCGGATTCGCATGTATCGATCACTGGACGAGGGATAGTTGTGGATTGGAAAATAGGTTCTTCCCGCCATAGTGTCGTGGTTGGCAGTCGCCAGAATTCCGTCGTCGGGGGACGTTTCTACGAGCAGGGCTTCCGTGTCTGCATCCTCCCAGTCATAGTGGGAATCCCATCCGGGCAGCGGCAGCACGCCGGTCACGCCTAGACGTTTGGGGATGATGGTGGCTATCCATCGATCCATATTGCTGCTTGTATCCACACAGATCAGGTTGAATACCAGCGGGGCTTTGCCGTCCTCAAACAAAAACTTGCCAAATTCGGCGGTGGTTCTTGCCAGCGGCAAGCGCGCCATGGCGCCGGCAGAAGTTGCTGTTTCACCGATTGACCAGCGCAGTGCAGTGCGGTAGCGGCTGTTGTTCCTATCCGCCAGGCCAAGAGATTCCATCAAGGGTTCGAACAGGGGTCCGTGGCGACTTAACTGGACCGGCAGCACAAAGTCCTCTTCACCCTTGACGCTGATGATCTCTTCTCGTAGCTGCAGTTCTTGCGTCCCTTCCGGTGTTCGGTACCGCAGTTGGTTATCAGCCTGAATCTCTTCGATATAGACATCGTAGTTGTCCACATAGCCAGTGGTGATCCCCCAGGCCGTATCTCTGGTGTGACCGATTGGGAAGAAAGGCATGCCTGGAAAGGAAGCACCGGTCAGGTCGAAATCCGGCGCTTGCAGGTGGGATAGGAAATAGACGTTCGGTAGTGTGAAGGGCTGATGTGGATCGCTGGCAAGCATCGGTTTTCCCGACTGGGTCTTCAGGTTGGAGACAGCCCAGTTGTTGCTGCCTGCCTGATCGCCTGCCGGGAAATCCGCAAATATCAGGCCGGCTACGGCCATATTCAGGGTCTGGTAGATGTCCTTTAGGGAGTGAAACAACTGTTCATCGCTGGCGCTGAATCGGTTCAGATGGTGTTTCCAGCGCTCGACACCATGTTCCGACATCAGCCGGGCCATAAGGATCTTTTCCAGCCAGCTTCGATGCTGAAACCAGCAGGAGAACCGGTAACGGGCAGCGACATCCTCCCTGCTGAAGTGGCTGGGTTCGGTGCCCGCATGAAGAAATTCCGGTGGAACTTCATCGAGTTGATCGATATAGCTGTTGAGGCCGCCGAGGTAGGCATCCACGATGTAGTCGCCCGGCGAGGCAGGGATGCCAGCTTGCGCCGCTGGAACGTTGAATGTCCGCATGACCGCATCCTGCTTGAGGAATCGTCTTCCCAGTACGGAGGCAACGGTACCGGTGGCATATAGCCGGCTCAACTCGATTTGCCAGAGGCGCTCATGGCCGGTGGCGTACCCTAACCCGGCGAATGCATCCGCGACTGTCTTGGCGAAAACATGGGGGATTCCCCAGCGATCCCAGTAGAGATCGACGGGGCTGGAGAGCGTAGGGATCCTGCCAGTTGTTCTCTGATAGGGATCTTTGGTCATTGCTGCTGCGCCTCTCGACGGAACTCTGCTGCAATATGCCACGTTCGTCAGTCGCTGTAAAAGAAGCGCCACGAATCCGGTTATTAAATGGTCAGCTCGATGAGAGGAAGGCTGGACAAAGGTAGTGGAAACTGACTAAATCAGTTCTTGGGCAGAATCGAGGAGAAGTACCATGAGCTATGAATTCTTGAACCTGGAACGGGATGACCAAGTAGCCGTCATTACCTTGAACAGGCCGCAGACTCTGAATTCACTTAATAAAGGCCTGCAGGAAGACATTAACGCTGCCAGTGAGGAGATCTTCAACGACGACAGCGTGCGCGCCGTCATCTTAACGGGAGCCGGACGTGGCTTCTGTTCCGGAGCGGATCTCTCCGGCAGGGGCGGGGCAAG
>CEPV01027480.1_pt1 | contig 30735 bp, 22 predicted proteins | sample 530451 | NCBI WGS metagenome assembly CEPV01 (sample SAMEA2620097, study PRJEB7988) | marine metagenome | isolation source: saline water (ENVO:00002010), including
AGAACCGGACTGTTATTTTGTTGGACACGGTGGTGACAGGATGGTTAGTGCGGGTCTAGATATAATGTATCATACGGATCAACTGGGGGTCGTGGGTTTTTCAGAAGTGGTTAAACACCTCCCGCTTATGCTGAATGTTATGGGCGAATCCCTGGGTAAATTAAAGGAACTAAATCCAAGTAGGATTATTTTGATTGATTACCCCGGTTTTAATTTAAGGCTGGCGAAAAATTGTCATAGGTTGAATATTCCAATAACCTATTTTATTTTACCCCAATTGTGGGCTTGGAAAGAAAACAGAATAAAACCATTTAAAGAATACATAGATCAGTCATTAAGCATTTTTCCTTTTGAGCAAGATTGGTTTAATAACAGGGGCGTACATATAAATTATGTGGGTCACCCGTTCTCAGAAATTGACAAGCCAGAAGCAGAAAAAGGGCAATTTTTATTGAAACACAATTTGAGTAAAGAAGATAAAATCCTGATACTGTTGCCGGGCAGCAGGCAACAGGAAATTGACAGGCATTGGCCGGATTATTGTGAAACAGTTCAAATTATGCGAAAGAATATACCCGAATTAAAAGTCATGCTTGGAAAAGCAGGGGGTATCCGCGTTCGAAACAAGATCAAGGGGTTGTTGATTGAAGAAGAAGATGTACAAGCAGCCATAGCTTGTGGCACGGCTGCCCTTACTGCCTCTGGAACGGCCACCTTGGAATGCGCCGTATTAGGCACACCGGAAGTTGTGTGTTATAAGCTTTCTGCTGTATCTGGTATAATTGCGAAAAAACTCAATAAATCTCCCTATGCGGCAATGGTTAACCTTATTGCGGGGCGTGAGATTGTCCCGGAATTTTTGCAAAAGGATGTAACATCGAACAATCTCTCAAGCGCCCTAATGCCACTATTTAAACAGTCCAGCGAAAGGCAGAAAATGTTGAAGGGGTTTGATGAAGTTAGGCGGTCGCTGGGCCTTCCTGGGGTATATGATCGGGCGGCAGAATTAATATTGAAGAGAACAATTAATGGCGAACCCTGAAAACGAGAAAAGGTTAAAGAACAAACTTCTGGTTTGGTTTGGAGAAACAGCAGGGCCGCCGCTGCTTCGGTTTCTTTATAATACAAACAGATGGGAAACCGAAGGAAATCATTACTATAAAGATGCAATTTCAAGCGGGCGGTCTGTGATTATTGCTTCCTGGCACAGCACCCTGTTAACCGTTTTTATGGGCTTGTCAAAAAAGCAGTTTTATGGTATGGCGGGTAATCATTATCCGGATGCTGAAATTATATCACGTATAGGAAATAAATTAGGATGGAATGTAATACGGGGCTCATCAACAGACGGGGGGCGGAAAGCTTATGATAATATGCTAGAAATTTTGAGAGAGCCGGAGAATGTTTTTGCCATTACCCCCGATGGCCCCAAAGGACCGGCTAAGATTCCAAAAGCGGGCGTAATTAAAGCAGCGCAAAAAACAGGCGCTGTTGTAATTCCCGCTGCGGGCCAATCTACAAAACGATGGTCCTTCTATAACTGGGACACCTTTTATCTGGCGAAACCGTTTGGGAAAATAGTGCAGATTTTTGGCAAACCAATGGAATTCAAAACGACCGATGGGTTTGATGATTGCACCCGGAGGTTAACGGAAGCGTTAAACAAGCTTGAAAAAGAGGCAAGAATTCGTGTCGGAATGGAAACAGCCGATTGACCCAAGACTAAGATATGTTCTTTTTCCGCTGGCAATGCTCTATTGGGGTATCTTGTTTTGGCGAAACCTGTTTTATAATGTGGGTTTTTTTGTGTCCAGAAAATTACCGACAAAAGTTATTAGCATTGGAAATATAACAACCGGCGGCACGGGAAAAACACCAGCTGTGATATATTTGGCAAATCTTCTTTTCAGAAGCGGAACCAAGGTGGCGGTTTTGAGCCGAGGATATGGACGAAAAACAGCTGGAACACAACTGGTAACCGACGGCAAGACGTCGGTAAAAGATTGGAGAAACTTCGGAGACGAACCAACACTAATGGCTAAAAAACTCCAAGGCATACCTATTGTAGTTGATGAAAACCGGCACCGGGGCGGCTTGTTTTTGGTAGACCGCTTTAAGCCCGATGTAATTATAATGGATGATGCTTTTCAGCACAGGGCTATTGAGCGGGATATTGATATTGTACTTATAAACAGCCAGGATTCCCGTAGAGTACATAAATTGCTGCCCTACGGATTTTTGCGCGAACCGTGGATTCATCTGAAACGTGCCCACGTGTTAATCTTGACAAAGTCAAACCTGAGAAAACCGGCCCCGTTTTTGAAGTCTTTAGCGAGGTCGTCCAAATTACCCCAGTTTAAAAGTGTATTAGTGAATGGAAAACCAGTTTCATGCGATGGTCAGATAAAAACAGCGCCTAAAGGAACAGAGGTATTTGCTCTGTCGGGGGTAGGGGATCACGAGGGATTTATCAGATCACTGAGGAAACTGGGATTGAAAGTGGTGGATGAAATGGCTTTTATTGATCATCACGATTATACAAAAGCGGATATTATAGAGGCTAAAAAAAGGTTTTTAAAATCACAAGCAAAGCTTGCCATAACAACAGAAAAAGATATGGTAAAGCTTAAACAGCTGGGACTGAATGATTTTAATTTATGTAGTGTTGGGGCAGAGTTCAAACTCAGCCAAAAATTTGAAGAGAGGCTACTGGATATTATTTCTAAATAGTTTCATTTTTATATTTGTGCCATACCCCAGGCAAACATTACACCAACGAAGGATAAAAGTAAAGGCCAACCGGTATTGATCATTTGTCTTGCACTGGGATCTTCAAAAACATGGATTTGAAATTCATGTGACGTCACAGCCCCGCGCTCGTCCATCGCAATTAATATGATGTCATTCGGGCCCCGCTGGTTGGGTCGGGGCTTCCAAGTTAGAATGCCTGTTTTCCTGTTAAAAGTAGAATATTTTGGTAGCTTAACTGCTTTATAGGCCACGCCATCTTTGTTCAAATCTTCCGCCACGACCCGATATTGGTATTGATGTCCGGTAAGGGCTACGGGCCGCGGCGTAGATATAATGTTTGGATTAATGTTGACGAAGATTTTCCCCTCTTGGCTGTCATTTTGGTAACCGTCTGAAACTTGGACAGCAAATTGGTTCTCATTGATTTGCCCCGATTTCGGGATCCAAACCACTTTACCGGTTTTGCTCATTTGCATCCCCTGGGGTGCTTTGATTAGGGCAAACAACAAGTCGGCATCCTCATTTTTATCCTCAACCTGTAGCTGGTATTTGAATACTTCCCCAACCATGGCAGAGACAGGAGGATTGGAAACAATTGTCGGCTGATGGTTCACATATACCTCGAAAGACTGTTCGTCTTTTGTATATCCGTCTGATACAAGGTATGAAACACCTTGTTTGTCCACTTGGTCCTGCGTAGGTGTCCAAGAAATAGTCCCCGTATATTCATCAATTTCCATTCCGTCTGGAAATTCCAAAAGCGTGTATTTTACGGTACTTAGTTTTCGCGCCAGAACCTTAGGAGGACGGCCCCTGTTTCCCTGGAAAAACTCCCAAAGGATATCTTTAATTGCCACCGTTCTATCATCAACGGATTCAACAATTATATTTAATCTGTCATTTTCCCAAAATATTGAATGGACGTATTTTTTTAAGTTTAGGCGGGAAACCTCTAAGGCAAGGGTGTCAGCATCCTCGGTCTCGGTTAAGTAAACCGATTCGGTGTTTTGCCAATCCATGAGATATCGGTCAATGTTTTCAGTATAAATATCATCACTGATTTGAATAGAGTAAATGCGGTAGTTTTCTGTGGTTTCCAGCGGGACCACCTCATTATAGGGAAGCAGTGTACCGCGGTTCATATCAGAAGTCATAACTTGGTATTGGTATGTTTCACCGACCGCGCCCTGCATAGGAGGGATGGAAACAATATTAATCGGAGCATTCACAAAGTATTCGGCCTCAATTAAATGAGCTGTGTGACCGTCGCTAACTTCAATCATTAGGTGGGAGAAATCAATATTACCCCGCGTAGGTTCCCAGACAATCATGCCGCTATAGGGATCCATGCGCATACCTTCGGGCATTTCATGGGCAGTGAAAATTAAATCATCTTTAACATTGGGGTCTGATATCCCCAGTTGGAAGCGGTATTCTTCACCAAGGTTGATAACATTCATGTGCATAGGGGCGGAATCAATAACCGGGGGGTGGTTTACATAAAGTGAAACCATTTGCGAATCCACCGCTACGCCGTGGTTAACCATTACTGTAAACCGCTGGGTATCAATTTGTGTCATGCTGGGCGTCCACGTTACAACCCCAGTCTCATCTATGGACATACCTTCCGGGTTTTCGGTAAGGCTGTAAGTGAGAATGTGTTCCAAATCGGGGCGCCAGATATCCACTTTGTATTGATATGGTTTATCAACAGAAGCATCCTTTGGCGCCACGGATAAAATCTTAACGCCCGCTCGGGCAAATAACGAAAAATCTTGTGCCACACGGTCAAAGCCGTCATCGATAACCACCCTAACATCGTAAACATTAATGTGGGTGGAATCGGTTTGCCACACAATTATACCGTCGCGGCCAATTACCATTCCTTCCGGGGAAGTTTCCAACCGAAAACTCAAAGCGGCATCTGGGTTTCGATCCAAGACAGTAGGTTTATAGATAAAGGTGTCCCCAGCAACAAATTCTGTTCCCAAAGGTTCAGAGGCAATGATTGGGGGATCATTAACATAGATCCATAGACGCTCGTCGTCCCCCTCTAAGTCTGGCACCACCTTATATGTAAGGAGCGAATCTTCTTTTGTTGTCATGGGTGTTACCGATTCACCAAGTTTGCGCTCAACATGGTAAGCCAGCTTATAGGCGCCAAGCTGTGTTTCGTCCGGAACCCAGCGGATGGAACGTGAATCATAATGAAAAAACATTCCCCCGGGCGGCTGCTGGAGCCACCGGAAGCTGTAGAATTCTTTCTTTTCCTCTTCCGGCAGGGTATATGCGAAGGATTGATTAACGGTTAATATATGCTTGGGCAAGATTCCTTTTGGTAGCGGCTGGCCCATTGTTTTCAGAGGTTTTGGAATTTGAGGAAGCGTTATTTCATCTTTTAGTATCTGCGGAAAAACATCGAGCACATCCTCTTTTTGGGGTACCGTAACGGCAATGTCCGGCCGCTCTGGTTCGGGGCCGTGACCCAACTCGGTTAAGAAAAGAGTAGATTCATATCCGTTCCACCCGGCGGCGATAACAGATCCGGTGTAAATACCGTTGATAATAATTGGTAATGCCGAAAAAACCTGAACCCCCCGCGCGTCTTCTTTTTCTAATGAAAAATATTCAGCGGGTTCTAAGATTCCATCAACGCTGCCGTGTGCTAGTGTAAGGATATTCATATCGCCCGACACCAAGAGTAAGTCATCAAAGGAATCCTGGTTAAAATCTGTCATATGCATGCCGGAAAGGGGCCCCACGTCAAGGGGCAGTTTTTCAATCAACAGATAATCTTCTGAAAGGGTGAGGGCAATAATATCACCATTGTAAAAAGGTACCATCACATCCATTGTATTGTCGTTATCCCAATCATTAACAGAAATGGCTGAAGGTATCAAACCGTCTAATCCGGGAATCAGCGTCTCGTGACCGTCACCCACAACTAGCTCCGCACCAACATTGTAAAATGGCTGTGTTCGAAGAATATCGCCCTCAGGTGAGATAACAATGATTTCATCATATCCATCTTGGTTCCAATCCACCGCTGAAACATAGATGGCGCCAATGCCGGAACGTATTCCGTTGGGTTTAAGGGTTTGTACTACTGCCCAATCGCCGTCACGATTTAAATCGAGGATTACAATTTCTCGCAGCGGACTTCCTAGGGAAACAGCCAGTTCCTGGTCCATATCGCCGTCATAGTCTATAAGAGCAAAATTATGTCCCCTCACAAAATTTCTACCCCCAGAAAGGCTAAGAACACTGCCAGCATCTTCACTAAAATTTTCACCATCCCAGTAATAATAAAAGGCCACAGGTTGCAAGAGTTCGTCTTGGTTGGGTTCTGTTAAATTGGAAACAGTAATAAGTTCTGGGGTCCCGTCCCCATCTAAGTCACCCAGCTCAACATCAACAAAATTACCCAAAAGGCCGTCGGGCGCCTCAAGCTCCCAATCCATTTTTTGATACCCATCTTCGTCTAGCTCGTAGTAACGGATCACTGATAATTTTTTATTTTTTGAATACCCGCTTTCAACCGATGCAAATTCCTGGAGACCGTCACCATCCAGGTCATATGTACCTTCCATATGGGTAATCTTTAAGCCCTGGGCAAAGAGAATTCCAGCCGCAAGGAAAGCAACGGATATAAATTTAGACTGTTTCATGTACTATCCACAGGTGCACTAGGTTTAGGTGCCTTGATTGAATCCAGCACAACCGCTGGTGGCGTTTTCGGCGTTATGGATAATGTATTAGGGCGTACACTAGTTGTATCGTTGTGAATTATTGCTGTCGTATCTGCAGGTAAAGATTCGTTCGTTGCGGGGACACTACTTCCCGGCGGTGTTTCATCTTCCAGCACAGCGGCGGGTGAATAAAAAGAACGGAATTCCACCTTCGATTTTAAAGTATCAGGAATTGAATCTATGTGAAAAACAAAGGTGTCACGGTGTACCGGCGTGAGCCAGGCATCCATAAGAATGGGAGAGAAAGAAGATTCAAAATCAATTTCTGTAATTGTTTTATGAGAACCATTTTCTTTTACATTAATATTACCGCGAATGGCGTAGGGGCGGCCGCCAAAATAAGAGATAGTTATATCATGGTCCCGATTATGAAGCGGCGATGAAAACGAGATTGTGCCGGAAATTTTATTATCAGAGGTTAAAAGCGTAATCCCGCTGTCTATGGAATCCAAGCTCATGCTAGATGGAAAACCCTCAAAGAAATATTCAGGGAAAAGATAAAGATTTGTATTGAGCCCTTCGGGGTCAAAGGATTGGGGTATCGTATCCAGCGCGGGAGAAATAGACCCATAGAGTATATTACTATCCAGATCGTGAACCAGTGAAAGACTCACGAGAGAATCAGGTTTATTGGCAGAGGACTTGAAATTAAAAGCCGCAGTTTTGTCATGTTTTATTGTGCTAAGATCGGCTGATACACCAATGGATATTACACCATTGATGTTTACACTGCTGGTACTAAAAGGCGTTTCTCCTTCGAACACAAAACGGTCATTTTCAACAATGTCTTTTGTGCTGACGCTTACGCGGTGAAAACGAGGAGGAATAAGCACAAAAGGTTCCGGGGGTTTAATTGTATCACCCACCAGTATTACCATTGAAGAGTCGTGGGCCCGCAGTACTGGGTGTATGTGGTGTGTGTCCCCGAGTTCATCTTCTCCGCTTACCAGTTCTTCTCGCTCACGAATGTTCAGCGCATAGGAAACATCTACAATACCGAGATGGTCCCGGGTGGGGACCCACTCTATTTGATAAGCGTTGGGATTAAACCACATCCCCGGCGGGGGCGTTGTTCGCCAGCTGAAACTGTAGAAGGTTGCCGTTGTATCGGGTAGTAAAAACAGGTTTAACGAGTCTCCTAGCATCAGGGTGTCGCTTACCAATAGCAACAACGAATCGCTGATAGCTGATCGTGGATTTCCAAGAATAGAATCATAAAGACCGTTTTCTGCGCGGGCTAAAATTGTATTATTAATTTCAACCTCACCAGCTGTGGATTTCATGCCAAACAACCCGCCCCGACTAAATTTACTTTCTTTAAACGTAATGCCGCTGTCAGAAAGAGCAAGAACATAAACCTCACCGGTAGCAAATGGCACCAGCAGTTCTTCGCGCCCATCCTTATTTTCATCAAAAGCCTGAATGTCGGGGCCCAGGACAATTCGGGCACCGTTCATGACTAGAATATCGGAAGCAATTTCCTCAACCGGGTTTGATATAGAGAAAATGCTTGTTTTGAGCATATTTCCTTCAGGGCTCATAAGAGCTGCAAAAGTTTCTCCATTCCTGGAGAAAAGCCCCCCATATACAGGTCCATATCCATTGGTAACGATAGCGCTGGATTGGGTTAGGGTCTCCGATTTCTCGAGCACCCCGTCTTTTAACAAAAGTGTAAACAAATCGATTCTTCGAGAAGGTGAAGCCATTGCAACGGCAAACAAGTTAGATGTGGCAGCTAGGTTTGCAGGGCGAACCCGATCACTCCCGGAAGCACTGTTTTTTATGGATTTATCATTCGAGGAAAATTCCTGGCCGTTCCACTCAAATATTTTTAGCCACTCGAATTTGTCATTAGAGCGTTGAATTATAATTAATTCTTCAATACCGTCTTGGTTTAGATCGCTGAATTTTGCATCAATTATTTTTATGTCACCCTCAGGGGAATACTGCCATAGCGTATGGTGATTTCCATTCGTATCTAGTTCCACGTATTCCAATTGGGCAACCAATCCACCCAATTTCAAAATTTCACTTTTGCCGTTCTGGTTGAAATCGAAAGTTCCAAGGACATAAAGATTCCCGGCTGTCAGAAACCCGCATATAAAAATGAGCGAACAGCCAGAAGACCTAAATAACAATAGGTTTCCTCCAAGTGATTAAAATGGATAAAATTGGGAACGTGCCTTTGATAATATGAATACCCTTACCTACAGGTTCACTCAAATATAGGTGTTCACCGTCGAATATAACAAGAGAAAGGCCACCAATATTCAATATGATTAAGCACAATTATCTTTCGATATTAAAGGCATACTGAATAAATTGAACGCTTATTGTTCAGCCCCAATTTTAACTTGATGAAAAAATTTATCCTAATAACCCTGTTAGCAAGCTCCTTTGCGGCTTCGCAGGGAGACATCTATCCAACTGAAGCCACCTATGGCGGCGGCATAGGTTTTAGTACGATGTATATGGTTTTGGATACGGTACCGGGGGCGCACATACTGAGTGAATTGGGCCTGGATGTAAATAACTTGTCATATCGTCCGCTGGTTTTCCACGGCGGCGAGGGGTTTGCCCAAATGTCCGGCCCCTGGCGCTTGGGCGGGTACGCGGGGCTTGGCGCCACACAGGTCAGCAATGTTTTTGACATTTATTTATATGCAGACCGGGACAGTATTGCAGGATATAAAGAGCCAAATTTCGGGACCGGAACCAAGGGTGATACCCTGTATTCTTTTTCGGATAATCTATCGGTGAAAGCGCGGCTCAATTTTTTGATGGGTGCTGTGACGGTAGAATATGTATTTCCTGTTTATCGGGACTTAGAAGTAATGGCCGGCGCCCTGATGGGAGTTGGCCGCTACACCCTGTCAATTGATCAACACATTGGCACGCCTAAATGGGGAGATTTCGGTAACAACATGTTTGGCTATGTTATGGGTGATAGTGTTATGGTGGAATTGGACACCCTTGGAAGAACCTATACCGAAGCAGCCAACAGTTACCGTGAAAATGGATTGCGCCCGATTTATGTGAGCGGGGCCATGACAGAACTAAGCGGCACATTTTTTAATTTCCAGCCTTACATAGCTGTTAAATGGCAGTTTCTTGACCGCATGGGGTTGCGCATCAGCGCTGGCTATAATAAAGGGACGATCGGCAGCGGGAAGTGGAAACTCAATGGACATATCCCGATCAATGATTCTCCCGAGTCTGCATTAAGGGGGATTACCGTTCGTACTGTCATTTATTTCGGACTGTAGTTTTTAATTTCAAAATGAACCCCACCAAACGGACAGCCAAATGGACTTTTTTGGCCGGCATTACCGCCGGCCTGTTGATTGTACTTCCCCTAACCCAAGCCATTTATTCAAAGCAGAAAAACTCCTACACGATTATTAAAGATAAATTTGAGGTAATGACTCAAATCCTGAATTTTGTAAACCAGCTCTATTATGATGAGGTAGATATGGAAGCGCTTATGAACGGTGCTTTCCACGGGATTATGGAACAACTGGACCCCCACTCTATATTTATATCTGCGGAAGATATAAAAAGTATTGATGAAAACTTCCGTGGTGAGTTCCAGGGAATCGGCATCGAATTTGATATCCTGAATAACTATATTACGGTAATTTCTCCTGTTATCGGCGGACCATCAGAAAAAGCGGGAATACAAGCGGGAGACTGGATTATTGAAATTGACGGAGAAAGCGCCAGGGGAATAAAACGGGATGATGTTTATAAAAAATTGCGCGGGAAAAAAGGAACCCGCGTTGATCTAAAAATAGGACGAATTGGCGTTGATCCTTTCGAAGTTACCATCATTCGAGATGATATTCCTTTATACAGTGTACGGGCCAGCGTCATGCTGGATAACCGCACAGGCTATGTTTGGCTTACCCGTTTTTCTACAAAGTCAGGGCCGGAAGTACGCCAGGCAATTAGTAAACTTTTGGGCCGGGGAATGAAGCGCATGGTTTTGGATTTGAGAAATAACAGCGGCGGCATATTAGAACAGGCTGTAGCGGTGGCCAATATTTTTATTGCTGAGAAAGACACCTTGGTATATACAAGGGGAAAAAACAAAGAAGCTGAACAAGTGTTCATTGCCGCACCCCAAAAGGGAAACGAGAATTTTTCAGTTATTATATTAATTAACCGCGGCTCGGCCAGCGCCAGTGAAATTGTGGCCGGCGCCATTCAGGACTTGGATCGTGGTTTGGTGGTGGGTGAAACCAGTTTTGGCAAAGGATTGGTCCAGCGCCAGGCCGGGCTCAGGGATGGGTCGGCGGTTCGCGTGACCATTGCTCAATATTATACCCCCAGCGGTCGATTGATCCAGCGGCCATTTAAAAATGGGGATTATGCAGATTATTACCGTGAATTGTATGAAGAAAACCGTGAAGAAAAATTAGATTCCCTCAAAAAATTACGCCCGCCTTTTACTACCCGGGGCGGGAGAACGGTTTACGGCGGGGGTGGAATTACACCCGATATATATATTCCTTGGGATTTGGATATAACTGCCGCCACTAGGAAAATTATGACCAATCCAAACCGACCCCTGTTTAACTGGGGTGCAGCATTTGTTAGGAACAATTTAGGTATATCTGATGATTACTGGGATTTTCAGCACAGCTGGAACCTGCCCGCCGATGCCCTAGATAAATTTTTGGCCTATACAAAAGAAGAGGGCCTTGAAATTGACATTGAAGAAACAATGCAAAATCGGGCTTACCTGGAAACAATGATTAAATCTGAAATAGCCGGTGCAAAGTGGGGTCGGGATGAACTTTGGGGTATAAGAATTACTGCTGATAACCAGGTAATGAATGCCATAAAACATTTTAATAAAGCAAATGCATTCTTGGCTGAGAATGAATAAAAATATTTTATTTAGTAATTACAAAAAATTATTATAAGTTGTAATAAGATGTAGCTGATTCCCATCAACTGAATAGGATTAAGATGAAGTTAGAAAGAACATACTGTAGAAAATTTTCTCTGCTCTTTGCTACGAGCTCGGATTTATATGGAGCTTGCTCCACACCCTATAAGTACGTCCAATTTTCCCCCGCCCAAACCAATACTACCTAGACAGTTTTAAATCATTTTTTAGGCAGCCAAATTTGTTTCACCATTTCACCATTAAACAACCATAAACAGGCGTTAACATGTTAAGAAAAACAATTCCTGTCGTACTCTTATATTTACTGATAGCCCCGAATCTTTTTGCACAACAAAAAGATGATAAGGGCATATATTTAATGGCAGAAAAAATGCCTGCCATAAAAGGCGGAATGGCAGCTATTGGGAAGAAAGTTCAATATCCGCGCATTGCTAAGGAAATGGGAATTCAAGGTGTTGTGTATGTCGGGTTTATTGTTGATTCTGAGGGGAAAGTAATTGAACCAAAAATTCTTAAATCATTAGCTAAACCACTTGATGAAGAAGCCCTTCGAGTAATTACTAAGGAAGTAAAGTTTACCCCAGGTTATCATCAGGGCAAGGCGGTACCCGTACGAATGGTGTTACCCATTCGCTTTCGTATATGAAAACAATGTTTAAATATTTTATTCCTGTTGCAATACTTGTCTGCACGTTTTTATTTGCAGATGTAAATGATTTTCGATTTGAAGTAATCACTACTAGAAATGGATTATCAGATAATGAAATTTCTACAATTAGTAATGACGGCAGAGGATTTATATGGTTAGGTACGAATGAGGGTCTGAATCGGTTTGATGGATATGGTGTAACTGTTTATAACTCAAATCCATTTGATACCACAGCTCTTTCAGGAAACCGAATTTGGGATATTTATAAAGATACCAGCGGCGATATTTGGGCACTAACTGATAAAGGATTAGATCGCTACATATATGGTAAAAATAGATTTCGGCGGTTCCGCACAGACAGTCGCCCAACGTTTGTGACTCAGGATTTTGAAGGAATCATATGGGTTGCAACGGAAAACAATGGATTATATAGCATTAACAAAGAAACCGGAGAAAGTAAAAATTATATATTTGATCCTAGTGACCCCTATTCAATATCAAGCAACCAATTTGATCAAAAACAATTTAACCCCATTGTGGTTGATACTTCTGGCAATCTTTGGGTTGGAACCCTAAATGGGCTGAATTATTATCATAAAGAGAAAGACTTCTTTCAGCGCTTTAAATCAGCGGGCAACCCAAACGAACCCAATTACATTTCCGATAATCATATTAATACTCTTATGGTGAGAGATAATGATGTTTATATCGGCACCCCCCGCGGTTTGGATAAATTGCATATTGGTGATTTTTCCATTACGCATTATGCTGGAACTCAGTGGTTTTCTGCTTTGAATTCGTATTCAGTAAATCAGATTTTAGATTTTGGCCCCCAGGCTTCGATGGCTGGGTTTTGGGTTTCTACCACCACGGGGATGGTGTTTTACAATGCCACTTTCGACATGTTTGAAGATTTGGCCTGGGACTATCTGTTTGGTCAGTATATTAAAAAAGCGTTTGTGGATCCTAGCGGGAATTTGTGGATTGATGTACTAGCATTCCCAGGTCTTGTTCATTTTAGTACCAGCAGTTTTTTTGCAAACAGTGGATTGTTTAACGATACAGATTTCCAGTTATTACAACCTAATACAGAGGGTGTTTTAATAAAAGTGATTGAACCAGAATCTATTGCAAACGCAGATGTTAACGATCTTTTTATTGATGATTTTAAAAATATATGGGTTGGTACTCAAATGGGGTTAAATCATTTAATCAAATCCACAAAGAGTTTTGTTTCGTTTACATCTGAATCCAGCAAAATAAAAGGTACAAACATTCGATCAGTAAAAATTGCAAAAGACAATTCATTATGGATATCCCACGAAAAAGGCTTAGACCATCTTTCTGATAATCATAGCCTCATTAAACATTACACCTCTGACCCCACAAATATAAATTCTTTGTTAACAGAAGAAACCAATGCATTGGCAATTACCGCTGATGGGCGCGTATGGGCTGCAAGCCAGTTTCGGGGAATGACATTAATTGATCCATCAAAAAACCAGTTTAAAAGATTTAATAAAATAATAGATCATCAGTCCGCAGTTGAATTGGGGGGTAAAATCAATGTGATTTATGAGGATCGCGGTGTTATGTGGTTTGCCACCCATGAAGGACTCGCTAAATTATCAGTTAGAAAAGCTAAGAATGAATTTTCTGTATATAAATTTGACTTAGCCCCAGAAAAAGAATTTTTATCTAATCCGACCACCCTATTACGAGATAATAAAAACAATGAATTGTGGGTGGGTACCGAATCAAACGGCTTGTTTAGAATCAATGATGATAAAATGGAAATGAAGACACACTATATTCTTGATGAAAACGATGAAAGAAGTTTTTCGTCGAACACTGTAAAAACAATATATGAAGATAAAAAAGGGAATATTTGGATCGGCTCTGCTGGCGAAGGATTATATCGCTATAATAGAGATTCTGATAATTTTGATCGTTGGTCTACACAAGACGGTCTCCCAAGCAACACAGTGCTATCAATTGTTGATGATAAAGAGGGGTCAATCTGGCTGGGAACTCGCAGAGGAGTATCGCGACTGTTAAATAATAATCGGTTTCAATCATTTGAAATTTCTGATGGTTTACCAGCCAATATTTTCAACGATCGTTCAATTGCAATGAATAGTAAAGGTGAAGTTTATTTTGGCAGCGTATCGGGCCTTACGACAGTTGACCCTAAATTAATTGTCACTAATAACGAAACACCAAAGCTAGCGATATCAAGCATCGAAGCAATTGACTATGAAGGTAATAAATATCCCGTAGATTTTTCAGACGACCAATTTTCAATAGATCATACAATTCAAACAATAAACATTGACTTCGTTGGCCTTACTTTTAATAAAGCAACAAAAAATCAATATCAGTATACTTTAGACAATTATCTTAGTAATTGGGTAGATAATAATAATAATAGGTCAGCCGCTTTTCAGGGACTCGATGCAGGGAAATATGTTTTTCAATTTAAAGCAAGTAATAATGATGGTATGTGGAATGATGAACCATATTCAATTAATATGCGCGTTAAACCACCCATTTGGGAAACATGGTATGCATATACATTTTATTTCTTTGGCCTTATAGGATTAGGCGCCTCTGGGTTTGTGGGAGCAGATAGAGTTAGAAGAAGGACTCAGGAGTCAAATCGTAAGGATAAAGAACTTGCAGATGCAAGAGAGTTTCAGCTAAGAATGGTTGCTCAAGAAATCCCCGATTTTGAAGGAATTGATATAAAAGCATTTATGCGAACCTCAACAGAGGTTGGTGGCGACTATTATGATTTTTTCGAAATGGACGATGGTAGTTTTTATGCGGTTTGTGGAGACGCAACAGGGCACGGGTCTCAATCCGGCATGATGGTTTCTATAACCAAAGCCGGATTAGCTGGCATGAATTTAAAGTCGCCGGATCAAATATTGAATAAATTGAATAAAGTAGTCCGAAGGGTAGATACCGGCAGGCTTCGGATGAGTCTTACAGTGTGTATTTTTAGAGATAAACATGTCCATATTAGTGCCGCAGCAATGCCGCCAGCGTATCTGTATTCGTCTCGAAAAAATAGGGTAGAAGAAATTGAAATATGCAACTTACCGTTAGGTGGGCTGTACGACGAGACCTTTGATGAGGTAGTTAGATCATTTGATGAAGGTGATGTTTTGGTATTATTATCAGATGGCTTGCCGGAAGCACCCAACAATGAAGGGAATCTACTTGATTATCCAGCAGTGAAAGAATGTATAGAACAAACAGCGTACAAAGGCGCAGCCACGGTTAAAAGGTCGCTTGTAGAACTTGCAGATGATTGGTTAAAGGGAAGTCAAAACCCTGATGACATTACATTTGTTGTCTTTGAGAAAAATCGTCAAAAACACAGCAAGAAAAAAGAAATTTCGTTATCACCGCCACCAGCAACAGCATAAAATTCAAAAGGAAATAATTTTATGACCATACAAACACCTAAAGTAGAACTCACGCTACCAGTTATCCAGGATATGGAACTAGCGGCAACCAAGACAGCTGAGGTTGTTGCAAAGCAAATGGGGCTTGATGAAATGAAAACAGCTGAAATCAGCATGGCATTAATTGAAGCTTGTATCAATGCGTTTGAACATTCAAAAAGTAATAGCAATGTTTACATTCACTATATTATCGATGGCGACACTTTGATAATTAAAGTCGGAGATAGTGGTGTAGGCTTTGATCAAGAAGTAGTTGAGATTCCAAACATAGATGAAAAATTAAAGGCAGACCGCAAGCGAGGGTGGGGCATTAAATTAATGAAAGAACTAATGGATACGGTTGAATTTGAATCAACAGACGGAGGAACAACAGTAACCATGACCAAAACAAAAAAATAGATAAAATTAGCAATTGGGAGAAAAATAAAATGTCAGATTTTGATTTAAGGGTTAAAGAGCAGGACGGTGTTATTGTTTTAAATACGAATGGATATTTAAACAATTTTGGGGGAGAACAAATTGCTTCTGTTTGTCTACAGAAAATATCGGAAGGTAAAAGAAAATTCTTAGTAAATCTGGAAAACACCGAAATGGTAAATAGTATTGGTGTTTCCATTCTGATTGAGGTTATTGAAGAACTTCAGGGTGTTAGTGGAAAAATAGGATATTGTAATTTGGCGCCTATTGTTGAAAAAACATTTAATATTATGGGAATTTCTAAATATGCAAAAATACACAGCAATGAAGAAGAGGGGCTTTTAGATTTAAGTACATAAAAACAAATTGTATTTCCCCAAATTCTGCACAGAGACATAACACAGAAAAGTAAGTGCATTCGCTTCCTGCAACAATTAAATTCCCGAGCTTAAATTTGATCTTATTTTTAAGGTATAGAATGGTTTTAACATAAAAATATGACACAATTGGAGGTAATTAATGGTTCAATATTTTATTGATGGCGGCCCATTTATGTGGCCGATTCTAATCGCCCTTGTCTTTGGACTGGGATTTGCATTTGAGCGCGCATATTCACTTATTATGTCATCCATAAACTCGCAGAAATTTTATAGCGATGTTTCTAAGATCCTTGAAAACGAAAGTGTTCAGGCTGCTGTAGATTTATGTGATAAAACGCCAGGCCCGGTGGCAGAAGTATTTCATGCCGGCCTGACGCGGTTTCACCGCGGTTTGCGTGAGGTTGAAAAAGCTGTTCAAAACGCCGGGGCACTTGAAATGTCGTTTTTGGAAAAAAACATGATTTGGTTGAATACGGTTATTACCGTTGCGCCGATGGTTGGCTTTACGGGAACGGTGGTGGGAATGATTGCCGCCTTTGATGCCATTAAAGCGGCCAATGATATTTCACCGGCGGTTGTGGCCGGCGGTATTTCACAGGCACTATTGACTACGGCCTTTGGCCTGATTACAGCAATGATCATCCAAATTTTCCAAAACTTTTTTGTGTCAAGGATTGATAAGCTCATCCTTGATATGGAAGAAAATTCCGTCTTGCTTCTGGACCAACTTCATTTGCAATACGAAAAACTTGCTCAGGGTTAATTAATCCCCTTTAATCAAAATAGAATGATTATTTATTATGAAAGGTAAACGCCGTTTCAGGAAGAGTGAAATCCCCACATCTTCAATGGCAGATATTGCCTTTCTGCTGTTGATCTTTTTCTTGGTAACTACGACAATCGATATGGATAAAGGGTTAGGAATGGTACTACCGGCAGAAGGAGAAGAAATTGAGATTAATAAAAAGAATATTCTCAACTGCCTAATTAATTCAACGGGTAATGTTTTGCTTGGAGGCGAAGGCGTAGAAGTTCGCAATTTATCTAAAAAAGTTCGGCAGAGAATTGCAGAAAATGATAAACTGATTATTTCAGTAAAAGCGCATAAAGCAGCCACTTATCGTGATTATGTGGCTGTTATTGACCAGTTAAAGCAGGCAAACGCTACGCGTATATCAATTGCGGAATCTAATTAATGAAGGTCGAACGCAAAACACAGCTCGATTCTGAAATTCCAACCGCCTCCATGCCGGACATTATTTTCATGTTGTTGATCTTTTTTATGGTTACAACAGTTTTAAGAGAATATTCAGGACTACCCATTTCATTGCCAAAAGCAAAACGCATTGAGAAATTGAAATCCAAGCGCCACACATCTCATATTTGGGTTTCTAAAGATGGATTAATTTCCATTGAGGATAAACTTTATGCTTCGGACGGCGTAAGACATGTTATGTATGAAAAGCGTGTTTCAGACCCACAGCTTGTTGTATCGCTGAAGGCGGATGAGCGGGCCAAGATGGGCCTAGTGAGTGAAATTCATACAGAGTTGAGAAAGGCCGACGCATTGAAACTGAATTATTCTTCAAAGACTGCGGTAGATTAATTTGCGAACCGAAAACTCAGCCTCACTGAGATTCCTCTATCCTGTTATTGTTAGGATAACCAGCTTTTCGGGGATTGTTATCTTGATTATGGGCTTTTTGATCTTTCCCCGGGGTATGGATAAAATTGAATTGGATGAGGAAATACAAATTATCATCGAACAAATAGATATTCCTCAAACAGAGCAGTTTGATCGTCCGCCGCCCCCGGCCAGACCGTCGGTACCCGTGGAGTCTGAAAGCGAAGATATTGCTGATGATGTTACCTTGGATGAATTTAATTTAGACGAATTTGATGCTTGGGACGCACCCCCACCCCCCCCCGAGGGTCCTCGGGTGAAATTTATTCCTTATGATGATCCGCCCCAGCCCCTATCCCCGATTAAACCGAAATATCCTGAAATTGCTCAAGAAGCAGGAATCGAAGGAACAGTTATTGTCCAAGTGTTTGTTGACAAAAGAGGTCGCGTGAAGGATACGGTTATTCTTAAAGGTATTCCAAACACGGGCTTGGATGAAGCAGCTACGGAGGCCATCCGCAAGGTGCGCTTTCGCCCGGCAAAACAACGCGAAAGAGCTGTCGGTGTGTGGATTTCAATCCCTGTAAATTTTAGATTGAAAAGCTAAAGGCTCCTTCAGTAAATATGGGGTTATACCCGCTTTTTGCAGTACTGAATCCATTGCATATCCCTGATCGATGGCTCCTTGGATTACATCTTAGCATTGTTTGATGAACTTCTTGCTGTGTCGGGAATGCGCTTTTACTACAAAGACTACTAGAGTCTATAGAAAAAGTAAAAGCAATATAAAACAATACGCTTAGTTTGGACTTTTCCGCCTGAATAATTTATAAAACAATCGAAGGAGCGGATCATAGTATCGATCCACGACACGCTCTTTTAATGGAATTATACCATTATCGGTAATTTGAATATGTTCTGGACAAACGTCAGTACAGCAGCGGGTAATATTACACATCCCCGAGCCATGAGTATCCTTAACATCGGGAATGCGGTCTGCTGTATCGAGTGGATGCATTTCAAGACTGGCTAGCCTGATCATAAATCGGGGTCCGATAAATTTATCTTTTTGCCTCTGGTCTCGTAGAACATGGCATACATTTTGGCAGAGGTAGCACTCAAGACACTTGCGGAATTCCTGTACACGGTCAATATCTTCCTGCATCATGATATAGTTGCCCTTTTTCAGGGGATCCGGCTTAAAGGGCGTGATGTTTTTGTTTTGTTCATAATTCCACGATACATCTGAAACCAAATCCTTCATTACCGGAAAAGACTGGAGCGGGCGCACGGAAATGGTTTCTTCCGGGCCATATTCGTTCATGCGCGTCATACAGGATAGTTTGGGTTTGCCGTTTATTTCAACGCTGCAGGAGCCGCACTTACCCGCCTTGCAATTCCAGCGCAATGCCATATCACCCGCCTGTTCGGCTTGGATGTGGTGAATTGCATCCAAAACAACCATCCCTTTATCCACCTCAACGCTGTAGTGTTCCATGGTCCCTTCGTTTTGGTTGCCACGGAACAGCTTAAAATTTCTCAAAGCCATATTCTAACCTGTGGAATCCTTTTCCCGGAGCACTTCCGCCTCTAACGCTTCTATACTTAGATTTGCTATTCTCATTAACTCCGCATCGGGTTCATCCCGGAGAACTTTTTCGGTTGACATACTTCCATCTTCTGTTTTTTTAAGTACAATATTGTACTGGAGCCATGCTGCTTGTTCCCCCTCAAAGTCAAGTCGAGTGTGGGCTCCGCGACTCTCTTCGCGCATACGGGCCGCCCGGGCGACAGCTTCGGAGGTAACCAATAGATTTCTTAAGGATAAAGCCTCATGCCATCCCGGATTAAACTGGCTGGTTCCATCCGCCTTAACATTGGCGTATTCTTCCCACAGGTCCACTAACCCCTGGATGCCTTCACCCAACAGTTCATCTGAGCGGACAATGCCGACATTATTCTGCATCAACTCCTGGAGTTTCTCGTGGATCAAGTATGGATTTCCGCCCGTATCCCGGTTCAGGATATTTGTTGCAGAACGAATAATGTTTTTGGCCTGTTCATCATTTAGTTCAGGCACAGTTGAAACTGCTTGAATATAATTTACCGCCCCGGATCCGGCTAATTTTCCACAAACCAAAAGATCCGAGAGAGAATTACCGCCCAGCCGATTGGCACCGTGAACACCCGCCGCACATTCTCCGCAGGCAAATAAACCAGGCACCCGTGTCATTTGGGAATCTGCATCTACACGTATACCACCCATAAAATAATGCAAAGTGGGACCCACCTCCATGGGATCTTTGGTAATATCCAATTCAGCCAGCACTTTGAACTGGTGATACATTGACGGTAGCTTGCGTTTAATATCTTCGGCGTTTCGACGGGTCGCTATATCTAAGAAAGCACCGCCATGGGGAGAACCACGCCCGGCCTGCACTTCTTTTCGTATTGCCCGGGCAACCACATCCCGGGTTAAAAGCTCTGGCGGTCTTCTGGCATCTTTATCCCCCGCTAGCCAGCGTGCCGCCTCTTCTTCTGTATCGGCAGTCTCGGCGGCAAAACGGTTGGAAATATTATTAAACATAAAGCGCTCTTCGTCAGCGTTGACAAGAATTCCGCCTTCACCGCGGACACCTTCAGTAACGAGGGTCCCCCGAACTGAAGGGGGCCAAACCATTCCGGTTGGATGAAATTGGGTGAATTCCATGTCCATTAATTCGGCACCGGCTTCATAGGCCATGCCATAGCCGTCTCCAGTATATTCCCAGGAGTTAGAGGTTATTTTCCAGGCTTTTCCTCCCCCGCCGGTAGCAAGGATAACTGCTTTGCAGCGAAAAATTATAAATTCTCCCGTTTCGCGCCACATGGCCACCATACCGGAAATTCGATCTTTATCCTTGAGTAAATCTAACCCGGTACATTCCATATACACTTCAATGCCTTGGTGAATACCGCGGTCTTGGAGGGTGCGAATTATTTCCAGCCCCGTCCGGTCTCCCACATGGGCCAAACGCGGGTAGCGGTGACCCCCAAAATTTCTTTGATTAATTAAACCTGTTTTAGTGCGGTCAAAAACCGCACCCCATTCTTCCAGCTCCCGGACCCTTTCCGGGGCCTGCTTGGCATGTAATTCCGCCATACGCCAGTTGTTGAGAAATTTTCCACCCCGCATGGTATCCCGAAAATGAACTTTCCAGTGATCTCGGGCATCAGCATTTCCTAAAGAAGCGGCAACGCCCCCCTCTGCCATAACAGTATGTGCTTTTCCTAAAAGTGATTTACAAACCAACCCCGTACTTAAGCCTTGCATAGAACATTCGATGGCCGCCCGTAAACCGGCGCCGCCGGCACCTAAAACAATTACATCATGTTCCACTGTTTTTATTTCTGTAATATTCACTAAAAACCCCAAGTATTAATATCGATCCATCTGCCGCTGGAGACCATACGTACATAAAAATCAGCAAAGGCAACCCAAAGCATACTAATCCAGGCCCACAGTATGTGGCGGCTGTTTAACCATGAAACTCCCCGCCAGACCATGTGTCGAAATGTCGGTTTTCCATTCGGACAAGTAAAACAGTCCTGGTTGCCCCCGGTCAAATGGCGGAAGGCATGGCAGCCGAATGTATAACCGGCCAACAAAATTGGGTTGATAATCAGGATGATGGACCCAATCCCAATCCCAAATTCTCCGCCCCTGAATAGAGAAAGAAAACCATCATAAGAAAGAATAACAACAAAACCCAAAGCAATGTATAACGTATAACGGTGGAGGTTTTGGAAAACTAATAACGCTGTTTCACCTTTATAATTTTTTTGCGATATGCCGCTTACGGCGCAGGCCGGGGGAGACATGAAATAAGCGCGGTAATAAAATTTTCGATAATAGTAACAAGTCATCCGGAAAGATAATGGTCCTGCCAGAATTAAAATAGCCGGAGATGCGGGGATTAGAACTGGCCACCAGCCGGGCCATGAACCAAACCAGGAATGATCCATGGGGGCAGAGCCAACCACGGCTTCTTTAATAAATAGAAGGGGAGAATAAAAAGGTGATAAATAACCACCAAAACCCTCTTGGCCGCCACTCCACCAATAATAGTCACCCTGGAACATTGCCCAAGTTGTATAAGCGACAAAACTTAAAAACCCTAAACCGGTCCACAGGGGCTCAAACCACCATTTGTCAGAGCGATATGTAGACAAAAATTTACCTGATGATTGTTGGGAAAAAGTGACCATTTTTATTTATAAAGGTATTTTTGTTTAATAAAGTGGCTGGGAAATTAGGGTTTTTAATATCTCAATAAGAAATGAAATAGTTAGTTAAATCCGCCCTGCAAGCTTTGCTCCCAAGTGTCCCCCATAGAAAAGGATTATTACTCCCATACTGCCGATTCCGATATATATCCATTTTAGATTTGGAACTTCAAGTAATTTGGGGACTCTCGTTCTCCAGATAAATAGCCCCAGAAAAATGATGCTCGAAAATATTTGGATCCATCCATGATTAACCCAAAGCGGAAAAGTAGAACCAAAGTGGCCAATAAGCGTATCGTTCCAAATACCAGTGGCTATACCGGCGGCGGTGGAAACAAGCCCTAATAGCATAATCCACCACCCGGCTTGGGTTAAATCCTCTCTTTTGCTGAGGACAAAAATAAAATCCAATAATATTGCCGAAGAAAGCATTGCTATTGGAAAATGAATTACAAGGGGATGAATCTCAGCCATCATGCCGATTCAATTGAAACCCCGAGAAAACGCTTACTACCAAAACCATCCAAAAAAGGGGCAATGCCCACGAAAAGAAAAATAGGGAATCACCATCAATTGTTAGGGTGATCAATAGCGCTAATATCAATAAATGTACCATACCACAGGTTATGGGTGATCCCAACCTTGTTTGAATCGTAAATAGTATTATGGTTAATCCAATCAAGGTTGTAATCCATTGTGTCCCTAACAAGATGAAAAGGGAACCAAGAAAAATAATCGGAATAAAGGTTAGAATATGCCAGTGTTTCTTTTTCATCATAAAAATTAAGGGGTTATATCTAGACAGCAATCTCTGAGAAAATTATTAATTGAGCCACCCGTTTTTTTGAATTCATTTTGTATTTGTGTTGTTTTTGGTCCCAGGGCCAGGACATTTTCCAAAAAGGATTGGACCATGGGCCGCTCGTTTTTTAACCCATACAATTTCTCTCTTTCGTTTAATCCATCCAATGCTAATTGGGACCAGAATTCCAGCCAATCCCCAATAGGTTTATTTTCTGGCCCGAGTTGGTCAAATGATAAATTGTTGGCTGTTGAGATAAGTTTTTTTTGTTCTTCTGTGGACCATCTTGAAACTGCTTCTAGTGCAATGGCCCGGGTTTTTGGTCCCGTGAGCAATCCGGCGAAGAAAGCAGCAGGGGCCATTTCCATACCTTTTGGGGGGCGGTCGCTGGCACGGACTTCTAAAACAGTTTTGAAACGAACATGGGTGAAGGATTGATGAAGAGAGGATAAAAGATGCCTTTTTGCCGACGTTGGATCAGATTGAACCATGTCTCCCAACGTACCCACGAAAGGCTCAGCATTACCGTTTTGGTTATATTTAAAAATTGTTTTTACGTTTAAAATCCAACTGGCGTAATCATCAACCATATGATCCGGTGAAATCATTCCGTGTTCAAAAAGAGACCCACAGCGATCCGGGTCAGTGTCGCCCCATATTTTCCAACGCATGTTAGCTGTTCCAACGGGCAAACCCCGCTTAAATGGTGAATTAGAAAATAAAATGCTGTAAAAAGGCTGAATTGAATCTGCCAAAAAGGTCATTTCATTGGCATCTTGTTCCGATGTGTAGTCAATATTTAATTGAACGCTGGTTGTGTTGCGCATCATCCAGGGTCCGAGACGGCCCGTCTTTGTAAAAAGATCATGCATCAGTTGATATTTATTTAATTTTATTAAATCAATTTGGTCGGGGGTACAAAGTGGTTCGAGAGAGAAATATAATCGGCCCACGCGGTTTTTTTTACAGATGTTGTTTTCAAGGGACAGGTGCTGTTTAAATTGTTTTTGGATATCCCACAGGCTTACAACCGGTGCCGAGGCCCACTCTAATTGGCCTCCGGGTTCAAGAGAGTAAGAGAAAAGGAAATCCTTCAGGATGTCTTTTTGTATATCATTGAATAAATTGGTGGCTGAGTATCGAGTGGTTGGATTAACGGGCAAACGAGTGAGAGATTGATCGTAATATAGTCCCTCCACTTCAAGTCCAATTTTTCGCCGATTCTCCGGAACTATACAGGATAATATTTCAGATTTCATTTTTTTGGCCAGAGACATGATTTAAGCAGTAAAAAACTCGAATGTTTTATTAAGCATTCTCGCAATGGATTTTTCAGGATTTTTATTCAGCACTTTATCTATATGCACCCAAGCCACATCGCGCGATTCATCACTTACAATAACATCTTCCTCTTGACGGTGAGCCTCTAAAATGAAACGGACATCGAAATGTATGTGGGGAGGGTCATTTTTATGCGCCGGTATATTATGAATATCCACGTCAAAGATCTCTTCTGATAATGCTTTAAATTGGGAGAGCCCAGATTCTTCTATAGCTTCCATGTGGGCAACTTCAAACAAGTTTGAACAGCCATCCGCATGGCCACCTAGCTGTAGCCAAATGTCCAATTGGCGATGATGGGTCATGAGCACCCGCTCTCTGGGTTTATCTACGACCCACGCAGACCCTGTAAAATGGCCGTACCAGTTATGGCGCTCAAAACAATTGGAATCTTCATTTAAAAATTGAATCATTTTTTGTGCTGTTGTTTTCTCTCCAGGATATTGAACTGAATACCGGTTAAAAAGGTTTTGCAGGTTTTCTTGTGTCATGCTTTAAGCTGAAAATTAGACGCCTTTTTAGGCATGATAAATTAAATGTTAGTTGGGAATTGAAAATGTAAATTCGACGACATTTTTTTGAGCAAAATAAGGTAGTTATAATAAATTGAAATCCATTTATTTTTTTGGAAACAACTTAGCCGAGGGCAAAGCCAATATGAAAAATTTGCTTGGCGGCAAAGGTGCCAACTTGGCTGAAATGACAAATATGGGTATTCCGGTCCCCGCAGGGTTAACTATTACTACTGATGTTTGTACTTATTATTATGAAAATAATTATTTATTCCCGGATGATTTGGAAAGTAAGTTAAAATCTGCTATTGGCAAAATAGAATCGGCTATGGGGAAAAGCTTTGGGGATGTAAATGACCCCCTGCTGCTGTCTGTTCGTTCTGGTGCGCGTCAATCAATGCCGGGCATGATGGAAACGGTTTTAAACGTGGGATTGACCTCTGAAACTATCCCGGGGCTAATTGTAAAAACAGATAACCCGCGTTTTGTCTATGATGCTTATCGCAGGCTTATTATGATGTATTCAGATGTGGTGATGGAAAAAGCTGCTGGGATTGAGCCAGATGAGGGTCATGGCATTCGCCACCAGTTAGAGAGTATTCTAAATGCATATAAAATTGAAAAAGGATATTCTTCTGACATTGATTTAACAGCTGAAGATTGGAGTAAACTATCAGGAGCATTTAAATCGCGTATAAAAAATGTTCTTGGAAGTAATTTCCCAGATGATCCCTATGAACAACTATGGGGCGGTATAAAAGCCGTATTTCAAAGTTGGAACGGCAAACGGGCCATAAGTTACAGGCGGATTGAAAAAATTCCTGATGAATGGGGTACAGCAGTTAATGTCCAGGCCATGGTCTTCGGAAATACTGGGGATCGATCTGCAACGGGTGTAGCGTTTACCCGAAATCCCGCAACCGGTGAAAATAAATTTTATGGAGAATGGCTGCAAAACGCACAAGGAGAAGATGTGGTTGCGGGAATTCGGACACCCCATCCCTTGAATGAAGCCACCAGGACAGATGCATCAGCCGGCCTGGAGTCTTTGGAAACCTTTCTTCCTGATGTTTATTCACAATTGGACAGCATTCGCACGAATCTCGAACGGCATTATGCAGATATGCAGGATATTGAATTTACAATTGAGAACGGCAACCTTTGGATGCTTCAGACGCGAACTGGAAAACGCACTGGTACAGCAGCGATCAAAATGACCGTGGATATGGTTGCAGAGGCCATGATTTCTAAGGAAGAAGGAATCACCCGCGTTTCTCCCAATCAAATTGATGAACTTTTGCACCCACGATTGGATATAGAAGAAGAGAAAAGTGCACCGGTGATTGCAAAAGGTCTTCCTGCGGGCCCGGGCGGAGGCGTGGGGCGGGTTGTCTTTACGGCAGACGACGCCGAAACATGGGCTAAGGATGGAAAGAAAGTAATATTGGTTCGAGAAGAAACTTCCCCTGAAGATGTTCATGGTATGCACGCCGCGGAAGCAATTTTAACTGCAAAGGGCGGAATGACATCCCACGCTGCCTTGGTGGCCCGAGGGTGGGGAAAATGCTGTATTGTAGGCTGTTCTGCTTTGAATATTGATTTCGGGAAAAAAGCTATGGATGTAAATGGTGAAAAGATAAAAGAGGGTGACTGGATATCTATGAATGGGACCAAGGGCACAATTTATCTTGACCAATTAATTTTACAGCCGGCGGACCCGGAAGCAAATGAGTCGTATAGGGAATTAATGGCTTGGGCGGATGAAATCCGGACGCTTAAGGTGAGAACCAATGCCGATAGTCCGGAAGACTCAAAACAAGCTATCGCATTCGGGGCCGAAGGAATCGGCCTTTGTAGAACAGAACATATGTTTTTTGATCCGCAGCGAATCACGGCCATGCGAAAAATGATTTTGGCGGAGAATAGGTCGGAACGCAGGAATGCAGTGATGGAACTTTTACCTTTTCAAAGGGAGGATTTTAAGGGCATTTTTGAAGCAATGGCAGGAAAACCGGTTACAATTCGTCTACTAGACCCACCCCTACATGAATTCATTACCTTAAATGATGAACAAGTAAGTGAATTAGCAACAGAACTGGGTGTTCCCCCGGCCAAAATAAATTCCAGGATTAACAGCTTGCACGAGCTCAACCCCATGCTAGGCCATAGAGGCTGCAGATTGGGTGTGGCTTATCCCGAAATTACAGAGATGCAGGCTAGGGCAATTTTTGAAGCCACAGCGGAACTAAACAATGTTGGTGTTGAGGCAATGCCGGAAGTAATGATTCCTTTGATTGGCACTCACACAGAATTTGAAAATCAGGAAAAGATTGTCCGCCGGATTGCTGAAGATGTTATGATGGAAAAAAAGATTCAATTTGATTATCTTGTTGGAACAATGATTGAACTTCCACGAGCCTGCCTGACGGCAGATGAAGTGGCCCAAAGAGCAGAATTTTTTAGCTTTGGAACCAATGATTTAACCCAGACAACCTATGGATTCAGTCGTGATGATATCGGAGGATTTCTGCCGGATTACTTGGAAAATAATATTTTGACTCACGATCCATTCCAAAGTTTGGATCAAATTGGGGTTGGACAGTTAGTAAGGATGGCTGTTGAGAAGGGCCGAAAGGTAAAAAAAGATCTAAAAATTGGAATTTGCGGTGAACATGGGGGTGACCCTGACAGCGTTGAATTTTGTCATCAAAATGGTTTAGATTACGTAAGCTGTTCTCCTTTTCGTGTTCCTGTCGCCCGTTTAGCCGCTGCCCACGCAGCTTTAAAAGCGTTTGACAAACGTTATATTTAAAACTTAGGTTTGCTACCGTTATGTGTTGCATGATTGCCTCAAATAATAACAATAATAATAACGCCAATGAATATGGCGTGGGGACTTCCGTGTAACCTGACGGAAGCAAAAACTTTTTTAAGAACCCCCATAACCTGAAGGTCTTGGGGGTTTTTTTATGTTCAAAATTAAAGGAAAAAACAATGTGTGGAATATTCGCCTATAAAGGAGAAACAATGACTTGGGATGAGCTAAAGCCCCATGCAGATAAAATAAAGTATCGTGGGCCGGATAACTCCCAAGTAAAGATGTTGGTTGGAGATACACTCTTTGCCTTTCATCGCTTGGCTATTGTTGGCACTAGCGAGGCCGGGGACCAGCCATTGATCCATCCGGAAGATAATAGTTTGTCTCTCATTTGCAATGGGGAGATTTATAATTATAAAGCCCTGGCAAGGAAGTATAGCTTTACTTTAACCACAGGGTCAGACTGTGAGATAATTCTTCATATGTATAAACAGTTTGGGATTGAAAAAACAATTACTGCGCTGGATGGTGTTTTTATGTTTGTTCTCCATGATCGGGATAGGGATGAATTGTTTGCTGGCCGCGATCCCTTTGGTGTACGGCCTGGATTTGTGGGAACAAATGATGGTGAAACATTATTTGCTTCTGAAGCAAAACCACTTACCGGAATTTGTGATGCAGTGCAACCGTTCAAACCCGGTCATTATTGGCAGCAAAGCCTGGGAACCTATACTCAATATTATTATCACCGGGAGGAACCCCTTTCTGGAATTAAGGAAGAAAACATCTTGGAAGGTATTCGAAGCCGCTTGAAACAAGCGGTAAAGAAACGCATGATGGCCGAACGGGAAATCGGCAGTCTTCTTTCCGGCGGACTTGATTCCAGTTTGATTTCCGCTTTAGTTAATAAATATCACAACGGTATTTTAAAGACATTCTCGATTGGTATGCCTGGAAGCATTGACCTTGAATATGCCCAAGCAGTGGCGGATTATCTGGGGACGGATCATCATCAGATTCAAATTTCTGAACATGATTTTTTATCAGTCATTGAAACAGTTATTTATAATATTGAATCATTTGATACAACAACGGTGCGAGCCAGTGTAGGAAATTATCTTGTTTCAAAGTATATCCGGGAAAACAGTGACTGTAAAGTGATCTTTAATGGCGACGGCAGTGATGAAGTTTGCGGAGGATATGTTTACCTGAAGCATGCCCCCTCTGCTCATACCTTTCAGGCAGAGTGCAAAAGACTGGTAAATGAAATTCACTACTTTGATGTTCTTCGTTCCGACCGTTCAATAAGCTCCAATGGACTGGAGGCTAGAACACCATTTTTAGATAAGGAATTCGCACGTTATTATTTATCCATCCCGGCGGAACAAAAAATGTTTGACGGTAAAGACCGTTTGGAAAAACACCTCTTAAGAAAAGCATTTTTTGATATGCATCTTTTACCCGAATTGGTATTATGGCGTAGAAAGTGCGCCTTTTCTGACGGTGTCAGCGCTAAGGAGAATTCTTGGCATCGCGTACTCCAAGGATTTATAGATAAGCAAATAACCGACATTGAATTTGAAACAGAGGTACAGCGCTACACACATTGTATACCGATATTGAAGGAGAGTTATTATTACCGGAAAGTATTCGAATCATTTTTCGGGAAGCACGATAAATTAATTCCCCATTATTGGATGCCGAAATGGGTTGAAACAAATGATCCTTCAGCACGGGAACTCAGCGGGTATTTAGAATAAAAAAACCCCGCAAAATGCGGGGTCATTTTAGCGATTGTCGAAGGCGGATCTATTCTACGGTATCACCGCCGAGTAGATCTTCAAGCTTGAAAGCACCGTCGCGCTCCATTTGTTTAGCGGCAGAGACTATGGATTTACGGGCTGAATCAACATCCCGCTTGGGAACAGCACCCTCAACTGGTTCAAACATTGCCTGTTTCTTTTTCGGCAAAACACCAAGAACCTTATCGGATATGGATTGACCCATTCCTTTGAGGGCCATAGCAACCCTATCCAAGTCCACCGCATTCATGAGATCTCGCAGTAGGTTGTCCGGAAAAATTTCGAATATAGATTCAAATGTAATGCGGTATTTTTTTACTTCTTCAGCAAGGTCAGGATTATCCTGTTCAAGGTTCGTCATAAACATTTCTTCATCCTTGGGATCCATTTCGCCGAGAATATCCGCTAAGTCTTTGCCCCCGCCACGGGAAAAAGCGATTGTTTTGGGTAATTGCTTTGCTTTTTTCTGAAGCTTGTTTGCAATTTGAACAACAGCCTCAAGAGGTACATCATTGAGGTTGCCAATGTTTAACAGTACCTGTCCCTTTTCCTCTTCACTGATACGGTTTAATACCATCATCCGTTTTTCACCTGATAGTTGAGCGAGGGTAATGGCAATAACCCTTGGTGTTTCAGTAATTAAAAGAGCCACAAGCTGTTCATCGGTTAACTCACCCAGAAATTCAAAGGGCTTCTTGGGCTCATCACTTTCTTCCTCTTGGAATTTTTCACTTACAAAGGCGAAGTAAAATTCTTCCATAACTTGTTTTTTAACAACAAAAGCCACATTACCGGCGCCTCGCATAGCGGCTCGAATTTTGCGCACTTCCGTTTTATCGAGATCCTTAACCAAGTTCAGGGCTAGACTCTCACCGAGGATAGAAAACAGGATAGCTACTTTTTGCAGGCCGGACAATCTGTTATAATCTGAAATCATACAAGCCTCTTATTTCTTCTTCTTTTTCTTCTTCTTTTTACCACCGTCATCTTCTTCGGCATCTGCCGGCGCAGGTTCAGGCTCGGGCGGTGCTTCTTCCAAAATCCAATCTTTCACGATTTTTGTAGCAGCTTGTGGTTGGCCGACACTCATTGATACAACAGCCTGCTTCATATCGTTGACTTCGCTTTGAAGAACGCCAATATCTTCAACTTTAGGTGGCTCAGGAGCAGGTGGCGGCGTTGCTGGCGCCGCCGGTTGTTTTACTAGTTCTGATCTATTGCTATTATCTTTTTTTT
>CEPV01074282.1_pt1 | contig 30582 bp, 28 predicted proteins | sample 530451 | NCBI WGS metagenome assembly CEPV01 (sample SAMEA2620097, study PRJEB7988) | marine metagenome | isolation source: saline water (ENVO:00002010), including
GCCGTGTCTCAGTCCCAGTGTGGCTGATCTTCCTCTCAGAACAGCTATGGATCGTCGCCTTGGTGAGCCTTTACCCCACCAACAAGCTAATCCAACGCAGGCTCCTCCAATAGTGAGAGGTCTCCGAAAAGATCCCCCTCTTTCCCCCGTAGGGCGTATGCGGTATTAATCCGGGTTTCCCCGGGCTATCCCCCGCTACTGGGTAGATTCCTACGCGTTACTCACCCGTCCGCCACTCGTCGCCAAGGAGCAAGCTCCTCGCGTTACCGTTCGACTTGCATGTGTTAAGCCTGCCGCCAGCGTTCAATCTGAGCCATGATCAAACTCTTCAATTTAGGTTTGCTGCAGCTTCGTCTTTGGGTCTTCCTTACGGAAGACCTTCCGGTTCGACTGCAAATTCTCTTCAGCACCCTCGACATCTCCTTTTGAGAAATCTCTCAGGTCCTGAATGTGACTTAAGGTCACAAAGCTTGGCTCAACGGAACACGTAATTTGTCTCATGAAACTGACCTCGCCGAGGCGCAGCCAGTTCAAATGAAAACAGGTTACTTGCCGTTGAATATTCTGCAGATACCTCAAAATGGTCAATCAGTCAGACGACTTCTCAACCCATGAAGATACCCAGCATCCAATTCAGCAAGTACCCACACCTATTGCTTGTTCAACTTGTTAAAGAACATCGGGATCCCTAGCCAAACAACGGCCGGCCCCGATCAGAGGTGGCGTATTATACGCGCTGAATCCCCATTTACAAGACCTCTCCAGCCAGAATCTCAGTGAATTACCAGCGACTATCCGACGGGTCTCAGCTATCGGGATAAATGTGATAGAAAACCTGGAATTCTGTAGCTAACGGGAAGCTTAGTAACTATAGATCCAATCCGATACTCTGGCAAACCAACGCAACATTCTGTCTGTCAGATCCCGGCCGCCGTTCAGATGGGACCCATACGGCCAGGGAATCTGGCTATCAGACAGTGGACAATTACGCCCAATTCAAGGGATCTATGCAGAACGGGATCTAACCTGCCGTAGCCAGCCTTTTGCGCCTTCTATATAGGGCGTGGATTGGGCCGGAAACGCCGTACACTACGCTTATGGTTAACATGACTCCTGGAGGGTAGAGGAAGATCACCACAAACAGCAGAATGACGGCCAGCATGTAAACGAATGGGACCCGACCTTTCAGGTTAATTTCCTTGTGACTGTAATACTGAAAGTTGCTCACCATCAACAGCGCGACACTGGCTGTAATAATGGCGACAAGGACTGATAGTTGAAGGCTAACCGGATCAGCCGCATAGCCAAGGTCACACCAAAGCCAGACGATACCGGCCAAAACACCTGCGGCCGGGGGACTGGCCATGCCGGTGAAGGACGGATGATCCGGACGCGTGTTGAAGCGCGCCAGCCGCAACGCTGCACAGGCCATAAAGAAGAATGCCACCATCCAACCGAGGTTCCCCAGTGCTGACAGCGTGTAGCTGAATATCAATACGGAAGGTGCCACACCGAAAGCAACCAGATCGGACAGACTGTCGAATTGGACGCCAAACGCGCTCTGCGTGTTGGTCATTCTGGCCATCGGGCCATCCAAAGCATCGAGAACACCAGCAACGAAAATGGCGATCGCAGCTTTCTCCAGTGAACCGTTCATGGAGGAGATGATGGAATAAAAGCCGGCAAATAGGGCACCGGTGGTAATCAGATTGGGCAGCAGGTAGATACCCCGACGCCTCTTCTTGTCCTTTTCCGGTATGTTCTCCAGGTGGTCTGCCAGTGCCCGAACCGTGTTGCTGCTCTTCCCTTCTTTGTTGGCCATGCTCTGCTTGAATTTCTTCCCGTAGAATTCTCGCTCCCAAATTAGAGCGAGAGGACCTTTTCGCCGCGAGAGAGTCCCGACACGCCGGATCTCACCACTTCAAGAACCACGGCCTCAGACAGAGAACTGATAAATGCGTCGAGCTTATCGCTGCTGCCAGTCAATTGTATTGTATATGCGTTGCTGGTTACATCCACAATCTGGCCCCTGAAGATATCCGACGTTCTCTTTACTTCCGCACGAGTCGCACCGCTGGCCTTGAGCTTTATCAGCATCAGTTCCCGCTCGACGTGTTCGCCATCGGTCAGGTCAACAAGCTTTACGACTTCGATCAGTTTGTTCAACTGTTTGGTGATCTGTTCGGTCTGCTCATCCGTTGCCACCGTCGTCAGGGTCAACCTGGACAAGGTTTCGTCGTCTGTTGGTGCAACATTCAAGGTTTCAATGTTGTAGTTTCTTTGTGCAAATAAACCCACCACGCGGGAGAGAGCGCCCGCTTCGTTCTCCATCAATAGCGATATGATTCTTCTCATCAGGTTCTAACTCCCTTTCTCAACCACATATCCTGCATTGACCCATTGGGTGCAACCAGCATTGGGTAGACATGCTCATCCGGATCGACTTTGACATCTAGAAAGACCAATCTGTCTTTGTGACTGAACGCTTCCTGCATGGCCGGTTCAAGGTCGTCCGGATGATCCACCAGCATACCTATATGGCCATAGGCCTCGGCTAGTTTCACAAAGTCGGGGAGAGAATCCAGATAGCTGTGAGCATGGCGTCCCTCATATTGCATGTCCTGCCACTGCTTCACCATGCCAAGGTAGCCATTGTTGAGATTAATGATCTTGATGGGCAGGCCGTTGTGATTGCAGGTTGAGAGTTCCTGGATGTTCATCTGGATGCTCCCCTCACCTGTGACGCAGGCGACGGTCCGCTCTGGGTTGGCAAACTGCGCGCCCATGGCTGCCGGCAGACCAAAACCCATCGTGCCCAAACCCCCCGAGTTAAGCCACTGCCTGGGTCGATCGAATTTATAGTAGAGGGCAGCGAACATCTGATGCTGACCAACATCAGATGTGATGATTGCGTCTCCCTTGGTGACCTGATAGAGGGTCTCTATCACCCGTTGCGGTTTTATCTTACCGTCGCTATCGGATTCGACCTTGAGACAGTCCATCTTGCGCCAACCTTCGATCTGATCCCACCAGTTGACCAGCGTATCCGCATTCGACCTTTCTTTACTGGTATCCGCGAGTTGAGCCTCCAGCAGTTCTATCAGCTCGTTAAATACAGGAATCACCGGCCCTACGATAGGCACATCTGCCACGACGTTTTTCGATATGGAGGCAGGATCCACATCGACATGGATGATCTTTGCGTAGGGGCAGAACTTCGAAACGGTATTGGTCACCCGGTCATCGAAACGGACCCCGGCGGCAAACACCAGATCACAGTGATGCATGGCCATGTTCGCTTCGTAGGTACCGTGCATGCCCAGCATGCCCAGAAACTGTCTGTCGGTGCCCGGATAGCTTCCCAGGCCCATCAGCGTGTTGGTGATCGGATAGTTCAACAATCGGGTGATGCGGGTCAGCTGATCGGACCCTTCTCCCTGGACCACGCCACCGCCCGCAAAGATCACCGGTCGTTCAGCTTGCAGCAGCATGTTGGCCGCTTTCTTGATCTGACCGGAATGTCCTTTGGTCGCTGGATTGTATGACCGCATGGTTATCTTCTTTGGGTAGGTATACTCCGATAGGTCGGTTGGCAGGGTGATGTCCTTCGGAATATCCACGACAACCGGTCCCGGACGACCCGTGCCTGCGAGAAAGAACGCTTTCTTAATCACTGCGGGTATATCTTCCGCCTGCTTCACCAGAAAGCTGTGTTTCACGATAGGACGGGAAACGCCAACCATATCGGTCTCCTGGAAGGAATCGGTTCCGATGAGATGGCTTTGCACCTGACCCGAAATCACCACCAGGGGAATCGAGTCCATGTAGGCTGTGGCGATGGCGGTCAACGAGTTGGTTGCCCCGGGTCCTGAGGTCACCAGCACGACCCCGGTCTTCCCTGAAGCTCTGGCATAGCCATCTGCCATATGGCCGGCGCCCTGCTCGTGTCTTACCAAGACGTGTCTTATCTTGTTCTGCTTGAACAGTGCATCGTAAATATGCAGTACCGTGCCCCCCGGATAACCGAATATGAATTCGACGTCCTCTTCTTGAAGGGAGCGGATCAGCATTTCGCCACCTGATAGCAATTCCAACTGTATTTCTCCTACCTGTGATCAGCGGTGGATTGAATTTCACTCACGTCCAGGCATGGTTGGCCACGCCGTAGCCCTCTGCACCTAGCCGGAACAGAGGGCGGGCATTCTTGTACAAAATCAACATCCATGTCAATCTTTCCATAGAAAACAATTACCTAGGAAGCTAGTATAGCCATACAAACGCTTGACTAGAGCGCCATCAGCGTGAAAACAATTGACTCGGAAAATTTCGTTTTGGCAAATCTTCGAGTAGAATCATAGATAGAGCTGCAAAAAGGGAGAACTGACATTGCATTATGCGCTTCTCGTGACTCTAACTCTGCTCTTTCTGGCCTTCAGTCATTCAGGTAAGGCGGAAGAGCCATACTACATTTGGGTGGATGAAAACGGCGTAAAGAACTTCTCCCAGCGCAACCCCAAAGATGTGGATGCAACCTTCGTCTCCAGATCCCAGCCATTCGGCACCAGAACAACGGCAGCAGATAGCCGACGCCCACCTGGTGAGCCGCCCGCAAGCGAGAGTCAGGCTGCAACGTCTGCCGTGCCAGACGCAGATATGGCAGAAGAAGATCAAGCCGTTCAGGAGGAGATTGCTCGGATTCGCGCATCAAACTGCAACATCGGCAAGAGAAATCTGGCCAAGTTGAAGGCGTATGCTCGTATTCGCGTCGGTGACCGGGTGCTAACAGATGAAGAAAAGCAACAACGCATTGAAAGCGCCGAGAAGACCATCGAGGATAACTGTGGCTCAGCCTAGGTGGGGCCGCTGATCAGCAAACTCAGGTAAAATCTCCCTCGCGCCATATAACGGCGGCAATACGTCCGGTATCGCCATCTCTGCGATAGGAGAAGAACCGTTCTCGCTGACAATAGGTGCACAGACCGCCACCGTGGACCCCTCGAACGCCACTGATCGCAAGGTGTTTTCTAGCCACACCATATAGATCGAACAGCCATCGGTCCGGCTTGTCGATCGGCGCAAAACAGTCCACTTCAGATCCAAAAGCATCCTTGACCTCTATTCCCACCTCGTAATGACAGGGCCCAATGGCAGGCCCCAACCAGGCGATCAGATCATCCCGAGGCAGGAAACGGGTGACAGTGGCTCCGATGATCCCCGCTGCCAGCCCCCTCCAACCGGCGTGCAGTACAGCCACTTGCAGTCCCCGCCGATCGCATAGAAAGATCGGCAGACAGTCCGCCACCAACACCGCACAAGGCTGGTTCTTTCTGTCGCTATACACAGCGTCTGCGTTCGCCTCCCCCTTCTCGTCGGCGTTAATGACGCTTGTCCCATGCACTTGATTTAGCCAAGGAGGCCCACGTGCAAGATCGAGGCTCTGACAAAGACTTTGTCGATTGGACAGTACACGATGGCGCAAGTCACCAACGTGCGTTGCCAGATTGAGGCTGTCATAGGGGGCTACGCTGCAGCCGCCCTTACGGGTGGTGACAACGGCTTGGACATGCTTGGGCGCAGGCCATTCAGGTCGGATAAACTCCATGTCCCCGTCCTGGGCAGCAAGTTTCGTATCATCCTCCGTCATGTTCAGCCAACAGGTCCAACAGGCAAGCCACATCCACCGGCACTTGCCTTTCCCAGCGCATCAGCACGCCCGTCGCTGGATGAGTCAACTGCAGCACCGAGGCATGTAACGCTGGGCGCTGGAACCCTCTTAACTCGTCTCTTAGTTGCTCCGATCCCAGACGTGGCAGACGAAACGTACCGCCATAGAGAGGATCTCCTACCAGCGGGAACTGGATGTGACTTAAGTGAACTCTGATCTGATGAGTTCGGCCAGATTCAAGGGTGACTGCGAGGTGAGTATGTTCAGCAAATCTATTCAATACTCGGTAGTGCGTTTTGGCAGGCTTACCATCCTCCCTGACGGCCATCTTGGTGCGGTGGACGGGATGTCGTCCGATAGGCTGGTCTACACTTCCTGCACTTGACACTACTCCGTATACGATCGCCTGATACTGCCTGGTGATCTCTCTTTTCTGCAGCAGATCGACCAGTCTATTCTGACTCCGCAGGGTTTTGGCCACCACCATCAGCCCACTCGTGCCCTTGTCCAGCCGATGCACAATTCCCGCTCTCGGTATGTGCTGTAGCTCTTCACAGTGGTAAAGCAGTCCATTCAGTAGGGTGTCTTCATGATGGCCGGCAGCGGGATGCGTAACTAAACCCGCTGGTTTACTGACAACCAGGATCTCTTCGTCTTCAAACTCAATATCCAGCTCCATCTCCTGAGGCAGATGATTCTCTAGCACTTCCAATCGTGCATCTATTGCCAACATTTCACCCCCCAGCAGCTTGTCCTTGGCCCGCTTGGCCTGACCATCGACAGTCAGGTCACCGGCTTGAATCCACTGCTGCAGGCGCGATCTGGAAAAATCAGGGAACAGATTCACCGCGATGTGATCTAAGCGCTCATGACTGAGCTGCTGCGGCACTCTGGCCTGCATCTTTACATTTTGTGCCATGGCAGGATTGCATCCAGATATTGGCGAAGATCCCAGTTCAAATCCGTCCCTGAGCTGCGTATCGTACGCCGTGAGCGTTTGGTTTCAACATTCCGCTATGGTTAAATAATGCCCAATATCTGCAAAGGCCGGGCTATAGTCAACGTGTTCAGGAGTACAAATTGTACCTGTTTGCCATGAAAAAAGAGGGTTCAGGATCGTTTCTCGTCATGCTGCTGTTTGCGCTGGTCGCGGCCGGATGCGCAAGTGACGGGGACGAACAAGAGAACTTAATCGATGAAACAGAACGCCAGTATTATGAGTCATCGCAGAGAAGCTTGAGATCAGCCAACTATCAGGACGCCATTTCAAAACTGCAGCGTCTGGAAGCCAGATATCCCTTTGGCAGGTATGCTGAACAAGCTCAGCTCGAACTGATCTATGCCTACTACAACAGCCTCCAACCCGAATCAGCCAGGAGCGCGGCGAACCGTTTTATTCGTCTTCATCCACAACACCCCAACGTGGACTACGCGTATTACCTGCGCGGCATGGCGTCCTATGACGAAGACCGCAACTTACTGGATCGATTCCTGCCGTTAGATCCGTCCAAAAGGGATCCGGGCGCTGCGAGACAGTCTTTTGATGACTTTGCAGAACTGATCGATCGGTTTCCCGACAGCAAGTATACGCCGGACGCGCAGGCCAGAATGGTTTATCTGCGCAATCTGCTGGCAGCATCGGAGATCAACGTCGCCAAATACTATATCTATAGAGGTGCATATATCGCCGCCGCCAACCGAGGACGTTACGTCTTCGAGAACTTTCAACAGACGCCATCGGTTGCAGATGCATTAGCCATCATGGTGGAAGCTTATCTAAATCTCGAGTTAAGTGACTTGGCGGAGGAATCTCTGCAAGTACTCATCACAAACTACCCCGATCATCCTACATTGGATGAATCCGGCAAGTTCCATATTGACAAGTCGGGCTTGAGTTCCGACAAGTCCTGGCTAAACATCATCACCTTCGGACTGTTCGGTTAACTGCAAGAGCTCCACCAGCAAGACGGATCATGGATACAAAGCTGGCGTCAACGCCTGACATCGAGGAACAGCAACTTCTTCAACGATCAGCTATCCTCAAAGTCTACAATTACTACCGAGTCCTCTTCTCATTTGTGCTATTGCTGCTGTTCCTGCAACCGGAAACGGAGCTGGTCGGTCACATTGATCCCGAGCTGTTCACGGTAACGATCCTGCTCTATCTGGCGGCAAACATCCTGATCAGTATATTCAGCCTGTTCGATCATAGAGACATTCTCGCCAGAACCATCCCGTCATTCATCATCGTAGCCCTGGATATCGTCTGTCTGATCCTGCTGATGTCGGCCAGCGGTGGCGTCAGTAGTGGGTTGGGCAACTTCTTGATCTTCGCTGCAGCCTTTGGCGGTGGTCTGATCGTAGGGCGGAGTTCCACCGTTCTTCCTGCCATCGCCTTTATCCTGACCATCTACGATGAGATCTATCTCTTCTTCCTCGATATCAATACCCAGCAGAGCTTCTTTCACGCCGGGGTATTGGGGATTGCCTTCTTCCTTGCGAACGGCCTCATCCAGTATCTGTCCAGGCAGCTTCGAGCAAAAGAGGGTGAAGTTGTCGCCTTGGGTCAAATCAATCAGATGGTCATCGATCGCATGAAGATGGGCGTGGTGGTGGTGTCGGAGGAGGATGAAATCTTACTGATCAATAGATCCGCCGAACTTCTCCTCGCCACCCCGGACGTCGACGGCAACCTGCTAACGACTCTGCCCTACACCCTGGTAGATCGCCTTAACGAATGGAAGCAATCCAGTTCAGAGCAGTCAACCATCTTCCATACCTACGAGTCCGGCCGTGAATTGCTGGCCAGCTTCTCCGCCCTGACCAGAGACCGCAACGCCGACGCCTTGATCTTCCTGGAGGACAGTTCAGAAATCCAGCAGCAGGCCCAACAACTCAAGCTAGCTGCGGTCGGCCGTCTGTCCGCCAGCATCGCACATGAGATCAGAAACCCCCTCGGCGCCATTAGCCATGCAGCGCAGCTCTTGGGTGAGTCTGAATTCCTCGATAAAGAGGACTTTCGTTTAACCGAGATCATTCAGAACCACACCGTTCGCATGAATCGCGTGATCGAGAATGTCCTGCATCTATCACGCCGCAAGAACGCTGAGCCTCAGCAGATCGAACTGAAGAATTGGTTGGATCAATTCGCGACTGAGTTTTCCGCAGGCATGCAGGATCAACCGGAAATCGACATTGCGGTAGATCCCGCCAACATGGCCATTGACGTTGATCCGGTCCATCTGGCCCAGGTACTGGGCAACCTCTGTCAGAACGGCCTTCGTTACAGCAACAAACACACGGGCGAGTCCAAGGTTAAGCTTGCCGCGGGAATTGAATATGTGAGTGGCAATCCCTTCGTAGATGTGGTCGACTATGGCCCCGGAATTGAAGATGACCTGATACAGAATCTATTCGAACCGTTCTATACTACAGAGAGCACGGGCACCGGCTTAGGCCTGTATCTATCCAAGGAACTGTGCGAAGCCAACCATGCTCGCCTGAGTTACAACAGAACGAACAGCGGCGGCAGTTGCTTTCGAATCTCCTTTCATCAGTAGATGACACTGAAGCAAGTGAAGATTGACACTGACGCAAGTATAAGACGACTGACGTAAGTGAAGCATGGCACAAAAGACTGCCCTAATCGTCGATGACGAACCGGATATCAGGGAACTCCTGGAAATCACTCTCGGCAGAATGGAGATCACCACGTTCAGTGCCGCAGACGTTGCCTCCGCCCGACAGCTCTTAGCGGAACGAGATTACGACTTTTGCCTTACGGACATGAAATTGCCCGATGGCAACGGCATCGAGCTGATTCAACACATTCAAAACAACTATCCGCACCTGCCATGCGCTGTCATTACCGCACACGGCAGCCAGGAAACCGCCGTGGAGGCCCTCAAGGCAGGCGCCTTCGATTTTGTCTCGAAGCCAGTCAATCTGGAACTGCTACGCAATCTGGTGGACGGTGCCCTGAATCTGAAGCCACTGGATGCGAGCAAGACAATCCCGGACTCCGTCAAGCTGCTGGGCGAGACGACGGTCATGAAAGAGATGCGCAAGCAGATCGTCAAGTTGGCCCGCAGTCAAGCGCCAATCTATATCAGCGGCGAGTCCGGCAGTGGCAAAGAACTGGTCGCCAAGGTGATCCATGAACAGGGCCCTCACCGTGAAGCACCTTTCATCCCGGTAAACTGTGGTGCGATTCCCAGCGAACTGATGGAAAGCGAATTCTTCGGCCACAAGAAGGGCAGTTTTACCGGTGCAGTGAGCGATAAAGCAGGATTATTCCAAGCTGCAAATGGTGGCACGCTGTTTCTGGATGAAGTTGCCGATCTGCCCCTGCCCATGCAGGTAAAACTGCTGCGCGGGATTCAGGAACGGGCCATTCGCCCTATCGGATCACAACAGGAAATCCCCGTAAATGTCCGCATCCTCAGTGCGACGCACAAGGACCTGGATAAGGAGGTCGAGTCGGGGAGTTTCCGCCAGGATCTGTATTACCGGATCAATGTGATTGAGTTACACGTTCCCAGCTTACGAGACAGATCAGCCGATATTCCGGAATTGGCTGAGGATCTGCTCAACAGAATCGCGCTCGAGTACGACCTGGATGCACCCACCATCGCTGCGGACGCACTGGAGGAACTCTCCAACTACCACTTTCCGGGCAACGTCAGGGAACTCCTTAATATTCTGGAGCGGGCCTTTACGCTCTATGAAGACGGCGTCATTCGCGCGGCGGATCTCAACCTGGTCGAAGGACCCTCCGGAGTAGAAGATTCCAGTGCCGAGGCGGTATCCGCGGACGAGGAAGAGCCGGCACAGTCAACGCAGACTGATTCAGCTCAGGACGTAGAATCCCTGGAATCCTATCTCGAGGACGTGGAGAAGAACGTCATCATCGAGGCGCTGGAATCGACCCGTTGGAACAAGACTGCAGCTGCCAAGAAACTGGGGATTACTTTTCGCGCGTTGCGGTATCGCCTGAAGAAGCTGGATCTGGAATAATTCACGCCGAGAGATTATCACCGCCCCCTTTGCGGTGATGCGCGACTCGTTGCCCGGCATCATCCGACAGCCACTATCGACTGAATCTCACACGCTCCCCCAACACCATCTCACATACCTGCCACAAACCAGCCAATAGAATGGTTCAACTTGAGATTGGGTGAGCAGGTGATCGATGCGACGCGAGGTCGGTTTCACGATGATAGAACTTCTGGTAACGATCGCAATTACAGGGATCATTCTGGGTTTTGCGTTTCCCTCTTTGGTGCACATCATGGAGCGAAACCATACGGCAGTATCCGTCAACTGGTTGATCGGCAGCATCTTCTACACGCGTCACGCTGCCATCGTCAAGCGCACCACCGTCACCCTGTGTCCAAGTCTCGACGGGTCCATGTGTGGCGGGAAGTGGCACGACGGCACCATTGCATTCACCGACCGCAACGCCGATGCGCGAATCAACGGCAAAGACGAACTATTGCATAGGTTCGCCTCGCCAACCAACGGCAGTACCATCAAGTGGCGCGCATTCCGCAACAAGCAGTATCTGCAGATGACACAGTTCGGTTTCACCAACTACCAGAACGGAAATTTCGTCTACTGCTCGGAAGGACGTGACCCACGCTACTCACGACAGATCATCATCAACGTCCAGGGAAGACCGAGGCAGGCGAGAGACAGGGACGGAGATGGGATCGTCGAAGACCGACGAGGACGACCTTTACGTTGCTAGCGCTAAGGTCATCCTTCGTGGGCTCTAAAAGACCTCCAACTCGGTACTGTCTGCCAACTGCTGCAGTCTGACGGCCAGTCTCTTGTCCTCGATCTCACCGTACACAATCTCAACCTTCATGTTCGGCCGCAACAGTTCAAAAGCGCCGTAATCAGAGTTAACCATGGTGACCTTTACGGGCAGAGGATCGTCCGGAAAGCCGACATAGTAGCTATAGCCACCTATATCCAACGTGCGATTCTCCAGATCGATAGACTCGACCACACCTCGGGTAGTACTCGCCATCACGGAACCTTCGTCCATGTCTTCAGGAGCTACGAACACCAGATCTTCCGCACCCAGAGCCAGATTACTGACCGTAAGGGACAGCGACATCACCGCAAAAACAACGACTAACCTATTCACCTTGTCTACTCCCAATTGTTTATTGAATCGAATCCAACTGCTTCCAGGACAAACGACCGGTGTTAAGTCCACCTGTGGTATTGGTTTTGACACGGTCGATCGACTTGTCACTCAACTGAGTGATGCGCTCATCCCCGATAAAGGAGGAATCGGTAGGCACGGCATCCTCGAATCTGATACCCGCTACGACTCGATTGTTGACGTCATCATTGCTATCAAACTCGCCATCATTGTCAAGATCAAATATGCCCTTGTCATCGAGGCAAGCAAGACCGCCGTTCTCCGGACAGAAGGACAGTGCGAACCCGCCGGCAACATCGATGCAACTGGCGTCACTTCGCGGGATTACACTGTTAACGAAGATCAATCCGCCCTTAAGCTGGAGATTCCTGATTGCCCTTTCACCCGGGAACTCGGCATTATCAACACCCGGCGTACCGCCTTCCGGGACGGGATTCAGATCGTTGAACCAACCCTTCTTGCCACCTGCCGCCGAGTAATCCACCTCATTATTCGAGAGCAGGCGAACATTGCCGAATGTGGGATCGTTCACGTTGGTATAGAACTGATCGCCCAGATCGCTCCTGGTGATAAGTCCCGGACCAAGCCGATCCCACAGACCATAGATGGACTGTATCTTATTGTCTGAGCCGTCAGGTATGGTGATATAGCTGCCGGTGGCAAATATCACGATAAACCCGTCCGTCTGGCTGGGGTGATTCACTACGATTGGCTGCGTGGTGATAGCCTGTATCTCCGTCGTGCCGTTGTTATCGTAGGTCGCCTCGAATATCTTGGTGAAAGTCCAGTTATTGAAGTTACTCGAGGTGAGATCGAAGCGGAAGAAATTTCCAAGCACATCACCGGCATAGGCGTAGTCCACCGTACCATTGGCATCCACATCGATCGCTCGGGGGGTTCCCAGCCCATTCGGAAATCCCAGCAGTGGGCCGGAGTCGGGAACGCCAAAACCGGTATCGATCTTTACGAAGTCCTGTTTACCCACACACTCGGAGGGCAGGGCCGTCGGCGTGAGGCTCGTGTTATATACCATGTCAGGATGGCACCAGGTGCCGTCGGTTCCCTTATCCGCAAAGAGCACAAACAACTTCGCAATGCCTGCCGTGCTGTTGTAGCCGTTACCGAATATGACCACCCATTCCTGCTCGCCATCTGTGTCAACCACATTGCTCATGGCTAAGGTAGGTACGCTAAAGCCATAGCCCAGATCCTTAACCGGTTGTGCCGGGGTCAACGAATCCTGGCGCTGCCCACTAGACGCTGTGAGCAGTGGATTACCGGTTGCATCGGTAGGATAGGTGTCATCGTCACTCGTGAACTCCCACAACACCACACTGGCGGCAGTAGATTCATCCAGCAGGGCTGGGTCAGTGACATTGAGCGCGAAGTAGGCTTTCGCTCCTGCGCCATGGCCGCCTATCACGACACTTGCCCACTCTTTGCTGCCATTGTCATCTAGATCAATATATACATCGTTGATGGCCGGCGTCAGATCGACAAAGTACTTGTGGCTATACTCGTAATTGAGCAGCTCCGTGATATCGCGACTGTATTCAGACAGCATCAGGTTGTTCGGAACATAGCCGAACACTTCGGTACCGTCTACAGAGCTGAATCCATGCAGCATACCGTCATTGGCCGTCACGTAGATCATGGGAGCCCTGTTAAAGCTGTTCTCCTGGAAGGTGGAGTAGAGTTCGCTCTGTGGGTATGGTTCGGCTTCCCTGTTGAGACGATTAGGTTTGCCTACGAATACCGGCGTGGAGTGAACGATATCTCCAAGACGACCCTTGACGCTCGGACGTTCTCTCAAAGAACCAGTGGGACGCTCGTTGGAGTTGTCTCCTCTGAGATAGTTGATCTTATCGACCACCTGGGCATCTTTTTCAGCCTGCGTCAGGGTGCCGCTTGGATCGTAGATAAAGAAGTCGCGCTGATCAGCGTTCAGGCTGGTGGGTCTAAAGGGTATACCCAGACCGGTATCGGGGTCATAGGTGAGGATCTCACGGGTATCGAACGTCTGCAGATCCAATGCTTCCGCCGAACTCCAGACCGGTTCCTCTATCAACTCGTCTGCCGTCAACTTCTGCGCAACCAGGTCTCCCGTGTTGATCTTGGTGTTATAGAAGGCACGGAATATCAACGTATCTTCCTGCACTTCCTGGGAGTTGAAACTTACCGCACTGGCCGCGCCACTACCCTGGGCAAACTCCTCAAAGGCAGAGGTGAGTGCATCGGCCAACTGTTTGGTATTGCTGGCACTCAAGTATTCACCCCGACCGTTGACAGCCGCATGCAGCACATCATCGGTCTTCCTTGGTGACGTGGTCGGACTACCCCAGTTGAAGGACTGAGTATAGTCGGTAGGTATATCGTCCGGGTCCACCAGACCGATAACGCCGAAGCCTACCGTGTAGGTGGACATATGCTGGTGCATGACTTCATTGCTAGAGTTTTCAAAGGCATCCACTGCAGCGCCCGCCTGATCACGTCCCGTGGTAGGCACTTCGTTATTCAAGGTGTGCAGATCCCGTTCATAGTAGTGCATGGCTACATCAGCCAGGCTGGTAGCATAGGAATGGGCATAGACCCCTCCATCAAAGTTGGACAAATTGTCACCATCCTTGTTACCCAAGCCCGGACTTGAACCGTTCCAGGTACCATCGGTAAACAGCAGTGCAAAGTTCTGCTGACAGTTACCTTCCGGTGCGGCCAGGACCGGACAAGCGGCATCACCCGGACTGGAATTGCCGGTGCCCATGCTGTTGCCCGACTTGCACTCGTAGTAGAGCCCGGCTTTGTTGAGTGCGCGTCGAAGCGGCGTGCCGCCGCTGGGTACGGTCTGATAGATCTCATCCAGCAATGCAGCTTTAGCGCCGGTTCGATCGGATGTGTTCATCGATGTGATCGGTTTGCGCCTGGTCGAGCGGTTCAACACGGCGTATCCAACCCTGAGATTCTCCGCTTCTGCCACCACCTGTCCCAGAGACGTCTTGGCGGTCAGCTCGCGATTTCTGGAATAGGTGAACCAGTTGGCAAAATTCTGCAGTTCTTCCGCATAGGTACAACTGTCTGCCACAGTTTCACAATCAGTTCGATCGGTCCCCTTCGGATAGGTGTCTGAACCACCTGCAGCCGCTGGTTTAATCTCCACCAATTCACCTTCGGAGTTGCCGGGGTCGAGGAACGGTGAAGGTGTGCTATCCAGTTTCGTGTCACCGTCGTTGTCCGTCCACTTGTAATGACGCGGGACATAGAAGTTGTTGGATACCACGTTCTGGAATCCTGATGAGGTGGTACATCTGTATTCATAAACCTGACACGCACCCCATCGACGACATCTCCCTCGACGCCACCTAGTGCATTCTCTCTGTACGCAGACATTGCCACAGTTTTCCTGGGTCACGGGGGCCCTGCCTGTGTAGGTAATCGGCAGAGTCAGGTTGGTGACCGGCGCCGCATTGAGCGGATTGTGTCTGGCCGCTGTCGGTGGACTGTCCTGGAATTCGTTGTCGTTGGCATCCAGGCCCTTCCAGGGATCGTAGCGAATGGCCGGGTTGTAGTAGACCGCGTTGTAGGTGGAATTCCGCAGTCGCCAGACGCCCTGATTGGGCGCTGCCTCTTCGCTTGGCGCTACATTGGTGGAGCCATAGACTGAACCACCCGAGGTCGCCGGCGACACATAGTAGACATAATTGCCGGTACTGTAGTAGTACACTCCACTGTTCTGATCCGTCAATATATCCCAGTGCATACTGCCCGAGTCATCCATTATGACCAGCACGTTGGGTTCCGGGCCGATCGGCAGTTCCAGCGGCCTCTGGGCCAACTGATAGTCAAACTCGACCGTCTCATCCGATGAACCTACCGGTGCCCCGGCAATGGAGTTAATGGTAATAGTCACCACCACGTCGCGGATACAGTTTTCTTCAGTGGCGACGCCATCGGGCCGATCACACACATCGAAGACGAAGCTATCTTCACCGGCAAACGAGGCATCGGGCCGGTATGTAAATGCACCATCGCAGCACCAGGGTGCATCGATCGAACCATGTTCAGTGGTCGCCTGGGTGATCTGGAAGTAAAGGGTATCCGGTTGTGGATCGGTCGGCGCCGGTGTGCAGCTAGGCAGCGATGGATCGCAGCCGAATCCGTCTATATGGGTATTGTCGATATCAATCACCTTGGTGCGTAATCCCTCTTCGACCGGTACGACCAGATCGGTGGCCTGATCCATGACATACGTGATGATCGGTTCCGGTTGCGGCGGGTCATTCTTGGGTTCTACCAGTACGGTGACGGTAGCGGTACTCTCTTCAACACCGGCACTATCCCTGATGGTGTAGGTGAACGTATCCTCACCGTTAAAGTCCAGCAGCGGCTTGTAAAGGACCACATCGTCGGTAAGCCCGCCACCCGTGAGCGTTGAATCAGGGGAGGGGAGAGGACATTGGGCGCACATCACCTCACCGTTCATCACAGTCACGGTATCGCCACTATTGAGTGGGTCAGCGAGACGCGTGGTGGTCCGCCAGAAATGCTGTTGCGCGTCGATGGTGACTATCTGACCGGCGGCCACTACACGTGCCGGTACATCGCCACGGTAGTCATTGGCCAGTACCGGAATGGCAACTGGGTCGCTGTCCTCTTCAATGGTCAGCACCTGGGCCAGGGTCAGGGTGGGATTGCCGTCATCATCCTCCTCCAACACCTCCCCGTCGCTGTAGTGATCGTCCTCAGCAACAGGCAGGTCGTCACCGACCTCACTGACGTCGACCCGGAAGGTGCGCTCATCGAACAGGACGATCGCTGCAGCAGGGCCAGTAGGCGGTCGACCCTGATCCTCCGCTCTTACGGTTACATCTGAATAGCCATGGGCATCCTGCATGAGGGGCAGAATGATAGACGGGCTGGTCGTCTCGATCACCACGTTGTTGCTGGCGTCCAGGCTGGTGGTGAAGAGATCCGTATCAAACATCTGCGAAAGAACGAATTCATCCGGGACGTCCGCAAGCGTTATGTAGAAAGTAAGCTCCTCATCCGACGAATCCCCATCCAGCAGGTCGGCGTCCACAAATACACTCGCCAGGTTCAGCGTGATGGGCGAGGCATCTTCGACCAGATCGAGATCGACATAGGAGCCGATCTGGTAGATGGGTGGGTCGTTCACTGAGTTGACGGTCACGACAAATGTTGTCTCTGCAAAATCACCACCTGGGTCCGTGGCGCGCACGGTAACTGCCGACGTACCGTTCTGATCTGGAGCAGGGGTAAATCGGACATTCTTGTTAGCCTGTATTATAAGCTGGCTAAACAGGCCAGGATTGGTACTGTTGGAAATGGACAGCGTGAGGAGATCTCCGTCCAGATCCTCAAAGTTATTGTCTACACCGGTGATGTTCGTGAAACCCGAATCCTCGGCTACAGTCTCATTGCCTATCGGACTCGTCACCGTTGGGGCTACTGCATAGACCAGAGATGAACTGCACGCCACCATATAGAACATCGCCAGTTTGCCAAGCGAACTGCGTAGAGTGTTAAATATCCCAAATCGCGATTTCATTGTCCTACTCCAGTTACAGGGTAACGCTGCTCGATTCTCATAGTTCTTATACTCAGCAATCCACCAGTGATTAAAGTTTGCATTCTGTTAAACATCTTCGTTAAGGCGCAAGTAAGCGCCAGGCTCTCCATCCACTATATTCCGTAAGTGCTCTGAATCATCACATGAGAGGTGGGGCTGCCACCCGTGCCATAGGCAGTGACGCGGTAAATGTCCACCAGTCCGCCCCCGGTATCCTGACCGATATTGTCGATATTCAAAGTGTCCGGATCGGAGGTAGCGGTTCTCACATACTCGATGATGTACTTCGGCTGCACAGCCACACCGGGAATCTGCGTTGGTGCGGTAATAACTTGCGCGCCTTCCCACAACCCGTCTATTCGCCAGTTGGGCAATTCGTCGAAGTCAGCTTCCAGGTATAGTCCATTGTCATTGGCGTTGGCCGTTTGGAAGGGTCCGACGCCGTTGACGGTTTCCAGGAACTTCTCCGCATCTCTGATGGCCGCTTCCGTAGCCTGAAACGCCAGGTTGACGTCGCGGGCATTGCGTGCCATGCGTTCCTGCATACTGGTGCTCTGCACGCCGGACAGGCCCAGCATGGTCAGCAGCAGTAACATGACCAGACAGAAAACCAACACCACGCCGGCTTGTCGATCGATTCTCTTTTGATTCATCTTCATCTCTACCTACCCACTGTTTCTCATCATGATGGTCTGGGTGAAAGTTCTTCGCAGCAGGCCATCGTAGGCCTCCGCGTCAATACAGTCCTGCACAGCACAACCATGGGTGGGTGTACTGGTGGCCTCCACGCTGTCCACACTGTTAACGGTCACGCTGATGCGTATGGTGATGACCTGGGTAAAGTCAACCACCATATTGGCGCGAACGTACTGATTGGGCACCCGGTCGCTGTCGCTGTCGACGCCGAACAGTATCTGCAGATCTTCGACGCCTTCGACCAGTTCAAGCGGCGGCTGCAGGCCCGTCTTGCGCCACAGAGAGAGGGGGGTGTTGCCGAGGTTGTTGAGCCCCGCCCCCGGCGCGATAAAGAAAGTATGGGTCAATATTGCCGTCACACTGGCGTCGGTTGAATATGTGGTGCTCTGAGCCAGGCGCAGAATCGTGTTCTGGCCACGGTCCGCGTCAACACGCGAGTGACCAAGAGTTGCCAGGGCACCTGCCACGACAGGGTCGCCAGTAATCCTAAAGATGGTACCTTGCGTACAGTCATGAATCATGACTATGAAGTCATCAGCGTACTCCAGTCCGCCAGCCGGAATCTGCACCACGACATCCTGAGCGGGGTCGCCGGGGGTGGCATAGTTAGTCGGTACATTCTGAGCCACTCTGGCATCCACCTGAGAGAGGCCCCTAAGCGTGAGTATGTCCGTCCCTGATATGATTGCGGCGGTATCAATGCCACTGTTTGTGCCGGTACCATCGCTGGTCGTCCATACATTGGTATCGACGCTGTTTATCGTCGTTGGCAGGGGCGTCAGGGCAGGCGTCCAGGTACCGACTCCGGTCGCTTCGTAGGCGTCAACGCCGTTGCGCAAATCGAACTCATACGGAATCATCGGTTCCGCCGGGGGATCCAGGACGGTGTATACGGTACTCGAAGAGAAGCAACCCCGGTAACCGGCGATGCGCACTGCTCGGCCCATGAACTCCAGCGCAAACCTGGCAGACTCCTGCATCCTGGACTGGCCGGTGAGCAGATTGTAGGTTTGGGAATTGGATACGAACAGCGAGACGATGCCGGTGGTGACAACTGATCCGAGCGCCAATGCGATCATCAGCTCTATCAGGGACACGCCAAGTTGTTTACGAGAGAATAGCTTCATCATCAGTTCACCTGGGTCCTGAGCGTGATATCGGCAACGCCGCCCTGCTTGTCATCCACCCATTGCACGATGACTTCATAGACGTTGTTGGTCAGGGTGATCGAACCGTCGCCCTGAGGTATGGACCCCTCGATACCATAGGATGCGCATATGGTGTAGGGATTGCCGTCCGCGTCATCGGAGTGCAATGAGCACTTCCACTGCGCGATGTCGAATGCCGCCATCTCGGTTCGACTGCACACTTCATTGATGCAGTTCTTACTTGCACTGGGAGCAGCACCCATCGCAACGGGCGCGTAGGAGGACAGTGGATTCGCCCGGATTCTGTCCAGAATGTCATTTCCGAGCTGCAGTGCGTCCGCTCTAAAGAGCGCGCTTCTGTTCTGCTGCAGACTGATGGCCTGCAGGGTTGACACGCCCAATACCCCAACTGCGAGCATCAAGACGGAGAACAGGACCTCCATGATGGTCACGCCGGCGCTTCGATTTCTTGATCTTCTCATTCTAGGCATCGCCCCTAACTAGCATTGTGGTTGTTTGTTTACGTCCGGATCATCCGGCTTGTGTGATTTGGACCGCCCGATCGGGGTGATAAAAACCCGTCTACCCGCTTGTCCTTCGGTACAAAAGTCAAAACTGCGCGTGGCGTTGTTGGTGTTTGCCAATGCACCGAGAGAATCGAACTGCAGTGACGTAACATCTTCGCCATCTATGCTGTTGATGGTGAAATCGCCGGTCAGTGATTCAAATTTCCTGATCACCGGTTCGTCACAGTTCCCCGGATTGCCCAGTACCACACACCAGCCGACGCCAAACTCGTTGTCGGCGCCGGCACCCCCTCCGGGAATGACGGCTTGAACACTAACCGTGCCGCCGATCTTGTTGGCTTCGCTTCTGGCAGCATTGATCGCCACCAGGAAGTCATTGATCTTGGTCGTCTGACTGTTGCGGGCCATCATGCCCTGAAAACTGGGTATCGCCAGACTCAAGGTTATGCCGGCGATGGCGAGAACCACCATCACTTCGAGTAAAGTCCAACCGTCTGTTTTCTTGGTCATTATCTGCTTCTTCTCAATTATCGGATTCCGGGATAGAGTACCCGATGCAATGAATTGTATACGACTGCCCGCAGTCAGGTTGTTAAACTCGATAGAAGTCAACAATAGTCGGACGAGTGGCAGTGTTTCTGATTTTTACTGATAAATCAATAAGATGGGGTGCCACCGAGGGTACTGTCATGCATGCAAATCAGCAGTTTTCGCGATGCTGGATTCCGATTGCAGTGGGGATTGCGTGCAGGCAGAAACTCAAAAAAGGGACGAGAATCTTTCGATTACCATGAATCAGGCTATCCTAACGACCCATTACCCCCAATGGGTGGTTGAAATGCCAGCATCGGCGAACCATCCGGCGAACCATTCGGCGAACCATTCGGCGAACCCTACAGCTCTGTGATGGTGTTGTCCTGTCTGAGCTGAATGCACTTGCCGCCGCAGCCAGAGGCCCCCACCGGCTTTGCCTGCAGGGTGAATGCGCTAGCCGTGGCCGTCTCCAGGGTCAGATCGAACTGCGCGCCGCCACCGGTTGGCGACTCGTTCGGGCAAACTGTAGCGGCCGAGTCATCGACCACCGCCCCCACGTAGGTAAAATCATTGCTGTAGTATCTCTCCAGCGCCATAGAGCACACTTTCAAGTCCGCAATAGCTTGTCCCCTGTAGGTGTCAGCCATGTAGGACTGATAACTTGGGTAAGCGATGGCTGAAATAATCCCGATAATGGCTACCACCACCATCAGTTCTACCAGTGAAAAACCTCGAGATTCACTTCTTTTCGTCATCAGCAAAGCTCCACAAGCGAATGTTCTATTCATTATGCGACAGCGGAGGACGATCAACAACACCGTGACGGCGCCCATTACGACCAGTGGTCGATAACGCCAACCGAGTGGAAACAGAGCTTTAGAGCAGAAACAGAACCACAGCGCTAACGCAGTTCTCTGGGCAGCGAGAAGGTAAGCTCCTCCTCCGCTCCGGACAGTTCTCGGGTAGATCCAGCCCCGAGAGACTCCAATCGCTGCACGATTTCGCGTACCGTGGACTCAGGCGCCGATGCGCCCGCAGTCACGCCGATCACACTGTCTTCACGAAACCAGGATGGATCAATATCCTCTTCAGAATCAATAAGATATGCCTTTATGCCCGACCTTTCCGCCAACTCCCGCAGCCGATTGGAATTGGAGCTGTTGGGCGATCCCACAACCAGCATCAGGTCACACTCCGCCGCCAGTTTGACGACCGCATCCTGCCTGTTTTGGGTTGCATAGCAGATATCGTCCTTCTTGGGGCCGCTGATACTTGGGAAACGCTCCCTCAGAACCCCGATAATCTGCGCCGTATCCAGCATCGACAGCGTTGTCTGAGTGACAAAGGAGAGATCGCCCGCATCGGCAAGCTTCAATCCAGCCACATCCTGCTCGTCCTCGACCAGGTGAATGCCCGCCTGGCGCGCTTCGAACTGCCCCATCGTGCCCTCGACTTCGGGGTGACCCGCATGTCCTATCAAGACACACTGCCGACCCTCCTCGGCAATTCTGATGACCTCGGCATGCACCTTGGTGACGAGCGGGCAGGTGGCGTCGAACACCTGCAGCTTTCTCCTCTCCGCCTGCCTGCGTACCTCCTTGGAAACACCGTGGGCACTGAAAATCACCAGCGAACACTCAGGGACCTCATCCAGGTCATCCACGAAGATGGCGCCCAGGTGATGCAGTTCCTCCACCACCGTGCGGTTGTGAACCACCTCATGCCGGACGTAGACCGGGGATCCATGCAGGGTCAAGGCGCGCTTTACGATCTCGATTGCCCGTTCCACGCCAGCGCAAAATCCCCTCGGATTGGCTAATTTTATCTGCATCTCAATTCAAAAGGTGGTTATGGCGCGTGACCTGCGCTACCGATCTCACTCGACACTCTCCGGCGCCTCATTCGGTTTGCTGATCAGCATATCCAGAATCATGATACCGGCGCCGATGGTAATGGCTGAGTCTGCCACGTTAAATGCCGGAAAATAGTGGTTCTCATAGTGAACCAGGATAAAGTCCACCACGTAACCAAGCATGACGCGATCGATCAGATTGCCGATCGCCCCCCCGAGTACCACCGACAGCGCAATGGCCAGCCACTTCTCCTGTACGGTCAAGCGATACAACCACACGATGAGTGCGATGCTGATCCCAGAGGATATCGCTGCAAACATCCACCGCTGCCAACCACCTGCATCATTGAGGAAACTGAACGCTGCTCCCGTGTTATGCAGGCGCGTGAATTCGAATACCGGCAGAAAGACGATCGATTCACAGTGACCCGGTTCACAGAGAGTCAGAATCTTGGATATATAGTATTTGCTGAGTTGATCCAAAAGGACAATCGACGAGCTCAACCACAACCACTGCAACATTTTTGCCTTTCCCTATTCCGAATCCGCCGATGATTCCACGGTGCCCACCGGTTGATCACTCTGCACTACTGAAAATCTCCCGCGCCCGGTCGATATCAGCGCTAATCGCCGACTTGAGTTCATCCAGACCTTCGAATTTCTTCTCGGGTCGAATCTTGTGGCGGAAGATCACCTTGACGCTCCTGCCGTAGATATCGCAGGAAAAATCCAGAAGGTGCACTTCCAGAATCGGCTTTGGCGTGTCGCTGTCTACGGTCGGTCTGAATCCACAGTTGGCCACGCCAAAATAGAGCTTGTCCAGCCCATCCACCTCAACGGCGTGGACACCATCGATGGGCGCTCGATAGCGGTGCAAGTCTATATTTATGGTGGGTGAGCCCAGCTGTTTGCCCAACTGCCTGCCGTAGACAACCTTACCCATGATGGAATAGGGATGGCCGAGCAACTGTTCGGCAAGTTCGAAATTACCCTCGCCAAGACACTCGCGAATGCGCGTACTACTCACGCGCAGATCGTCGTACGTCAGTGTATTCCTCTTCGTTACCGAGAAACCGTGGGCTCGACCCGCTTCCTGCAGCATGCTGAAATCACCCGTACGGTCGTAGCCAAATTTCCAGTCATCTCCCACCACGAGATATTTAACGCCGAGATCATCGACCAGGATATTTACAAAATCCTGCGCCGACATATTGCGCGTGCGATCGTTGAATCTGAGACACAGCACCCGGTCGAGACCGTATTCATTCAGCAGCACCAGCTTCTCGCGCAGGCGCGTCAAACGCGCCGGTGCGCTCAGCGGATCGAAGTACTCTTCCGGTTGTGGTTCAAAGCAGATCAGCAGCGCCGGTAGATTGAGTTCACGGGCTTTGTCTCTGATGTGTCTGATGATGACCTGATGGCCCTTGTGGACGCCATCGAAGTTGCCGATCGTGACAATGCAATCACGATGGCGTGGTCTTAGATTGTGTAAGCCCTTTATAACTTCCATCTGCCCTAGCTACATCCTACGTTTCCAACTCGAATCAGCCCAACGCTGAGCGATCAGCCCAATCAAGCGCCCCCGGGCCTGCTGATCCTAACGTCTAATCTGCTGAATACGAAATCCAGTGAGCAGCAAGACCACCAGATAGGTTACGGCACCAGCACAACACATCATAAGCAGATAGCCCATTCTTATCCAGAAGTCCCAGTCCAACCAGGTCTGCATGCTTTCATTCAGCCAGACCAGCAGCCCCAGCATGACCAAGCTGGCCAGCAGGATGCGCAGGCCAAACAGCAGCCAACCGCGGGAAGGATGATACACCTTGCGACGATACAAGCCTGCAAACAGGAGACCGGCGTTGATGAAGGCCGAAATCGATGTCGCCAACGCCAAGCCCGCGTGTGCCAGCGGGAATATCAGCAACAGGTTGAATCCCATGTTGGCCAGCAACGCAACCACGGCGATCTTCATGGGTGTCTTGGTATCCTGTCTCGCAAAATAGCCGGGCGCCAGGACTTTTACCAGCATGTGTCCGGACAATCCGATGGCATAGGCCATGAGACTCAGTTCAGCCATGGATACATCCCTTTCGCCAAAATCACCGCCGTAGAAGATGGTGATGATCAGGGGCTCTGCTAGATAGATCAAAGCCACGGTAGCCGGTATTCCCACCAGGAAAACCATGCGCATGGCCCAGTCCAAGGTTGCTGCAAATTCATCGCTGGATTTGGTGGTGTGACTGGCGGACAGGTTGGGGAGTATCACGGTTGCGATTGCTATGCCGAACAGAGCCAGCGGCAATTCCAGCAATCGATCCGAATAATAAAGCCACGCTATGCTGCCCGTTTTCAGGAATGAAGCCAGCACCGTGTCAAACAAGATGTTGATCTGCCCTACCGATACGGCAAATAGCGCTGGTAACATCAGGGCAATGATCTGCTTAACGCCGTCGTGATGCCGATCCACCTTCGGTCTAGGCAGCAGCTCTATCCTCGCAAGGAAAGGCAATTGAAAAGAGAGCTGCAAGACACCGGCGATCAGCACCGCCCAAGCCAAAGCAAATATCGGTTCCTGCATATAGGGACGCAGGTAAAGGGCGCACAGGATCAGGGAGAGATTGAGTAGCACCGGCGTGAAGGCTGGCACGGCAAATCGCCCGTAGCTGTTCAGTATGGCCCCGCTGAGAGCGGTCAGGGATACCAGCATCAGGTAGGGAAATGTGATCCGCAACATCTCCTGCGTCAGCCTAAATTCCTCCCACTGCCCCTTGTAGATGAATCCCGGTGCAAAGACAAAAGCCACCACCGGGGCGGCGACTACGCCAACCACGGTGACGAGCAGCAGGATCAGACCCAGATTGCCGGTTACTCGATCCACCAGACCCCGGACCTCTGCGTGACTTTTGAGGGTCTTGTATTCAGACAGAACAGGCACAAACGCCGTTGAAAAAGCCCCTTCGGCAAACAGTCGCCTGAACAGATTGGGAATGCGAAACGCAACCACGAAGGCCTCGGCCGCGGGACCTGCCCCGAACAAGTAGGCAATCACCATGTCCCTGACCAAACCAAACACGCGCGACACCAGGGTCATCGAAGAGACGATCCCACTGGACACGAGCAAGTCCTTGCGGTTATCTATCTGTGGCCGTTCTGTTGTTGACATGTGCAGTTACGGACGTTTTCTTACTGTAAAGAGACTATACTTCCACATGATCGGATCCAAGTTGTCTGGCGCGAACCTGACGACTGAACTGTAACCCACGACCGAATGCTGATTGACAAATCGACTCCGAGACGGCATAGTACCGCGTCTCATTTTCCAGGATCAATTCAAGGATATCTCGGGTGGCGAATACACTCCAGGCCAAGAAACGGGCCCATCAATCTGAAGTTCGAAGAAGGCATAACGCCAGCCAACGCTCCGCCTACAGAACAGCGATCAAGAAGATCATCGCTGCGATTGACGGCTCGGACTATGAGGCCGCCCGCTCTGTTTATAAAGATGCCACGCCCGTCATGGACAAGCTGACTGCCAAGGGCATCGCTCACAAGAACACGACCGCTCGTCACAAAGCCCGCTTGAACGCCAAGATCAACGCCCTCAGAAGCAGCTGATCACTCCGTCGCTTAACAGTCACAGCAGTACCAGATTGTCCCGATGGATCAGCTCCTCATCCCCCATATAGCCTAACAAAGCTTCTATTTCGTCGCTCGGATGGCCGATGATGCATCTGGCTTCAATGGCACTGTAATTACAGAGCCCTCGCGCAATCTCCAATCCAGTTTCACTAACGCAAGCGACCATGTCACCACGAGTGAAGTTCCCGGAGACCGAAGTCACTCCGACCGGTAACAGGCTTCTGCCCGAGTGTCTGAGCACTTTCACGGCGCCGGGGTCCAACATCACACTGCCTTTGGCCTGCAGCCCGGCCAACCATTGTTTTCTCGCGACCAGCACTTCCCTATCCGCTTTGAGCAGGCTGCCCAGACTCTCGCCCTGCACTACGCGCGTGATAACATCCTCCGATCTGCCCGCCGCGATGACAGTGGAAGCACCGCTTCTCGCCGCCATACGAGCGGCCTTGATCTTTGTCTTCATGCCGCCTCTGCCCAAGTGGCTTCCGCCACCGGCCATCTGGTCAAGTGCATCATCACTGGCCATCGCTTCGGAAATCAACTTGACTGCATCACTTCTTCTCGGGTCCCCGTCATACAGCCCATCCTGATCCGTCAGCACCAGTAGCGCATCCGCTTCGATCAGGTTCGTGACCATTGCGGCCAGCGCGTCGTTGTCGCCGAACCTAATCTCATCCGTTACCACCGTATCGTTCTCGTTAACAACCGGTATGACGTCCATACTGATCAGCGTTTGCAGCGTACTGCGTGCGTTGATATAGCGTTCCCGGTTGGTCATGTCGTCATGGGTCAACAGAATCTGTGCGGTATGCAGATTGTGACGCTGGAAGTTTGACTCGTAGATCTGAATCAGACCCATCTGCCCAACCGCCGCTGCAGCCTGCAAGGTGTGCAGGGCGTGGGGTCTCTTGTCGATGGCCATGCGGGCCATCCCTTCAACTACAGCCCCGGAAGACACCAGGACCACCTCCAGGCCCCGTCTATGCAGCGCGGCTATCTGATCTACCCAGATCGCGATACCGGCCTGATCCAGACCCACGCCGCCAGCCGTCAGGAGCGAACTGCCTATCTTGATCACCCAACGATTAGCCTGCCGCAACTTTACGCGGGAATCAGTCATGCGTTGGTCCGGCTGCCACACTGACTAACGAGTGTAGTGAACATCGGCCTGCTCGTCTGAAGCTTTCGGTCTGTTTTTGCGCTGACTCCTGAATTCACCGGAGCGAGTGTGCACCTGCTCTCTGATCTCCTCTTGTATCCGCGTCTCTGCTGTAGCGGCATCCCTGCTCTCTGATTCCAGTGATCTGTAACCTTCCAGAGCGACAGTCACAGCTGTACAGAGCTCCCTGGTTCCCTCATTTCTGATTGCAGACAATTTAAAGAAGGGGTGCTTCCATTTTATCGCATCGATGATCTCTGCAATCCGCTTGTCTGCCTCACCTATCGCTAACAAATCCACTTTGGTGAACACGAGCCACCGTTCCCGCTCAGCCATCTTTGTGCTGTATTTCTGCAACTCCTTCGCGATGGTACCGATGGATTCGACCGGGTCACTGCCATCGAAGGGGGCGATATCAACAAGGTGCAGCACTAACCGGGTTCGTGACAGGTGTTTGAGGAATTGAACGCCGAGACCTGCTCCCTCAGCCGCTCCTTCAATCAGTCCCGGTATGTCGGCGATGACGAAGCTCTGCTCCCGGCCGGTACTGACCACGCCAAGGTTGGGGATTATCGTTGTGAAGGGATAATCGGCCACCTTGGGTCTGGCAGCGGAAACTGACCGTATCAGGGTTGATTTGCCGGCATTGGGTAGACCCAGCAATCCGACGTCCGCAATCAGCTTCAATTCCATGCGCAGCCGACGCTGTTCACCTACCTGCCCCGGCGTTGTCTTCCTGGGCGCCCGGTTGGTGCTTGACTTGAATCGGGTATTACCGAGCCCGTGTTGTCCGCCGCGAGCAATCAGCAGACGACTACCAATCTCATCGATATCTCCCAGATATTCATCCGTGTCTTCATCGTAGATACTGGTTCCTACCGGGACTCTGAGGAGTAGGTCCTCGCCTCTCTTGCCGGTTCGGTTAGTTCCCTTGCCGCTCTCCCCTGACTTTGCCCGATAGAGCGGCTTAAACCGGTAATCAACAAGGGTGTTAAGGGCCTTATCGCCGACCAGGTACACGCTGCCGCCGTCTCCGCCATCGCCACCATCAGGCCCGCCTTTTTCAACGTACTTTTCACGCCTGAAGCTGAGGCACCCATCTCCCCCTTTACCGGCTTCCGCGCGGATGCTGCATTCATCGATGAATTTCATAGCCGAAGATCGCTATATAGATTCCGGAATAGTGCTGCAAGATACAACATATCGTCTCTGCCAGCTAAAGCAATGATACTGCGCGAGCAAAAAAAAGCCCTGTGGGGTGACAGGGCTTGTTTCATAACGTTAGGTTTCAGGCTGCTGTCACCACATTTACATATTTTCTTTTGTGCGGGCCTTTGATGGTGAATTCCACTAACCCATCCGCTTTGGCAAACAGGGTGTGATCTCGGCCACAGCCGACGTTGATGCCGGGATGAAACTTGGTGCCTCTCTGGCGAACGATGATATTGCCGGCGCTAACCGGTTGCCCGCCATACATCTTCACGCCCAACCTTTTGGATACGGAATCACGACCGTTGCGAGTGCTGCCACCAGCTTTCTTATGGGCCATATCACTTGCTCCCTGAAATATCGGTGATCTTAACCTCGGTATACCCTTGCCGATGGCCCGCTTGCCTGCGGTACTGTTTCCTGCGGGTAAACTTGATGATGCTGATCTTCTTAGCTCTGCCGTGACTGATGACTTCGGCAGTCACTTTGCCGGCGTCCAAGTAGGGGGTCCCTATCTGCACATCCTCACCATCGGCTATCAACATCACCTTGTCGAAATCGAACGACTTGCCTTCAGGCAGATCCAGTTTTTCCAGCTTCAACAGCTCGCCGGGAATCACCCGGTGCTGTTTACCACCACTTTCAATCACCGCGTACATAATTGCTCTCAAGAGGTATGGAAACCGGCCCGCTTTAGTGTCGGATACAGCACGACAAGCCAGTCAAATTCAGGGTGCGACATTCTACGGGATCGGTACCAGGCAAGCAAGCTGGATCGAGTCGCCAGCCAAACTGCCGGGTCGTTGATTTCACTACAGTCACGCCGGTTATTTTCACTGTAAGTATAGATACTTGCCGCGATCTCACCCGGTGAATTGCGACGCTTATCTTTTTGCTCACCCGTGGCCTGGGGTGCGTGAGCGGCACTCCTTGACTCTGCTCAGCTTGGCACCTAGGATTCAAAGCCCGGGGGACACCATGCAGGTGAGCCGGGGACACTATGCAGGTGAATAAGTATCCGTTCTATGCAGTCGTCGAGGACGACTTCAGCGCCGTAAATCGACTCGTTGTCGATCGACTCTCATCTCACATTCCCATGGTGGAAGAGATCGCCAATTACCTCATTGAGGCAGGTGGCAAGCGACTGCGTCCCCTGCTGGTACTTCTGAGTGCGAAGAGCTGCAACTATGGGGATAAGCTGCATCTAATACTGGCGGCGGTCATCGAGTTTCTCCACACAGCCATGCTGTTGCACGACGATGTAGTCGACGACTCGGATCTCAGGAGGGGAAGGTCCACGGTCAACGCCGCCTGGGGAAACCCACCCAGCGTGCTGGTGGGTGACTTTCTCCATTCCAGGGCCTTTGAAATGATGGTGGAAATCGGCGACATGAGAGTGATGGAGATTCTGTCCCATGCCACCAACGTCATCGCGGAAGGTGAGGTGCAGCAACTGAGCAACCTCAAGAACCCGAATCTGTCGGAACAGGGCTATATGGAGGTCATCAGGCGCAAGACAGCCATGCTGTTCGAGGCAGCTTCCCACTCGGCAGCGGTGCTTGCCGGTGCGGACGCCGACACTGAACGCGCGCTGCGGGACTACGGAACCCATCTGGGTCTCGCCTTTCAACTCGTCGATGATGTGCTGGACTATGGCGGCGAAACGGCAAGTCTGGGTAAGAACGTGGGAGATGATCTGGCAGAGGGAAAGGTGACCTTGCCGCTCATCTACGCCATGGATCAGGGAAGCCAAAGTCAGGCCGATCTGATAAGACAAGCAATCCGCCAAGGTGGCCTCGACAGCCTGAGTGAAATCATCGCTACGGTCGAAATGACCGGTGCGTTAGAATACACGATGGAGAAAGCCTGTCAGGAGAGGGAAGAAGCGAATCGGTGCCTGGCGACGATTGCACCCTCCGAGTATCGGCAAGCCATGTATAATCTGGTCACTTTTGTTGTGGAGAGGGATCACTAGGAAACGACAGATTCAAAGCGTTATTTCGGGGTGTAGCTCAGTCTGGTGGAGCACTGTCTTCGGGAGGCAGGGGCCGGAGGTTCAAATCCTCTCACCCCGACCAGTGAAAACAAAGACTTACAGCAAATAGCTCCTTTCTTCCAAATCTGTTATCTGCAATATCCAGCACATATCCAGCACCAGACGCGATTTCGCACCAGCTAAGTTCAAGAAGTGGGTGCAGCCCATGCTTGAGTGTCACGTCACTTCCCCTCGATACAGAAGGTAGTGAACCGGCGGGAACCCTCTCCGTTGCTGACTTGTTGAAATGCCCACTACGAGCATGGGCACAATCTTGGGCACAGTTTCGCCGTTTGTCTCCCGGATAACTGAGGAAAGTAAATAGAGTCTGCTCATAAAGTTGTTAAGAAGGTTAAGAC
>CEPV01021865.1_pt1 | contig 30418 bp, 33 predicted proteins | sample 530451 | NCBI WGS metagenome assembly CEPV01 (sample SAMEA2620097, study PRJEB7988) | marine metagenome | isolation source: saline water (ENVO:00002010), including
TCTCCCCAAGCGCTTTCTCACAATGTCTCTGAGGGGGATTTCAAGTTCTCTCAGTGCTTCGGGTAGTTTGAACGATGCATCCAAGTAGCGTTGGTTGACGGATCGGATCTCACAGATCATGGTACCCCAGGGCAGATGCTGCTGTTCCCGAGCAAACGCCGTCATGCTGTAAATCATCAGTTGGACTCTGGTTTTGGAGCAGCATATATTCTAACTTAGACCCCTCGGAAAGTGCTTAACTTAAATAGGAAAGATTTACTTTGGGGATGTTTCGAGGACCACAGGGAGCCGCGAAAGCCCTGCCGTGATAAAGCCCGAAAAGTCGGGCCCTGCCAAGGCTGGATTGGAGCGCTATACTTGGATCTTTCGGCCTCGAGGAGAAGCAGATGACGTTGAGTCGTCCCAGTGGTCGCAGCTACGACGAGATGCGTGCAGTACGAATTGTCAGGAACTACACGAAACATGCCGAAGGATCTGTGTTGGTCGAGTTCGGCGATACCAAAGTGATCTGCACAGCCAGTATCGAAAGGAACGTACCGCCTTTTTTGAGAGGTTCCGGCAAGGGCTGGATAACAGCAGAATACGGCATGCTACCCCGTTCCACGGGCGAGAGGATGGACCGTGAAGCGACCCGGGGCAAGCAGGGCGGAAGGACGATAGAGATTCAGCGCTTGATAGGTCGCTCACTCCGAGCTGTTGTCGATCTGGCTCATCTGGGTGAGAAGACCATCCGCTTGGACTGTGACGTGATACAGGCGGATGGGGGCACCAGAACTGCATCGATCACCGGCGCTTGTATGGCCCTTGTCGATGCCAGCGACACAGTGACGGACGCGTCCGTCAACATCATAAAGCAACGGGTTGCATCGGTATCCGTGGGAATTTATGAAGATTGCCCAGTCCTGGATCTCGACTATGCGGAAGACTCAAAGGCGGACACAGATATGAATGTAGTGATGACCGAAGAGGGCGGTTTCATAGAGGTGCAGGGAACAGCGGAAGGACAGTCATTCAGTAGACGACAGTTGGATTCCCTGCTCGAGTTGGCCGAAAAGGGGATTGCTGAGCTGTTTGAGATCCAGAGACGCGTTTTAGCTGCGGACTGAAGTCGCGGACCGTAAGAGCAGGTAATCTGTTGCCGTATCCGGTTGAGTAATCGCCGTTGCACCAGTGGAGTAGGTGCATCTACCGTTGGAGACGTGGAGTAGGAAGTTTGCTGCCGTATCAAGAACAGTTTATAGAATTCGCGCTTGCACAGGACGTATTGAAGTTTGGCAGGTTCACCCTGAAATCCGGTCGAGTAAGCCCCTATTTCTTCAACTCGGGCCTCTTCGATACGGGACTTTCCCTGGCCCGATTGGGAAGGTATTACGCCCAGGCGGTGGTCAACAGTAGTATAGAATTCGACGTCCTATTCGGTCCGGCCTACAAAGGTATCCCTCTGGTTGCAGCAACAGCCGTCGCCCTCGCGGATGATCACGATAGGGACACGCCTTATCTGTTCAATCGCAAGGAGGCGAAGGATCACGGTGAGAAGGGGAACCTGATCGGCGCAGCGCTGCAGGGAAGAGTTTTGATAGTTGATGATGTCATCACAGCGGGCAGTGCGATTCGTGAGGTCATGTCGATCATCGAGGCATCCGGTGCCAGGGCAGCTGGAGTAGTCATTGCCCTTGACAGAGAGGAGAGAGGAACGGGCGAACTGTCTGCTATTAGAGAGGTCGAATTGGAGTATGGCATTTCTGTTATCAGCGTCGTAAAGTTGTGTAATATAGTCAACTATCTGGAAATGCATAGCATCGATCCGGCCGCCCTGGCGGAGATGAGAAAATATCAAGATAATTACGGAATTAGGTAGCTTGCGAGAAATGGGGACACCTGCGAGCTGGGCTACGGTCATGGAACGGGTTTCAGCGTACGTGTGGCGAACAATCATCTTTATTCTAGTTACGGTCGGTTGCTCGTCCGTTGCACTGGCCGCTCAGCTGTTCAAATATGTGGACGACAACGGAGTGACGGTTCTGGATGACCATGTGCCGCCGCATTTTGTCAAGAATGGCTATACCGTCATGGACGCTGCCGGCCGCGTTCTGAAAATAATCCCAAGGGCGCTCACGGATCAGGAGATTGCTGAACGCGACGAGCGGTTGGCACGTGAGGAGAAGGTACGTCAGGAGATCGCCGACCGAGAAGCAGCGGATGCCGCGTTGCTCCGGCTATACAGTTCACCGAGTGAAGTGGAGCGCGCGCGTGACACCAAGGTCGCCAGTGTGCAGGGATTTGTCAATACAGCGCGGGTCAACCTGCAGCGACTGCTCAACCAAAAGCGGGATCTGGAGTCACGCATAGCTGACATCGAAAGAGCCGGTGATGCCATTCCAAAGGAGAATCTCGAACGCATTGCAGCACTCGACGGTAGGATCAGGCAATCGCAGTCCGAAATCGATGCCAAAGAATCTGAGATGGATCAGCTCAAGCAAGACTTTGCGGCCGATCTTAAACGGTTGCTTGAATTGCGCAACTTTCCCGAGGAGAGTACCTAACGACCGGATCCTAAAAGATTGCCAGTGACAGGAGGCGCCACTGCTTCTCCCAGGATTCCGTCGGCAATTTGGTGAAGTCGCTGCGCACGAATTGGCTGATGCGACCTTCGGTAGCTGCCAACAGTAAGTTGGCAGCAGTTTGAATTTCCACCCTGGGTGGGGCATCGCCTCTTATCTCTGACTCCCTCAGCATTTGGCGTAACTGGGTCTCAAAGCGATCATAGAACTGCGCGATCCTCTGCCTCAATCGTTCAGTCTCGCCGGAAAGCGCGTCCCCTGCCAGGATCCTGCTGATGCCGGGGTTGCGTTCCGCAAACGTCAGAAACAGGTAAAGGGTCTTCCCGCAGCGTTCCCGGGTGGTAATCTCTTCGTTCAAAATGCGTGACACACGGGAAAAAACGGTAGTCTCGATAAACTCGATCAAGCTCTCAAACATCTTTGCCTTGCTGGGGAAGTGCCTGTAAAGCGCGGCTTCTGAGACCCCCACCTGCCTGGCCAACCCAGCGGTAGTGATGCGGGCACCTGGATTTTGCTCTAGCATGGTGGCCAAAGCCTGCAGTATCTGATTACGTCGCGATGGCTTCTTAACAGTTTCGGTCATGAATGATCAACTGTGCAGCGAGTGATGAGTATGCTAACGAGTAACGCTCCAATCTGAAAGCCTCTGCTACTGACGATTGCCGTCGGCCGTTATCAGAGTGCCGACTCCCTGGTCGGTGAAAACCTCCAACAGTACGGCATGAGCAACCCTGCCATCGACGATGTGTGCCGACCTGACGCCTTTCTGTACGGCGCTGAGGGCGCAGTTTATCTTCGGCAACATGCCGCCACCTATCGTATCCTGCGCGATCAGCCTTTGCACCTCGGCGGCGTCTAAACCGGAAAGGACGTTGTCGTCTGCATCTTTCAATCCTGGCACGTCGGTGAGCAGCATCAGTTTTTCCGCCTCGAGTTCTTCCGCTAGCCGTCCGGCAACCAGATCCGCGTTGATATTGAATGTGGTCCCATCCGACCCGGTGCCGATTGGGGCGATTACGGGAATGATGTCACTGTGTACGAGCATATCCACTACTTTCCGATTGATGGCCGTCACCTCTCCCACGTGTCCGATATCGATAATTTCCGGTTCCAGCATTTCCGGTGTGGATCGCGTGATAGTCAGTTTACGGGCGCTGATCAGGCCGCCGTCCTTGCCGGTCAGTCCGATCGCTTTGCCGCCGTTGTGGTTGATTAGGCTGACGATATCCTGGTTGACGAGGCCACCCAACACCATCTGCACGACATCCATGGTTCTGCTATCGGTGATGCGCATTCCGTCAACGAACTTGGATTCGATACCCAGTTCGGTCAGAACCCGGCCAATCTGCGGACCGCCGCCATGGACCACAACAGGATTCATGCCCACCAGCTTCATCAGCACCACGTCCCTGGCGAAACTCTGGTTGAGTTCATCCTCTACCATGGCGTTACCACCCAGTTTTATGACGATCGTCTTGTTGGTGAATCGCTGGATGTAGGGGAGGGCCTCGGTGAGCACTTTGGCTACGTTGATGGCGGATTGACGGGAAGATGTCATGTCAGGTCTCAGAGTCCCAGATCCAAGTCGTCCCGGATAGCGAGGATCTCCCGTCTGAATAGCTCTTTGATTCGGGCCAGCCCCTCCTCATCGTCCGCTTCGAAGCGCATGGTCAAGGCGGGAGTCGTGTTGGATGCCCGCAGCAAACCCCAACCGTCTGCAAAGTCCGCTCGAACTCCATCTAGGGACGTAATATTCCCAACACCGAAGTCAGCACTCTCGGCAAACTTCTTGATGAATTGGAATTTCTCCTGCTCATCTATAGGAATTCTGATCTCCGGCGTAGAGAAGCTGACCGGGAACTCTGACAGCAGATCTTCCAGGGTTTCAGTCTGGGATCCAACGATCTCCAAGAGGCGCGCGGCGCTGTACAGACCGTCGTCAAAGCCATACCATCGTTCCTTGAAACAGATATGGCCGCTCATTTCACCAGCCAGCAGCGCATCCGTTTCTTCCAGCTTGGCCTTCATGAATGAATGTCCGCTTCTACTGATAATGGGTCGTCCACCATAGCTGATGATGATACTATTGAGGTGACGCGTGCATTTGACATCATAGACTATATCGCATCCCGGATTTCGCGACACGATATCCTTGGCAAACAGCATCAGCAACTTGTCAGGCCAGACTATGGTACCGTCGCTGGTAACGACGACCAGACGATCACCATCACCATCGAAGGCTATGCCAAGATCGGCATTCTGGGATTTGACCGTGGCGATCAGATCCTTCAGATTCTCGGGTACGGTTGGATCCGGGTCGTGGTTGGGAAAGCTGCCGTCGACGTCACAGTAAAGGGGAGTTACTTCACAACCGAGGTTAGCGAATAGATCCGGTGCGATAGATCCTGCTACCCCATTACCGCAATCGATGGCGATCTGCAGCGGTTGTGCGATGACGACATCATCACAGATCCGATCCATGTAATCATCGGTGATTTCGACCTTTTCGTACTTGCCGTTACCGGAAGTGAAATTTCCCTGCAGATACCGGTCATACAATTGCTGGATGCCGGATTCATCCAGCGTCTTGCCCTGTAGTACTACCTTGAAGCCATTGTAGGCCGATGGATTGTGGCTGGCCGTAACCATGACACCGGAACTACAGTCGAGCGTTCGCGTGGCGAAATACAGCAGAGGCGTCGGTACGACTCCTATGTCTATGACATCCAGGCCTGACTGAATCAGGCCGTTGATCAACATTTCAACGACGGCCGGGCTCGACAGCCTTCCGTCTGCAGCAACGATCATGGATTTCTCGCCTCTATCACAAGCTTCGGAACCGATGGCCTGGCCGATCCGCAAAGTGTTGTCTGAGGTCAGGTATTCGTCGGCAATTCCCCTGATGTCGTACGCCCGGAAGATCGAACTGAGATCATCAATTGCCGTGGCTCTTTCAGCAGGATCTTCCCCTTCAGCATGGGCAGCCACTTCAAGCGGACTTGCGTTGGCCTCTGCTTCTTCAGTCTGTTGTTCGTCAGTGTCCTCCTGCTGGGGAGTCCCGACAGCGACTACAGGTCTATTTGATGTGGCGTCAGGAACCAGATCTTCCATGGCCTCAACAGTCCTTTTAATGATCGTCAAGGAGTACGAATCCGATGGTGAATAGCTTCCTTGGATAGCTGACTGAATACCTGCCATCAACAATTTGACGTCACGTGCCAGATGCCTGTTGAATAGCAGCACTCCTGCCACCGACGCGATCAAGGCGATCGGCAATGAGATAACTAGGGGGAGCCAATAGCTGAGTGGTGAACTGACTTCTGACAACATGAGCTTCGGCGATGGCGAGAATTGCAGCCGCCAGTTGGGCGACTTTAGATTTCTCGATATGGGAGAAGAGCGCGCGGTCTCCGCGCCTAAGATCAGAATCGGTTTCAGGTTGGTGGTATCAAAGGACTGGAGTAGCGCAGCTTCTCCGTCGCCATTCAGCGCAACGTCCAGTTCCACTGAGAATGCACGCGTATCCAAAAACACAAACATGCTGCCCAACGCCTCTCCAGAAGCCGCGTCAACTACCTTTTGAACCATGGTGAAGATCCACTCGCCTTCATTGCGCATGGCTTCCGCGAAAACAACCTGACCCTCCTCGGCACGAACCACCATATCTTTGGCTGCAAACGTAAACGCCGGCTTGGCATTCGCGTCGACTTCAGCTGTGCCGACGGGAATTAACTTGGTTTGGACTGCAAACGGTATCGAATGAGTCAGGATCTCCTCAGTCACCCGCAGCATGTCACTCGATTCTTGTTGGAACGACCTGGTGACCTGGGGAGCCGATGAGAAAGTTGCCAACTGGAGTTGAAGCAAAGCCTGTTTCTGATCGAAGTAGTTAGCTATTTGATCCGCTTTTCGATTTACCAGACTCAATCGATAGTCGTCGTTAACGGGTTGGTAAAGTACAAAATAGGTAAGTACAGCAGCGATTAGGAATGTCAGTGTCGTTGCAGCCAGAGTGATCGCGACGTAGCTCATCACTCCCTTGGTTTTTCGATCAGCCAAAATATACTACCCCTGTCCTTCTACACTCTGCCGGAGGAACCGAAACCGTCCGTACCCCTGCTGGTATGCTCAAAATCTTCCACGATCTGGAATTCCATCTGTGCGACTGGGACGAGGATCAGCTGCGCGACTCTTTCGCCGGGCTCAATTGTAAATTCGTTAGCGCTCCTGTTCCAACAGGAAATCATGAGTTCGCCCTGATAGTCGGAATCGATCAGTCCGACCAGATTACCCAGGACGACACCGTGTTTGTGACCCAGCCCTGAACGCGGCAGGACAAGACCAGCCAGATTGGGATCTTCGATATAAATCGCAAGGCCAGATGGAATTAGCTTCGTTTCACCCGGTTGCAGGCTTACCGGAGCATCTATGCACGCCCGCAGATCCAAACCGGCTGAGCCGGGCGTCGAGTACTCGGGCAGGGGTATTTCGCTGCCCAGGCGAGAATTCAGTACCTTGACCTGCATGCGTCTCATGTTGTAAGTCTGGTCTTCTGCCGCGCGGCGATCAGTTCGATCACCTTTCTCGCCACGTTCTGTTTTGACATCTGTGGAATCTCTTGCTGCTCTGAATCCCAAATCACAGTAGTACTATTCTCATCGCTATCGAATCCGATGCTGCTATCGGAAACATCGTTGGCGATGATCATATCCAGCCGCTTCGAAATCAGTTTGGCCTTTGCGTACTCGATAAGATTGTCAGTTTCAGCTGCGAAACCCACTGTATAGGGTCCCGGATCGAGCTCAGCCACGGTGGCAATGATGTCGGGGTTTTCAATCAGCTCTATGGACAGGGTCTGATTGCTACCACCGCCCTTCTTGATCTTTTGCTCGACCTGATGGACCGGGCGAAAATCCGCAACCGCTGCAACGCCGATGTAGATGTCACAGTTTTTTGCCTCGGCAAGTACAGCGCTGAACATATCCTCTGCACTGATAACGTCAATTCGCTGCACCCGGTCAGGCGTCTGCAAATGAGTGGGACCGGCTATCAGCGTGACGGAAGCACCGGCCTCAACGGCGGCTTCTGCCAGGGCGAACCCCTGCTTTCCGGAGCTGTGATTGCTGACGTATCGAACCGGATCGATAGCCTCTCGGGTGGGCCCAGCTGTTATGACGATCTGTTTGCCGGACAGAATTGAAGAGGGGAAAACTGCCGCTGCCAGATCCACGAGTTGCATCGGTTCCAGCAAACGGCCGGGACCTGTTTCACCACAAGCCTGTAACCCCTCGCCCGGACCGAAAAACTTAACGCCCTTCTGAAGTAGTCTGTCTTGGTTCTCTTGAGTCACCTGGTTGGTCCACATGGCCTGATTCATCGCTGGTGCAACTGCGATCGGTGACGTGCACGCCAGACACAGTGTAGTCAACAGATCGTTGCCTTGACCGTTTGCCAATTTGGCGATGAAATCTGCCGTCGCCGGCGCAACCAGAATCAGATCGGCCCATCTGGCCAACTGAATGTGACCCATGGCCGCCTCGGCGTCTGCGTCGAGCATCTCCTGGTAGACCGGATTTCCCGACAACGCCTGCAGGGTCAACGGAGTTATGAATTCAGTCGCTGCCTTGGTCATGACGACCCTGACCTCAGCGCCCGCATCCTGCAGGCGCCGAATCAGCTCGGCACTTTTGTAGGCGGCAATCCCACCTGTCACTCCGAGCAGGATTCGCTTGTTTGTCAGACTGGTCATATCTACCACCACTCACCTGTTTCTGGCCGGAGCCAGATACGTTTGCCTATCCTCAGCAAATTCTCCCTGTAACGCTATGCATGAGTACCTACGCCTTTCTGGGGGGATATCTTACATTGTTCAAGGGCCCTTCGAGCTACCATCTCTGCCAAAGTTGACATCGCTTGGCCTGTAACGATGCCTAAGCACTAAACGGTTGTCGTCTCTCTGCTCGAAAAACAGCGTAAAGATAACACATCAGCAGCAGCATTAATCAGTTGGAATGAACTGAATCCCGATCCGCAGGAGGTCTGGGTGAGTATAGACGATTGGCCGTCAGCCGAACGACCCAGAGAGAAACTTCTCGAGCAGGGCGCCGCTGCTCTTTCCGATGTGGAACTGCTCGCCATATTCATCAGAACCGGCGTCAAGGGCAGGTCGGCGATCGATGTCGCCAGAGATCTACTGCGCGATTTTGGCGGTCTCCGAGGACTGATTGAAGCGGACGCAGGATCGGTGTGTAACTGTCGGGGAATCGGAGTCGCCAAGTATGCCCAGATCAGGGCAAGCCTCGAGTTGTTCGAGCGATATCTGCTCGAGAGTTTGGACCGGGGAGACGCGATCTCAGATCCCGGCAAAACGCGTCGCTTTCTCAAAGGCAAGCTCAGGAAATACAGCAGAGAGGTGTTCGCCTGCCTGTACCTGGACAATCAACATCGACTCATAAAATTTGAAGAACTGTTCTTTGGCACCATCGATGGTGCCAGCGTACATGCCAGGGAAGTCGTCAAGCGAGCTCTGGATCACAACGCGGCTGCGGTGATCTTTGCTCACAACCACCCATCGGGAGTGGCCGAACCAAGTCAGGCAGACAGGAGAATCACTGATCGGTTGAAGTCGGCACTGTTACTCGTGGACGTACGTGTATTGGATCATATGGTCGTTGGTGACCGGGAGGTGATCTCGTTCGCCGAACGAGGCTATCTGTAGCCCTAACGAGGTCGTCTGTAGCCCCAACGAGGTCATCTGTGGCGTCAACGAGGAAATCTGTAGCTTTATTGGGTCTATAATAGATAACGGCCCGTTAACAACCCTTAGGCTGGAAGCCGAGTTGAAGGCTGGTCGCTGATTACATCTAGCTAATTTCTTGCCGTTCTGGTATAAAGCACCGCTTTCAATGGCCTGGGTGGCACCAGAAACGATTCGAGATAGGAAGGAACAGATGTCCAAGGTTTGTCAGGTTACCGGTAAAAGGCCTGCATCGGGTAACAACGTCTCCCACGCCATGAACAAGACCAGGAGGCGCTTCCTGCCGAACCTGCACTACCATCGGTTCTGGGTGGAAGGAGAGCAGCGATTCGTCAAGCTCAGGGTGTCGGCCAAGGGAATGCGTATCATCGACAAGATGGGCATCGATCAGGTGTTGGCGGATATCCGCTCCAGAGGCGAAAAGGTCTAATGGTCAATTGCGGGACAGCACACTAGTCACCGGAGTTTGCAGATGAGAGAAAAAATCAGATTGGTGTCTTCAGCAGGCACGGGTCATTTCTATACGACCAGCAAGAACAAGCGAACCATGCCTGGCAAGATGGAAATCAAGAAGTTCGATCCCGTGGCTCGCAAGCACGTGGTCTATAAGGAAGGCAAAATCAAGTAGGGCATTTGCGCGCACGCTAGGTGGCGTTGCGTTCCAGCAACATATTCCCCACGGCATCCAGCCTGGCTGTCCACTCGGGCAGAATCAGAGTCGTTGCGACCGTTTCCGTGATCAGCGCAGGACCCGCAACAGTCGCGCCTGCAGCTAACAGCTCTCGACTGTAAATACCTACCGCAGCGGCAAAACCGTAAAGATCGGCGAGCTGCGACGGCGACGCCGCAGGACCAGGATCGAGTTTGGGCAGCACCACGTCAGCCCGAGGCGCGGTCAGGCTAAGGCGAAGATTCAGTAGTTCTACCCCTCTCTGCATGCGGTGACCATAGCTGCGTTGGTGTTGCTGGTGAAACTCCTCCTCTGTCCTGGCCAAATGATGCCAGGGCAAGTTCAGGCTGTAGGATTGGCCCTCATAACGGAGATCGAGGCTGGCTCGAGACGCGATCGTATCGGGATCCGTACCCTCCTCGGAGAGCTCCCGCATGCCGGCGGTGCGTAACTGCTGCAAGAGATCTTCTATCTTTCGGTCATCCAGCTCAGCCAGCAAACGTCGATGGGTTCTGGAAAACTGTCGAGTTGGCGCAGCCACCAGCATACCGAATGCAGAGAGAACACCTGCGTAGACGGGCACCAGTGCCTGACTGATCTGCAGTGCTTCCGCCAGGGCGCAGAAGTGAAGCCCGCCGGCGCCACCAAAGCAGACCAGCTGGAAGCCCTTTGGATCGTAACCCCGCTGCACGGAGATAACCCGTAACGCTTGGATCATGTTTTCATTGGCGAGGTCGATTACGCCCTGGGCTGCATCTTCGACGCTCATCTGCATCTCGGCGGCAAGGTGTCCCACGGCCTCTCTTGCCGCATCTACATCGAGTGTCATGCGTCCACCCAGGAATGCATCGGGCCGCAGCCTGCCAAGTACGGTGTTTGCGTCTGTCACCGTAGCCAGGGTGCCACCCAGCCCGTAGCAGGCTGGACCTGGGTTTGCACCTGCGGATTCAGGCCCTACCTGGAGCAGGCCCCCGGCGTCAATGCGCGCAATGGAACCGCCACCGGCGCCAATCGTATGCATATCGGCCATCGGGATGGCGATTGGATAGGGACCGATACGGCCTTCACTGGTCAGTCTGATCCGCTCATCGATGAGGGCGACATCCGTTGAGGTGCCGCCCATGTCAAACGTGATCAGTTGATTGTTTTGGTTCAGGTCGCCCATATACTTGGCGCCCGCCAGCCCCCCGGCCGGTCCGGACAACAGAAGATTGACTGCACGAGTTGCAGCCTGGTCGGCACCGATGGTGCCGCCGGACGATTGCATGATCCGTAGCGGAGAAGGTTCCAGGGCCGCTTTCAGTTGTAGGATATAGCGGCTGATGATGGGCCCCAGCCAGCCGTTCAACCAGGTGGCAATGCCACGCTCATACTCTCTGAATTCAGGCAATACGTGGGAGGAACGGGAGATAAACAGCTCCTGGCCGCTCATCTGCTTGATGGCAGCCTCTATGGCCTGCTCAAAACGATCGTCGACAAAGGAAAACAGTAGATTGATGGCCACGGACTCCGGCTTTATCTCCTGCAGTCGTACCACGATCCGCTGTAGATCCTCGTTGCTCAGTTGCTCTACCACATCCCCCCGGGAACTCAGTCTGCCGCCCGTCTCTATGATCAGGTTGCTGTCCACAGGCGGTTGCACGGCTTCTGGTTGCAGGTCGTACAGCCTGTTGCGGGTCTGCCGTCCGATTGTAAGGAGGTCACCCAATCCCCGATTGGTTACATATGCAGTGCGAACGCCCTTGCCTTCAAGGGTGGTGTTTGTGGCAACCGTGGTTCCGTGAATGACGGAGACCTCACCCTTTTGAATTGCGTCCGTCAGGTTCATATCCAAGATCCCCTCACGGATCGCCGCCGCCGGGGCATCGGGAGTGGAGAGCACCTTGTGCACTTGCATGCCGGTGGGAGAAATGAGCACGAAGTCGGTGAAGGTGCCGCCGGTATCAACACCGAGGTATAGCTTTGCGGACATCGACTCTAGGGCCCAGAAGGGATTGAATTGGCGATTTTAGGTGCTGAGGCGCCCGGCTGGCAAGGCGCGATGACGGCGACTGGCCGCTTCCAGGAATAACCGGATGCCGGGCTCGAAGAGTCAGCAACCCTAAATCAGCACGCGTGCCCTTAAGTGACTCCTCACTCATGGCTGACCATACACAGCACTGCTCAATCCCCTTTTTAGATGCGGATTGACGTTGCAATCCGGGTCCTGATAGATCAAGTTGAATCTTCAAACCCGGGGTACTCGGGTGACCGTATTGTGATTGTGGGTGACCGTATTGAAGAGAGCCTTCTAGTTCGCCATGCCGGAACTGCCTGAAGTAGAAACGACCCGCCGTGGAATAGCGCCCAATCTGATTCAGCACAAGATAGTGCGTGTATTGGTGAGGATGCCAAATCTGCGCTGGCCCGTGCCGGCTGAGCTGACGCAACTGCTAACCGGCAAGACGGTCAACAGGGTAACGCGTCGCGCCAAGTACATTCTGCTGTGGGTGGATGGCGGTTCAGTACTGATCCACCTCGGCATGTCGGGCAGTCTCGGGTTGGTGCAAGCGGATCTGACTCCCGGCAAGCACGATCATGTAGACTTTTTCCTGGACAGCGGGATCCTGCTGCGCTTCACCGACCCGAGACGATTTGGATCCATTCTGTGGTTGGCGAGCGATCCATTTGAACATCCGCTACTGGCCAACCTGGGACCGGAGCCCCTCTCGGATAGTTTCGATGGCGAATACCTCCACCGACGTTCAAGGGGTCGCAAGGTTGCGGTAAAGATGCTGCTGATGAATAACCGGCTGGTGGCGGGCATCGGTAATATCTATGCCAGCGAAGCGCTGTTTGTGGCTGGCATCAGGCCTGACCGGGCGGCGGGGAGGATATCCAGAACGAGATATGAAACGCTCTCCGCGTGCATCAAAGAGGTGTTGAATCGAGCCATAGAGATGGGCGGTACCACGCTCCGGGATTTTCTCAATGCAGATGGCCGGCCGGGCTATTTCAAGCAGACACTGATGGTGTACGGACGCGCCGACCAGCCCTGCACAAAGTGCCGCAAACTTCTGAAACAGATCAGGTTAGGGCAGAGGAGCAGTGTGTTCTGCAGTAGCTGCCAGCGCTGAACATTCCGCGACCGGCGCGCAACAGAAATTTGTAAAAGGTTGGAAATAGGCATAACCTATATTTATTGCTGAGATTTTAGTAACTTATCAGGTTCTCCTAGAATTGGCTTAAATTACCTGCAGCAAACTGGTCGAGCAGAGGTTGCCTGTAGAGGAGGTTGAAATGCGTAACAGAAGACTGAATCTAGTCGCTACACTGATGTTATCCGTTGCCTTGGTACTGCCATCCTTCGCTTTTGCAGCGTCGGTGGAGGAGAAGCCAAGCGGATTCGCGATGGCCGGCGATCTGCTGATTGCCAGGCCCCTTGGACTTGCGTTCCTGGCTGTAGGCAGTGTGGTCTATGTGGCCGCTCTACCCATCGCACTGCTCGGGGGTAACGCGAAGGAGGTGGGCAGGACGCTGGTGATCGAACCCGCGCTCGAGACCTTTGTGCGCTGTCTGGGTTGCACCAGACTTGGCCGCAAGGAGAAGATCGCCGAGTAGATCAGGAGTGGAATTCGCCGCTTTCCAGTATTGCGGCTACTGCCGGGTGTACGAACTGTCTGATATCGCCGCCGTACGCATTTATCTGCTTGACCAGGGTAGAGGAGATATAGGAACACTGTTCTGAGGGCGCTAGAAAAACGGTCTCCAAACCGGGCAACAAGGCTCTGTTCATACTCAGCTGTTGAAATTCAAATTCGAAATCCGTGACGGTTCTGATCCCTTTGAGTATTACCGCGGCGCCTTTTGCTCGCGCGAAGTCAACGGTCAGTCCATCGTATCCGCACACCTCTATGTTGCTGAGATGGGATAGTACCTCGCAGGCCAGTTTGACCCTCATATCCAATTCACTGGGTTTCTTTTGAGGGCTGGTGGCAACGGCAACCACTATGTGATCGAAGATCCCGGCCGCCCGTTCGATCAGATCGGCGTGTCCATTGTGAATGGGATTGAAAGTACCGGGGTATATCGCCGTCGTCATTCTCACGATCCTTGCACTACTGCTTGATAGGGGCGCAATAATACATGACCAGCCTGTTAGTGACCATGAGCAAACATCGTTTAGCCGGTGATTCTCCCACTTAGCTGGTGAACTCCCACGTAGCCGGTGATTCTTCCACTTAGCCGGTGATTCTCCTACTTAGCCGGTGATTCTCCTACTTAGCGGGTGATTCTCCTACTTAGCCGGTGATTCTCTTGCAGAGGCAGAAGTGTACCTGACCGGCTTTTTGCTGGCGGTGGATTTCCCAGTTGCTCGGCAGACTCTGCTGGCTGGTGACCGAGGCTGATTCGATGTAGATCAATGCGTCGGCGGACAGTACTCGGTGTTGCTCCAGTAACTCACAGACCTTTGGGATCATCTCCGTGCGAAAGGGTGGATCCACAAATGCAATGTTGTACTTGGCGCTCGCCTCATCGAAGTCTCTCAGCCAATCCCATGCATCTCCCCGCCAGAGGGTGGCCTTGGGATATGGGTTCATTTTGCTTAGATGCTGTTGAATAAGCTCGATAACCTTTGGCGATTGATCGATAATCATTACCTCCTTCGCCTGCCGCGACAGTGCTTCCAGACTGAGAATGCCACTGCCGGCAAAGAGTTCGAGACAACGCGCGTCAGCGATGACCGAAGAAAGCCAGTTAAAGAGGGTCTCTCTGATCCGGTTGGGAGTAGGACGGATATCTTCAAGATCAGCAAATGAAATCTGGCGACCACGCCAGTCGCCCCCAATTATGCGCAGTGTTCTGTCGAGAGTTTTTCGTTTCATTGAAGATACAGAATATCGACTGGGAAGAGACAGCGAATGAGTATAGAAGAGACAGGATATAAGCTTATGCTGGCGGATGCACCTTGCCCCCTACCAAGTGAATGTCGCGACGTGGATGCATGAGTGAAGTAAAGGGTGGTTTTTTTGCTAGACTCAAGTCTGGTCTGAGCAAGACTCGGTCAAATCTGACCGACGGGCTCGGCAGTATTCTTCTTGGCGAGAAGCAGATCGATGGCAATCTTCTGGAAGAGATCGATACCCAGCTCCTGTCGGCAGATGTCGGCGCAGCAGCGACTCGGCAGATCATCGAAAATCTGACCAATGCCATGCGGCGTAACCAGTTGAGCAATGCCGCGGCCCTTTACGCAGAACTGAAGATGCAACTGTGCCTGGTCTTGGAGAGGTGCCAGGTGTCGCTCGATCTGAACGTGGCAAGTAAGCCCTGCGTGGTTCTGATGGTAGGGGTAAACGGCGCCGGTAAAACCACCACCATCGGCAAGTTGGCCCATCGATATCGTGCAGAGGGGCGCAGTGTCATGTTGGCGGCAGGTGACACCTATCGTGCTGCCGCAGTAGAACAATTACAGGTGTGGGGTGAGCGCAATGACATTCCGGTGATCGCGCAGCATACCGGCGCAGACAGTGCTTCAGTAATCTATGATGCCCTGCAATCAGCGATCGCTCGCAACGTGGATGTGTTGATCGCAGACACCGCGGGGCGGTTGCAGAGTAAAGCCAACCTTATGCAGGAACTGATAAAGGTCGGCCGCGTATTGGCCAAACTGGACCCTGATGCTCCCCATGAAGTCATGTTGGTGATCGATGCGGCAACGGGTCAGAATGCGTTTCAGCAAGCCCGACAGTTTCAGGAAGCGGTCAATGTATCGGGCATCACGCTGACCAAACTGGATGGAACTGCCAAGGGCGGCATTGTCTTCGCGATTGCCCAGGAATTGGCCATACCCATTCGGTACATCGGTATCGGTGAGCAGATTGACGACTTGCGTCCGTTTGACGCCCATGAGTTCACTGATGCGCTGTTCGACAGATGATGGCACGCAGGTGATTCGGTTCCCAGAGCGGCCGCTGCAATGATTCGATTTGACCATGTTAGCAAACGCTATCCCGGCGGCAAGGAAGCGCTGAGTCGCGTCAGTTTCGATCTGCAAGCGAGAGAGATGGCGTTTCTGACAGGGCACTCCGGCGCGGGGAAAAGCACCCTTCTGAAGCTGATCATCCTTATGGAGCGGGCCAGCCAAGGCCAGGTGTTTGTGGATGGCAAGAACCTGAATCGAGTCCGTCGTCGACAGATTCCGGCCATTCGAAGGAATATAGGGGTGGTTTTCCAAAATCACCAACTGCTGTTCGATCGCACGGTTTTCGACAACGTGGCTCTGCCGCTGTTGATCGCGGGGTATCGACCGCGCGAAACAGGACGACGAGTCAGGGCGGCTCTGTCGAAGGTCGGCCTGCAGCAGCAGGAAAAGAAATATCCCATCGCGCTTTCCGGTGGCGAGCAACAGCGAGTAGGCATCGCCAGAGCCGTCGTCAACAGGCCGTCGCTGCTCCTGGCGGACGAACCGACGGGAAACTTGGACCCCGATCTGTCGGCAGAGATCATGCAACTCTTCGGGCAATTCAATCAGGTCGGTGTCACGGTACTCGTAGCCAGCCACGATCAAGCGCTGATCGCCAGTCTGCCACACCGGATATTGTCGCTACACGAGGGACGATTGGCCGATCACGCCCCGGACGCGATTGAGACCGCCCCGGCCGCGACTGAGACAGATGCAGATGCCGAGTGAGCTTACACGCTTGAAAGGACCTCGTGCTGCGCGAGAAGGCGCCAGCCAGGCGGCGGCAGGGCCCCTTGGCCGGCTGAGTTTCTACTTAAACCACCATAGACTGATGGCCGTGGACAGCCTGGTACGACTGCTGACTAATCTGTCGTCCAGCCTGATGACTTGGTCAGTCATCGGCATCGCAGTGGCCTTGCCAGCCTGGTTCTATGTGGTGTTAAGAAATGCGGAGCAACTCAGCGTCGGCTGGCAGGGCCAGCCAAGAATCTCCGTCTTTCTTCAGCAGAGCGTAATCAAGCCGCAAGGGAGGGAGTTGAGTGAGCGTTTACAAACCTGGAAGAGTATAAGCAGAACGACCTACATATCGCAGGAGGATGCACTACGGGAATTCGAGACGCTCTCCGGATTCACTGAAATAGTCGACTCCCTGGATGAAAATCCACTTCCAGCAGTGATCGTGGTGCTGCCGAGCGACGATCGTGCGGCAACGGCGGAGCAACTTTTTGCCCGCTTGATGGATCTGCCGGAAGTGGAGTCGGGCTCATTGGATATGCAATGGGTGCGACGCTTGTACTCGATACTGCACCTGGCCGAGAGGAGTGTGGTCGCTTTGACGTCGGTGCTGGCTGTGGCTGTAATGCTGGTGATCGGCAACACGACGCGACTGGCCATAGAAAGTCGCCGCACGGAAATCGAGGTTATCAAGCTGGTGGGCGGCTCAGATGCATTTGTACGCAGACCTTTTCTCTATACGGGTATCTGGTTCGGTGTGGGAGGGGGACTGTTGGCTCTGGTTCTGGTTGAAGTGAGCCTGGCGTGGCTGTCGGGACCCGTGAAACAGCTTACAGGCGCCTATAACAGCGATTTTCTGTTGCTGGGGCTGGGCCTCAGGCCTGGCCTGACATTGCTGGCAGGCAGTGCACTGCTGGGTTTGGCTGGCGCCTGGTTGGCTGTCGATCGCCATCTGAATGCGATCGAACCGCATTAACAGGGGTCTAATCTGTGACAGCCTGGGTTCCTGCTTGGTCGATTGTCTACTATATTTTAGAGAGACGCTGTCGGCACTATTTTAGAGAGACGCTGTGGGCTCTGTTTTGGAGAGACGCTGTGGGCTCTATTTTGGAAGACGCTGTCGGCACCATTTGTGAGAGAAGGTGTTTGAGAGAGAAGCTGTTAGCACTTGGCGAAAAGGAGTGCTAAAATCCGCACCCCGCGAAAAGGTCAACTGAGGTCGAAATGGGCAAGAGCCTGCAGACACTAGATATTCTGGTCCCCGGGAGCAATCTGGAGGCCTATATCCAAACCGTCAACAGCATCCCCGTGCTCTCCGCGCAAAGGGAGAAGGAACTCAGTGAAAAGCTTTATTTTGACAACGATCTGGATGCTGCCCGGCAGCTAGTACTCTCGCACCTGCGCTTCGTAGTCTACATCGCCAAATCCTATTCAGGCTATGGCTTGGCTGAAGCCGATCTGATCCAGGAGGGCAACGTCGGTCTGATGAAGGCCGTGCGTCGCTTTAATCCCGAGTATGGCGTACGCCTGGTCTCCTTTGCGGTTCATTGGGTCAAAGCTGAGATTCATGAGTTCATCCTCCGAAACTGGCGCATCGTGAAGGTGGCCACCACCAAAGCGCAGCGAAAACTGTTTTTTAACCTCCGCAGGGCCAAGAAACGACTCGGCTGGATGAATAATCGGGAAGTAGATCAGGTAGCCAAAGATCTGGGCTTGGAAGCCGCCGTGGTCCGTCAGATGGAGGAGCGGCTTGGGGTCTCAGATGAGGCGTATGATGGCATGGAGGACACCGACGACTCGCCTCAGGTAGCGCCGGCGCGCTATTTGGAGGACAGTGGCTCCGATCCGGCCAAGCTGGTTGAGAGGCAAAAGACGGAGCTATCCAGTTTGAGAGGCCTGCGCGGCGCTTTGGATGGACTGGATGCACGCAGCGCAGATATCGTGGCGCAGAGATGGTTGCAGGATCGTAAGGCGACGCTCCACCAATTGGCCGAAAAGTATGGGATTTCGGCCGAGCGAGTCCGGCAGGTGGAGAAGAACGCCCTCAAGAAGATGCGCGTAACCCTGCAAGCCTGAGAAAGCCGCCGTGCACGGCGCTATTGGTCCCGCCGCGAGACAACGTCCTTCATTCTGTGTTGCTGAGCTCAGCTGCTCTTGAACCAACCGTACCATTAGATCTGCAGGCGTTGTAAACGCTTACTTACCCGTGAGATTCGACAAGAAACAGACATGACAGACTCTTCAGATGGTTCAGGGGCTGGAGATTCAGGCCGCAGACGACCTGTCAGAAGCTATGTACTGCGAGAGGGAAGATTCACTCCTGCTCAGAAAAGAGCGTTGCACGAGCTCTGGCCGGCGTACGGACTGGAGGTCGAAGACGGACTGATCTCCCCTGAGGAGGTCTTTGGTCGCAGGGCGCCGCTGGTGATGGAGATCGGCTTTGGCATGGGTGATTCACTACTCAGCATGCTGCAGCTACAGCCGGACGCTGACTTTATCGGCGTGGAAGTTCACTCGCCAGGCGTTGGCCACCTGCTCAATCGAGTCGCCAAAAAGAGCGCCCGCAACCTTCGAATCTATCGAGCTGATGCGACCGACGTCCTGCAGAGTTGCCTTCCGCCGAGCTGTCTCGACAAGGTACAGATCTTCTTTCCCGATCCATGGCCAAAGAAACGTCACCATAAAAGGAGACTGATCGATGCAGCATTCGTTGCCTTGCTGGCAGCGAAACTGAAACCGGCGGGCCGACTGCATCTGGCCACGGATCTACCCCAGTATGCTGAGTCCATGGTTGCCGTGATAGGCACCAGCGGTCAATTCAGCGTCCTCCCAGACGAGGGGATCTCGCGCCCAAAAACCAAGTATGAGCAACGCGCAGAGACAGTTGGAGATCAGGTCTTCGATTTCTGTTTCACGAAGAACTAGTGTGCTTGCTGCAATGAAGTTGTCATTGCAGCTGCTTGACTCGTCAGAACAAGCTGGGCTACAGCAAAGTCAGCAGATCGGTCAGATACCGCAGGCCCCGCTGAGTAGCCTGGATTCTACCGCCCCTGCGGAGCAATCGTTTGGACGTTGCCTGCTGAAGAAAGGCTGCAACCGATTCAGTTGGCAGCCCGGTTCGACGAGTGAATAATCTTGCAGGTACACCGCCTGTTAGTCGTAGCGCGTTCATCATGAATTCCAGTGGAATTTCAGAGTCCTCCAGAACGCGCAGGCTCGTCGGATTGCCACTAGTCATATAGTCTAAAGGCAGTCGCGTCTTCCAACTTCGCAGGATAGATTGCTCGTCCAGCAAAGTAATCTTGCCGTGTGCTCCCGCACCAATTCCCAGGTAGTCGCCAAACTGCCAGTAGTTGACATTGTGCAGCGCTGCAGATCCGGGCTTGCAGAAGGCCGACACTTCGTAGCGATCGTAGTGCTGCAGCAGCAGTGCGCGTCCGTATCGAGACATATCCCATAGCAGATCTTCGTCAGGCAGGCGTGGTGGTCTTTTGTGGAACTGGGTGTTTGCTTCGATGGTAAGCTCGTACCAGGATATGTGGGTCGGTGCAAAGCTGATTGCTGTCTCGAGATCGCTGAGCGCTTGATCCACGGTTTGTCCGGGCAAGCCGTGCATCAGATCCAGATTGAAATTGTTATAACCTGCCGCGCAGGTGGCCTCAATCGCCTGTCTTGCTTCCCGTCCATTGTGAACCCTGCCCAAGCTGGCGAGCTTGTCATCAGCAAAACTCTGAACACCCAGTGACAGTCTGTTGACCCCCGCATCTCGGTAGGCAGTCAAGCGAGCGCGGTCGACCGTACCCGGGTTGACTTCCATAGTGATCTCTATCTGGTCTGTCAGGCCTAACAGTTCACCAATGCCGGTGAGGATCTGATGAACGCTGCGCGGCGAAAAAAGGCTGGGTGTGCCGCCGCCAAGAAATATGGAACACAGATCTCGACCCTGAGCCCATTGAAGGTCCCTCTTGAGATCTTGCATCAAGGCACGAACGTATGCTTCCTGCGGCAATGCACCGTCGATGGCGTGAGAGTTGAAGTCACAGTAGGGACACTTTTGTCGACACCAGGGAAAGTGAACGTACAGTGCCAGAGGCGGCAAGTCAGTGAATCTGGGCGCCGCAACTCTATCGTTAGTCATGAAAGAGCATCAAGTAGTTTGGCGAGCGCTTGAGCTCTGTGGCTGATGCGGTTTTTGACTTCAGGAGCCAGTTCAGCAGCACTGCAGCCATATTCAGCGACGTAAAAAAGCGGATCGTAACCAAATCCATTAGATCCTTTCGGATGCGACAGGATGCTGCCAGCCCAGCTGGCTTGGCAGATGATGGGGGTCGGGTCATGCGGCCACCGCAACATCACGATGGCGCAGTGAAAGCTGGCTTTACGCTGCGAATCTGCTGCATGGGCCATTTCCGACAGCAATTTGCTCTTGTTGTCCTGGTCTGTGGCATCATCACCTGCGTACCGGGCCGAATGTATTCCGGGTGAACCATCGAGAAAGTCCACTTGCAGGCCGGAATCATCGGCAACTGCCGCTAGACCGGTCTGCAATGACGCGTTGCGTGCCTTGATGATCGAGTTTTCGACGAACGTGAGACCCGTTTCTGGCGCTTCTGTGACGTTGAATTCCGATTGGGGAACCACTGTTAATCTGGGGGACAGCAGCGTTCGAAGTTCAGTGAGCTTGTGCCGATTGTTGCTGGCAAGAACTATCTTGTCGAATGCCTGCATGCTAGTTCTCAATAACAGATCCGGCCGACACCTAATTGGCCTGAATCCAATCGGGAATTACTCCTGGACTGGCAATGATGAGTCTCTTGTCTCGGCCATTGCTGCCCTTGACGAGGGCAACACGGCTGACGGGTACACGGAACTGTTTGGCAAGATATCTGCTCAGGCATTCGTTAGCTTTGCCGTCAACAGGTGCTGCTGTCACACTGATCTTGACCGCATCCCCCATGGCACCCACTACCCCCGTCCGAGACGACCTTGGCTGTACTCTCACCTTTAGGTGCAGGTCGCCATCCTGCCAGGAAAAGAAGTCACCCACTCTACAAACCCAGGATCAGACCCTTGGGACAGGCCAATAACTGCCGCATGGGCTCCACCACCAGAAAACTGTCTATCAGGGTGATGGCAACAAACACCAATATGATGGATATATCCAGTCCACCCATGGGAGGGATCAGTTTTCGGGCCGGGTTACACAGGGGTAACGTCAATTGATAGATCAGCATCAACACGGGATGGTTGCTCTGCGGGGCAAGCCAACTGCTGACGACCATGATGAGCAGTGCGAAAAAATAGATGTCCAGAATCAAGGCAAACATACCGAGAAGCGACCAAGCCAACAAGAGCAACGGATTGGGCACGGAGAAGCCCTTTAGCGCGATTATCAAAACCAGCGCTATGAGCTGCAGCACGAGTGCCAGCACCAGGATCGACAGATCGACACCATAGATTCCCGGAATGAATCTGCGTAGCGGTCTCAATGCGGGATCTGTGATGGTGACGATTCCCTGAGAGATCGGATTGTAGAAGTCGACCCTCGCTGACTGCATCAAGAACCGCATGATGACCACCAGGATATACAGACCGAAGAAAGTCTGGATCAGGAAGACTCCCGCATTTGCTAAGTTTTCACCCATGTCGAACTCTTTCCCTCAGACGTGTACGCCCGTTCTCACCCTGCCGGCATCCCTCTAGTCAGGAGTTTTCGATAGCTCGATGGAGCGTCTGTACGCTGCGTCAATGGCCGAGCCGACCACCGAGGAAAAATCTTTATCGTGTAGTTTGTCTAAGGCTGCCTCGGTAGTGCCACCCTTGGAGGTAACCTGCCGTCTCAACTCATCCGGGCTCGCATCACTTTCAACAACCATTGTAGCTGCCCCCAGTGCCGTTTGCTCGACCAACTGACGACAAATCTGAGGATTCAATCCCAGTCTGATCCCGGCAGCTTGCATCGACTCCATCAGATAGAAGAAATACGCTGGCCCACTTCCCGTCAGCGCAGTGACGGCATCCAGTTGAGCGTCGGTCTCCATCCAGACACAGAGGCCGACGGCGCCGAGAATCTCCTCTGCCTGCTGTCTTTGCTCGACGCTGACTCGTGCATTGGCAATCATTCCAGTCGCGCCCAGTCGAACTATTGCCGGAGTGTTGGGCATACATCGCACCACCGGCACGTCTCCGCCGAGCCAAGTGCAAAGAGATGTTGTGGTCACGCCTGCGGCAACCGAAATCACGAGGGGTGGAGCGTCAACTATGGCAGGTGCAATCGATGTGGCAACGTCCGCTACCACGTCGGGCTTGACGCTTAAGATGACGACATCCGCTCCTTGGATAGCCTCGATGTTGTCCAACGAGGTCTTTACCTTGAGATGCCCAATCAATGCAAGCTGGTCCTCTCTCGGGTCCGCAGCAGTAATCCTGGCAGCCGAGAAGCCCTCTTTTATCAGCCCACCGATGATAGCTGTGGCTATGTTTCCAGCGCCCAGAAAGGTTACGTTTGCCTCATTCATTACCGCTCGAGTCTCCTTTATCTGTGCTCGGCAGCGGCATCTCTGCGACCGAAGATCCCTGTACCGATGCGTATCAGGGTCGCTCCCTCGGCGATGGCAGCTTGCAGATCCGCACTCATGCCCATGGAGAGGTGCTGCAGATCGTGCGTCGAAGTGCCAAACTCCGCTTGAGTCTGCGCGAGCAGCTCTCTGAGCCTTCTAAAAGGTTCGCGCTGGGAGTTGATTCCCTCGCTTGGGGAGGGAATGCTCATTAGACCCCTTAATCGCAATCTCGGCAAGAGCAGGACCTGCTCGACCAGAGCGCCTAGATCCGCCGCCGAGACGCCCGATTTACTGGCCTCGCCACTGATGTTCACCTGCACGCAGACGTTGAGCGATTCCAGGGCCGACGGGCGTTGGCTGCTGAGTCTGCGCGCCACCTTGAGACTATCTACACTGTGCACCCAATCGAAATTCTCGGCTATCTTGCGTGTCTTGTTGGACTGTATTGGACCGATGAAGTGCCAGCAGAGGTCGAGGTCCTTGAGGGAGGCGATCTTCTGCAGGGACTCCTGCAGGTAGCTTTCGCCGATGTGGGTCAGCCCACAGGCGTGCGCCTGTTGGATCATGGCGGCCGGCTTGGTTTTGCTTACTGCGATCAGTTGGATACTGGATGCATCGCGATGGTAGAGCCTCGCGGCGCTGCCGATCTGCTCCCTGACACGCATGATGTTTTTTGAGATATCTGTCATGGTTTTGAGCTTCAGAAGTGGTCAACGGCCATATTCGATAATACTATTAGACTTTTTGTACCAAGTCTTGGCGGTATTTAATAGACTGGGTCATGTAAACCACTTCGTAGAAGGGTCGCGCGACTATGGATATCACAGAACTGCTTGCGTTCAGCTCGAAACAGGGCGCATCTGACTTACATCTATCCGCTGGACTGCCACCCATGGTGAGGCTGGACGGGGACATTCGACGACTCAATCTGCCCGCCATGGACCATAAGGACGTGCATGGTCTGATCTACGAAATAATGAACGATAAGCAGCGCAAGGATTACGAAGAGTTCTTTGAGTGTGACTTCTCCTTTGAGGTACCCGGCGTTGCCCGATTCCGAGTCAACGCATTCAATCAGAATCGGGGTGCCGGGGGCGTATTCAGGACCATTCCCTCCAAGGTCCTGACGATGGAAGAACTCGAGATGGGCCAGATATTCAAGGACATCGCCGAGATTCCCCGTGGCCTGGTTACCGTCACGGGACCAACCGGATCAGGCAAGAGCACGACGCTGGCAGCCATGGTGGATTACATCAACGACAACCGCTACGAACACATTCTCACCGTTGAAGATCCCATTGAATTCGTGCACGAGAGCAAGAAGTGTCTCGTCAATCAGCGCGAAGTCCACCGCGACACCCTGGGATTCAACGAAGCGCTACGATCTGCACTGCGGGAGGATCCGGATATCATCCTGGTGGGTGAGATGCGCGACCTGGAAACCATCCGACTGGCTCTGGAAGCTGCTGAGACGGGGCACATGGTGTTCGGCACCCTGCACACCTCGTCGGCTGCAAAGACCATCGACCGCGTCATCGATGTCTTTCCGGCTGCTGAGAAATCGATGGTCAGATCCATGTTGTCAGAATCGCTGGCCGCCGTGATCTCCCAGACGCTGCTAAAGAAACTGGGGGGAGGCAGGAAAGCTGCTCATGAAATCATGGTCTGCACGCCGGCAATTCGCAACCTGATTCGTGAGGATAAGGTGGCGCAGATGTATTCTGCCATCCAAACGGGTGCAGCCTCCGGTATGCAGACGCTGGATCAGTGTTTACGCGAACTGGTCGACAAGAAACTGATTTCCGTCGAGGCGGCATCGGAGAAGGCAAAGATGCCGGATGATTTCAAATAGCTGCAGGTGGCTCCTCGTGGGGATGTGGCCCCGGGGCAATATGGACATTAAGTGACGACCGAAAATCATGATAGATTTTGAAAAGCTACTGGAAATGGTGGTGAAGAAGGAGGCCTCCGACCTGTTCATAACGGCGGGCATGCCCCCATCCATCAAAGTCAACGGGCGCATGACGCCCCTATCCAAAACCGGCCTCTCTCCCGAGCAGTCTCTGCAGATCGTGCAGAGCCAGATGAACGAGAAGCAGGTGCAGGAATTTGAAGAGGAGCGGGAGTGCAATTTTGCCATTCACTCCAGTACTTCAGGCCGATTCCGCGTCAGCGCGTTCTATCAACGAAATCACGCCGGCATGGTGCTGAGACGGATTGAAACCGACATACCGACCTCTGAGGAATTGGGGTTGCCTACCGTAATCCAAGAGCTTTCCATGAGCAAGCGTGGCTTGATTATCTTCGTCGGGGCCACCGGAACCGGCAAATCGACCTCGTTGGCCTCCATGATCGGCTACCGCAACACCAACAGCAAAGGCCACATTATCAGCATCGAAGATCCGATCGAATTCATCCACGAACACAGGGGCTGTATCGTCACGCAGAGAGAGGTCGGCGTGGACACGCCCAGTTTCGAGATCGCCCTCAAGAACACGCTACGACAGGCACCAGACGTCATCATGATCGGCGAGATTCGTTCGCGAGAGACCATGGATTACGCAGTTGCCTTCGCTGAAACAGGTCACCTTTGTCTTGCCACCCTGCACGCCAATAATGCAAATCAGGCGCTGGACAGGATCATCCACTTCTTCCCCGCGGATCGCCACGATCAGGTGTGGATGGACCTCTCTCTCAACCTGCGCGGCATGATAGCGCAACAATTGGTGCCGACGGCGGATGGCCAAGGACGTCAAGCGGCGATAGAGATCATGATCAATACGCCGTTAGTTGCCGATAAGATTCGCAAAGGCGAGGTGCACCTGATAAAGGAGCTGATGTCAAAGTCCAACGAACAGGGCATGCAGACGTTCGATCAGGCCCTCTACAAACTCTTTGTCGCAGGGGTTATCACCCATGATGCTGCGCTCGGCCATGCGGATTCAGCCAATGACCTTAGACTGATGATTAAGCTGGGCGCCGAAGACAGAGCAGAATCTCTACATGAGGCCGCAGATGGACTGTCCATAGAGGGATCTGAGGACGATCTCAACGTCATGCGCTAACAGTTCTGCTGAGCCATTTGCGCAAGTACTGAAGACGCTCCCAAAGCTGGGCTAACAGTTCTGTTGAATCTCGCAAGACGATGCTAGGCGATCTAGACGCAATGTGCTAACAGTTCTGCTCCGCGCTCTGATTGAACCATGATTCCAGAATGAGTTTAGCAGCCAGGCTGTCAATGGGGCCCTTCTTGACGATGCCGTCTCGACCTGACTGCTGCAGCCTGGTTTTGACCTCATAGGTGGATAGCCGTTCGTCCATGCCGGTCCAGCATATGCCGAAACGTCCCTCCAATATTCGGCCAAAACGTTCCGCTCGAATCGAACTGTCGCTTTGCGTGGCGTCCATGTTTAGCGGGATACCCACCACGAACAGGTCGGGCTGCCACTCCTCTATGAGGCGTTGCAGATCGGACCAATTGGGAACGCCCTGTCTGGCAGGCAGCGGCGTCAGCGGCGTCGCGGTAGCGGTTACCGATTGCCCTATTGCAACGCCTATGGATTTGCTTCCCCAATCGAAAGCAAGCACCACGCGTGCTTTCGGCTCAGCCGTGCCCTGCATTGCTGGAGACCAGATTCAGATCGATGCCAAGCAAAGCGGCCGCTTTTTGGGCCCTCTCTTCACAGGGAGTGCCGAAGATGATCTCTGCTTTCGCCGGTGCCAGCAACCAGACATTTTCTGATATCTCCCGCTCCAGTTGACCGTTGTCCCAGCCAGCATAGCCCATGGCCGTAATGGCATTCGATGGTCCCTCTCCCTTGGCCAGGCTGCTGATAAAATCCTCGGATGTGGTCAGACTAATCTCGCTGCTGATCTGCTGTGTGAATTTATATTCCATGCCTGCTTCGTGCAGAAAGAAGACACTGTCTTGCCTCACCGGGCCGCCGTCCATTACAGGGACGCGGCTGCTATCCAAGCCCTTGAATTTGTCTTCCCCAAAGAGATCACTAAGGGTGAGCTGCAGCGGCTTGTTAATTACCAGACCGAAGGCACCATTAGAGTTGTGCTCCAGGATATAGGTAACCGTGTTGGCGAAATAGTCCCCGGCGAGGTTGGGTAGCGCAATCAAAAAGTGATCTCGAAAGCTGGACTGATCGTCCTCCTGCATATTCTCTATCGAAATCTCTTCCGGTTCCTGGCTTGTCCTATCCTTCGGTGTGTCTTTCATGAGCGGCCCGACGAGAGAGAGCTGGAATCTGCAGCTGCAAAGCTGATAGCGGCTATTCTATCGCTGAAACACGCTATTTACAGTGGTTAGTTACAGAAACATCCCTACTGCGAAGCTCATGGAGCAGTTCCACCGGTCCGCAGGGAACTGTTTTTTCTGAACTGCCAGGTCCGAATGATCTCTAGGACGTCGGTGGTCTGGCGCAATTCGTCTGGGAAAGGTGCGAATGGCGCAGCCAGTTTCACGATGCGAATCGCCGCATCATCCAGCACTTGAAAGCCGGACGTCTCCAGAATCTCTACTGCCTTAAGGTCGCCTCCGGGCAGGATGGATACCAGCAGTCTCAGACTGCCATAGAGCTTCCTTCGTCTGGCTTCCTCGGGGTAATTCAGATTGCCGACCCGCTCGATCTTCCGGCGCCAGGAGTTGAGATAAAAGGCATCCACACTGGCCTTGGTCGCCAGGCTGGTCAGTCGTTTCACCCGTGGCCGGCCTGCGAAGATCTGCCGCTGCCTGTCCAATCGTGCTTCCAGACTGGCGATCTCCAGGCTCCTCTCCAGCAGCGACTTTTTTAAGGTAATCTTGGTGAGCTCCACAGGTGAAATCTCTTTGTTGCTGTCCGGTTTGGCCTGCGGCGTCGAGCTGGAACTGGTGGTGATCAGGGTCCTTTCGGGGTTGGGTGGCCGCTCTGGCGCCACCGTGATCTGTGGTTGGGGTAGCGTATTCCTGATGACCGTGTCATGAAATTCAGATCTGTTGGTCGTGGTCGTTAGGATCTTCTCCCTCAGGGTGCCACTGCCGAGCTGGTTAAACTGGGCCAGAAAATCTGTCTTGCTGGGAGGATTCTTACTTCGATGCTGCGCCAGGGTCACCTCCATCGTGTGGGTGGATGGTCCCTTCTCAGTCATCGTGAACGTGATTCCCAGAATCACAGTCGCATGTACTGCAACGGCCAGGAACCCGGTAAAACTGAGCCGGTCAACTGGTGTTACGGTCGGATTGATCGCTGCCATGTGTCTCTGTACGCTTGATCCAATACTATAGCAGTCCGTTCTAACATTCGTGACGAACTTGGTAGGTAGTTGAATTATAAAGTAAAAAGACAGACTTCTGGACAGGTACTAGCCGGCCACTTTTGCTGCGATACATTCCACCAGTTGCGCGGCGATATTCAGGTCGAAAATCCTGTCGAGTTCCCTGATGCAGGTGGGACAGGTGACATTGATCTCTGTCAGATAGTCGCCGATGACGTCAATTCCCACGAACAGCAGCCCTTTCTGCGCTAACGTGGCGCCTACTTGCTCACAAATCCACAGATCCCTGTCAACCAGCTCTCTACCGATCCCCTGGCCGCCCGCCGCGAGATTGCCCCGACTTTCACCCTGTTGTGGGACCCGCGCCAGACCATAGGGCACCGGTTTACCATCGATGAGCAGAATTCGGGTATCACCGGCGACGATTTCGGGAATGAACTTCTGCCCCATAATCTGTTGTGTGCCGTATCCCGTAAGGACCTCCAGAACAACATTGACGTTGGGATCATCCTGTTTCACTCGAAAGATAGATGAACCTCCCATGCCGTCCAACGGCTTGAATACGACATCATCGTGTTCCCGATAGAACTCCTTCAGTAGGGCGAGATCTCTGCTGACGATATGGGGAGGGCAGCATTGTGGGAACTCCGTGGCGAACAGTTTCTCATTGCAGTCTCTGATACTACTGGGCCGGTTGACTACCATGGTGCCGCAACGCTCCACCCGCTCCAACAGATAGGTGGTGTAGATAAACTCCATGTCGAAAGGGGGGTCCTTGCGCATCAGGATCACATCGAAGTCAGAGGCTGGAACTACGGTCTCCTCACCCACGGAGTACCAATCTTCCAGATCGTCTTTCACCGACAGTTCCGATCGTTTGGCCCAGACCTCACCATTCCTGAGAAAGAGACTCGACTGCTCCATGTAGCTGACCTGCCATCCCTTTTCTTGGACGGCGATCAACATGGCCAATGTACTGTCCTTCTTAGGGTTGATGCCTTGGATGGGATCCATGACTACGCCAACGGCCAGGCCAGCTTTTTCGGTCATTTCATCTACTCGAAAGGTCTATAATGTATGTCGCGGGAAGTAAATTCGCGCTGAGAACTCGCCAAAACAGCCAGTAGATGTATTGAAAAGCGTTCAGTATATATATTGGCAGACCTTCGTTTGTCTAGCTCTTATGGATTGAGTCTATCAACTGTGTTAAAAACATGATGCAAATCGTTGCCACGGTTTCATATTTGATCATTTGCAGCGCGTGGTTGCCAGCGTAGGGACAAAGGGTAGGTGTATGGAAGACAATTTTGATGGTGTGAAGGTCATGGTCATCGATGACAGTAAGACCATTCGTCGCACCGCCGAGTCTCTGCTCAAAAAGGCGGGTTGTGAAGTAATAACTGCCGTTGATGGCTTCGATGCATTGGCCAAAATAGCGGATACACTACCATCGATCATCTTTGTCGACATCATGATGCCTCGACTGGATGGCTACCAGACCTGTGCGCTAATCAAGAATAACGCAGCATTTAAGGCGACCCCTGTCATCATGCTATCGAGCAAGGATAGCTTGTTCGACAGGGCAAAAGGACGAATAGTCGGTTCTGATCAATATTTGACCAAACCGTTCAGCAAAGATGAATTGCTGAGTGCTATACGTGATCATGTGAAAGCACCTGCAGAATAGACGGAAATTGATTCGGGAAGTAATGCGAGAGGCGGCATTTCATGGCAAAAATACTCGTTGTTGATGACTCACCCACAGAAGTTTTTCAGTTCAAAGGCATGTTGGAGAAGATTGGTCATGAGGTGATCACCGCCGAGAATGGCCGTGATGGTGTGGCCGTGGCATCCAGTGAGCAACCGGATATCGTTCTCATGGATCGTAATGCCGGATATGAATGGCTTCCAGGCTACGCGCCAACTGAGCCG
>CEPV01092535.1_pt1 | contig 30243 bp, 26 predicted proteins | sample 530451 | NCBI WGS metagenome assembly CEPV01 (sample SAMEA2620097, study PRJEB7988) | marine metagenome | isolation source: saline water (ENVO:00002010), including
AATGCCAGACAGCCCGCAACTGATGCCAGCCAACCCGCCACTAATGCCAGACAACCCGTCACTAATGCCAGACAACCCGACACTAATGCCAGACAACCCGCCACTAATGCCAGACAGACGTCCACTGATAGTGATCTCCTCAGTGATACAAGAAAAGCCCCGGATCCGCAGCAAGTTGCCCGAGCACCGGCGCAATCCAGATCGATGCCCGCCACTACAGCGGGAGACTCGACCACACCGTCTTCAGCGGCCGCCAGCGGGGCCGAAAGATCGGGGAATGTGGCGGATGGCACGAAGAAAGTGGAGCCGCCTGCAGCAGCCGAGATCAGCACACAGGCGCCGGTGGAAACCAAAGTGGCAAAGGTCGTGGAAGAACCGACTCCGGTTGTCAGCCGGGCAGGTAGAGACGCGGGCCGGGAGGGAGTGAGCCCGCCACCGCAATCCCCACCAGCAGAGGAGAATATTGCGCTATTGGAAACTGACACCAGTGCCACTAAGAAAGCGGAAGTCAGCGATTACATCAAACAGTACATCGCTGCGGCGGAGGGGGGTAATGTTCGAGCACAGGCTTCCCTTGCGTATATGTATGAGACCGGACAGCAGGTGGGGGTCGACAAACAGCAGGCAATATTCTGGTATCGCAAAGCGGCAGAGAAGGGGGATATACAGGCTCAACTCAATCTTGGGCTTATGTATCAGGGCGGCGATGGCATCCCGCAGGACTTAACCGAAGCGGCATTCTGGTATCGCAAGGCAGCGATCCAGGGCGACCCGGATGCCCAGGATACACTCGGCTTCATGTACGAGAATGGCCGCGGACTGGTGAAAGATATCACCGAAGCGGCCTGGTGGTACACCAAGGCGGCTGAGCAGGGCAAAGTAGCTTCGCAAAACAATCTGGGTCGGTTATATCAGCTCGGCCTGGGTATACCGAAGGACGTAACCAAAGCGATATTCTGGTACGGTAAAGCCGCCGAACAGGGAAGCGAAGCGGCCAAGAAGAATCTGTCGGATCTTACCCAGTAGAGACAACTATTCCAGCAGAGACAACAGCGCGTTCGTAGACGCGGCTATCTAACGAGTCGTTTTACTCGGGTGCCTGCTTCCAGATGTCCCTGGTCAGCCGCTTTTCTGTACCAGCTTACAGCGGTTGTCCTGTTGCGTTTGAGCCCTCTACCTTTTTCGAACATATCGCCCATGTAGAACTGCCCCGATGCATAGCCGGAATTGGCGGCCTTGGTGAACCACTCAATTGCGGTTGCGTAGTTACGCTTGACGCCTCGGCCTGCGGTGAACATCAAACCCAGGTCGACCTGAGCAGGCGCGTATCCCTGGCTGGCAGCTTTGTGATACCACTCCACAGCCTTGCTGTCGGCTCGCTTAAATCCCAGACCCTTTTCGTACAGAAAACCCATCTTTTGTTGCGCCTCGGGATAGCCTCTGGCAGAAGCGAGCTTGTACCAGAAGATCGCGTTTGGGTAATCAGGCTTACCTTTCTCAGAACGGAGTCCTAGCTCGTGTATCATGCCAATGAGTGTTTCAGCCGCCGGGTATTGGAGCCTTGCAGCATTGCCAATCGCAGTCATGGCGTCGTCGGCCCGGCCGGCGGCCACCAACGCTCTGGCATACTGGATTTGAAAGCGGATCGTGTCTGGATAGTCACGCAGCGCGTCATTGCAGCTCGGGATGGCAGCCTTGGCCGCGATATCCGGAATTGAAATTCCCCAGTTGTCGGGGCCGGTGGAATAGGCAGCCAAGGAATCACAATTATGGGATTCCGGTACGGCAGCTTTCAGCTTGCTGAGAAGTTCCTCGGTTACCAGGCCATTGACCTCGAGGTCTTGTCGAACCTGATAGACTGCGATCGCCTCTCGGGTGGGCTTTGTCAATTCACCCGTGTCCTCCAGCGGGAATCCCACTGCATGTAGATAGCGCTGACTTTCACGGGTTCGGAGAATTTGGGCCTTCAGAGCAGACTCGCGATTCTTCTCCGCCTGTTCGGCCAGTTCCCTTCTCCTCCTCTCTTCCTGAATAGCGGCCTCCTGTTCCACCTTCAGCAGCAGCTCCCTGGCCTGCTTGTAGTATCTTCCTTCCCTACCTGTAGTTCGCAGATAGGCCAGTAGCCGATCGCGCGCCGCCAGTGCCTGCCCGGTTTCAAACAGGGCCTTTGCTTCCAGGAAGTTGAGATTATCGGGGATCTCGATCTCCAACGCTCGCAGTTGTGGTATCAGCTCGATAACGCCCTGGTTGTCGCCTGCCTTAAGCAAATTGGCAAGCTTGGTCAGTAGAAGGTCGACCTGCACATCGATCGGAAGGATGTCGGTTGACTCGGAAGCAACTGCATGGGATATAGGCATGAACAACAGTGAGCAGAGCACGCATAGCATCAGTTTTTTTCGGGACGAATCACGCACTGATCTGACCCCATTTTGGAATTTCGATGCGGAATTTTAGGATATTTGACCGCATATGTCCTGCCCGAGGTCCATTTGTGGTTCAAAAGAACTAGCAGCAAGATGTGACGTGGGCCGGATTCCCTGTCAGGAATTAGTCTCACAATAGGATTTCAGTGTGGCGAGGCTGCTGGCGAGGGTTTCCATGTCTTCCAGTCGAGAGCCGGTCGTGGTGAACTGCCATCGGTCAACCTTGTAATCGCCCGCGTCGGTCAGGCCAAGCTTCTTGTTGAGGTCCAGGATCAAGGCGACCCATCCCGATTCGGATACCCGTAGGGGGAAGATCCTGTCGATGTCCCGTGCAAAATCCAGATCGGCATTACTGACGGAACGAATCTGTTTCGACTTGCCGTCGTCTTCGCAGAGGAACTGATGCGTTGCTTCGCTGCGGAAACTCAATCGGCACGTTCCCGTGACACTGACAGAATTGGTCACGGCCCTGTCACTCTCACAGGAACTGGCCGGGGTGGCGTATTGCGCCAGTTTTGTGTTGATTAGAATCACAACGTTATTCTTCGCTTGCTCTGCCAGTTCCTGTTGCTGCAAAGCCAGCAGTCTGGCTTGCTCTTCCGGCGAGATCTCCTCTTCCGGTTCCTCTTCCGGCACTTGCGCCTCGGTCACCTGGCGCTCCGCAGGTGCAATCGTGTTATCGATCGCCTCTTCCAGCAGGGAGTCAAGATCGAACTTGGCTGTGGATTCGTCATCGCCAGTCTTGGCTCGTCTCGATCTCTCGCTGGCAGCTGCGGTTGATTGCTGCACGATGGATGCTTCAGCAACTACTTCAAATTGATCGATCTTGGGGAGTTGAGCATAGATCGGTTTGGCTTGGTTCTCCGTCAGGCACCTGGCGTTTTTCGCGGTACTGTCACAGATCAGATTCGTCCATATGGGTGATTCGGTCGCCGCCGAACCGAATGTCTGTCCGCTGGCTACGATCTCCGGAGTGAGCTTTATATAGCCGAAGGACCCATCGCTCTTTTTGATCTTCAGGTAGATGTAGGTGGGATTGGTGAGACAGTCTGCTGACGTATTCGGCCCAGCCAGCCATTTTATCTTGCTGCTGATCAGGGGTTCGCCATAGGCTTCATCGAAGGTGTAGTTGACAGTCAGTTCAGAGATGTTACACACGGAAGCTCGGAAGTCCCGCTTGGTGATCTGGCTGCTGGTTGCCGCATGGCCGAGCTGGTGGACGAACACGGCGATGATCAGTACTGCAACAGAGCGTTTGTTCATGGGCGATCCGTATGGCTTGGCTGGCTCCCTATTTTACCTCTCCCATGGTGTAAAGCTAGTCGTCGGGAACCAGTCGCTGTGAAGCAGTCGCCGTGAAACGGTCGTCGGAAACCAGTCGCAGTGAACCAGTCGCAGTGAACCAGTCGCCGTGAAGCGGTTGTCGGGAACCTGTCGCCGTGAAACGGTCGCTGCGAACCACTCTTCGTGAAACACGCTGATCAAATGCTGATCAAATGGTGGCCTCGCCAGGGGGTTTCAAGAGCCTGCGTTTGTCGCCCAGGCGCTGCGTGAACCCGGCCCTGTCGAAATACTCCAGCACTTCGATGGCCAGATTGCGCCCGATCCCCGTTTTATCCCTGTATTCGGAAGCGGAAAACTGATGATCAGGCACCTCGGCAGCAAGCAACTCCGCCCGGCGGGCCAATTCGCGTACCGTATCCGGCAAGAAGTATCTGTTCTTCACAACCCGAGTCAGTAATCCCAGCTGCACGGCTCGGTTCAGAAACTGTTCTGCCTGCCTCGTGGGGACACGCAAAGTTGCTGCCAGCTCATGCACCACAGGGGGTTTTAGGCCTGCCTTCTTGAGTAGCGGCGAGATCTTATTCCACAGTTCGCTTTCTTGAGGCGTCAAACTGGCTGAATGCCCGGCGAGGTGCAGAGCGGAGCCGGTCTTGAGGATCTGCCTGGCTGCCAATAATTGGCTGGTCACCAGCGCGAACACTTCCGTTGGCGGAACCGGCTTCAGCGTCTGACGCAACTGTTTCTCACCGGCCCCGAGTTCCTGCGGATGCGATCCGTGCCACGTCTGCAACGCCGCGCTGACATCTTCCTTCAATCCGTTCCAGTGGTGTTTTGAAATTCCGAGACGATGACTCCTACCTTCTGAATTGAGCTGCACCTGGGTGATCTCGAGCTCATCGAACAAATGCCGTTGCTCCGTCTCGGGCAGATTCCAGGCACGTAAGAAGTTTGTTAGATTGAAGCCTTGAGGATACAACTCCATCAGACTGGCTGCCGCGCTTTCAGGGGTAGGCGATTCCATCTGCCTCAGGTGCTCGATGCGGGATTCTTTTGCCCTGCCGCGTTTGGGAGAGAAGGGGTCTACAACCGTGCCGCCACCGATGGTACGCGTGGCGGACTGATTTCTTACGATCAGTCGGTCACCACGGCATAGACCGATCTGTTCGTCGAGTACGAGCTGCACCAACCCGGAGTCACCCGGCGCAAGCACGGATTCCTCCAATAGCGCGATGCGGCCAGTCACATGGCTTGCAGCAGTGTGCAGGTGAACCGGCGTCCAGTGTTTGAGGGGTTTGTTTTCAGCTGCCAGCAGAAGCATCCGAGCATCGATGCGGTCTGTCGGAGCGTGCAGTGGCGCGTCGAGGAGCCAGTTACCCCGGTGTATCTGATCTTTACTGAGGGAGCTCGCAGTGATATTGATGGCACATCGTTCACCGTAGCGACCGGTATCCGTCTTGCGGTTCTGCGCATGTATGCCTCGCACCCTGACCGCAATTCCCTGGGGTGAAATTGTCAGCTCGTCACCAACCGAGACAGACCCGGAGAATACTGAACCGGTAACTACGAGGCCCGCTCCCTTGATGGTGAAGCAGCGATCGATCGCCAGCCGGAAGTATCCTTTCCTCTGTATCGGTTGGAACTCTTGTGCTACGAGGTGCAAGTGTTCCTTTAGAGCGTCGACGCCTTCACCGGTCAGTCCGGACAGAGGGAATATTGGCGAATCGCGTAAGTTCGTGTCTGCTAACAGTTTCTTAACGTCATTGCTAGCCTGCTCTACCTGCTCTGTGCTTACGCGGTCAATTTTGCTCAAAGCTACAGCAGCCTTACTGACGCCCAACAGATTCAGTATCGCCAGATGTTCCAGCGTTTGCGGCATAGGACCATCGTCAGCAGCGATGACCAGCAAGGCGCAATCGATGCCGCTGACCCCGGCCAGCATGTTATTGATGAATTTGATATGCCCGGGAACATCGACAAATCCAAGAGTACTGGCCTCGTCGAAGGGATGGTAGGCAAAGCCCAGGTCGATGGTGAGACCTCGTTGCTTTTCGTCTTCGAGACGATCGGTATCGATCCCTGTCAGTGCTTTGACAAGCAGGGTTTTGCCGTGGTCCACATGACCGGCAGTAGCGATAATCATGGCGTGTCGACGGGCTTCAGTTTGCCAAGCTGAGTGACAAAACCGTCTTCATCTTGAAGACATCGCAGGTCGAAGATAAGGGCGCCGGCGTTGATCCGGCCGATGACGGGAGTAGGTAGCGCACGGAAGGCTGCGCTCATCCTGTCAAGCACCAACCCATCGCCCTTCTTCGCTTTTGGTCGTAGGGCAAGTGCCCGGCTGGGAAGAAGATCGAGGGGCAATGACCCGCTGCCGATCTGACTCTGACAGTCAACAATGGATACCTCAGCAACTGGTCCCAATGCTGCCACCACTGCTGCGTGAATCCGGGTAGCTACTGCGCTTATCTCCTCGAGTGATCGGGTCAGTAGGCGCAGCGTTGGCAGTCGCTCGGACAGTCGGTCTGGGTCGCGGTAGAGTTTGAGCACCTCATACAGTGCGGATATGGTCATCTTATCCACCCTGAGCGCGCGTTTCATCGGGTTGGACTTGATGGCGTCAATCAGCCTCTTCCTGCCCACGATAATGCCGGCCTGAGGTCCGCCCAGCAGTTTATCGCCACTGAAGGTGACGACATCAGCACCATTGTCGATGGTTTCCCTGACGGTGGGCTCAAAGGGTAGCCCGAAATCGCGCAGATCGATGAGCGTACCGCTACCCAGATCTGTGACAAACGGGATCCCATGTTGCCGGGCGATGTCAGACAATTCAGTATCCGTCACCGATGTGGTGAATCCCCTGATGGCATAGTTGCTGGTGTGCACCTTCATCAAGATGGCAGTACTGTCATTGATGGCATTGCTGTAGTCTTTGCGGTGAGTTCTGTTGGTGGTGCCTATTTCGATCAGCTTGCAGCCGGCCCTCGCCATAATGTCCGGCACGCGAAAGGACCCGCCGATCTCCACCAGCTCTCCGCGTGATACCGGCACCTCTTTGTTGAGAGCCAGCGTATTGAGAACCAGGAGGACGGCCGCAGCATTGTTGTTGACCACGGTGGCTGATTCAGCACCGGTCAGATCGCAGAGTAGCGCTTCGATGTGGCTGTCTCGATCTCCTCTGTCGCCGGATGCCAGATCGAATTCCAGATTGCTGGCCCCCGCGGCAGTAGTGATGATTGCCTCGAGTGCCTCGGGCGGTAACGGGGCGCGACCGAGATTGGTGTGCAGCACGGTGCCGGTCAGATTAAAGACTGGAAGCAGGCTGGCATCGGGTTGGGAATTCAATCGTCCAGCCACCAGCTCGATCACGCCGTGCATATCCGGCACCTCAGTGGACTTGTCATCCGAATTGGATGGGGCCTCTGCCAGCGTGGAACGGATGGCGACCAGCGTGGAACGAATGACAGCGGTGACCAGTTTCAAGCCGTGCTTGTCCAGTAGAATCTGACAATCCTCGTGTCGCAGGATCTTGTCTACGGAAGGGACCTTTGACAGCAAACGGTTCTGCACCCGGAATTCCCGCGTGATGATGAAGCGAATAGCATAACATCAAAAACCGCTTTGCCTGCAGTGGCCCGGCGAGTGAATCGGATGGTAGACCAGGCGGCCAGTGTTGCTCCGGCTGATTAGCTACCTGACGGCGAGGCGAATCGCGTCCTGCAATGGTCCCAGTTCCCTTATCCAGGGCTTTGCTGAAAGATGCCTGGCGGCGGCCCACTCATCCTTGGCACGGGCTGCCAAGAGGCGGTCTGGATAGAGACCCAGCAGCAGGACATAGAGCGTGCGACCCTGACTATGGATCTGCGCGTATAGCGGGTACTTGAGGCCATTGTCCCGTGCATAAGCCAGGATCTTGCTCTCGTCCTGCAGGGCGATGAGCTGCACGGTGTAGAACCCCGCTGGTTGTTGCAGAATGGATGTCGCTCCCTGGTTGGCGATGGCAGTGGCTGCTGGTGAAGGTCGGCCGCGAAGTTGAGCCGGTGGCGTCGCTCTGGCTACCTGCTGGGGTCGTTGCGTGGCTCGGTAGGATTCGACAGGTTGACTGACGGGTTGCTGCTCTGCGGACTCTAGTGGCTGCGGGGCCGGCACTTGTTTCGCCCGCTGGTGTCTTGGTCCGCGAGCTGCCGGCTTGTTTGCCTGAGGAATACGCGTGGCGACTTGTTTCAGCCCGACTTGCTTCAAGGAGAGAACTTTGGAGGGATCACTCTCATCCTGGCAATTCCACTCGTCTTCGTCGGGAGTTGAATAACAATACCAGGTGGATTCTCCCTGCGAACTTGTAGCCTTTGGCGTCTGGCCACAGTCCTCCCCTTGACACGATCCTCGCGAATTGAACCAGCTACAGCCGGCTAAACCGATACAGATCAGTAGGACAATCGTTCCCTTCATTTCAGCAATCCTTTCGTGACACTGCCTGTGGACGCGCGCATATGGGTGGCTGCAATAGTTCTACCTGGAAGTGCTATTAGTTTAGGTGTAGATCAGCGCTTACACCAGTCAAAAAAAGCTGATTGCAGGCGATCGGTGGGCATCGTTCAGACAGCGATATCGATCAACTGTCCTTTGCGTATCTCGCCGCGGTTGGGAAATGTGGGGCGTACCGTGTGGGTATCGTGGTGCCGGCTATAGGCGTAGCGCCGGTCGCCGTTCATGCGTCGACGGTCGGCAACCTGCTTGCGCCGACAGTTGGGGTAATCCGTCTGCAGCCGGCGCCTGTCTGCAATACCGGAGCGTCGCTGAGCTGTTCGGCGTCGTTGTCTGCCATCGGTGCGTTGGCGGCTGCCGGTCTCACGACGTGTTAGTCGCCTGACAGCGCCACTGACTGGATTGAAACGGAGTACATTCATTAAACGGGAGTCTCTGCATTGCGTGGTGTTTTCGTTGCTGGAAAGTGTTACATTTCAGGCCCCAAAAGGGAAGCGTTTTCTGCACTATTTTCTCTATAAGTCATTGAATTTAAAAGAAATCGATGAAACCGATGCGGCTTCCGCGGTCATCGTGTTCGCCACCCGAAAATGGCGGGAAACTGATGCTAAGAGGTATCATTGATCATCCACGGGAAAGCGGGTTAACGCAGTGAACGCATCCATCAGAACGACCCTCAGACCATCAGCACTCGTCGCCGGCGTTGCCGGATCGGGATTGAAGCTCGTCGGTCTGCTGGCCATGTTATTGGTGTCAGGCTGTGACCAGCCCGACAGTTATCTGTTTACCGGTCCGACCATGGGCACCGTATACAATGTCAAAGTGGTGCCGGTTCCGGCCAAACCGCATCGGGAGACGTTGGCAAACGGTATTCAGGCGGCAGTCGACAGGGTCAATTTACTGATGTCGACCTACCGGGATGACTCGGAACTGTCGAAGTTCAATCGGTCTACTCCCGGTTCCTGGTTCGAACTGTCCGATGAAACTGCAGAAGTGATCTCCCTTGGTCTTGCGATCAGTGACCTGACGTCCGGCAGCTTCGATATGACGGTTGGGCCACTGGTGAACCTGTGGGGATTTGGACCGGATGCCGGCAGGGATTCGATTCCGTCCGATGCAGATATTCGCACAGCCATGAAGATGGTGGGGTACCGGCACATATCCTTGCGCACAACCCAATCGGCGGCGATTCGCAAACAGCAAGACGTCTATGTCGATCTGTCGGCGATCGCCAAAGGGTATGCGGTGGATAAGGTCGCAGAGTTCCTGGAGTCACAAGGTGTCGTCAACTATCTGGTGGAAATCGGCGGTGAACTGAAAGCGAAGGGTCGCAAGGAGAGTGGTGAATTGTGGAACGTGGCCATCGAATCTCCCAACGGTGCTGGTCGTGTACCCTATCGAGTGTTTCCATTGCAGGACATCGCTGTTGCTACCTCTGGTAACTACTGGAATTACTTTGAAGTGGATGGCGTACGTTACTCACATACCATCGATCCGACCAGCGGCAGGCCTATTACGCATAACGTTGCATCGGTGACGGTCCTGGATTCCTCGGCTGCACGGGCTGATGCACTGGCTACCGCGTTTACTGTCATGGGGACGAAGGCTGGTCTGGCTGTGGCTAACGAGCACGATCTGGCTGTTCTGTTCATTGAGAATGGAGAGGATGGCTTCAGCGAGAGTTTCTCAGCGGCCTTCACGCCTCATCTGCAGTGAGTGGGGTCGTTGCCGGACTAGGTTTGCTTCACAGCCTTCGTAACAGCTGAATGCCCCGGTTGTTGATCCCGTAGACATATTGACCGCGATCGATGATCACACCGACGCCCCACTTCTTGCCCACTTTGGCTTGACCAAAATAGACCTTGTCTCCTATGTGCCAGCCTCTGACTTTCAGTCCTTTGCTTACTCTGTACTTGTCGATGCCCCGGGTTCGCTGTTGGATGTTACCTGTCCGCTGTTGGAAGCTGATCTTGCCTGGCGCGGATGATTGGGTCTGCTGCCGGAACTCGCTTGCGGCAATGCTGAGATCTAATTCCGCCGCCGGCGCGGTACAGCAGAAGGCCAGCATAACTGCCGGAATCGTCGCCATCAGCGTGTTGCGGGGTATAGAACTGCTCATGCCCATCACCTGCGGTTTTCCCATGCTGTTAAATTAGCAGACGACTCTGAGGTTGCAGATGAGAGAAAAGTGAACTTGGTGGAGAGAAAAGGGAAATCGATATAACCAAACGTTATAAGGGTAGCCTGTCGAAACGTCTGCGGTTTCAGATCATGCTTGCGCCCAGATCTCCCGCCGTCTCTGATAGCTTTGCTGGCAAAGCAGCATATCCTCCAGAAACGGTGCCAATTCGTCCATCAGCAGGGCCTGAGGGCCATCCACCAGGGCGTTGGCGGGATCGGGATGAAAGTCCACCAGAATCATATTGGCTCCGGCAATGACGCCCTGGGCGGCTGCGTGAATCAGATCCAAGACTCGATCCGACGAAGCCTCTCGGCTGCCGACCGAGTGGGATGGATCGATACAAACCGGCATTCGCGTCAACCGTTTCACCACCGGCACCTGCGCGAAATCCACCATGTTGCGATGCGGCGTGCCGAATATCGTGTGCATGCCCCGCAGACAGAAGATGACGTTGGAGTTTCCTTCGCTGGCCAGGTATTCGGCCGCGTTCAGGGATTCATTCAGCGTGACCCCAAAGCCGCGTTTGAACAGTACCGGATACTCCTTCTGTCGGCCGATTGCCTTCAGCAGCTCGAAGTTCTGCGTATTCCGGGTGCCTACCTGCAGCATGACACCGGTCGGTCTGCCCATTCGTTCCAGGCATTCGCTGATCTCATCGATGTAGCTCTCGTGTGTCACCTCCATGGCGATCACTTTGATGCCGTATTTTCCTGCCAGTTCAAATACATAGGGGAGACAGTTCCTGCCGTGACCCTGGAATGAGTAGGGGTTCGTCCTCGGCTTGTAAGCGCCCATGCGGGTGCAGATCTGTCCCAGATTGTTGAGCTCCCGCATCATCGTCTCCACGCTCTCCGGCTTATCCACGGCGCAGAGACCTGCGAAGACATGCAGGTTGTCCTGATTGAAATCGACACCGTTGTAGGTAAAGCCGATGACTCGGTGCTCGTCCCGGTGACGTCCGAGGATGCGGTAGTCCTGTGATATTCGAACCACCCGATCCACAGCATCAAGGCTCTCCACGGCGTTTTGGTCAATTTTGTGGGTGTCGCCGATCAGGTAGATCTCAGTCAGTTTCTGCTCGCTGCCCTGGACGACATGCTGCCTGAAAGTGATATCCGGCAATTGTTCCAGGAACGAGATGGTCTCACGATAGGAGTCGCTGTCTTCCTCGGTGTTGGCGTGCAATATTACAATCATGGTTTCGCTCTAATTGTGCTTGTGGTTCACCCCGATCAATGTGGACCGGACTCTAGTGGCCCTGGCCTAATCATCATCCGCGTAGGCATCATCTATGAGCCTTTTTCGTCTGTCCTCAGCCTGCAACCTGATGACGTGTCGGGATAGCAACTGCTCCCCGATCGAATCAAGCTGTAGAAACTCAACACCCGCGACATAGTGTTCACCCTCATCTGTAAGGCGACAGTATTTAACTTTACCGTACATCGTCAAGCCCAAAAGCGAAGGGTGAAACAGGAGTTTCATACCCAGATACGTTTCGACAGGCAGTAGCTCATCCACTTGGAATGAAATCCCTCCTTGACTCAACGTGACGTTTTCGTCGGGATTCTGCCGCGGCTTCAACTCGTCAGCGGACAGGATTCTTGCCATCATTTCGAGGCGGCGGTTTACGGTACTTAGGAAGGCACCCAGTTTGCGATCCGCATCGGTCAGTGATCGAAGCAGTTGACCGGATTCCAACTCAAGCTCATACATGTCCCGCAGCAGATTGAAACGGGCAGAGACATCGTAGGGCGATTGTCGCTTCTCGGCGAATACCTGCTCCTTGGGTACAGTCCTGTAATCGATGTAGACGGAGTCCCTCATACGAAGGTAATCCCGCCGATCGATATCGACCCTTGACATGAATCGACAATCCCATTGCTGTCGGATACCTGATATTCTAGAGCAATCGGGGCCTCAAGCTATAACGATTCTGCCAGTCATGTACACATCTGTACCTTCATGTACCGTTCCATACCTCTACTAGTCGGATTGCGCTATACCCGCGCACGCAGGCGCAATCAGTTTGTCTCGTTGATATCGCTTATATCCATGCTGGGTCTGATACTGGGGGTGGCGGTTCTGCTGGTGGTACTTTCCGTGATGAATGGATTTGACAAAGAGTTGAGGGAGCGGGTGCTGGGCGTTCTGCCCCATGGTGCAGTTGTGAGCAGAACATCCATGCAGGACTGGCAGCAACTGCGCAGTACGCTGGAAGCGCATCCACAGGTGCTGGCTTCAGCCCCGTTCATCAACGGTTCCGCACTGCTAATGAGCCAGCAGAAGATTCAAGGTGTTTCGTTCTCCGGCATCGAGCCCGATCTTGAAAGGGAGGTCTCCATAGTTGGTGAGTTCTTCATCGAAGGCACACTCGAGAAGCTGAACCAGACCAGATTTGGGATAGCTATCGGTCAGCCTCTCGCAGACAAACTGGAATTGTCAGTCGGTGACCAGGTAACTATGGTGCTCCCCGAAGCCACTTTGACTTTGGTAGGTCCGCTGCCACGACTCAAGCGATTCACCTTAGTAGGCATTTTTCGAGTCGGCGCCGATATTGATCGAACGCTGGTGCTGATGCACATGCGGGATGCCGCCAAGATTCTAAAGTTGCCTGACGGAGCCCAGGGCATCAGGGTATTGATGCAGGATCTGTTCGTGGTCAGTCAGGTGTTGCGCGAGCTGCTTTTGGATTTGAATGGCGATGACCTGTTTGCGCAGTCCTGGATGCATACCATTCACGGTAATCTATACCAGGCCATACGCATGCAGAAGTCCACTATGTACTTGCTGTTGCTGCTAGTGGTGGCGGTGGCCGTATTCAACGTGGTATCCAGCCTGGTGATGATGGTGACCGACAAGAAAGGTGACATAGCAATACTAAGAACGCTGGGGGCAAGCCCGACCACCATCGCGGGCATATTCGTGCTCTACGGAACCATGATTGGCCTCATTGGAGTCTTGCTGGGAGCCACCTTAGGAATCTCGTTATCCTGGTGGATAAGTGACATCTACCTGTGGATAGAAAAGACGCTTCAATTGAATATCATGAGTGAGTATTTCATCAACTATCTGCCTTCCCAGATCCTGCTCGGCGACGTGCTGTCGGTCTGTGGCGTAACCGTGATGATCTGTTGCTGCGCAACGATCTTCCCGGCCATCCGAGCGGCCAGCGCCAATCCTGCCGAGGCGCTTCGCTATGAATAGCTCTTTGAGCAGCGACATCGTGTTGCAGGCGACAGGGATTCACAAGTCTTATCTGGAGGGGCCCCAGCCGTTACATGTGCTAAAAGGGGTGGATCTCGAAATCAGGTTGGCAGAGAGGGTCGCTATAGTTGGCCTGTCAGGTAGTGGCAAGAGCACACTGCTGCATGTCCTGGGTGGTTTGGATCAGCCTGAAGGCGGAGAGGTAAGAATAAATGGTCGCGACATTTTTGCCTTGGGCGAAAAGGAAAGGGGAGAGTTCCGAAATCGCATGCTCGGTTTTGTCTATCAATTCCATCATTTGCTGCCTGAGTTTTCTGCCATGGAGAATGTAGCGATGCCCTTGCTGATCGGCAGATCTGACGTCGCCAGCGCCCGACAGGAGGCCATGCAGATGCTTGAGCGAGTGGGGCTCATCGATAGGGCAGCGCACCGGCCAGCGGAGCTATCGGGCGGAGAAAGGCAAAGGGTTGCGGTTGCCCGGGCATTGGTCATGCGACCTGCGTGTGTGCTGGCAGACGAACCCACCGGCAATCTGGACGAAGACACGGGAGAACAGATCAATCTGATGATGCTCGAGTTGAGCGAAACGATGCAAACCAGTTTTGTGGTGGTTACCCACAATTCATCTTTGGCCGCTAAGATGGATCGTCAGGTGCGACTGCATAACGGTATTCTGGCGAGTCCGGAGTGATGTTCCTGCCATTGCCGGCATCGGTTAAGCCATTGCCTAGGCAATGGCCTGAACTATTGCCTGAACTATTGCCTAGACTGCGGAGCATCTGACGCATGTTCGGCAGCATTCCCATCTGGATAGGTTTTCGCTATACGGGGGCGCGACAGCAGAACCACTTCATATCGTTTATCTCCTTGGTTTCTCTGTTGGGGTTGATTCTCGGCGTGGTCGTTCTGGTGACGATCGTGTCCGTGATGAACGGATTCGACCGGGCGCTGCGCTACAGCATTCTGGAAGTAATTCCCCATGGGGTGATTCGCAGCAGCGATCAGAGCATCGATCTGGACAATTGGCGTCAGTTGGCAGCAAACATCGAAAGCCGACAGCAGGTACTGGGCAGTGCTCCCTTTATCGAAACGCAGGGCATGTTGACGCAGAGAGGAAGCGTCAACGTGGTCGCTCTGTATGGCATATTGCCGGAAATAGAAGGCGATGTTTCCATCATTCCAGCTCACATTGAGCGCGGTTCGCTTGGGGATCTCGAAGAGGGCAGGGATGGCATCGTCCTGGGGCGGGAACTTGCGTACTCCCTTGGAGTTGGCATTGGTGATGAATTTACCCTGATCGTTCCGCAACCGTCCAGAGGGGGCGGCAGCATCCTGCCCAAAATGGTAAAGGTGACGTTGGTCGCCACTTTCAGAGTGGGTGCCGAGTTGGACTATTCCCTCGCATTGATGCATGTGGTGGATGTCGCCAGGATACTGATGCTTGACGGCGTCGTCCACGGCATCAGAATTCAGGTAGACGACCTATTCAATGCACCCCATATCATCCGTCAGACGGTGCGCGAGTTGGGGCCTAACGAGTATGAAGGGACTGATTGGACGGCCACCTATGGTGATCTGTTCCAGACCATCGGTATGGAAAAGACAATGATGTTTCTGCTGCTGTTGCTAATCGTAGCGATCGCTGCCTTCAACATCATCTCCGGGCTGATCATGCTGGTAGATGACAAGAAAGGAGACATAGCAATTCTGAGGACTCTGGGCGTTAGCCCGGCTACGATCATGGGCATCTATGTGGTACAGGGATCAGTGATCGGCATCGTAGGAACGGTCCTTGGTATGGTGCTGGGGATTGTATTGGCCATCAACATCACGGAGATCGTGGCCTGGTTTGAGCAACTGTTCAACCTGCGCGTGCTGGGAGGCACCTATTTTGACTCTGTCCCTTCCGATCTCAGGCCGGGTGATCTGCTCATCATCTTTCTCATAGCCATCGCAATCAGCATTGTCTCAACGCTATATCCGGCTTACCGTGCCGCTCAACTGAATCCGTCCGAGGTGCTGCGTACCGAGTAAGGTTGATAAAGAACGTAGCGGTTGCCGGATCCGTCAAGCAGGATTATTCAGGAACGTAGCAGTTTGCGAAAGTGCCAATTGCGACTCACTTTCCAGCGCCAGTAGATTCTGACCAGGATGAATGAGGTCAATCCAAACGTGATACCACAGACGAACGAACCCAGCAGCAGTGGTTTCCACACCGCTGCCAGTTGCGCGCCTAACCACTCCAGTGAGATAACGATCTCTTCAACATTCTGACGTTCACCCAGAATCCAGCAACCTAACCGGTAGGCGAAGTAGAACATGGGCGGAACGGTGATGGGATTACTGATCCACACGATCGCAATAGTAAGCGGTATATTGCAGCCTATCCAGACGCTCAGGATTGTAGCGGGCACCATCTGGAATGGGATGGGAAGGAAGCAACAGAAGAAACCCACCAGGCACCCATAGGAGACTGAGTGACGATTGAAGTGCCACAGGTTGGGTGCGAAGATCAATTCACCCAGAAAGCGTAGCGTGCGTGTACGACGCAACTGTTCCCGGGTCGGTAGATACTTAATAAGCCGCTGCATGAAATGACTCTCTCCAGAGACGTTTATTATGCAATGAATCCCCCCTATTCCCAAGATAGTATAGTAAATCCCCTATGGTCAGAGTGGCGTTGGCGCTGCGCGTCAGATATGGATCACCTCTGCTTGCGAAGTCGCTCACCCGTATGTGGGTTAAGTGCCCTAACGCTGGAGACCGAATTCAGCTACAAAGGTTTACATGGCAGACCTGAATTCAGTTGACTAATTATGCGCGGGTGGATGCTGGCCTGCACTCTCGGCATCGTCAGTATCAGCTTTGTACCCCAGTTGCCGAGTTCTGCTTGGATCCCGCTGCTGCTGCTCTGCTTCCTGTTGGGGTCTCTTTGCCGGCCGCTCCGGTCAGTCGCGGGGCTGGCGTTGGGCATGAGTTGGGGCATCTATTACGCCGTCGAACGCTGCGCGCAGTGGATCCCCAAGGCATGGGAAGGAGAGGATATTCACGTCACGGGAGTGGTGGTGAGTTTGCCCAGGGTGAACGAGTTGTCGCAACGATTTGAGTTCAGGGTGGATGAGGTGCGGAGCTGTCCGGATCTTGTCTCGGAGCCAGCGAACTGTGCGATCGACGGTCGTCTCCTCCTCAGTTGGTATCAAAACGATATTGTTCGACCCGGAGAGAGATGGCGGTTTAAAGTGCGCTTGAATCGACCCCACGGCAACGCCAATCCATCCAATTTTGACTACGAAGCCTGGCTGTTCCAACGGGATGTATCAGCCACTGGCTACGTTCGCGAGGACATTAGCAACCGCAGACTTGCGGGTAGCGGCACTCGTGAAATTACACATCAGCTTCGGTACTGGTTGAGGGCCAACATCGCTGCGCTGCTGCCGGATTCGCCTCATCGTGGCTTGATGATCGCGCTCGTGATCGGGGAGAGTTATCAGATCTCGCCGCAACAGTGGCAGGTTCTGAGCAGGACCGGAACGAATCACCTGTTAGTCATCTCCGGACTACACATCGGTCTGGTGGCGGGAATGGCTTATCGTCTCGTCGGCTGGGGAAGCAGGCTGCTCCTGCCGGTTTCTCTAGGCGTCAGGATTCCGCCGTTAGCAGCCATAGTCTGTGCCTTACTATACAGCGCCATTGCCGGCTTTGGACTGCCGACGCAAAGGGCGACAGTAATGGTCAGCGCCGCGATGCTGGGGCAACTGACGCAACGGAAGATTCCAGCTTCACAGAGCTTCTGCTTGGCCCTCGTAACCATCAACGTGATTGACCCGCTGGCCGTATGGACTACCGGCTTTTGGCTCTCCTTTGGGGCAGTCACGTTCCTATTGTACGTTTTTGTAGGCAGACTGAATCATCTGGAGTCACTGCATCTGGGTAGGCTTCTAAAGTTGGCGGGGCAATCACAATGGGTCGTTTTCATCGCGCTTTTTCCGCTGTTGGGATATCTGATCATGCAGGTCGCGCTGCTATCGCCTCTCGTCAATATCATCGCCATCCCGTGGATCAGCCTGATAATCGTTCCGGGTGTTCTGCTGGCGAGCCTGACTATGGTCGTGAGCGATCCGCTGGCACAGCTCATATTGTTCGGCACGGATGGACTGTTAGCGGTTCTGTGGCAGTTCATGGAGTTCATGGCTGCATTGGAGTGTGTCTGGGTGCCTCCGGCTCACAGTCTGGTGGCGGTAATGCTGGCTCTCTCGGCAGGTGCCCTCCTGTTGGCACCGCAAGGCATGCCAAATCGCTGGCTGGGCGTGGTGCTTTTGCTGCCACTTTTCAGACCACTGGAGCATCGTCTGGACCCCGATGAAGCAGTGATCACTGTGCTCGACGTGGGTCAGGGTCTTGCGGTGGTCGTCAAGACTACTCATAGGGGGCTCGTTTTCGATATGGGGGGCAGGTTTTCCGACCGCTACGATCTGGGGGAGACGGTTGTCGTGCCTTACCTGAGAAGCTCGGGTGTTCGGCGACTGGATTACGCCGTTATCAGTCACGCCGAGAACGACCATTCCGGCGGTGCCGATGCCGTCATCGAACGGATACCGACCTACGATGTTGTCAGCGGCTCAGTGCAACGCCTGCGGTCACAGATGCGTTCGTCTAGACTGGTCAAGCCCTGTGTGGCAGGGCAGTCCTGGACGTGGGGGTCGATACGATTTCAATATCAGCACCCTTGGAAAGCTGTTTGGGCCAACGAGAATAATCGGTCCTGTGTCCTGACGATCACAAGCGGCGACAGGAGCGTACTGATCCCGGGCGATATAGAGGCCGCCGTAGAGAGAGTGTTAATTCAGCAAGGATCTCTGTCGGCGGATCTATTGGTTGCTCCTCACCACGGCAGCCGAACTTCATCCTCGCCCGCCTTCATCAATGCGGTCGACCCCTCCTATGTCATCTTTTCAGCCGGCTACAATAACCGCTTCAATCACCCTCACCGAGTGGTTCGCCGGCGCTATGAAGCACGCGGCGTTCAAGCTTACGATACCGCTTCATCCGGGGCGCTAACCATCCACCTTAAGGCGGGCAGGCCCGTTCAGGTATCAGCGTTCCGAGATGCGCAGCGTCGCTACTGGCACTCGATTCGTTAACTCGAGTGGGAAGTTCTGGCTGCAGCAGTTCTTCTCTTCAGTTAAAGTAGATAGGACCCCAAGGAGGAGATAGACCGATGATCGACCAGCGAGACTACGAAGCGATTAAGATAGAGAAGAGCGACGGCATCGCGATCCTGACACTGAACCGTCCCGAGCGACTCAATGCGGTAAACGGCGCCATGCACTCGGAACTGACAACGCTGTTTCGGGATGTCGACGGCGACTCGGAGATCCGTGTGGCCGTCCTTACGGGAGCAGGACGTGGCTTCTGTTCAGGGGGCGATTTCGGGCCCGATAGGGACCAAAGTGCAGAACGAAAGTCGGGACTAAGCATGATGCAGGAGGCGCGCAGAATCGTAGATGGCATTCTCGACTTTGAAAAGCCGTTGATTGCCGCTGTCAACGGTGCTGCCGTCGGACTTGGCGCCACCGTTGCTCTCCTCTGTGATGTTGTCATAGCCGCGAAACCGGCGAAACTGGGCGATCCCCACGTGAAGATGGGTATCACTGCCGGAGACGGGGGCGCCGTTATCTGGCCGCTGCTGGTAGGGGTTAATCGTGCCAAACAGCTCCTCATGACGGGCGATCTGATATCCGCTGACGAAGCATATGATCTGGGTCTGGTTAACGAAGTGGTGGAGGAGGGGCAGGCCCTCAGCAAAGCGCTGGCTCTGGCAGAGCGGCTTGCCGCAGGCCCGCCCTATGCGATCCAGTCGACCAAGATTTCGGTCAACAAACTGATCAAGGAGCTCTCCAATCTGGTATTGCCCGTCTCCCTCGCCATGGAAGAGATCTCTATGACCAAAGAGGATCACACCGAGGCGGTTAAAGCGTTTCAGGAGAAGCGGGAGCCGCGATTCACCGGTCGATGAAGAAGGCAGCATGAGACTGAGCGTCTTCGATCTGCTGAAAGTGGGTATTGGCCCCTCGAGTTCCCATACAGTGGGCCCTATGATCGCTGCTCGTCGATTCCTGTTGGGGGTGGAAGAGATCAAGTTGCTGGGCAGAATCTCATCCGTGCGAGTCGATCTGTTCGGCTCTCTGGCCATGACCGGGCACGGACACGGTACAGACCGGGCAATATTGCTGGGACTGATGGGTGAAACGCCGGCTGAGATAAAGGTCGCTGCAATCGCTGGATCGATTGCAGCGATAGAGAGAGAAGGGGAGCTTAGACTGCTTGGCAGACACACGATCCGTTTCTCTCTAGGCGACCACATTCATGCTAACAAGGGCGTTGTACTTCCATCCCATCCGAACGGCATGACCTTCAGTGCGTTCGACGGCGAGGGGCGATCTCTTGCCGAGGAGAGTTATTATTCGATCGGGGGCGGCTTCGTTCTCTCCGCGAACGAGATAGCGGAGCCAGCAGACAGTGCCGAGGACTGCAGTGAACCATTCCCCATCGACTCGATGGCGGAGCTGCTCTACCTGTGTGAAAAACACGAGCTCAGTATCGCTGACCTTACCGTGGCGAATGAGCTTCAGTTCCGCAGCAGAGAGGAGGTGTTCGACGGTCTGTACCGTATCTGGAAGGTGATGGATCGATGCATAGAAGAGGGCTGTGCTGCCGAGGGTGTCCTTCCAGGGGGTTTGGCGGTGAAGCGCAGGGCCTACGATCTGCACCGCGAACTCAAGGCCCGCATGGAAGACGGGGAGATAGATTCCCTCGCGGTGATGGATTGGATAAGCCTGTTCGCCCTCGCCGTTAACGAGCAAAACGCTGCCGGCGCGAGAGTCGTGACTGCACCGACTAACGGAGCAGCCGGCGTGATACCGGCCGTGCTCGCCTATTACATCCGCTTTGTGCATACGGCAGATGCGGGCGACAGTAGACAGGCCGTTGTCACCTTCTTGCTGACTGCTGCCGCGATTGGGATTCTGTTCAAGAAGAACGCATCTATTTCTGCCGCAGAGGTGGGCTGTCAGGGAGAGATCGGCGTTGCCTGCTCGATGGCGGCGGCGGGCCTAACTGCCACCATGGGGGGAACTGTGCGTCAGATTGAAAATGCGGCGGAGATCGGTATGGAACATAATCTGGGTCTGACCTGTGATCCAGTAGGCGGGCTGGTGCAGATCCCTTGTATCGAGCGCAACACCATGGGCGCTGTTAAGGCGATCAATGCATCAAGATTGGCTCTGCGAGGCGATGGGCACCACCACGTGTCGTTGGACCAGGTGATCGAAACGATGCGTCAGACCGGCAGGGACATGCAGGCGAAGTACAAGGAGACCTCGGAAGGGGGGCTGGCGGTGAACATGGTCGACTGTTGATGGGACGGCCTCGTCAGCACTAGACCTACGACTGTGGCATCATCACCCCTCCGGTGGATTTGATTTTGATCAAGGACACTCGTTTGCCCATCTCTTAACCTCGACGCCATTCAGCAACCAGTCGTGGAGATTGATGATGGGCTCAAGAACGACCAATGGCGTTATCTGTTCAGAGTTGACCACCCGGGAGATTCTCACACCTGAGAATCGCCGCGGGCGAATGGGATCGTTACTTCCAACGGTTCTGCTCACCCTGTCTGTAGGGCTCTGTCTGGGCAGTGCATCGGGCATCGCGGCCGATGACATAACGATGTCGAATGCCGACTTTGAAGAAGCCAAGACGCTTTTTTTCCAGCGCTGTGCCGGTTGTCACGGCGTGCTTCGCAAGGGGGCGACGGGCAAGGCCCTCGAACCTGAGAATACTTTGGAACTGGGCCAAAAGAAGCTCGAAAGAATGATCGCGTTGGGGACTGAAGGTGGCATGAACAACTTCGATGACATCCTGACCAAGGATGAGATCAAGAAGCTGGCCACCTACATTCAGATGCCGGCGCCGGAACCACCCGAGCTCGACCTGGCGACCATGAAGAAACGATGGAAGACGTACGTCAAACCGTCTGCTTATCCATCGCGCCCAGCGCACCGCCGCAACTGGGAGAACTTCTTCCTGGTGATCCTACGTGACGCAGGCAAAGTTGCCGTGATCGACGGCGACACCAAGGAAGTCGTTACCCGCATCGATACGGGCTACGCCGTGCACGTGATGAAGGAGTCCTCCGACGGCCGTTTCTGGTACACCATGGGTCGTGACGGACGCATGACCAAGATCGACCTGTGGATGAACCCGCCACAGTTGGTGGCAGAGGCACAGATCGCCTACGACGCGCGCGACGTAGCGGTCTCGCACTACGGTGAGTGGAAGGATAAGTATGTCATCGGAGGCAGCTATTGGCCACCCCATTTCGTCATTCTGGACGCCGAGACCATGGAGCCCCTGAAAGTGGTCTCAACGCGAGGCACCGATGTGGACGGCACCTACGTCAACGAATCGCGCGTGGCGGCTGTTTACAACTCGCCGCACGCACCAACGTGGATCGTCGCCGCCAAGGAACTTGGTCAACTCTGGCAGGTCGACTACAGTGACCTCGATAACCTCAGGATCGATAAGATCAACAGTCACAAATTCCTGCACGATGGATTCTTCGATCCCAAATTACGTTACTTCCAGATCGCAGCCAACGCGTCCAATCGCATCGAGATCATGGATTCGGTGGACCGCAAGTTCGTCGCTTCCATCGAAACCGGCACCAAGCCACACCCGGGCCCGGGTGCCAACTGGATCGATCCCAACTGTGGACCGGTCGGCGGCACTGTGCACCTCGGCGAGGGTAAGATCACCACCTGGGGCAATGATCCCAAAGGCCATCCTAGCAAGGCCTGGAAGATCTGCTACCGCACCGAGACCGATGGTGCCGGGCTCTTCATCCGCACCCATCCGAATTCACCTTACGTGTTCGCCGATCAGACGCTGTTTCCCGAAGTCGACGTGAACCAAAGCATCAAGGTCCTCGACAAGAAGACCGGCAAGATCGCCAAGACAATACGCGTCACCACCATCGACAAAGGTGTGGCGGTGCACACGGAGTTCAACAGAGACGGCTCCGAGGTCTGGGTTTCGGTCTGGGTCCGGGGGGGCAAGAAGAACTGGACCAAGGGTGAAATCGTCATCTATGACTCCACCACCTTGAAGGAAAAGGCGCGGATCAAAGGTTTGGAGACGCCCACCGGTAAATTCAACGTGTACAACCGGGTCCATCACGTTACCTGAGTCTGCACTAGCGAGACGAGGGGGAGTCGGCAGCGGCTCTTCCTCGTATATACAAGACGCCATCGGTTCGGTGCTGCGACAGGTGGTGTATGCGACTGAGCAAGTCCCGCACAATTTTGACCATAGTACGGAGGAAAGATCTGTGGAAATCAGGATGGACAGTGTCCGAGGCAGGTCATCGCACCTGGTGCGGATGGTAGCAGTAGCATCGCTGGCTGTGGGGTTCGTGTTCGTCTCTACTGTATCGTTGGCCGAAGAGATCGAGTCCAACATCGCCCGTGGCGGCAAACTCTATGACGAGTGGTACGAGATTGCCGACGGCGATCTGCCGTCAGGTACGCATCCCTCCTATCCGAAGGAAGGTAAGAAATCGAAGAACACCACCTGGCGCTGCCAGGAATGCCATGGTTGGGACTACATGGGCAAGGACGGCGCCTATGCCAAGGGCAGCCACTACACCGGTCTGGCCGGCATTCGCGGCTCCAGCGGGGCCGATCCGGCTGCCATCGTGGCCATTCTCAAGTCTGACTCGCATCGTTTTTCTGAGGACAATTTCTCCGATGAGGACTTCGAGGACATATCGCTGTTCATAAGTAAAGGCCAGGTCGATATGGGTGCGTACATTGACCCGGCCAGCAAGGCGATCAAGGGCGACAAGGCCAAGGGGGAAGCGTACTACAACACCGTCTGTGCGGGCTGCCACGGCAAGGACGGCAAGCAGATCAAGGATATGAAGGCGGTATCCGCAGTGACTAACGCCGATCTCTGGCAGACGCTACACAAGATCCTCAATGGCCAGCCGGGCGAGAAGATGCCGGCCATGCGGGCATTTCCGATTCAGGTTTCGGTGGACATTCTGGCATATATTCAGACGTTGCCGGAGTAGTCGAAAGACGGATGATCCTTTCGTTGACCATTGCAGCGCTGCTACTGGTGGCGGCGGTCCCTGTGCAGGCTAAGTCGGCCGATGAGATCGCTGCGATCTGTACGGTGGCGGAGGAACGGTATCAGGCTGTTTTCGGCGCGAAGAGCAGCGATGCCGATGTCACCATCGTCCTCATGCGCAAGCACACCTTCTGCCCCAACGATCTGCAGATTGTGGCGGGCAGCAAGGTGCGTTGGGTCAACGTCGACAAGCGCACCAGCCACAGCGTCTGGTTCAAGGCGGCAGGCAAACCCGAGTCCGAGCGCCTGTTTCCGGAGGAGAGCGTCGAGATGACATTCCTCGAAACCGGCGAATACCCTTACCTGTGCGGTCCCCACTGGGAGAGCGAAGGTATGCGGGGTAGACTTCAGGTGACGCAACGGGCAGGCGGGCTGTGAGGCAGATCACGCGAAAGCGCAGACGATGGCTCTATCATGGTGCGAATTGCAGCAGCCTTGGCATCCGATCAGGCGGTGCCAGACAACCCGGTAGGGCACCATGAATGAGCCTACAGCGTGGTCTCACATCAAGCGGATGTTCGGCGTGTTTGGGATGGCGACGCTCGCCTTCCTGCTGTTCGTCTGGTTGACCGCGCCGGACGAATGGAACTACAGCCTAACGTTCTGGCACGACCGCGATGCCTTGCAACGACTGGCGGCCCAGCCAATGGTATTCGGCGGCATTGAGAGCCTGTCGGCATCCAAGCGCAATCTGAGCTGCAAGTCCTGCCACCAGGAAGTGACCAACACGGTGCGTAGGCGCAAGCACAAGCAGGTCTCCTGCGAGTCCTGCCACGGTCCCCTCGTGGATCACGTGCAGAACGATGAAAAGGTGGCGGAGGCACGGATCGACACCACCACCTGGGACTGCATGAATTGCCACGAGCCGTTCATCAACAAGCCCGTCGAGTTTCCGCAATTCGAGGTGACCGACAACTTCAATAAGCACCAGAAGTACGAAGGCGGCGAGTACGAGCCGGGTACGACCTGTGACAAATGTCACAGGGCGCACGATCCGACTGCGTGATGGTTTGTTTAGGGTAGACACTATGCTGTGGCAGGAGAATTGACACCATAATGGACAGTGAATCGGAGAACGATTCCCGTCGGGAATTTCTTAAGCATGTGCTGGCGGGCGGTGTTTCGGCGACCGTGCTGATGGTCGTCAGCCTCGGCTCACTTGGTCGCGGCAAGGATCCCGCTGAAGAGGGCGAGCACGAATATGCCTACGTCATTGACGTCAACAACTGCATTGGATGTGGCAACTGCGTACGTGCGTGTAAGCGGGAAAACAACATTCCTGCGGGCGTTTTTCGTACCTGGGTAGAGCGCTACGTCATCACCGGTGAAGGCGTTTTGGTGGAGTCGCCCGACGGCGCCATGGAGGGCTTTGCAGAGGTCAACGCGAAGATCGGCGACGCTGCCAAAGATTCCTTCACAGTGCCTAAGATGTGCAATCACTGCCAGGATCCGCCTTGTGTGCAGGTCTGTCCGGTGGGCGCCACCTTCCGCACGCCGGAGAATTTCGTGCTGATCGACGGCGAGCATTGCCTCGGCTGTGCCTACTGCGTTCAGGCCTGCCCCTACGGTGCACGTTTCATCAACCCCGCAAAGCACAAGTCCGACAAATGCACCTGGTGCTACCACCGAATCGTGCGCGGCAAACTGCCGGCCTGCGTCACCGTCTGCCCCACCCGCACGCGACTCTTTGGTGATCTGAAGGATCCCGAATCCGAGGTGACCCGGGTGTTCGAGGAGAACAAGTGGCTGGTGCTGAAGCCGTCCATGCATACCGGCTCGCACTGCTTCTATGTGGGCTTGCGGCGAGAGGTGGTGTGATGTGGGATCTGCCTACCGACGCCCTGGTCAACTATGTCTTTCCCAACAACCTGACCATCATTTGGGAGTTGCCGATCGTCATCTACCCCTACATCACAGGGATGATGGCGGGCGCCTTCGTGGTTTCGGCGCTGTGGCACCTGTTCGACGTCAAAGAGTTCAAGGCGATCGCCAATTTCGCCCTCATCGTAGCGCTCTGCTTCGGCCTTTTCGCCGGTGTGCCGTTGCTCCTGCATCTGGGGCAGCCGCAGCGGGCCTACAAGATCTTCGTTACGCCGCACCTGACGTCGGCCATGAGCATCTTCGGCTACGTATGGGGTGGCTACATGCTACTGCTGCTGATGGAGATCTGGCTCATCTACCGAGCCTATATCATTCGCATGGCCGACGAGACGCGTGGGCTCATGGGCTCGATCTGGAAGATGCTGACCCTTGGCGTGCGCAAATACCATCCGGATTCAGGCCGCGTCGACCACTCCATCAGCGTCTTCCTGGCGGGCGTCGGTCTGCCCTGGGCCTGTCTGCTGCACGGATACGTCGGGTTCATCTTCGGCTCCATCAAGGCGATCGCCTGGTGGGCGACGCCGTTACAGCCGATCATATTCCTAGTCTCCGCCATGGTCAGTGGCATGGCCATGCTGATGCTGATGTATTCGGCCATCAAGTGGTGGAGGCGGGAATCCTACGACTACGTCATGGTGCGCAAGTTCGTAATGTATCTGTGGAGTTTCTTTATACTCGCTTTCACCCTGGAGATACTGGAACTGGCTACCGTGATTTACGAACGCAGTCACCACTGGAAGATCGTACGGCCGTTACTCGAGGGGCCGCTGTTCGGCTCCTTCGTGCTAGGCCAGGTGCTGCTATTCTCGGTGGTTCCGTTCCTGCTTATCGGCTACGTTGCACTGGTCAAACTGAAAGACCATACAACGCTGGTGCTGACCAACGTGGGCAGCTTGCTGCTGGTCCTTCAAGTATTGTTCATGCGCTACAATGTGGTGATCGGCGGCCAGCTCATCTCCAAGTCCGAGCGCGGTTTTGTCGACTACCAGTGGCACTTTCTCGGAAGGGAGGGCATCCTGGTGGTTGCACTGATCTTCATCGCGCCGTTTGTACTGTATTACCTCATCAGTCGCTTTATCCCGATTATCGATTATGTGGGAGAGCCTGTGGCGCAGAAGAGCGACCCTCGATTACGCTTTACAAGACGGCCGATGCGGACTCGACCGCGACTAGAAAACCGTCGCGGGCAGCGGAAGTCGAGACTGTGACCGGCTGATTCATCTATTCGATGCAGCTGTATCGCACGTCGAGCACGTGGACCTCAACATCGCCCTTCGGCCTGGCCACCACCAGATTGTCCCCGCGGCGCTTTCTCAGCAGGCTCTTTGCCATGGGTGAGTCGATGCTGATCCAACCTTTCTTCAGATCGATTTCATCGACGCCGACGATTCGATAGATCAACTCCCGATCGTCCTCATCGGCCAGTTTCACCCAGGCACCAAAGTAGATCGTATCCTGGTCGTCCGGTGTCCGGTCGACCACGGTCAGGTTGTCCAGCCTTTGACTGAGATAGCGAATTCTACGGTCGATTTCGCGTAGCTGTTTCTTGCCGTAAATATAATCTGCGTTTTCTGATCGATCCCCCAGGGCTGCTGCTGCGGCCACCTTTTTGGTGACCTCCGGACGTTTGTTCTTCCACAAGTCGTTCAGTTCCTGCCTGAGGTCCTTGGCTCCGTCAGGCGTTATATACACTGCGCCACCGGTCGAATCAGTCGTCATCTGAGGTCGCCGATTGCGGGCCGGCGGGGATCACGATCCCTATGGATGAGGAGATCGAGGGCGTCAGCGATATGCTTCCAGTCGACGTATTTGAAGTTCTGAAAGATGGGGCGCCCGTTCTGATTGGTGTTGCGATTATCCTGGGCGATGAACATGCCGTGTGGAAACGCATCCCCCAAGGGAAAACTGGTTACATCGATGCCATCCGTGTGGGTGACCGCATCGATCCCCAGGTTGCGGCCAATTTCGAAACTCCCAAGGAGGCGGTTATCTCCTTCCCTATCGTACACGATGAATCGACTGTTGCCCTGGCTTGAAGCGATCAGGTAGCCCTGATGCTGCAGCCCGTAGTAGATCGTCAGCCCCTCAATGTCTTTCTTCAGCCCACCGCCGAATCGCCGCGCCGCAGCAACCTTGCTAGCAGTATCGCTTCCATTTGGCATGGCATCGAATTTCCAGATCGCAATGTCTTCCTGAGCGATGTAGAAGTTCGCCAGATCATCATCTGCCACACAACCCTCCACAATGGATGGCAGGCGAAGCGCCCTCACTTTCGTCGCGGTGACAGCATCGTCTGTGGCGTTGATCTCATATTGCTCGATATCCCCCAGTTTGCTGCTGGCGAAATAAAAGTACCGGTTCAACTTGGGGTTCAGGTACATGCACAGCCCGCGCATCCTCTTCAGTCCCGTCGCTATTGGCTCTGCCGTAATCTCAAACAGAACGCGCGTCGTCTTATCTATGCTGTACAGTCTGACGGTGTTGGACCACCAGTGGCTGACGGCGATGATGACACTTCGCTTACCCTTGAAGGGGAAGTTGTAACGCAGATCGATATTGTTGGGGCTGGCGCCGGCAAGAAACTGAATGGATTTCCCCTCGAGGTCATAGACGGCGATGCCTGCGGGCTCGCTGCCCCGACTCACCTTGACTGCCGCGAGAATGAGGCTCAATTCAGCATCATCGGGGTGAATCCAGATGGCGATGTCGTCCACCGCGTCTTTTGGATAGGGCGCAGCTTCTGTTTCCACCTTGGCCGGTACCAGAGGGGCCGCTGCCAGCAGGACGGAGATCGTCAGGGAACCGAGTAGGTCGAGCATGGCTATGGGCTGCTAACAGTGATATTCAGGGGTCAAGTACATTCTGATAGATCATCGCCGTCCAGATGACAAATGCAGTCACGAGGGCAATCATAACCGCAGCCGATCCCAGGTCCTTGGCTCTGCCTGAGAGGGGATGGTGCTCTGTTCCGATTCTGTCGACGATGGCTTCGAGGCCGGAATTGAGCAACTCCACGATGAGAATCATAAGCGATACCGCAATGAGAACGGCTGTTTCCAGCGTGTTCGAGCCTACAAAAAAAGCAGCGGGCAAGAGCACCAGCATCAGAGCCAGTTCCTGTCGAAACGCCGCCTCGTTGTGGAAGGCAGCGGACAGACCACGCATCGAAAAACGGGTGGCATTGAGTAGATGCCTGAGTCCCTTGTTGCCAGCCTTGTCAAACACGGCATCTTTGTGGTCGGATTCTCCCGGATCCCGTTCTACCATCCTATAATCTACCTGCAGGTGACGTGCCTCGGAACCAAACTGCCATAGCGTTCGGCGCAAATCAACCGCCGCCGCTCTTTTGGGCGGTTCTGGCGCTCAATCTTGAATAGTAAGGGGTCGTCCCCACATAAGCTTGAGGCGGCGTCTTTTTAGGTAAATGGGAACAGCATGCGTATTGACAGACTCACCAGCAAGCTCCAGCAGGCTTTGTCAGACGGCCAGTCGATCGCCGTGGGCAGGGACCAGAACTACATCACCCCGGCTCATTTATTGGTTGCACTGATCGATCAGCAGGATGGTTCGGTTCGACCGCTGCTGGCGCAGGCAGGATTTGACGTAACGCAACTTCGAGGTGAACTGGAGGCGTTGATCGAAGGGTTGCCCAAGGTCAAGGACAACTTCGGTGACGTGCAGCTGTCGCCGGAATTGGGCCGACTGCTGAATCTGGCTGACAAGTATGCCCAGCAGCGTGGCGATCAATTTATATCGAGCGAAATGGTGGCGCTGGCCTCCCTCGAGGAGCGCGCTGACCTGGGCAAGCTGCTGGCACGATACAAAGTCAGTAAGGAACGATTGGAGACGGTCATCGATCAGGTTCGGGGAGGCGACCAGGTAACCGATCAGAACGCCGAAGAAAATCGTCAGGCGCTGGACAAGTACGCCATCGATCTGACCGAGCGCGCCGAACAGGGCAAACTCGACCCGGTGATAGGCAGGGACGATGAGATCAGACGCACGGTGCAGGTGCTGCAGAGGAGGACAAAGAACAATCCCGTACTGATCGGTGAGTCGGGCGTGGGCAAGACGGCCATCATCGAAGGACTGGCGCAACGGATCATCAACGGTGAGGTGCCGGAGGGTCTCAAGGACAAACGCATACTGGCGCTGGATATGGGTTCTCTCATTGCAGGTGCGAAATTTCGTGGCGACTTTGAAGAGCGACTCAAGGCAGTGCTGCATGAACTGAGTAAGCAGGAAGGCAGCATCATTCTATTCATCGATGAACTGCACACCATGGTGGGCGCCGGCAAAGCGGAGGGGGCCATGGATGCGGGCAATATGCTCAAACCTGCTCTCGCCAGAGGAGAGCTTCACTGTGTTGGTGCAACCACTCTGGATGAATACCGTCGTTATCTCGAATCCGATGCCGCTCTGGAACGTCGTTTTCAGAAGGTGCAGGTCGATGAACCTTCAGTGGAGGACAGCATCGCCATCCTGCGTGGCCTGAAGGAACGCTACGAGATTCATCACGGTGTGGATATCACCGACCCCGCAATTATCGCGGCGGCTCGTCTGTCGCACAGATATATCACCGACCGGCAACTGCCG
>CEPV01056929.1_pt1 | contig 30083 bp, 29 predicted proteins | sample 530451 | NCBI WGS metagenome assembly CEPV01 (sample SAMEA2620097, study PRJEB7988) | marine metagenome | isolation source: saline water (ENVO:00002010), including
TCTTATCTATTTGCAATCGCTGGGGCAGAATATATTTTAAAATGGTTACCAATTGGAACACATGATTGGAATTTGTTTGTAAAACCCGAGGAATTAATTAAAACAACGATGAAACACAATTTAAAATCAAATGGAATTCACGGAATAATATATAATCCACTACTAGATCAATGGAAAACTGGTAAGGACAACTCGGTAAACTATATATCTTCTTTCATAAAAAAATAATTTAATTTTCAGTTTTATCGTACCATGGGATGGTAATAGTTTCGATTCCTTCTTCATTTAATTCATTAATTTCATCAGTGGTTACTCTGCCATAAATACTTTTTGTTTCTTTTTTATTGTAGTGAATACTTCTAGCTTCTTGAGCAAATCTATCATCAACATACCTGCAATTTTTTTTAATAAATTTTTGATATTTAATAATTTTTTTTTTTATATTTTTTTGAAATTCATAATTTATATTGTCAATTTTTTTTGAACCAGATACATTGGGCGCCATTATAGATTTGTTTACATTATTTGAATTACATTCAATGCATGTAATTAACTTTTTTTTCATAAGTCTTCCAAATTCACTAGAACTTGCAAACCAACTGTCAAAAGTACAACTGCACTTACATGTTAAACTGTATTTGATCATACTTATCTAATTAATAATTATTTTTTAATAATTCAAGTTAGTTTCTATAATCGGTATTGATATCAATATAATCCTTAGTAAAATCACAAGTATAAGCAGTAAAATTACTTTTGCCCATATTTAATTCAATATTAATTTCTATAGCATTCCACCTCATATAGTTCCTAATAATTTCTTCGTTATAATTGTCAATTTGCTTACCATTTTCTACAACAGTGAATTTTCCAAATCTAATTGTTAGATTATTGGGTGCTATATCTTCTTTCGATTTTCCAATCGCCATTATAATCCTACCATAGTTAGGATCTTCGCCTGCAACAGCAGTTTTAACCAAAGGAGAGTTTGCGACAGAAAATGCAATTTTTTTTGCTCCTTGCATTGATCTTGCCTTGCTTACATTAATTGTTACAAATTTTTTTGCACCTTCGCCGTCTATAACAATTTGTTTTGACAAATTTAACATCACATTATGTAAAGCTTTTTCAAATTTTTTTAATTTTGGATCTAAAATGTTGTATATTTTTGAATTTTTTATTTTCCCAGTAGCAAAGATCATAACCGCATCATTTGTAGATGTATCACCATCAACAGTAATTGCATTAAATGTTGTATTAATATTTCTCGATAGTAATCCCTTTAAAACAACTGATGGAATATTTGCATCGGTAAATATGAATGCCAACATTGTAGCATGGTTGTAGCTTAATTTAGGTGCTATCATTCCTGATCCTTTAGCTATAGCGGAAATTTTAATTTTTTTACTTCCAATTTCACATTCTTCGAAAGCTAGTTTTGGACGCGTGTCCGTTGTAAGAATTGATGATGCTGCTTTAAACCAAACATATTTATTTTGAATATCTTTTAAATTTTGAACTAAATATGGAATTCGTTCTCTTATTTTTTCAGTTGGGAAAACATCTCCAATAACACCAGTAGAAGCAAAAATTATTTCGTTTGTATCAACTATGTCTCTTACTCCTTGTGGTTCTTGGGCCAATTTTAATGTCAAACATTTTGATAGTGATTTAGATAATTCTTTTAAGCCCTGAAAACCTTGTCTTCCAGTAAATGTATTGGCATTTTTTGTATTTACCAATAAAGCTTTTATAGATTTATTTTTAACTTTTAAATTCCAATCAATGCTCTTCGAAACAATTTTAGATTTTGTATAAAGTGCAGCATATTTTGCCCCATCTTTAAAATAAAAAAGAGATAAATCGTCTCTGCCATTTTTGTACAAATCGGCCGAAACAGCAGATATAGAAAGTCCCCCTATTCCCTTTAACTCTTGAAAATCTCCCATTTTAGATGTTTTTATATTTGGATTTAATAAATTTTTTAAATTAATAGTCATTTTGTTTAATTTTGATAATAAATAATTATATTGATACTAGCTTTATGAAACTTCATCAAATGAAAAAATAATATGAGAATATTGAATATTCCAAAATTTATCAAAAAAATTTTCAAATCAGATAATGATAGAGAATTGGATAGACTCAAATCATTAGTCACGCAGATTAACAGTAATGAAGATGCGATTAAAAATTTTAAAGATGATCAATTTCCAAAAAAAACCATGGAATTTAAACAAAGATTTAAAAAAGGAGAAAGCCTAGAAAGTCTATTGCCAGAAACTTTTGCCCTGGTTAGGGAGGCTGCCTTTAGAATGCTAAATGAAAGACATTATGACGTCCAATTAATGGGTGGGATTGTTTTACATGAAAATAAAATCGCCGAAATGAAAACTGGAGAGGGAAAAACTTTGGTTTCTACGTTACCTGTCTACTTAAACTCTTTAGAAGAAAAGGGAGTTCATGTTGTGACTGTTAATGACTATTTGGCTCAGAGAGATTCTGAATGGATGGGTAAAATTTACCATTTTTTGGGATTACAGGTCGGATGTATAACAAATAGTTTGGACGATTATAATAGAAAGAAAAATTACAATTACGATGTCACATACGGAACCAACAGTGAATTTGGTTTTGATTATTTAAGAGATAACATGAAACTTTCTATTTCTGATATTGTTCAGAGAGGTCATAATTTTTGCATCGTCGATGAAGTAGATTCTGTACTTGTCGATGAAGCAAGAACACCTCTTATAATTTCTGGTGCCACAGAAGACAAAACAAGCAGATATTTGGCTATCGATAAATTGATAAAACAACTAAACAAAACCGATTTTGAGATTGATGAAAAAGATAAAAATGTCATGCTAACTGATAAAGGAACAGACAGTGTTGAAAAAATATTTTCCAATGCTGGAATTCTAAAAAATAATAATTTTTATGACCCTGAAAATATGGGTTTAGTTCATCATGTTAATCAAGCTCTAAGGGCTAATTATTTGTTTGCCAAAGACAAAGATTACATGGTGAAGGATAACAGCGTTAAGATAATAGATGAACACACAGGAAGGATTTTGGAAGGACGAAGATTCTCTGATGGACTTCATCAAGCTCTAGAGGCAAAGGAAAATGTGGAAATATTATCTGAAAATGAAACTCTGGCATCAATAACCTATCAAAATTACTTCCGAATGTATCGCAAGCTTAGCGGAATGACCGGTACGGCAGCCACAGAGGCTGAAGAATTTTTTGACATATATAAATTGCCAATTGTTTCGATTCCTACTCACAAACCAATGATACGGAAAGACTGGAATGATCAAATTTTCAGAACAGATCAGGAAAAAAATCTTGCAATAGTAAATAAAATTTTTGAATACCACAAGAAAGGACAGCCAATTTTAGTTGGAACAACTAGTGTTGAAAAGTCAGAAATATATTCGTCATTGCTTAAGAAAAAAAACATTAAACATTCTGTATTGAATGCAAAACATCATAAAAAAGAAGCACAAATTATTGCCGATGCAGGAAAATTGAATACTGTAACTATTGCAACTTCGATGGCCGGCAGAGGTCAAGATATAAAATTGGGTGGAAAGCAAATTGACAAAAATGACAATTCTACCATCGAAGAAAAAAACAAAGTTAAAGAACTTGGTGGACTTTTTGTAATAGGATCTGAACGTCATGAATCACGGAGAATAGATAACCAATTAAGAGGCAGGGCAGGACGACAGGGAGATCAGGGAAATTCAATTTTTTATATAAGTCTTCAAGATGATTTAATGAGAATATTTGGTTCAGAATCTATAGATGCCATGCTTAAAAAGTTTGGATTAAAGGAGAACGAATCTATTGATCATCCTTGGATTAATAAAGCTTTGGAAAGGGCGCAGCAGAAAGTTGAAGCAAGAAATTACGATATTAGGAAAACTTTATTGAAATTCGATGACTGTAATAATGACCAAAGAAAGGTGATTTTTTCTCAAAGAAGAGAAATCTTGTCAAGTTCATCTGTAAGCACTCTGACAACACACTTTCTTAGGGAATTAATTGATCAAATTGTTGAAGATAAAAAAATTATTAGAAAAGATCCAAAAAATAAAAGCGTAAATATTAAAATTAAATCTTTGTTAGGAAGAAGTGTTAATGAAGAAGAAATAAACAACTTGATGAATATGGATGACGAAAATTTTAAAAAATATATTGTCGACAAGTTTATCCAGCAGAGACTAAAAAGAGTGGAATTTATAAATGACGAGCAAAATAATGAATTGGAAAGAAGAATATTTATTCAAACTTTGGATATGAATTGGAAGTCTCATCTTCAATATTTAGAACAACTAAGACAGGTAATTGGATTAAGAGGATATGGCCAAAGAGATCCTCTTATTGAGTACAAAAAAGAGGCCTTTGGTTTATTTGAAAAATTACTTGAGAAAATTAAAACTGATACTATTTCCATTCTAAATAATCTTGTTATTGTTGAAAAACCAGTCGAAAATCAGCAAGAAAAAAATAAAAATTTAAATATTAATAAAATAAACATGGCAAATAATCCCGATTGCCTATTACTGGCAAAAAAAAATCAAAAAATATCTAGAAATGAAAGATGTCCTGTTACAGAAAAAAAATTTAAACATTGCTGTGGCGCACTATAGATACAGTAACGTTAATGAAACTAGAACAGCCAGCGCTAGTGTAATTATCATAACTATTTTATTTTTATTAATTTTTTGTTTTAAATTTGAAAAAACATTTTCTTCCATGGTCATTCTATCTCTGCTGTTAATATTTTTTACTAGGCCTTTCTTCCTTCCAATAGAAAGAAATTTCTGTTTTCGATGATTTAAAATATTCTCCCTGCTTAGTTCGGATAATTCTCTCAAATTTTTCCTGATAGACTTTTTGATTTCGTCAAGTAATGCTTTCTTATCTCTATGGGCTCCCCCAAGTGGTTCTTTGATAACCGAGTCTACGATTCCAAGCTCAAGTAAATCCTGAGCTGAAAGCTTCATGGCATCTGCGGCTTCTAATGATTTTTTTGGATCTCGCCAAAGAATACTAGCACAACCCTCTGGACTAATTACACTATAAATTGCATTTTCAAGCATTATTATTTTATTGGAAGAAGCTAATGCAATCGCACCCCCTGATCCACCTTCTCCAATAATAATTGAAATATTTGGAACTCTTAAAGACATAGAACATTCTATAGATCTTGCTATTGCCTCTGCTTGGCCTCGCTCTTCGGCACCCACTCCAGGATAAGCTCCGGGTGTATCAACAAATGATATTATTGGGATATTAAATTTATCCGCAAGTTGCATTAATCTAATGCATTTTCGATAACCCTCTGGGCGCATCATTCCAAAATTTCTTTCAATTCTACCATCCAAATCATCACCTTTTTCTTGTCCTATAACTAAAACAGATTGATCTTCAAATACTCCAAAACCTACCAATACCGATTTGTCATCAGCAAATTGTCTATCGCCAGATAAATTTATAAAATCAGAAAACAAATTATTTATAATAAATTTTGCCCTAGGTCTTTCCTCGTGTCTTGCGAGTAAAGTTTTTTGCCAACGGCTAAGATTTGAATAAACTTCCTCAAGTTTTTGATCTAACTCACTTTGAATTTGATTAATTTTTTTTGTATCAACTTCCGCTAAACCTCCCTTGTTAAATGGGTCTTTTAATTTATCTAGTTGTTCTTCTAAATCTTTGATCCCACTTTCAAATTCAAGATAATTTCTCATTTACAAATGTTATTAATTAATTATTATATTTAAATCTATATAATAATTCATGCAATTAATGACCCATAATATAAAGATAGATGGCAAAAATTTGTTTAGATGTAAAAAATTCCAAACAATCAAAAGCCTAGTTTATCAACGAAATTATAAAAAATTTTAATAAATAAATATGGAATATATTTCTCAGGGTAAATTACTTGTTTCTGCAAAACTATTAGAATTCGTAAATAAAGATCTGCTTCCAGGCACAAATATTAATATTGAAAAGTTCTGGAAAGGTTTTGATAAAACCGTCCACGAATTAGCCCCGAGAAATAGAGAACTTCTCTATATCAGGGAAAAAATGCAAAAACAGATTGATGAATGGCATCTTGTCCGAAAAGACCAAGAAATAGATTTTAATTCCTATACATCTTTTCTAAGAGAGATTGGTTATCTTGTTAAGGAGGGTGACAATTTTTCTATCAAAACTAAAAATGTTGATGATGAAATCTCAGTAATTGCGGGTCCACAGCTTGTTGTTCCGGTCATGAATGCACGTTATGCATTAAATGCGGCCAATGCACGATGGGGCAGTCTTTATAATGCACTTTATGGCACAGATGCAATTCTGAAAATAGAAGAAACAAACCGTGCAGATGCATATGATCCAGAAAGAGGAAAAAAAGTAATCGAGTATGCTCGTAACTTCTTAGACGAAAACGTACCACTCGAACAAGATAGCTGGAAAGACATTTCAGAAATTCCAAAAGTTTATAATGGCAAATTAAGTTTAAAACTTAAGAATTTTAGACAATTTGCTGGATATTCCGGAAAACCTACGAATCTATCGTCACTTTTATTGAAAAATAATAATCTCCATATAGATATAATATTTGATCCGAACGGTTCAAACGGACGTCAAGATAAAGCTGGAATACAAGATATAATTATAGAGTCTGCCATAACTACAATTGTAGATCACGAAGATTCAGTAGCAGCAGTAGATGCCGAAGACAAAGTGGCAGGTTATAGAAATTGGTTAGGACTTATGAAGGGAGATCTGCAAGCCGAAATAAAAAAAAATGGAAAAAAATTTACAAGAAAATTGAACCCTGATCGCATCTATATCAACGCAGAACAAAAAGGAGAATCTGATTTTTCTAAACTAATTTTACGTGGACGAGCTTTATTGCTTAATCGAAATGTTGGTCACTCAATGACAAATCCTTCCATACTCTTAGAAGATAAATCTGAAATTCCTGAAGGAATAATGGACGCTTTTATAACTACTATTGGCGCAATGCATGATTTTAAGAACAAAATAAATTCTAAAACTGGTTCTATTTACATAGTAAAGCCAAAAATGCATGGACCGGATGAAGTTGATTTTAGTAATACGCTTTTTGAAAAAGTTGAAGATGTATTGTCCTTAAGCCGTCACACTATCAAAATAGGTATTATGGATGAAGAACGACGCACAACTGTTAATCTGAAAGAATGCATTAGAGTTGCAATAAATAGAGTCGTGTTCATAAACACGGGATTTTTAGATCGTACTGGTGATGAAATACATACATCTATGGAGGCAGGACCTATGATCCCTAAAGTGGAAATGAAAACATCAACTTGGATGTCAGCATATGAAGATTGGAATGTTGATACAGGTCTTGCTTGCGGCTTTTCAAAGATAGCGCAGATTGGCAAAGGTATGTGGGCAATGCCAGATAAAATGGAAGATATGATGTCGCAAAAAATAAACCATCCAAAAGCTGGGGCTAATTGTGCTTGGGTTCCTTCTCCAACAGCAGCAACTTTGCATGCAATTCATTATCACAAGATTGATGTTTTTGAACAGCAAAAGAAAATCTCATCGAGGTCTTCTGCAAAACTATCCAATATTTTAAAAATTCCAGTTGCTGACCGTCCAAACTGGGAAACGAAAGATATTACAAAAGAATTGGAAAATAATGCACAGGGAATATTAGGTTATGTTGTTAGATGGATCAATCATGGCGAGGGTTGTTCTAAGATACCCGATATAAATAATATCGGACTAATGGAAGATAGGGCCACTTTGAGAATCTCCTCACAGCATATTGCTAATTGGTTGCTTCATGGCATCTGTAATTCTGAACAAGTAATGAAAGTAATGCGCAAAATGGCGGAAATCGTTGATAAACAAAATATTGCTGATCCTGCCTACAAGCGACATGGGCGATCTACCTATAAAGCTATGTCCTCTAATTTTGATAAATCAATTGCATTTAAAGCCGCTTGCGATTTAATATTTAAGGGTCGCGAACAGCCTTCCGGATATACCGAACCAATTTTACACTGTAAGCGAATTGAAAAAAAGTCTACTGATTAGTAACAGGACCCCTATTTTTAAAAGCCGAAAATAAAGTACCATCATCAAGAAATTCTATTTCTCCCCCTACAGGCAATCCTTGTGCAAGTTTTGAGATTTTTACTTTTGTATCTTTTAAAGTGTCCTGAATATAGTGTGCAGTAGTTTGACCTTCTATTGTGGCACTGGTAGCCAAAATAACTTCATCTATAGTATCCTTCTTTACTCTTTCAACCAAAGAAGGAATAAGTAAATTATCAGTTTTTTTGTTATCAGAAGATGACAATGTTCCACCTAGAATATGATAATATCCTTTATAAATTCCCGAATTTTCAATTACCCACATATCAGCAATATTTTCTACCACACAAATCTGTTTATAATTTTTATCTGAATATGAGCAGGTTTGGAAAGTGCAACTAGAATTTGAAGATTTAATATTTCCACAAATATTACATCGAACGATATTTTTATAAATTTGGGCTAATGTATTTGCTAAAGGTTTTATTAATTCCTCTCTATTATTTATGAGTTTTAATGCAATTCTTTTAGCCGACTTAGGACCTAAGCCAGGCAATTTTGAAATCAGTTTAACAAGCTCTTCAATTTCTGAAATATTTTTTTTCATAAAGGTTTAAAAAGGCCATTTAAAGCCTGGAGGCAAAGGAATACCTCCCGTAATTTTTGACAATTCTTCAGATGCTTTTATTTTTATTTTTTTCTTTGCATCCCCATGCGCAGCTATAATCAAATCTTCCAATATTTCTTTGTTCTCTTTCATTATTTCGGGTGCCATATATAATTTAATTAATTCGCCATCCCCGTTTAAATAAATTTTAATAGATCCTCCTCCAGCAATACCTTCGACCTCAATTTTTTTTATAGACTCTTGCGTTTCTTTCATTTTATTTTGCATATTTTTTGCTTGTTCCAGCACTTTTGAAAAATCAGTCATTCTTTATTATTCATTTTCCTCTATAGTAATTAATTTAGCATCGGAAAATGCTTCTAGTATTTTTTTATAAGCATTGGTTTTAATTGCTTCATTGAAGTGAGTTTGTTTTTTTTCTAATTTAATCTCCTGATATGTGGGTTGACCTTTTTCTTTTGATAAAGTTATAATCCACCTTTTTCCAGTCCAAACAAACAGTTTTTTGGATAAATTTTTTATAAAGTTTTTATCGATATTTTCATTAAATGAAAATTCCATTTGTCCATTTGAAAATTTTACCAAACTTACATTTTTTTCTAAGTCATATTTTAGCTGCATTTCTTTATGCTTCAGACACAAACTAATTAGATTGTCAAAATTTGAAACCGTTTCAGTGGAGTTTTTATTTTCATTTGGCAATTTAAACGTTTTGTCATTATCTAAAATTTCTTTTTTTTCTTGGATAACGTTCTTAATCTGATCTGTAGACTGGTTCGTTTCTTTAATTATATCTTTATTAATTTCATTTTCTATATTAGACAATGTTTCAGTTTTTTTTAAACTTGTTTTACCTTGGGATGTTTCTTTGCTACTAATCAGTTCCTCTAATTTTGGAATCTCTTTCAAATGAATTAGTCTTATTAAAAACATTTCTATTGAAAGATTTTGATTTGAAACAACATTCAATTCCTCTAATGATTTTATGCCAAACTGCCAAAACATTATCAATGTTTCTATATCAAGTTGGCTGGATAGTTGTTTAATTTCTTTAGTTTGATTATCAGAAAGTGAAAAACTTATTTCATTTTTACCGAAAATATTAATATTTTTCATAAAGTAGAGAATTTCTAAAAAATCATTTAAAAATATTTTTGGATCAATGCCTAAGTCAGATATACTTCTAAACTTTAATAGAGCCTGTTCTTCTTTCCCTTGAAAAATTAATTTCATTAATTCAATCAAATGAGATTTATCAAAATACCCAAATATTTTTTGCGCCGACTCCAAATTTAGTTCCTTTTGTTCGATTTTTTGTGTAATTAAAGCTCTATCTAAGAGTGATAAACCATCTCTAACAGAGCCCTCTGAAATTTTCACAATCAATTTCAATGCATTTTCTGAAATTTTTCCATTTTCTAAAAGAGATATTTTCTTTAAAAAATCTAAAAGTAAATTTGATTTTATTCTAGTTAAGTCAAATCTTTGGCAACGAGAAATCACGGTAATGGGTATTTTTCTCATTTCCGTCGTTGCAAAAATAAATTTTAAATATGATGGGGGTTCTTCTAACGTTTTCAGCAAACCGTTAAATGCTTGTTTTGACAGCATATGAATTTCATCGATAATGAATATTTTAAACTTTGCTACACTGGGTCCATACTTAGAAAATTCTATCAAATCTCTTACATCATCAATACCTGTTTTAGACGCAGCATCCATTTCCAAGACATCCATATGGTTTGAATTTGAAATAGCACTACAATGTTCGCACATTTCATTTTGACATAAATTTTCTACTCCATTATTACAATTTAGTGCTTTTGCAACTATTCTAGCCGCCGTTGTTTTGCCAACACCTCTAATGCCTGAAAAAAGGTAAGCGTTGGGCACTTTATCCATTTTTATGGAATTTATAATTGTTTCGGCCATAATGTCTTGACCGATTAAGTCAGAAAAAGTTTTTGGCCTATACTTTAAAGCCAGTACTTTTTTTTTGTTATTATGCATTTTATCAGGAGACTAAACAGCAACCTGGAGTGTTTTTGTTTCGGCTGCTACGTTTCCGTCCTGACCGGATTGTCCAAAAAATTCCACCTGCTGCTAGCCTCCAATTTATTATATCAGGAATAATTTCTTATCTACAAGATTAAAGTCTTAATAAGTTTCAATTTATTTATTAAATCTAAACTTATCTGCTTCATAAACACCCAAAATATCCAAACTTTCTGTATGAAAGCCTAGTTCTTCTAAAGATTTTTGAACTTTAAAATCTTCAATATGACCTTCTATATCTATAAAAAAATTAACTTGTTCAAATGTATTTTTTGCAGAAAAACTTTCTAATTTGCAAAGGTTTACATTATTAGTTGCAAATCCACCGAGGCATTTGTAGAGAGCCGCAGGTATACTTTTTACTCTAAAAATACAACTTGTAATGTATTTTTTATTTCTTAACTCTGGGTGATGTACTTCTTTTCCCATAACTAAAAAACGAGTAACATTTTTAGAATCATCCTCAACATGTTTTGCGATTATTTGTAGATCATAAATTTCTGAAGCAAGAGAAGAAGCTATTGCTGATTCAGTTTTGTCTTTTTTTTCAGAAATATATTTAGCAGATCCGGCAGTATCAGCGGAAATTATAGGTTTTAAATTATTTTTTTGAATAATATTTTGACACTGGCCAATGGCTTGCGAATGACTTCGAACAGTTTTGATATCTTCTAACCTTGTTCCTTTCAAACCTAACAAATTATGTATTATCGGATGGAAATATTCGGCATAAATTTGCAATTTATATTTTGGAATTAAATAATGAATATCCGCAACCCTTCCAGCCAACGAATTTTCCATTGGAATAATTATCTTATATTCTGAATTTTCTGTCGCTAACCCAAAACATTCTTCAAAAGTTTGGCAGGGTTTAATTTCCGATTTTGGAAAAAATTTAATTGCAGCTAAATGCGAAAATGCACCTAGTTCTCCCTGAAAAGCTAATTTCATAATTTTTTTATCCTTTATATTCCATAGATTTTTTAATTAACAGAAAATCTTCTTCAGTATCAATGCCCAAGGGAAAAGATTTTGATAATGCTACCCTAATTTCAATATTATTGTCTAGTGCCCTCATTTGCTCAAGTTTTCTTTCAATTTCGTTTTTGCTTCTGCTTAATTTCACAAACCTGGATAAAGCATTCTTTGAAAATGCATAAATACCAATGTGATGGTAAATATTTTCTTTATTTGTATTTATTGTTTTCCTATAAAAATCTTTAGCTTTTATAAAATTGGAATTATCAAGATTTTCGAAAGTTTCAACTTTAACGATGTTTATATTTTGAAGTTCTTCTACATTTTGAATTTTGAAAGCTAAAGTTGCAATATCACATTTATTTTTTCGCATTAAATAGTCTAAATTTTTGATATTATTAGGATCTAGATTAGGCATATCTCCTTGTAAATTTATTATAATATTAATCGAATCATCAGAAATTTTTTCTAGCACTTCATAAACTCTATCTGTACCTGTAGAATGATCCTTGCTAGTAAGAATTGCTTTACCTGACTTTTGTTCGACCAAATCCAATATTTTTTGATCTGGGGTTGCAACAATTACATCACCAATTTTAGATTCCCTTGCCCTTTCCATCACATGAATGATCATTGGTATATTGTTAATTTTCAGCAAAGGTTTGTTTGGTAATCTTTTTGCTTCTAATCTAGATGGAATAATAATTACTGACTTGTTCATATTTTTTTGCTTTATATGATATTATTATGTGCGTCTATCGGACACAAAATTTTTATTGTTAAACAAAGTTATTTTTACTAACTAATGATATATCTTCATGAAGATTATTATAAAAAATTATGTATGGATTTGAAATAAGTAAGATAATTGCAGCTATTATACTAACGATAGTTATTGTTCTTAGCATAAATAAATTGGCCGATGTTGTATTCAACATTGATGCTCGCGAAGATGTTACTTATAAAGTGACCAAAGTTACCGAAACTAAAGAAATCAGTAAAGATGATAATAAAGCTAATAGTGGTAACGATATTAAAGTTTTTATGGACCTGGGAAGCATCGATCATGGAAAGACAGTAGCTAAAAAATGTATTGGATGTCATTCAGTATCGAAAGGTGGGGGTAATAAAATCGGTCCTGCTTTATGGGGTGTAATTGGAAGAAAAGTTGGATCCGTTACTGAATATAAATATTCAAAAGCAATGGGTGGATTTGGTAAGAATTGGAATTTTGAAGCAATGAATAATTTTTTAATTAAACCAAAGGATTATGTAAAAGGAAATAAAATGGCTTTTGCGGGCATTTCAAAAGAAAAGGATAGAGCTTCTCTTATTCTTTACCTAAATGAACAAAGTGATTCCCCATTGCCATTGCCTTAATTATTTAAACACCATTCAATAATACTTTTTTGTATATGTATTCTGTTTAAGGTCTCTAACCAAACAGCTGATTGCTTGCCATCAATAACTTCATTGGTTACTTCCTCTCCTCTTCTGGCTGGAAGACAGTGCATAAAAATTGAATCTTTATTTGCTTTTTTCATAATTTTATTATTCACCTGATAAAGTCTAAGTATTTTTTTCTTTTTCTTTTTATTGGTTTTGTCATTCATTGAAATCCATTTATCAGTAATAACACAATCTGCAGAGCTCACCGCATCTATAGGGTCTTTAGTAACAAAAATATTTCCCTTATTTTTTTTAGCCCATTGCAAAATATTTTTACTTGGTTCAAATCTTTTGGGACAAGCAATATGTAATTTAAAATCGAATTGGACTGCAGCTTCGATTAATGAATAAACAACATTGTTACCGTCTCCAAGCCAAGTAATTTTTTTATTTTGTATCGGTCCTCTTAATTCTTCAAAAGTCATTATATCCGACATGATTTGGCATGGATGACTTAAATTGGTTAATCCATTAATAATTGGAATGTTTAAATATTTTGAAAAATCTTCAACTTTTTTGTGAGCATTTGTTCTTAACATTACAATATCTGCATATTGAGATAAAGTTTTTGCTGTATCATGCAAACTTTCATTGCCGATTCCATAGTGAATTTCATCAGGATTTAATATTAAAGACTCCCCCCCCAATTGTTTAACCGCAAGATCAAAAGAAATCCTAGTTCTTGTTGATGGCTTTTCAAATAACATAATTAGAATTTTGCCATCTAGTGGTGCATCTGCATCTATAGAATTTTTTTTAAGATTAGCTCTATTTTTTTTTCTTAATTTTGCATTGTCAACAATAAATCTTAATTCCTTCTTGGAAATATCTGATATATTTATGAAATTTCTCATAACTAACTCATTTCCTTGCAAGTTTCGTTGATTTTGCTAATGGCTTCATCAATTTCTTTTTTTGAAACAATTAATGCTGGAAATAATCTTATCACCTGTTCTTCTGCTTTCACGACCAGCATTTTATATCTCATGAGAGTTTCAATAAACTTTGTGTTATCAACTGCCAATTTTAAACCTTTCAACAATCCTCTACCTCTAACTTCTAAAATAACTTTTGAATATTTTTTTTTAAGACCAATTAGTTCTTGATCAAAATATTTAGATATTTTTTTAACATTATCTAAAAATCCATCTTGTAAAATTATATCTAATACACCGTTTCCAACTGCCATAGCTAAAGGATTCCCGCCAAATGTTGATCCATGGGTTCCTGGAGTCATCCCAACGGATACCTTTTTTGTAAGTAAACAAGCTCCTAATGGAAAACCGCCGCCAATTCCCTTTGCAATCGGAGCAATATCAGGAACAATTCCTGAATTTTCAAACGCAAAAAAATCACCTGTCCTTCCAATACCACATTGAACTTCATCTAAAATTAAAAGAAGATTTTTTTCATCACATAACTTTCTTAAACCTTTTAAACAATAATCTGGAACTTCTTTTATTCCTCCTTCACCTAAAATTGTCTCTATCATGATTCCAGCCGTTTCATTAGTTATTGCTTTTTTCAATGATTCGAGATCTGCAAAAGGAACTTGATCAAATCCATCTACTTTTGGATCAAAACCTTCTATATGTTTTGGATTATTTGCCGCAAATAGTGCAGCAAGAGTTCTTCCATGAAAAGCTCCTTTAAAAGTAATTATTCTTTTTCTGTTAGGTTGACCAATTGTATGAAAATATTTTCTGGCAATTTTAATACTAGCCTCGGTAGCTTCTGATCCAGAATTTTGGAAACACACAAAATCAGCAAAGGTATAATCCGTTAACCTTTTTGCCAACTTTTCTTGTTCGGGAATAACAAACATATTTGATACATGCCAAAGTTTTTTGGATTGTTCTTGAATAATTTTTACCAAATGTTCGTGACAATGGCCTAGTGAATTAACAGCAATACCACTTGCAAAGTCTAAATATTGCTCACCTTTTAGATCATAAAGATAACATCCTTTGCCTTTTGAAAAGGAAATATTTTTCCTTGCGTACGTTCCTAGAACTGAGCTCATATAAGTTAAAATTTAATTTTGTATCCTCTTTTGTACAATAGATAGGCAATAAACCAAATAATAAAAGATAGAATAGCTAGATATGTCACTCCATAAATAACTGATCCATCCGCTGTTCCAATAAATCCATACCTAAAACCATCAATCATATAAAAGAAAGGGTTTAATTCACTTATGGTGTGAAGAATTAGAGGAAGTCTGTCTATAGAATAAAAAGTTCCTGACAAAAAAGAAAGTGGCACTATTAAAAAATTTGTAACGGTTGCCATGTGATCAAATTTTTCTGCCCAAAGTCCCGCTATAAAACCTGCCGCTCCCAAAATAAAGGAACTTAAAAATGTAAATATAATAATGTGAGTAAAACTTGTTATAGTTATGTCAATAATAAACGAAAAAACAATTATTGAAATAGAAGCTATGATAACGCTTCTACTGCATGCGGCTAGAACGGTGGCGGTCACTACCTCTCCCGCAGATAAAGGTGCGGAAATTGTATCAAAAATAGTACCCTGAATCTTTCCAATCATTATCGATGAGGATGAATGAGAAAATGCTTGTTGAACAACGCTCATTGCAATAAGACCAGGTGCAAGAAAATTAATAAAAGGTACTTCCAGTACATTTCCTCTATCATTGCCAATAGCCAAAGAAAGAACAAATAAAAATAGCAGGGAAGTAATTAAAGGAGAAAAAAGTGTTTGAATCCAAACATTAATAAATCTTAGAGTTTCTTTTTTATATAGTGTCCAAACACCAATCCAATTTATAAATCCAAATCTTTTTACACCTATTTCATATTTTTTTTCTAATTCAACCATCGCTAATTATATTTATTAGTTTTTTTTGAAAAATTGTTAAAAAACTAAAAAAATACATTGAAAATTCTAAATTTTTGTGTGTATTTAACCTGATATTGTAGATATATAACAAGTTAACACTATATATAGATTGAGTAATTTATGGGATGGACATTAGAAAAAGTGACTAAACTAAAGCAACTATGGGGTAAAGGTAATACCGCGGCTCAAATTGCATCTATTATTGGTGGAGTAACCAGAAATGCAGTAATTGGAAAAGCATACCGATTAAATCTTGCTGTAAAAACTGTTCAAAAAAAAAATAACTTTAATCAAGTTTCGCAGGATCAAGAAAATGCTCCACAACTTGAAAGAAAAACACGCAAGAGTAGATTTAATTCACTGTTGCTAGATAAAAATTTTGAACCAGAAAATCCGAAATCCTTGGAACAACTACATGATGAAATTTGTAGATGGCCTATCGGACATCCCAATGAACCAGATTTTTATTTTTGTGGAAGAAAGTCAATGAAGGATTTTTCCTATTGTAAACTACACATTTTATATGCATTCCAACCGAAAAACAAAAAAGAAGATTTGATCGAAAAAGATAAAGATGATGAGGTTCCTCGATTTATCAAAAAAAAAATTAGGTCAGCTTAATCTCATATGTGCTTTTTCTTTAATTTTTTTAATTGTTTCATAGTTTAAGTTATTTTACGCGTGAAAATTTTACAGAAACGATTAGTAAAGTAATATAATTTTTTACTGAATTACTTATCAACATAAGCTATATAAAAGCAGTCACAAAATGACTATATGGAACTAACATTAATATACACAGTCATTGGTTTTTCTCTTGCCGGTTGGTCGGTGATAGCGAATGATTCTGTTCAAACTTTAGGTACATTTATTGCTTCCAAACAGAAATGGTTTAAGTGGTACACATTAGCTACTGCTGCTTCTTTTGCTATGGTCATTACAGTAAGTTATGGATGGTGGATATATGATGGCGACATTTCATATGGAAGATTAACACGAATTCCTTACCAAAAAATTCAATGGTATCACGCGGTTGCTCCTGGAATATTATTATTACTAACAAGAATTGGGATTCCAGTTTCAACAACTTTCTTAGTATTGTCAGTATTTGCATCAACGATTGTTCTTGAAAAAATGCTTTTAAAAAGCGTCGTAGGTTATGGGATTGCAGCTGTTATTGCTTATATTTGCTGGATCGCTATTTCAAAATTCATTAATGAAAAATTCGATGAAATCACCGATAAAAAGAAAATTGCTTTTTGGCGTAATTCTGTTTGGGTAACTTCAGCTTTTTTATGGGGTACCTGGTTAATGCACGATGTTGCAAATATTGCAGTTTATTTACCAAGACAGCTTGATATTTCGTTATTAGCTATTGTCCTAATTTATTTTTCAATTCTTCTTTTTTATATTTTTTACATTCATGGAGGACCTATACAAAAGGTTGTTTTGGATAAAACTGGAACTAGGTACGCAAGATCAGCAACTATCATTAATACAATTTATGCATTAGTTCTTTTTTATTTCAAAGAATTAAATGACCTTCCCATGTCAACTACATGGGTTTTTGTAGGGTTGTTATGTGGAAGGGAACTGGCGATTTCTACAATGAATAAAGAATATAAATTTAAATACGTGTTTCCACTTATCGGTAAAGACTTCATTAAAATGGTCTTTGGTTTAAGTGTATCGGTTGGGATAGTGTTAGCAATACATTATATAATTATTCCTCGTGGCTTAGGTTTGTAACTTCCATTTTTTGTTATAACTTTGCGAACTGTCCACCCTTTCTAAAACGCCAAATGTAATTTGGTAATACTGACTCGATAGTTTTAGGGTTAATCTTCAAATCCTTAAGTGTGGGATATTTATTGGTAACAATATTATCATATTTCAACATCTCTATTTGATCGACGGTTAGTAGAGGTTTAGGCAATAATTGTAAAATCTTTGCTTGAAATTTTGCAAATGGAAATGGGATGGGAACAAGAAACCTTTTCTTATTTATTTCTTTTAATAAAATTTTCATCAATTCCTTATAAGTAATAATTTGAGGCCCTCCTAATTCAAAAATATTATTATTAATTTCCTCCTCTTCTAATACTGCCATAATAGATTTTGCTATATCTCCTACATAAATGGGTTGAAAATAAGTTAGACCTCCACCAATTAAAGGAAGGATAGGTAAAAATTCAGCTATTGAGGCAAACCGATTAAAAAACTTATCTTCAGGACCAAATATAACCGATGGTCTTAAAATTACAGAACAATTAAAATTATTTATAATATTTTTTTCACCCTTTAATTTCGATTGCATATATTGGGAACTGACTGTTTCGTTAATTCCCAGGGCGCTTATATGAACAAGTTTTTTGATGTTTAATTCACTGCATAATTTGGATAGCAAGTCAGGAAATTTTGCATGAATATCTTCAAACTTTTGTTTTTTAGTTTCATACAAAATTCCAACAAGATTGATAACTACATCAGAACTCTTTATTAAAATTCTTAATCTTTCTTCATCAAAAAGATTTACCTTTTCAAGATCTATTTGCCCTGGATTTCCTAGTGGTTTCAAGTGCCCGTGTAAATATGGCGATCGCGTGACAGCAATGATCCGAAAGCCTTTTTTTATTAGTCGCCTGATTAGATGTCTTCCAATAAATCCGCTTGCTCCAAATATACAGGCGACTTTTCCTAGATTTTTTTGCATTTTGTTATTATTAACATTATATATATTTTTAAATATGACAAAAATTTATAAATTTAAAGATGACATATCTTCAGATACATTAAAAGAATTAGAAAAACACAGCAATATTAGCTTAGACACTGAGGGATCTGGGCTCCAGATACCTCATCGCGATCGATTATCTCTTATTCAGCTTTCTTCTGGAAATAATGACGCCTATATAATCCAACCCAGCCAACAATATCAGTGCCCCAATATTGTTAAAATTCTAGAAAATGAAAAAATAACAAAAATAGGTCACTATCTTAGATACGATGTTTTAAATCTACAATATTTTTTAAAGTGCCAAGTAAAAAATATTTGGGACTCGAAAGTTTGCTCAAAACTCGTTAGAACTTATAGTCAAAATCACGGATTAAAAGATTTGGTTTTTGAATTTTGTAATGGCAAAAAGCTTAATAAACAGTATGGGTCAAGCGATTGGAATAAGAGCCTAGATGAGATGACAGATGCCATGCTCCAATATGCTGCTGGAGATGTAATTTATTTACATAAAATAAAAGTTGCGTTGCATAAAATGTTAGTGAGAGAAAACAGGCTAGAACTTTTTGAAAGTTGTATGAAATTTTTACCAAGTCGCATTAAGTTGGACGAAAAATTATTTACCGAAGATATTTTTGCACACTAAAAAATGAACAAAGATATAAAAGTCGCAAAGCAAACCATAAGCACAGAAATACAAGCGCTTAAAAAATTACTGGCGAGCTTTAATCGTTCTTCTCAATTTTCAAAAGCTGTTAATTTAATTTCTAAAATTAGAGGAAAATGTTTGGTTGTTGGGGTAGGTAAAAGTTATTTATGCGGGCTCAAAACCGCCTCAACTTTATCAAGTTTAGGTACACCAAGTGTAGCTTTTTCGGCAAATGATTTGCAACATGGTGGCTTAGGTGCTATTCAAAAAAATCGTGATGTACTGTTGGTATTTAGTGTTTCAGGAGAATCTGTAGAACTAAATAACATTTTGCAATACGCTAATAGAAACGGTATTTCAGTTATTGGCGTGAGCTGTAAACCCTCTTCAATGTTACTTCGTTATTCTACAATCAAAATTTTACTACCAAAAGTTGTTGAATCGGGTCATAGTCTAGCCCCAACATCATCAAGTTTAAACTTTCTTTCTTGGGGAGACTCGCTCGCTATATCTTTAATGAAAAGAAAAAAATGGACAAATAAAAAATTTGTAGAACACCATACCGGAGGATCTCTGGCCACAGCTTTAATTCAAGTAAGGGAAATAATGGCAAAAGGAAAAGAAATTCCACTTATTTCTTCCAACAAAATGATGAGAACCGCAATAACTGAAATGAACAAAAAAAATCTAGGAATAGTTTGCGTAAAAGACAAAAATTCAATAATGCTACTAACTGATGGAGATATTCGAAGACACTCCAATAATTTATATAAAAAAAAAATCGTAAAAGTTGCAACCAAAAATCCAACCTGGATTGCAGATACAGATACCGCACTTTCTGCAATTAATACAATGAACGCCAAAGGCATAACATCTCTATTGGTTGCAAAAAAAAAGGATATCAAAAAAAAGGTTAAAAGACTGGTGGGTGTCCTACATATGCATACTGCTTTGGCGCTGGGAATTAAATGAAAAAAAATAGAGTTATTCAGTTTTCTCTTGTAATAGTAATTATAATACTTTTTTTTACCACTTACTACTCTGGCGATAAAGATGAAATTATTAACGCTAATAAAAATAGTTCCACTGAAAATGCTAGTAAGTTGACAGAAGAAACAAGTAATATTATAGAGGGTGTCAACTACACCGGCAGTAACAATAAAGGTACTTTTTTCGAAATAAACAGCGCCACAGCTGAGTTAAAACGCAACGAACCCAACTTATCCCAACTTCAAGATGTTTTTGTTGTTATTAAACTAAGGAACTTGAGAATAATCCACATCGAGGCTGATGCTGGTATTTTTAATAAAGTAACCAATGATTCAGAATTTTTTGGAAATATTAAAATTACCGAACAAGACAACGTTATAACTTGTGATAATTTGGATTATTATAACTCCAAAAATCTTTTACAGGCGTATAATAATGTAACATATGCGGGTAAGAAAGGAGATTTAATCGCCGATCAAGTGTTAGTGGATCTTTTGAACAATGAAGCTAATATTTCTATGTTTGAGAAAGGCGACAAGGTGAAAGCAAAATATAAAAACTAGCTATGCCCTCTGTAAAAAAATTTAGAATATTAAAATTTAAATCCAAGAAGCCGCCAATTTTAAGTGTTAAAGGGATCTCTAAGTCAATTAATAAAATACCTATACTAAAAAATATCAACATTAATATCGCAAGAGGAGAACTTTACGGACTCCTTGGTCCTAACGGCGCTGGGAAAAGCGTAACCTTCAATTGCCTTCTGGGCGTCATGAAGATCGATCAAGGAGATATATTTGTGGAAGGAACAAAGATCACCACCCTTCCTATACACGAACGCGCTAAGCGGTTCGGTATATCGTATGTGAGTCAATTGGACAGTGTGTTTCGCGGACTCTCATGTGAAGATAACCTTCGCGCGGTGGCGGAAATAATAATAAAAGATAAAGCAAAGCAAGAAACTATCGTTCAAGAGTTGTTGTCAGAATTTAATTTAAATCACGTAAGGAGACTAAAGGCTGACGTCTTGAGCGGAGGAGAGCGTAAAAAATGCATTATTGCTCGTGCTTTGATTAACAATCCAAAACTATTATTATTGGACGAACCTCTAGGCGCCGTGGACCCCATTTCGATAGATATGATTAAAAAGATAATTGTTGATCTCCAGGTTAAACGCGGTGTCAGCGTCTTGATAACCGATCACAATGCCAAGAACGTTCTAAGTATAGTGGATTTTTGTAGTTTGATAGTGGATGGAGAAATTATTTCTAGTGGCCGACCACATGAAATAGTTAAGAATCAGCAAGCACGAAAATTTTACTTCGGAGAAAACTGGTAATTTAAAATATATAATTGCAGCACTAAACTTAGATGAAATCTTTTTCAATTATAGTTAAAAAAAAAATAAACAAATTTAATAAATCTATATTTGTTCCCGGAGATAAATCCTGTTCGATTAGATATTTTTTTTTAGCTTCACTTGCCTATGGCCTCTCTACTGCAACCGGAATCCTGGAAAGTGGTGATGTTTTTTCAACGGTAAAAGCCATGCGTAAACTTGGGGTCCGTATAGTTAAAAAAAATAATACTTGGCTTGTATGGGGAAATGGATTGAATTCTTTAACGACTAGAGATAATATTTCAATAGATTGTGAAAATTCAGGCACACTTTCTAGATTTATATTATCAATTTTATCTACCTATCCTCAAAGAATTAAAGTGTATGGGGACCGTTCACTCAACAAAAGACCCATGGATCGAATAATGAATCCTTTGGAAAAATTGGGCGCTTTTTTTCAAACTAAAAAAAAAGTAAAAAGAACTCTCCCTTGCTATATAACCGGAAGCGAGATGCCGATTAAAATTGACCATGAAGAAAAAATTGGTAGCGGTCAAATTAAAGGAGGACTGATTCTCGCATCACTCGGATGTCCTGGAATCTCAACGATCAAGGAATTCAAAAATAAACAATCGAGGAACCACACCGAAAAAATGCTAAAGTTTGCTGAACCTGAAATTATCAAAGTTAAAAAATTTAAAAATTACAATCTAATCTCCATTAAAGGGCAAAAAGATTTTAAAGCATTTAATTTAAATGTGGGTGGCGATTTTTCCTCTGCTTCATTTTTTATTTTACTAACTTTGTTAAGTAAAAACTCTCAACTTAAAATCAAATCTGTAAACCTGAACCCCACACGTCTTGGGGCATTAAAAATTTTGAAAAAGATGGGAGGCAAAATTACTCTTCAAAATATAAAGTTTCAATGTGGAGAAAGAATTGGAGACGTAGCTGTAAAAAGTAGCAATTTAAAATCAATTAATTGCTCAGCTTCTATTGTTTCTCTTGCTATCGACGAAATGCCTCTGATATTCTTAGCAGCTTCGTTTGCAAATGGGATATCAAGTTTCAAAGCTTGCGGTGAATTAGAAAAGAAGGAGTCGCCAAGATTGAGTCTGATGAACAAAATGTTAATTCAAATTGGAATTAGAACAAAATTAAAAGATCGCGACTCTATTAAAATATATGGCAACCCTAATTTAAATTTGAATAATAAGATTTACAGAATAAAGACAAGTTATGATCATAGATTAAGCATGATCGGTATCGTTTTGGGACTAACTCTGGGAGGAAAAATTATAGTGGAAGATTGCCACTCTATCGTTACAAGTTTTCCAAATTTTTTAAATTTGATGAAACAACTAGGTGCAAAGTATGAAATTATTAAGTAATATTAAATTATTAATTGCTGCCGATGGAGGAGCAAGTTCAGGAAAAACAACGGCCAGTAAATTAATTGCAAAAAAATATGGTCTTAAACTTCTAACTTCTGGTCTTTTGTATCGTTTTGTTGCCTATAAACTTCTTAAAACTAAAAAAATAAACTCTAGAAATTTATTTTTAAAGAAAATTACAAAAAAAATCACTTTAAAAGATTTAAAAAATAGAAATTTATTTAAACCCGAGGTAACCAAATATACTTCAAAAATCGCAAAAATTAAAAGAATTCGAAATCTTTTAAAAAGTTATCAAATAAATTTTGCTAAAAATAGACTTTGTATTATCGAGGGTCGTGATATCGGCACCGTTATAATTCCAAAAGCAGACTTAAAACTATATTTTAAATGTTCCTTAAATACCAAGGCAAAAAGAAGATTTAAAGAATATAGAAAAACAAATAAAAAAATTTCGTTTAATGAGATCAAAAAGGCAATAAAATTGCGAGATTCAAGCGATTCAAAAAGAAAAATAAGCCCTTTAAAACCCGCAAAAGATGCTGTAATTGTTGACACCTCGAAAATAAATAAAAAACAAATGCTAATAAAACTTTCGAAGATTATAGAAAAAAAATTAAAAGAAATATATGGAAGAAATCTATAAAAATTTAAGCTCACCAAAAAGTAAGGAATTTGAAAAATTATTAAATACTGAATTTTCAAAATCACATATCTCAGAAGGAAAAATTGTGGATGGCACAATTACAAAAATTACAAACAAACTTGTTTTTCTAGAATTGCCAGGAGCCAAGTCTGAAGGAACTTTAGATATTAATGAAATGAAGCTTTTAAAAGAAGAAGAAAACTTAAAAGTGGGTTCAAAAGTGTCTATCTTAGTCATAAAACTAGAAGATAAAAAAGGTGACTTAGTAATCAGCAGAGAAAAAGCTAAAAAAATAAAAAGCTGGAAACAACTTGAAAAATCCTTTGAAAATAATGAAGAAGTTCAGGGGCGGATTATTTCTAAAATAAAAGGTGGTTTTGTGGTTGATGTTCAGTCCACTATGTGTTTTTTGCCAGGAAGTCAAGTCGATCTCAAGCCTCAAAATGATATTAATCACTTAATGAAAGAGCCCTTAAAATTCGTGATTGTAAAATGTGACAAGATTCGAGGCAATATCGTAGTATCTAGAAGAGCAGTCCTAGAAAATATGAAGAAAGCCAACAAAGAAGAGGTGATAAGCAAATTTAATGAGGGCGATATTGTCGAGGGAACAGTTAAAGGAATAACTGATTTCGGTGTTTTTTTTGATTTAAACGGGATTGATTGCATGACACATATTAATGAATGTTCTTGGAGTCGAATTGGTCATCCAGAAGAATTATTTACGATCGGTCAAAAACAGAAATTAAAAATCATTAAAATTGATACTGAAAATAAAAAAATTTCAACTTCAGTAAAGATGTTAACGCCTGATCCATTTAATACTAAAATAAACAATTATAAAGTTGGAAAAATTTATCCAGCAGAAGTACGTAAGATAACTGATTACGGAGTTTTTCTATCTCTTGAAGAAGGATTGGAAGGCTTATGCCACCAATCAGAATTGACACACGTTAAAAAGAATATTTCAGCAAAAAAACTTTTATCCCTTTCTCAAAAGATTGAGGTAATGATCATGGAAATTGATGTTGAAAAAAGAAGAATATCTTTATCATATAAAAACACCCAACCTAATCCTTGGAAAAAATTTGAAAAAGAATTTCCAGTTGGTTCCAAAGTTGATGGAACAATAAAAAATATTACAGAGTTTGCTCTTTTCATTAATATCAATGATTTCGATTTAGATGGAATGATTCACTATAAAGATATTTCTTATGAAGAATCAGTAGAGGAACTTAAGAAGTATAAAAAAAATGACCCGATAACAGCTAAGGTTTTAGAACACGATCAAGAAAAAATAAAATTGGGTTTGAAACAACTCTTGCCAGATCCAATAAACTATTTCAAAGACAAAAAGAAGAAAGATATTATAACCGCTATTGTCCTTGAAACTTTAGATAATGGTATCAAAGTCAAACCAGACGGTTGTCCGATGGAAATATTAATTAAAAAAAACAAAATAGCAATAAATAAGGAAGATCAAAGAACTAATCGTTTTAATAAAGGCGACAGAGTAGATTGTATGTTGCTAGATTTAGATTTAATAAAAAGAAGAGTATCTTTATCAATTAAAATGCTTGAGGAAGAACAGGCTAAGGAAGCAATTAAAAGATATGGCAGCGTAGATAGCGGCAGATCGCTGCCCTTTGCAGAGCTTCCAAAAACTCTCAAGAAAAAAAATGAGACAAAAGAAAAATAAAATTGAGTTTTGTTAAAAGTAGAATATTAGACCAATTAGCTAATTCCTATCCCAATTTTCTTAGACGAGATCTAGAAAAGACCTTAAACCTTGTATTAGATGAAATAATCAAAGCAATTGCTAAAGGTGAGAATGTTCAAATTAGAGACTTTGGTTCTTTTAAAAGCAGACAGTTAAAAGCTAGAATCGGCAGAAATCCCAAAGATGGATCAAGAATAGAGATCCCTGCCAAACAAAGTGTGCAATGGAAAATAAGCAAAGAACTTTTTCAAAAGTTAAATCAAGATACAAATCAAGATGAATAAAATTATTCTCGCTTTGGATACAGCGGACGCTCATCAAGCTTTGGAAACCACAAAAAAAATAATAAATAAAATTTATACGGTAAAATTAGGTTTAGAATTTTTTAATGCAAATGGAAAAAGTGGAATTCAAAAATTTAATGACATAGGAGTAAACAATTTAATGTTAGATCTTAAATTGAAAGATATACCTCAAACTGTTTACAAAGCAATAAAAGCGCTGGACGATATTAAATTTGGTTTCTTAACAATTCATGCTCAAGGCGGTAAAGCAATGATAGAAAAAGCTAAAGAAGCAGCTAGTGAAATTAAATCTCAACCTAAAATTTTAATGGTAACTATTTTAACTTCTTTAAATGATAATGACTTAAAAATTATGGGCAACAATAGTGGTGTCATGCAGCAGGTTGAGCATTTCGCAAAAATAGCCAAGGAAATGGAAGTTGGTGTCGTTTGTTCTGGACATGAAGCTAAAACGGTCAGAAAAATTCTTGGTTCCAATCTCCAAATATTTACTCCAGGGGTACGTATGCCTAACGATAATAGTCATGATCAACAAAGAATCTGTACTCCTTTGGAAAGTATAAAAAATGGATCTGATAAAATAATTATGGGAAGAAGTTTGATAAAAGGAAATATTGAGGAAAACTTAAATCAAGTAGCAGAATCGATAAAAACATAAACATATGCCAATAGAGTTAAAAATCTGCGGCATAAACTCTAATAATATCATCAAAACAATTGTTCGAAGCGGAGGATGTCAATATTTGGGATTTATTTTTTATCCTCCTTCTCCAAGAAATTTATCAATCGCAGAATCCAAAAAACTTACCTCTATTGTACCTAGTCACATTAAAAAAGTTGCTGTTTTAGTAAAACCAGAAAATGATTTTGTTGAAAAAATTAAAGATCAATTTGACTATCTTCAGGTATATGAAACCTCTCCATCTAAAAGTAAAACATTAAAACTGATATCCAACAAAAAAATTATTCAGGCTATTAAAGTAAAAAAAGAAGAAGACATAAATTTATATAAACAATACATGGGTATTGCGGATGAATTTCTATTTGATTCTTCCGCTATGGAAAAAAGTTCTATTTTTAATTGGAGTTACTTGAAAAATATTGAAATTAATGAGTGGTTTCTCGCTGGGGGAATAAATATAAACAATCTTGAAAAAGCATCAAAAATTTCAAAAAAAATTGATATTTCTTCAGGTTTGGAAGATAATCCTGGAGTAAAATCTTCTAAAAAGGTTTCAGATTTTTTGCTGAAGGTAAAAAAATTGTGATGAAATTAAAAAAGGGTAAACTTCTAATTGACCAACACGACAAAAATGGTTTTTGGGGAGGAAAATTTGGTGGAAATTTCATACCTGAAACTTTAAAAAAACCTATAGGAGATCTCACTGTTTTATTTGAAAAACTAAGGAGAGATAAAAATTTTTTAAAAGAAAGAGATTATTATTACACTAACTGGGTTCATAAAGGTCCTACTCCTTTTATAAAATTAGAAAATTTAACCAAATATTTAGGTGGTGCGCAAATTTGGGCTAAGGTTGTATCAGAAGCAAGGGGTGGAGCTCATAAGATATACGGGGCAATCACAGCAGCAATGTTGTGCAAACGAATGGGGAAAAAATTTTTGGTTACCGATACTGGTGCCGGTTATAACGGAAAAATGTTCTCAATAGCCGGAAAACATTTTGGGTTAAAAGTTAAAGTATTTATGGGTTTTAAAGATATTTTAAGGCAAAAGCCTAACTGTGATGCCATGAGAGCTAATGGTGCGGAGATTGTTCCTGTTTATACAGGAAGCCAAACTTTAGTTGATGCTGTTTCTGAGGTTATGAGGTATTGGGTATCAAATAATGATACAACTCACCTGGGAGTTGGCTCGACAGTTTCTAGCAATATATTTGTGAAGATATGCGGATGGAGCACTGCACAAATTTCAAGAGAGTTAAAAAAACAAATTTTAGATGAATTTGGAAAATTTCCAAAAAAAGTTAAGCTTTTGAATTGTGTCGGAGGCGGTTCATCAGCGTATGGACTATGGAGTGAGTTCATTGATTTTAGTAAAAGACAATTTGATTTTATCGGAATAGAAGCTGCAGGTCCAAAAAACTCAAAACTCCATGCGGCTCCTTTAAGCATGGGTGCTAAACTGGGTGTCCTCCATGGATCAATGGCATACTGTTGTCAGGACAAAGAGGGACAAATTAATGAAACTGAATCTATTAGTGCAGGTTTAGATTATCCTGGCGTTTCTCCTCTCCATTGCTATCTAAAAGATGCAGGGCGCGCGCACTATGTGGCACGTACAGACGAAGATGCTTTGGAGGCTTATAAGACAGTTACAAAATATGAAAAACTAAACCCTAGTTTAGAGCCATGTCATGCATTTGCAGAAGCAATAAAAATAGCTCCTAAACTAAGTAAAGAAACAATTTTAATCGTAAACTCATGTGGAGATGCTTTGAAAGATAGAGATATTTTAAGACAAAGATTAGGAAAATTGAAATGAGTATATCACCAATTAGTTTGGCATTTAAAAAATGTAAAGAGGAAGGGAGACCAGCGTTACTTACTTATACGGTTGCTGGAGATAATACTAAAAAAAAATCATTAGAAATATTAAATTCAATTTCAAATCACGCAGATATATGTGAAATAGGATTCCCTCATAATACTCCTATAGCTGACGGGGGACAAATTCAAACATCTGCTTACCGTGCAATTAAAAATGGCATTAGGATGAAGGATGTTTTTCAAATTGTTAAAAATTTTAAAAAAAATAAAAATGTGAAACCTGTCATTTTGATGGGTTATTACAACATGATTTATCAATATGGTGAAAATAAATTTTTAAAAAAATGCAAACAAGTCGGTGTAAATGGCCTGATTGTTGTTGATCTTCCATGGCCAGAAAACAGAATTATCGCAAAAAAATGTAAAAAAAATTCCATTAATTTTATACAGCTCTTATCTCCAACAACTTCTAGAACAAGAATGAAAAAAATTATAAAGGATTCTCATGATATGATTTATTATATCAGTATGCTTTCAACTACCGGAGGCAAGCTCAAAGTTTCTCCAAAAGAAATTTTGGAAAATTACAATAAAATTAAAAAAATAAATAAATCTAAAAATTTGGTGATCGGTTTTGGAATTACAATTAAAACCATTTCTTCATTAAAAAAAGCTGATGGTCTAGTAGTCGGAAGCGCACTATGCAAAGAAATTTCAAAATCAATCAAAAATAGACAAAATCCTGTCACAAATGTAAGTAATATGGTAAAAAATCTAAGGGCGAAATTGTCATGAATTGGATTACAAAATTTATAAAGCCTAGACTTAAAACTCTACTTAAAAAAAGACAACCAAAACTTAGTGAGACCGGTCTGTGGACCACATGTGTTTGCCAACAACTAATTTATAAAGAAGATCTCCATAACAATTTTTTTGTATGTCCTAAGTGTGAAACGCACCAAAAAATCTCGTGTCGAGATCGATTCAAAATTTTCTTGGATAATGGTGAATATGAGATTATAAAAACCCCTTCGTCACCCGATGATCCATTAAATTTTGTTGACACAAAAAAATATACTGCTCGATTAGCTGCTGCAAGAAAACTAACCAATCAAGATGATGCTGTTATGATTGCTAGTGGAAAATTAAAAGGAATCAATATAACAGTTGGAGCCCAAAACTTTTCATTCATTGGAGGATCAGTTGGTTCTGCCTCAGGAGAGGCTTTTATTTGCGCAGTCCAACATGCAATTGATAATCAAACACCTTTTATATTTTTTACCTGTTCTGGAGGACAGCGCATGATGGAAAGTGCAATAGCACTTCAGCAGATGGCTAGAACTGTTTTGGCAGTTAATGAACTTAAAAAAAATAACATTCCTTATATTGTTGTTTTAACCAATCCCACAACGGGAGGGGTTTCGGCTTCTTGGGCTATGATTGGAGATATTCTTATCGCAGAGCCGAAGGCAACAATTGGTTTTGCTGGAAAGAGGGTTATAGAGCAAACAATTGGTGAAACGCTACCTGAAGGATTTCAAACAGCAGAATACATTAAAAATCATGGTGGAATTGATTTAGTGGTATCTAGAAAAAATTTAAGAGATACTATTGGAACTCTGATTACTATCTTGCTAAAGAAAAACAAACTCACATTAACTGAAGCAACAAATGAAAATCAAGAAGATACTGAGCAGATTGCTTCGGCTGCATCCTA
>CEPV01092047.1_pt1 | contig 29905 bp, 27 predicted proteins | sample 530451 | NCBI WGS metagenome assembly CEPV01 (sample SAMEA2620097, study PRJEB7988) | marine metagenome | isolation source: saline water (ENVO:00002010), including
GAGCAATTCAGACGATTACTCACAATACTGGAGAAGCTCCCCAAGGACAAAGCGAGCTATGGCCTCATCCATCAGGATGCACATGGTGAGAATCTCAAGATCGACGAGGCAGGACGCATTACGCTCTTCGATGTATTCGACTGCGCCTATAGCTGGTTCGTAAACGACATTGCCATCGTGCTCTTCTACGCTGCCATGTGGGAGGAAGATCGCTCGGTATTCACTCAGGAGTTTATGAGGCATTTCCTCGAGGGATACCGTCGTGAGAGTGAGCTGGAGGCCTCTTGGTTGACGGCGATGCCGGCCTTCCTGAAGCTGCGAGAGATAGATCTGTACGCTGTCATCCGTCGCGAATTCGGGTCAGACTGGCAAGACGATGGATGGAATGCTGGATATATGCATGGACGCAAGGAGAGGATCGAGGCGGGGCTGCCGTACATCGACTATGACTTTTCAAAACTGGCGGACTAGGCCTGTCTCAGATCAGCGGGTCGAGCGTTATTTCGGCTTGGTTCTACTGTCAGAGGAGCTATGCGCATGTACGCGGTAATATTCAGGGCAGAAATCAATGAGCTGGACGAATCCTATTCTGCCATGGCACGGCAGATGAGAGATCTCGCACTAAATGAATATGGATGCTCAGAATTCACGTCTGTCACCGAGGGCACACAGGAGATCGCTATCTCCTACTGGCGCAGTCAGGAACAGATCAGGCATTGGAAGCAAGCGAGTGAGCACCAGGAAGCGCAGCGGCGAGGACGCGCAGAATGGTACAAATCATATCAGGTACAGATCGTCGAGGTAATCCGTGAGTATTCCGAAAGCACCTGACACAATCCGTTAGGCAGATTGTGTCCTTTGAATCGTCACTAGGTATTGGTCGTGGCAAGTCGTCTGCTCCCTAAGGAGAATCTATGAACAAAGCAGAACTCGGGAAAGCAATCTATGATATCTCGAATATCAAAGGCGAATTCGTCCTTCGATCAGGCATAAAAGCAAATGAGTATTTTGACAAGTACCTGTTCGAATCAGATCCTGTAATTCTCACGGCGATTGCAGAGCACATGAGCCAGAACCTACCGCCCCGTTTCGACAAACTGGCAGGTCTCGAGATGGGTGGCATCCCCATCGCAACCGCCATATCCCTACGAACAGGAAGAGCGACTCTTTTTGTACGCAAGGAGGCCAAGACTCACGGGACATGCAAGATCGCCGAGGGAGGCGACTTTGAAGGTGAAGAGGTGGTGATTATCGAAGATGTCGTAACTTCAGGTGGCGCGGTAGTCAACGCCGTCAACGAACTGCTGACAAGGGGCGCCGTAGTCCATCACGTCTGTTGTGCTATAGAAAGGGAGGGTGATGGTAGAGTCAATCTGGAAGAGATGGCGCTTACGCTGACGCCGCTCTTCACGCAGGCTGAGTTGGAGATGTATGCGGGGGTATGATTGCTACGAAGTCTCCCGTGCCGTGCAGCTCAATCCACAGTGATCAGATCGTACCTGCGCAGCGCTGGAATTTGCGTTTGCACATCTCGTTCCACATCATCAAGCGCCTGCATCTCCTCGCACATTTGTTCTGCCTTGCGATCCAGTTCGTCACCTCGATCGCCGATTTCCTCTTCGATCTCACTGCCCATATCCTCCATGCGATAGGAGAAGTCTTCTATCCTCTCCAGGAGATCACCGTCTCCCTGCATGATGGCTCGACCAACAGCCATGACAAGGCTACCGATGCTTGCAGCGATGGCATCTTCAAATTCCGGTTTCAACTCGTCGACCACATCGTCCAGATGGTGCAGGTGTCCTTCACGAATTGAGACGCCTGCGCCCTCGACCTTCAGTCTCGTCGCCGCCCTGCGTCGGATGTTCTTCATCGCGTCAGCTACACCGGACGGTGGCTCACTCCCGGTCATGCCGTGAAATACCTTCGACACGACCGTCAAACCGATCTCGACCCCTTCAAGGATTACATCGGCAACAACCGGTAGCGTCGATCGAATTCCGTTCGAGTATGCGCTGACCAGGTCCTCCTGACCGGAGTCCAAATCAACTTCATCGCCCAGGATATAGAGACGGTCGTCTCCCACGATCTGCACCAGGACCTGCTCCCCATCACTGATGCGGATGGCATCTGGGGACACCTCGACATCGTGCCCCATTCTCACGCTGCAGTGCTGGCCGTGATCATCATGGGCAAATGCCAAGGGAGCCAGGCATACGATGGTAAGAATCGCCGCAGCTTGCTTATTCATAAATTCAGACTCCTCGGTGTTGGCTCAGGATACAGGCAGTCGCTGGCCTTTATCCATAACCCATGATTGCTCCTTCTAAGTCGGCCGGTACCTGCAGAAAGTTCTCTCACAGGAGAGTCGGACCGTACGCTCCCTATGACGTTAGACCCATCACCTCCGTTGTACTAGAGCAGTCAGCGCCAAGCACGGGCAGGGGCCAGTTGTCTTTTGCAAGGGTGTCCGTGACAATGGCCGGGCCTCAGATCCTGATTGCTGGTGTTGAGCCGGCAGGAATAGCAACAGTCGAAGCCAGTGCACGTCTGGCGGGAGTATAGCGATGAGCTGGCAAGACGAACTCGAACAACTCAATATAAAAAGGGCACTCGCCAAGCAGATGGGAGGCGCTGACGGCATCGAGCGACAGCATGGGCGGGGCAAGCTCACGGTGAGGGAACGCATCGACAGACTGTTCGATGAGAATAGCGTCGAGGAGTTCAAATCCTCGGTAGGCGATGCCCAATACTCGGAAGACCATCTGCTGCAGAGCTTCAGGCCGGGTAACGTCATCGGCGGCTATGCAAGAATCGGCGGCAGGCCGGTCTGCTGGCGCGGTGATGACTTTTCCATCCGCGGTGGTTCCTCGGATGCGGCGGGAACCAGTAAGCGCAGCATCGAAGGCAATGCGCGGGTACGTCGTGTCCCTCTGATCAAGCTGTTGGATGGCGCCGGTGGCAGTGTACGAGAGGTGGCCGGGCAGCGGGACATGACCGGCAGCGATACGGTAGCCAGAACCCTTGCAGAAAAGGCCGATGAGTCGTTGGTGGCACTCGCCGATCAACGGGTCGTCGGTGGGTTCAACGTTCCGCAAACGTTCGACCATACCAACATCGCAACGATGATCGACAGCGAGCTGACCCGTATGGCCGACGACAATATCCTGGCGCAGATTCCCGTGGTTGCAGCAGTACTCGGTTCCTGTGCAGGATGGATTGCCATCGCGGCGGCGGAGTCCCACTTCAGCATCATGACCAAGGGGACCAGTGAACTGTTCGTGGCCGGCCCTCCCATGATCAAACAGGCGCAGCGAACGGAAATCGATAAACACACGTTGGGGAATTGGGAAATGCACGTCAAACAGACCGGCGTCGTCTGCAACGTTGCCGAAGATGAGGAGGACGCGTTCCTGCAGATAAGACAGTTCCTCTCCTATCTGCCGCAGAACGCATGGGAGGTTCCACCCAGAGCAACACCGAGCGACGACCCGAACCGAAGAGAGGAAGAACTGCTCTCTATAATTCCAAAGGACAGGCGCAGTATCTACGATATCAGAAAGCTGATCGATATGGTCGTGGACGAAGGTGCAAGCTTTGAAATGTCGCGCTTCTCCGGCCGCGCGCTCGTCACGCTGTTTACGCGAATCGATGGATTCCCGGTAGCCCTGATGGCCAATGACAGCAGACATGACGGCGGCGCCATGACGGCCGCCGCCTGCCGCAAGATGGAACGGTTTGTGGACTTGGCAGACACGTTTCATCTGCCCATCGTCTACCTGATGGACGTCCCGGGTTTTATGATCGGCGAACGGTCGGAACAGGAAGCCACCCTGAAGTGGGCCGCGCGGGCCAATCAGGCTGTCTATGAAGCCAAGGTTCCCTTCATCTCGATCCTGATGAGGCGCTTCTACGGCGTCGCCATGGGGGGTGCGAAGAGCAATCGCGGCATGAACGTCAAGTACGCCTGGCCATCCATGGAATCCGGCTCACTACCTGCGGCGGGCGGCGTCATGGCCGCCTATCGGCGCGCCATCGAAGCCGCGGAAGATCCGGATGCCACGCGAATCGCCATGGAAGATCGACTCAACGCGCTGGCATCCGTGCTGCGGCGACCACAACTGGTGGATGAGGTGATCGACCCGAGGGATACGCGACCGGTTCTGGTGGATTTCATCCGTCAGGCGCAAACGATTATCGCAACGCAGTTGGGTCCGAAACTATTGGTGGGTATGCGACCTTGACCACGCGATCCATCCAAGTTCTCCGGGTTCTGAGCGAAGGCGTTCCTGGAGTGGCGCAACCTAATCAGGGGCGCCATGCAACCTTTGCCGAAGGATGAACGACCACGCCGTCGTTGAGTACGTCGATGGGGTCACGCCCGTCAACGCCGAGCCCGAATCGGTGATAGCCCAGTAATCGCTGCAGCATTTTGGGCATCTCACGCACCACGTCCCGGGGCACCGAGACCAGTTGAATCTCCTGCGGTCGCAGGTATGCCACCTGATGACTCATAAACAACCCAAGCCGTTCACGATCTTTCGACTTGTTGGCGCCGGCGCCGTGCCACAGACTGCCGGCCCACATCAGCATGGTGCCGGCACGCGCTTCAACCTGCAGGGTTTCCACACTCTGATCCACGGTTCTGTCCCACTTGTGACTGTGGGGCACGATATGCGTGGCACCGTTGCCCACGTCCGAATCGTCCAATGCGATCAGAGCGTTGCAGAGGAAGTTCGGATGCGGTCTCGCTATCGGCCAGAGCCCATCGTCCTGGTGCAGGTACATCTTCGTTTCACCCGGCAGTACGTTGAACAGCGTGGTCACGTTGATCTGTGACCAGCCGCCGAGCACGCCCTTCACCAATGCCCGTAGTCTTTCGTCCAGAAACAGGTAATCCACCGTCCTGGTCTTGGCCAGCAGATTGTGCGCCCGCATGGTCTTGCCGGTGTCCACGCCGATCGCCCGCATCTCCGTCATCGGCACCTCAGTGTCGAAGGCAGTTCGAATCTTGGCGATCTCCTCCGGCGTGATGAAGTCTTCAATGATGGTGTAGCCTTGATCCTCAATCTCGGCGAGCCGTGCAGTGATATTCAGTCCATCGATGATCTGCTCTTCGGTCTTTCCGTCAGTCGGCATCTGTTCCTCTCCAATTCCTAGCGCTTCGGTTCCTACATCTGTCGACGCAAAAACCGATCAGGTTCACTTTTCTAACGGTCTGAATTATCGATTGCGGTAAATTCCGGGTGGTCAGCTCAGTCGTTGAGGCGGCAGCTCTACGGCGATCTTGCAGGCTGATCTGCGTACGTGCTCTGGACTAACAGGATGTTTAGGAGGTTATCCTGAAAGCTGGAATTACGGGTAAGGTCCATGTGCCGCTCACACAGGAATATAGAATACGCCAGTGGAAAATCGCCCAACTGGTGATTAAGAGGCGCTAGATCCATGCTGTTCCTCGCCAGCGCAGATGACTTGGTCACCATGCCATCGCCTGGCTCCAGCATAAGCCTCTCGTAATCGACTCCCGGTTGCCGGTTAACAACTGCGCTGGGATGAAGCCTTGTCAGAAGCTCGCCGTTTATCTCTTCCACCAGACAGCGGGCGGCCGTGAGCACACAGTCGCCGCCGAAGACAATATACTGCACGTCAGCAGTACCGAACGGCAGACTCAATGCACGATGCAGCCGTTTCCCCCTGATCAGGTTCTTTTCAAGAAAGGAATCCAGCGTGTCAAGGTATCGTTCGAATTCTAGTTCGCTGCTAAAGTCACTTCTGATCTTCTGGTGGAGATCGCTATTGAATATACCCCAGCCGAATTCTCGCCACGCGCTTGCATCATACAGTGATCTGTCGAACCCCTGGCCGTGAATGTCTATCACCCAATCCCGGTCAGGATGTGGCAGTGTCTGATAGGTGCTTGGCATGGTGGCAAAGATGTCCGGTCGAATCCTGCGCAAGCCGAACTGGAATCCCATCATGGAATTTTGCAGACCCGATACCGTCCCGGAGTTCGGTGGTCCGAGCATGATCAGTTTACGGATCTTATCGGTACCATATCCAGGTACTACATTGATATCAGCATCCAGAACGTCGGTCGCGCCATAACGAATGAAATAGCGAGCGACCAAAGCACCCATGCTATGAGCCACCAGATCGACTTTGAGGTGTTGATCGCCAAAGTCTCTCCTGATCTGGTCGATGAACTCGGCCAACTTTGCGGCATTGGTGCTGATATCCAGCCGCCAGTCATATATGAACGTGTACAGACGCCTTGACATGCCGCCGGACGGCGTACCTAACTCGGTGGGTACGTAGTCGCCTGCGCTGGTTAGCGTATTGATAATCGGTCGATAGAAACCTCTACCGGCCAGTTCATCGAACAGAGCGTAAGGCTCCAGCAGGTCTGTCTGTGGTAAGAGCGTTTCCCGATTGATTTCAATGGCAAGACGCCGTTGATCGCCAAACAGGACGTTTGATAGTGTACCTGGCCACACCTCCTCCTTTGTGACCTTATCACGCAATTTGGAGCCAAATGCACCGTGCAGGAAGATTACCGGGGGTTGATCTGCATGGTCAGCACTCATGTATAGTCGAGTGAGATCGGGTTTCCTAAAGACCATCGTGCATGAACTGATCAGAACAGCCAGTAGCAGCGCGATGAAACATCTGCATTTGTTAAGGTGCATGTTTACCCGCCTTTCAGTCATCTGTCTTTAGGCCGGTGTTTACTTCCGCGAACCGGGGAAAACTTGATGTGCCGAGATCACTTGATGTTCGTACCCGCAGATCCATGTCTTCTCTTGGCCGGAGAAGACTACGACTCCAATGCCGCCACTGCAAGTATATCGTCGTGATCAGCTATCAGTCGACGCACATCGACGCTAAATGACTCGTACTCCAGAAAGTAGACCGCATCACGCGGGCTTTTGTTGCCAGAAGGCATTGGGTTTCCTCAACCTAATCGTCGCCGAAACAGGATGCATTCGCCATAGTCAGCGCGTTAGCTGCATGCGATGAGAACGCGATCAGTGCTGCCCATACCTGTAGGCCTCATCGTACATGGCGATGATGTTCTCTACCGGTGAGATGACCTGAAGGTTATGGCTTGAAGCGAGAATGTAGCCGGTGCCGTCGCTGGCAAGCGTATCGATGCAGTTCCGTACTTCGGCACGAACGTCTTCCGGGGTGCCAAAAGGCAGGATCTCCTGGTTCTCTACCCCGCCGTGAAAACAGATTCGGTCACCAAACTCCGTCTTCAGCTCTTTCATATCCATTCCCGTACACTTCCACTGTACCGGATTGAGGACGCTGATCCCCATATCCACCAGTAGTGGGATGAACGGTCTGCAACCCCCGTCATCGTGATGAAATACCTGGATGCCGAATCCAAGGACCAGGTCGATCAAGCGCTTATGGTGCGGTGCATAGAATTCCTGGTACGTATCCATACTCATGAGCGGGCCCGTCTGAGACCCCAGATCATCCGTTACACCGGCGAGGTCGATCAACCCGTCACAGGCCTCGAACAACCGCCGGTGCAGTTCGTAGTGGAAATCGGTAATCCGCGATAGGATTTCATGGGTGAGTTCAGGTTCCAACAGGGGATCGATCAGCGATTGCTCCAGGCCGCGCAACAGATTGTGATAGTAAAATGGCATCATATCGCCACTGTTGACGACCCGTTTCTTTCGCGCTGCCGCGGCTTGCTCCCGTACGTCGCTGAAATCGAACCAGTCGGCCTGAGGCCACTGGTAGTCATTGAGATCATCGATGGTTTTCGCCTCGGCAAGCGGGTTATGCACAACTTCCGCATAGGCCCCACCTTCGTGAGGCACCATGATTCGGCGCATTCCCCAGTAGTCGACGAATTCACCGTCCGGCCCCCTATTGAGGGGTGGTCCATTGTACCTTGGCCGCACATAATTCATGCCATCTATGTGCAGCTCGGCCATGATATCGACACCTTCACCGAAGTGGTCGCGCAGTTTTTGCCACACTTCCGGCGTTGTCCAGAGATCAGTCGCCAGCCGATCAACGGGTTGTCTGTTTATCGCTGCCAGCACGCGTTCTCTTCTATTCATAATGCAGATACTCCCCCGCCTCTGACCTGGACGAGGTGTTCAGACGCTCAGTCGCCCGTGAAAACCGGGTCCCTCTTTTCGCCAAAGGCCGCCACCGCCTCTTTGAAGTCCTCCCTCCCGTAGGCGTAATCCTGGGCGAAATTCTCAAAATGCCGGGCTGCACTGATATCCGAGGCGAGCCCCATGTAACCGAGTCGCTTGGTTAACTTCAGGGCAGTAGGGGCATTTTGGGCGATGGCTGCAGCCATCTCGTAGGCGCTGTCCATCAACTGGTCGGCAGGTACCACCTTATTGACCAGACCAATCGACAAGGCCTCGTCGGCCTCGATCCATCTGCTGGTGAACCACAGTTCAAACGCCTTGCCGAGGCCGATTAGTCGCGGCAGATAGTAGGTGGAGAAGGCTTCAGGCGTCTGCCCCAGTTGTGTGAAGGGCAGTCTTATCCTGGCGGCTTCGGACGCGATCCTGATGTCACACTGCAGGGTGTAATTGAAACCCACCCCAATGGCGAACCCATTGATGGCCGCAATGATCGGCTGTCTGACAGCGGTCAGGTCCGTCAGGCCGTTGGGATAACTGGGCAGTTTGTGGGTAATGTTCGACTGACCGGCTTGCTTGCTGTCGATCTCAGCCTGAAAACGTCGCTTGAAATCCGCGCCGGCGGAGAATGCACGACCATTGCCTGTCAGGACTGCCACCCTAATGTCGTCATCATTGCTGACGTCTGTCGCGGCCTGGCTTAATTCGCCATACATCTGCGGATCGAAAGAATTGAGCTTTTCCGGCCTGTTGAGCGTTATGGTGGCAATGCCGTCTCTCTTCTCTAATAAGATGTAATCCATATATCCTCCGTTTTCTGTCTTATATCACTGCGAGAATCGGCAATTCCCGGACGTCTCTCTGGTCGCGCTCACCGAGGCCCGACGCGGCGAGCCCTCATTCACAGTGGCCGCTTCGTCATTGATGATGGCTAGCCTGCAAGCGTTGCCAGTCGGTCCTTGATGATTGCCTCGGCCTCGGACACCATTCCCCCAATGAGTTCCTGGCAGGTGGGAATATCGTGTATGAGACCGGCGACCATGCCGCAGCTCCACGCACCATCCATTTCACCTTCCTGCATGATCTTTGGATACCCACCTCCCACCAGTTCTGCAATGTCACCGATGGTCATGTCCGCGCCCTTCTCTTTCTCAATCTCAACGATCTGCTCAACCACAGGATTGACCAGCACACGCTCGGTGTTTCTGAGTGGTCGCATGATCAGTCTGGTGTCGAGTTCGCTTGCATTAATCAGCGCGTCCTTTACGTTCTGGTGTACGGGAGCTTCCTCGGTAGCGATGAAGCGTGTCCCCATATTGATACCGTCTGCGCCGAGCGCCAGAGCAGCCACCAACTGTTGAGCGTTACCAATGCCGCCGGAAGCGACGAACGGAATCTTAAGCTCTTCCGCCGCCCTTGGCAGCAGCACCATATTGGGTATGTCGTCTTCGCCTGGATGTCCGCCACACTCAAAGCCATCCACACTTACGGCATCGCAGCCAATGGTCTCAGCTTTCAACGAGTGACGCACCGATGTGCACTTGTGAATGACCTTGATTCCTGCCTCCTTCAACCTGGGCATATGTTCCTGTGGATTGCGCCCGGCGGTCTCAACGATCTTGACGCCGCCCGCAATAATCGCTTCGATATACTCGGGATATGGAGGATTGGAAAATCCGGGCAGCATGGTTAGATTGACGCCGAACGGCTTGTCGGTCATTTCATGACAGCGCGCGATCTCCTTTGCCAGGTCCTCCGGCGTGGGTTGCGTCAATGCAGTGATGATTCCCAGCCCCCCTGCATTGGAAACCGCCGCCACCAGTTCAGCAAAGCCTACATAGTGCATGCCTCCTTGAACGACCGGGTGCTCAATACCAAACAGTTCTGTGATTCGTGTCTTCATGAGGTCTCCTCCTCCTGGCAATGTTTATCAGTATGCACAATATACCCCTTTCGCATCAGGGTGAAAACGAACCCGTGCGCCTTGGTCTTTGGCCCACACAGATCCTTATCTACGCACGATAACGGCAGCCATCGAATCGCCATTGTGGAATGAATCGATCACTTCGATTTCGCTATCGGTACAGCTAACAATCAGCTTGAGCTCAGCATCCTTCTCGATGGAATCAACCGCACATGCGACGGCGACAAGTTATCGAATACACAACTCCTACCGAGGGCAGTGGCCGAAGGCGTTCGCCGCGGGGAATCGCCAAAGGCCGACCCATATTGAAACTGAATTACTTGCCCTTGAAATCCGATTCGCGCTTCTCCACAAAGGACAAGGCTCCCTCGCGGTGGTCCTCGGTCTGGGTCAACAGACGGATGGCCGTAATGGAATAATCGGCCATCTTGTCATAATCCCAATTCATGCCCATGCGGATGCCCTCTTTGGCCAGCATCTGGGCGATCGGTGCTTGTGCGACCATTTCGGCCGCGAACTTCTGTGTCTCTTCTTCAAGATCGTCGTGGGCCACGACTCGGTTCACCATGCCACTTGCCGCAAGTTCCTCAGCCTCGATCAGGCGCCCCGACAGAATGAACTCGTATGCCCGGGCCAGCCCCACGATACGCGGCAACAGCATGATCCCGCCAACGCTGGGGATCAGACCACGACGCACGAAAAACTCACCCATTTTGGCTCGATCGCTGGCGATGCGCATGTCGCACATCAACGCGATATCGCAACCGTAGCCAACAGCCGCGCCATTGACAGCGGCGATGGTCGGTTTCGGGCACTCCATGATCGCTGTGTCGAGACCGTGGCGACGGTGCGATCCAAGGTCACGAATCTGCGCCAGCAAAGCCCTACTCCTCGCCTCGGGACTGGTATCCGGCTTGGCCAGAAAGATCAGATTGACGTCATCGCCGGCACAAAATGCACGTCCTTCGCCGGTGAGCACGACGGCACGCACCGCATCGTCATCGGCGGCAGTGCGGAATGCATCCTCCAGCTCGGCATATGTACGGCCAGTGCCGGCGTTCATAGCCTGCGGGCGATTGAACTTTACGGTAGCGACGCCATCGACCACGTCGTAGAGAATGTCTTCGTATGCCATGGGAGTTCACCTTTGGTGCTGAGCGGGGAGGAAGAATAAACCACACTTTCCACTCTTGGGCAAATGTGCGAGGTACCTCAGGACGCCATATGCTTATTGAATCTGACGGCCTGACTGCCACAATATGCACACTATAGTCAGATCAGGGACGCAGTGGTGAGCACCCTCTTTGCTTCCGAGCTAACGCAACGGGATCTGCCATTCCTCACCGAGCTGTGGCATCGATCTGAAGTCGCTCAGTATTCCGATGAGTTTCCCAGAGTGCGCGGTTGGACCAGGGACGATTCGGCGGACGATGCCTGGAAGGCATATCAGAAGAGACGGGCCAAGCTCGGAGATCTGTACCTCCAGCTTATTATCCGACTCGCGGATGGCGAGCCGATTGGCGAGCCGATTGGCGAGCCGGTTGGCGAGTCCGTTGGCGAGCCCATTGGCGAGTCCTTCTCCATCGCGCTACGGGAAGGTTCTACGTTCGGCACCTGGAAGAAGCCGCCTGGAGCGTTGGTCCTGATTGGCGATATCAAGCTGAGTCCAGAATACTGGGGCAAAGGGCTGGGGACAGACGCCATGCGCATCGTGGTACGACGCAGATTCAAAGAAACCGGGTGTGACCTCTATTGTGTACCGCCGCATAAGGAAAACGGCAGAGCACGACGCCTGTATGAGAAGGTGGGATTCGAACTCTGCACCGGCATGGAGTCGTATCGAGATCATCTCGTTATGGAGCTAACGAGAGATCGTTACATGAAGCTATTTGAAGGTGGTGCCTCCGCATGAAGTGTGAACGATCCGCTACACGTGGTCTCGGACTCACGTACTTGGCCGCCATCAATCGAAACAGTTAGGCGCTCTACATGACGTTTCCCACAACAGACCACGCCGCGGCGGCACAAATAGTTGCAGATTATGCTGACAGGCTGGATGGGGTGGATACGGTGTTGGTGGTCAACTCCTGCGCTCGCGGCCAAGCCGTGCCAGAGAGCGACCTGGATATGGCGATTCTGATGACCAGTTCCGTTGACGAAGCTGCCATGGAAGCTGACTGGCGTGCCTTTGCTGCGTCCAACGCCACCCTGCAAGCGTTCTGCACGCGGAGCCCTTTTTCTGCAGTGCACCTGGATTTCTTCGACGGTGTGTTTGAGCCTACGGTTTGGGACGATGGCGGGGGGCCGGATACCTTTGAGATCGAAATCGGCAACCGCGTTGCGTACGCTCGGCCACTGCATGACACCGGTCCGCTATTCCTGCAATTGCAGGCACGCTGGTTGCCGTATTACGAGGAGGCGCTCCGCGATAGTCGGCTCTCGATGATGGCGACTGCATGTCTGTACGATCTCGACCACGTACCGTTCTATGTAGACCGAGGGCTCTTCCTGCAAGCGTTCGACAGGCTGTACAAAGCTTTCGGGGAATACATTCAAGCGCTCTTCACCCTGAACCGAACGTACCCAATCGCCTACAACAAATGGTTGGCGGAACAGTTGGCAATGATCGACCGTTCCGATCTGTGCGAACCACTTCTCTCAGTGCTGAGTGTAGCCGACCTCAGTACCGGACTGAGCGGCAAAGCCAGCGCACTCAAAGAGTTGGCAGTGGACCTCACCGCTACCTGACCGTTAGCTTTCCCCTCAAACTGATGTTAAGTTTCCGCCAACCATCGCAGGCATCAGCACATGATTGAACTTGACGATATCGCCATCTCCAACGGGCGCCATTGGGAGAAGACTGTCAGAGACGGTGCCGGTTGCACGCGCCCGCATCTGACGCTTGATGTGGAAGCGTTCAAGGCATACAGAGAGCACAAGACTAAGGTGCTGCCTGCGCCTCACTGTGATGACCCCATAGATCGGGTCGTTATGAAGGACGTGCAAGGGAAGCAAGTACTTTGCCTGGCTGCGGGCGGTGGTCAGCAATCCGCCGCATATTCCCTTCTGGGTGCCCACGTCACCGTATTCGATCTGGCAGAAGGCCAGCTTGAGGGAGATCGCATGGCGGCAGCGCACTATGGCTACGATGTGACCACAATAAGGGGCGATATGCGCGATCTTGCGGTCCTTGCCGATCAGTCATTCGACATCGTACACGGCATGGGGATGGCGTGGATTCCCGACACTTTCCATGTCTATCCCGAGGTGACCAGAACGTTGAAGACCGGCGGACTATACAGGGTAAGTTTCACCAATCCCGCTGTCGAGTTTATGGATGGGAGTTCTTGGGACGGCAAAGGTTATCGAATTACAGTACCCTATACGCAGAGCCGAGAGAAGGAAGGTGATGAGATTCAGTTTCGCCACTATATGTGCGATATCTTTAACGGACTAGTCAGCAGAGGGTTCTCCATCGAACAGGTCGAGGATCGGTGGATAGGCCAACCTGACCTAGACGCTCCGGCCGGATCATGGGAACACTGGCTTGCATACATCGTGGGGTTCGAAATCGTAGCGCGAAAGTCTGTGTTCAACGCCAGAGCGGAAGAAGAACTGTGAGCCGATCTCTCATCTCAGCCAAGGAAGTAGAATCATTCTGCCATCGCTTCGAAAACCTTTCAGCTACTAAGGACTTTTCTCTGCTGGCCGGTTTCATACATGAGAAGGCCGTATTCAGGTTTACCGATGGCGACTTCGTTGGTCGCTCGGCGGTTCAACACGCGTTTGAGCGTACCTGGAGTTACGGCGCAGACGTCGAAGGAGAGAAGTATTACTTGTCGAACCTGGAAGTATTGTCCACAGACTACAATACGGCTACGGTCACATACACCTATAACTGGGAGGGCAGGCGCAATACTGGCAGCTTTCGTATTACCGGCAGGGGAACGCGGGTGATCGTGAGAGTGGAGGGAGAGTTGCAGATCATCCACGAGCACTTGAGCCGCTTCCCGGAGTAGTGGAGTAATCCGCGCCCATCCCATACTAGAGAGGATCGATCAGTGAACCCGAAGTCTTCAAACGGCAACTCAGTCAGGTATTGTTGGCAGCTCTTTCTGACCGTCACTATCGCCTTGTCTCCTGCCCTAGGGATGCCCGAAGCCATGCCTGAATCCAATCCAAGTGAGTTCTTAAAGCCAGGAAATCTGACCCCGGATGAGTTCAAAGCAGTAGCGCGTAATGTTCGCAAGACATTCTATTGGGACAAGAAAGACCTCGTGACATACGTCGCCCTGACCAAACATCTACTCGCCACGGCATTCGAGAATTCAGGGGTCGAGAACGAGCATTCGAGAGCATTCGGTGAACGAGTCGTCGGGCTCGGGTATGATCTCGCCAGTATGACCTGGCCGGGGTGGGACGAAGAGGGAATTGCCGTAACCGACGAGCTTCAGCAGGTTGGTCTGGCCGCTGCCCGGATGATCGTCCGTGTCGCAGATGAGCATGACGCGCCAGCAGAAGTTCGACACAACAATTACTGGATTCTGGGCGCGCATCTCCTGGCATCCGGCGACCCCAAAGGGGCCAAGAAGGCATGGCAAAAGTCCATGGAGTTGCATGCAGACCATGAAGGTCTCGGTATGCTTGCGTGGATGTCACTGGCCGATGTGGTGAATGGCGACAGCGCTGAAGCGTTAGATGACTATCTTGCCAAGCTGGATGCCAAGGGTGGGCCGCTGGCCGGCACGGCAAGTCAGATTCGTACGGCTCGCGGTGTCTTTCTGGCGTCACAGCATGGAGAGTAATCGACCCCGCACTCTGACATGATCGAATCCTTTGCAGTGAGCAACTACAGGTCTTTGCGTTCGATCGTTGCGCCGCTGTCCAAATTGAACGTTGTCACGGGCGCAAATGGAACCGGGAAGTCGAACTTATACAAAGCGCTCAACCTGTTGGCTGAAGCTTCTTCAGGTCGCATGGTGAATGGCCTGGCTAAGGAAGGCGGATTGGAGTCTGCGTTCTGGGCCGGCCCCGAGTCCTTTTCCAGAGGTATGAAAGAGGGCGGAGCACCGGTACAGGGCGGGCCAAAGAAGAACGCAGCGCGCCTCAAACTCGGGTTTTCCGCCGACGATTTTGGATACTCGATATCATTGGGTCTGCCTTCCCCGGCGCCTGGTGGCCCGGACCCGTCAAAATTCCACCTCGATCCTGAAATCAAACGAGAGTGCATTTGGGCGGGACCCTATTACCGACCGGCAAGCTGTCTGGTGGACAGAAAAGGACCCGTCGTTAGGGTTAGGGACGGGCGTAAGTGGGATGTGTACGCGCATCACATGAATAGCTTCGACAGCATCCTCAGTGAGCTTGCAGATCCCGTCGCCACGCCGGAGATCTTCTCGGTGAGGCAGGCCATTCGTAGCTGGCGGTTCTATGGCCACTTTCGCACTGATCGCGAGTCAAAGATCAGGATTCCCCAGATCGGCACCAGAACACCGGTCTTGGACCACGATGGTCATGAACTGGTGGCTGCACTCAGAACCATCTACGAGATAGGCGACCGTGATGCGCTGTTTGAATCTATCGACGATGCATTTCCAGGTGCAAGCATCGATATTGAAGTTGACGCCGGCACCAGATTCACTCTCACATTCCTGCAGCAGGGGCTGCTCAGACCGCTGACTCAAGCAGAACTGTCTGATGGGACGCTGCGGTATTTGCTCCTCATGGCTGCTCTATTGACGCCGCGGCCCCCGTCTCTGTTGGTGTTGAACGAACCTGAAACCAGCCTGCATCCGGATCTGTTCCCGGCTCTGGCTCGTCTGATTATCAAGGCTTCCAAGCAAACTCAGGTTTGGGTGGTGTCTCACGCTGCCAGACTGGTAGCTGCCCTGGACCAATGTGACGACTGTCACTCGATCCAACTGGACAAACGCCTCGGTGAAACGGTTATATGTGATCAGCGGATGCTGGATCAACCGGCCTGGCATTGGCCGGACTAACCACAGGCGCGCAGTGCACAAGCCCGGAAGGCGAACCGATCGCGCCGGACATGGAGACGTATTTACTCTCCCGGCAGGAAGCCGAGGGTAAAAACGCGCTGGAGGAGCAGCCATGAAGGCAGTCAAGATGCTCGGAGAGGAGCACGTCACAGTTGTGGATCTCCCGGACCCCGAGGCCGAGGGCAATCATGTCGTCGTAAAGATCATGGCGTCAGCCCTGTGTGGCAGTGAACGCCACGCTTACTATGGCAGTAATGAGTTGCCTGGAAACGCTGGGCATGAAGCCGCCGGTGTCGTACATGACGCGGGAAGTTCGCAGATCGTCAGCAAAGGGGATCGGGTAGCCCTGCACGCCTCTTCAGCCTGCGGTCGCTGCCGGGAGTGCTATGCCGGCAACTGGGTGCGCTGCCAAAACCCGAGCCGGTCAAACCGAACCCTCGGCAATCACTCTCAGTTCGTGCAGATACGGGATGATCTGTGCCTTGACCTGCCGGACGATATCTCTTTCGATACGGGTGCACTGCTGGGTGATGTGATGGGCACGCCGTTCCGAGCGATCAAACGACTGAGGATCAAGGGATTCGACCGCGTGTTGATCATGGGGCAGGGACCCATCGGCCTTGCCGCTACCATGCTATGCAAGTTTCTGAATGCCGAAGTGACGACCTCGGACAGCAATGATTACCGTCTGCAACAGTCCCTTCGTTGCGGTGCCGATCGTGTGCTCTCGCCAACATCGCCCGAACTTGAAAGTCTGGCGCCGGATGTTGCCCTGGACTGTTCCGGTAACGCCGATGCGCAGACCCTTTGCCTTGACGTGGTGAAGCCCGGAGGCCGAGTCGCATTGATCGGTGTGAGCACAGATGGCCCGCGCATCAATACGACCAAACACTTTATCCTGAAGGAACTCGAGGTGATCGGTACTTGGTATTCGACTCCGGCGGATCACCTGGAACTGATCGATCTGGTGCGAAGAGGACTGGCACCGGAGACGATGATCACCCACAGATTTGGCATCGAGGAAGCCCCCCGGGCTTTCACATCGTTCTTCAATGGTGAAGCCGCCAAGGTGATGCTGACGCCTTGGGATCAATGATTGTCGAATGCTAACGATATCATCATGCCGGAGCGCACTGGTGGACGTGGCTGCTGTCATCAGAAAAGCGACGACCTTTGCACGATCTTGAGTGTATCGTAATGTATGGTTCTACCTGGTCCCTGATTCTGTCGGCAATCCTTGCTCTACCCAGGCCGCCATGCCACCGATCATGGGATAAACCCGGGAGATTCCGCGTCGCTTTAGCTTGAGCGCCACACGGGCGCTGGATGCCTCGTCGGGTCAGCTACAGTAGAGGATAATGTCGCTCTCCTTCGGGATTCGATGATAGTGCCGATCGATCACTTCCATCGGCACGCGAACGGCGCTCGGTACCATTTCCGGCAGTGCCTCATAGTCATACCCGTGACGGAGATCGATCACATACACCTCGTCATCATCGTTCAGCCGTTCATGGACTTCGGCAGGATGCATCCTTCGCATGCGTAACGATCGAAGGAAAACACGGCGTTGCTGGAATTTGTACCCCACGTAGAGCAGCAATATGGCGGCAAGAATGAAGCCTGCCCAGGCGCCAAGTGCCGCGATCACTGCTGCTGCAGTTTCCAATTGGCTGTGAAAGGCAAAGCCGATGCCCGTATACAGTCCCGCCCAGATCACCGCTCCGAGTCCGTCGAGAACAAGAAATCGACCCAGCGACATTCGCCTTACGCCTGCCATGGGTGGGGCCAGCGTCTGCAGACCCGGTACGAACTTGGCAACAAGCAGTGAGAAGAGTCCAAGACGGTCAAACAGGGCTTCCGTATTGCGTACGCAATAGTCGGGCTCTAACGAAACCCCGCACAGCACGTTCAGCACCTTGCCTCCCCTCGCCTTACCCATCAGATACCACATCAGATCACCGGGAAGGGATGCCAATACGACTGTGACAACAACGGCAAGGAAGGACAGTTGACCGGTTCCCGCCAATGCACCGGCCGCCAGCAACAACGGTACCGCCGGGAGCGGAAGTCCCACCTGATCGAGCATGACCCAAACGAACAGTACTACGTAACCGTAGCTAATCAGAAACTGTAGTGATTCAGCCATAGCTTCTCACCCCGGACACGTGCCGGGTGGATAGATCACTTGTTGAACTCGGCGTCATCCCCATCCACCAAGCCGGCGACTTCGGCGAGACGCGAGTTCATCATGTAGGTGCAGATGGAGTAGACGAACTCGACGATCTGCCTCGTTGTGAACCGCTCACTCATGCCTGTCAGCACCTGCGGCGACGGTCGACCGATCTGCGCGACTTCCGTTGTGAACCGAAGCACCAGTTGCTGCGATTCATCGAACACATCAGCCTTGATATCACGAGCTCTAATCAGGGCATCCAGTTGCTCCTGACTCGCCCCAACTCCCAACGCTGCCCGGCCGTGGTTGCCCCATTCGTAGGACGACTCGGAGAGCACCGACGCCTGCACGATGGCCAGTTCCCGCAACAGCGGCTCCAGCGTGTTGGCGCCATTGGACGCGCCATTGAAACGTAGCCACGGCTGGAAGACGTCCTCCGCGTGAGCGGTGACGTGGAACAACGCCAAATCGAAGGGCAGTGCATTCCACGCTTCTACGGCATTCTTGCCGGCATCCTCTTTACTGATGAGTGGGATCTTATCCATATCTGTGTCCACCTTTTGAGTATGAGAGATAGTGGTTTGACGCTCGGCAGGGAGCTGCTGACTTAGCTCGTTGTAGAAGCGCCACCATCGCATGGGACGGTGACACCGGTAACGAAGCTTCCCGCCTTTGAAGAAAAGAATATCACCAGACCCGCTGCGTCTTCCATTGCTCCGGACCTTCCCATCGGTTGGGCAGCCATTAGCTGTTGCTCCATCTCTTCAGTTTGAAACAGAGGCGCCGTCATTTTGGATTTAAATAGCCCAGGCGCCAGCACGTTCACGTTGATGCAGTCCTGCATCAGGTCCCGTGCCATCTGCACGCTCAGTTGACCAAGTCCTGCCTTGGCCGCTACATAGGAGTAATTCTGTAAGCCGCTCGGGCGAAGACCGTTTACCGACGTTACATTTACGATGACCGCCCGATCGTCCGGGCTGGCGGCACTGCGCAACAGCGGTAGCAACTGTTGGGTGAGAAAGAATGGCCCTTTGACATCAAGATCGACCACCTTATCCCAGGCTTTTTCGTGGAAGTCATCGATCGGCACACTCCAGGTCACGCCTGCGTTGTTCACCAGAATGTTTAGCTGCTGTTCTCTCTCTTTGATTTCGTCGGCGAGTCGCGTACAACCTTCCATATCTGAGATATCGGATGGAATGGCAATGCACTCGCCATATTCCGACAGTTTCGCTTGGGTCGCTTCACAAGCATCTACTTTGCGAGACGCCACATACACTCTGGCACCCGCCCGAACCAGCCCTTCCGCGATCATCAGCCCAATGCCGCGGGTGCCACCAGTTACTACGGCAACCTTACCGGTTACGCCAAAGAGATGCTCATAGAAAGAATTGCTCATACGAAGACTCCTTCAAGTGACTCAATCGATTGCTACACAGTGTGCTGTTTTGGATCTGCCGCTCGTGAACGAGGAACGACTGTTGCGGGGCGCAAGCAGATGTCGATCGTTAGTTGACGAGATCGAGATTACCACACCTTCTCCCATCGGCGACTCTCCACGGACCGGTATATTGCCAGCGCGGTACGCAACTCGCCCAGTGAATATTGCGGCGATGCCTGCAGGGGTTTGCCCTGCAACACCGCCAGAGAGAAGTCGTGAAGTTCGAAGCCGTAACTGTCCACCTTGCCGGGAAAGAGTTCCATGATGACCTTGCCGTGAGGGTGATCCTCGTCATAGAGCAGCAAGCGCCCCTCGCGGCCCTGTTCGATCACAAGTTCTCCTTTCGTGCCGGTAATGTGGAAGTCATCGTCCGGACGCACTACACCATCGGTCAGCAAAGCGTCAAAGGTGGCAGTCACGCCGTTCGCGAAACGAAGTATGGCATGAGCAGCCGACTCGCCTTCCATGTTGGCGACTGGGTGGCCAAGGACTGCGATGACCTCGTCGATCTCACCGAACCACATGCGTAATGGCCTGATCCAATGAGCTCCACCGTCTATGCAGATACCACCGCCGGAGCGCCGCAACTGAAAGCGCCAGGGAATGGGGTCGTTAGGATCCGTACGCAGCGGATCGTAAAAGGACGCACGAGCGGAAATGACCTCGCCGATAGCACCGGCCTCGATCATCTCCCCTGCCTTGACGACGTCGGGCCAGTACTGTGACTGTTCAGCGATCATGAATACCGTAGCGGCCCGCTCGGCGGCAGCGAGGATGCGGTCACAGCTTTCCAGATCCATTGCCATCGGCTTTTCCAGCACGACGTGTTTGCCCGCAGCAAAGGCTTCCACTGCGGCTTGCTCGTGCAAATCGTGGGGCAGCATCAGATCGACCGCATCGAAATCGCCTTTCGCCAACGCCTCACCAAGCGAATCGAACGCGGGCGCACCGGTCCGGTCGGCCATCGCTGCAGCACGCTCGGAATCTGCGTCCACAACCGCTGTGACTTCCATATGCGGGGCGTGATAGCGTATGCCGCGCCAGTGGGCCCGGGCGATATTGCCACATCCAACCAGTGCGATCGTGACGCGATTTGAATTTGCCATCTCTCTCCAGGCGTTCGCTAACGCAAGACGTGGCTAGCGTCTCCGTCGATAACGTCTAAGTAGCCAGATTATGCATCAGCGGGTGTGGGTAATACAGAACGCCACAGAAAGGTAGCCAGTGGGTGTTAGGCATCCATCCTGCTAGAATAACGGACCCGATATCCGCGCGAAGCTGATGGATATTGGATCATGTCGCTAGCCACCCGACATCGTTCGACAAGAGGAGTGGTTCGATGACATTCCACGGCAATCGCCCGGTTCCGCCCCTAGCAGTTCTGTTCGTCTTACTGCAGGCTTGCAGTGGCGGTGGCTCGGGCAGCGATCCGATGCCTACCGTTCCCACAAACAATCCACCAACCACGGCTGTTCCCGACGACGTTTGCACGGGATCCGGAACGCAGCCCACGGTATCGAGTCAACTTCAGTGGCCACACTATGCCGCTGACCAATCAAGTTCCAGATTCGCACCGACGACCATGCTAACGCGCGACAACTTTGCAGACCTATCAGTCGTCTGGCGATGGTGTTCTCCAGATGACTCAATAAACGGATTCACGCCGAACAAGCACGAATCTACCCCCATTATGATCGATGGCGTTCTATTCAACAGCACGTCCTTGAGTCAGGCAGTGGCCATAAACGCCATAACGGGGGAGAGCATCTGGGTGTTCGATCCGGCCAGCTATATAGCGGGCGTACCGCCAAATCTCGGATTCGTCAATCGAGGAGTGGCTTACTGGGCCGATGATTCTAACAAGCATGTCTTTCTCGCAACCGGCGACAGCAGACTCATCGCTCTGAATGCCACAACCGGTGTCCCGGTGCCAACATTTGCAGATAGTGGCACAGTCGATCTGACCCGAGGGTTGGGAAGAACTGTTTCCAACCAGCATTACGGAATTAGCTCAGCCCCTCTGGTCTGTGGTACTACTGTAGTGGTAGGCGCATCAATATTGGATTATCCGTCAGTTGTAGCGATGCCGCCGGGAGATGTCAGAGGTTTCAATGTTCTAACAGGTCAACTAAAGTGGCAATTCAGATCGATTCCTCAGTCCGGTGAGGCAGGCAACGAAACCTGGGAGAATGAATCTTACCGGGATACCGGTGGCACGAACGTCTGGACAACCATGAGTTGCGACGCCGAGCGAGGCATTGTCTACCTGCCTTTTGGCACTCCAACCAACGACTACTACGGGGGAGACCGCCTGGGTGACAACCTTTTTGGGGAATCGTTGGTCGCCGTAGACGCTGAAACAGGCGCAAGAGTATGGCACTACCAGATCGTTCACCATGGCATCTGGGACTATGACCTACCTGCGGCACCCAATTTGATGGATGTCGTTCTTGACGGTGAAGACGAACCGAGGGCGCTGGTGGCACAGGTCACTAAACACGGGTTCACCTTCGTCTTTGACAGGGCCTCCGGCGTTCCCATTTGGCCGATCAGTGAGTTGACCGTAACGGCCAGTACTGTTCCAGGTGAACGTGCTGCACTCACCCAACCGTTTCCCACCAAGCCGCCGCCGTTCGAGCGACAAGGCACAGGGGACGAGAACGTCATCGACTTCAGCCCCTCTCTCAGGCAAACAGCTTTGGATCACCTTGCCCAATTCGACGTCGGACCGTTATTTACCCCACCTACCGAAAGGGGCACGTTGATACTGCCTGGCATAGGTGGTGGCGCAAGCTGGTCCGGAGCGGGCTACCATCCGGCCAGACAGCTCCTCTACATTCCTTCGTTTTCTCTGCCGTTCGTTATCCGCATTGAAGATCAGGGGCAGACCACAACCCGTTTCGTTGGGAATCCCGATGTGATCTTGACTGCAGACAACGGGGTGCCTCTATTCCAACCACCCTACGGTCGTATCACGGCCATAGATATGGCGAGTGGCGAACACGCCTGGATGACACCGGTCGGCCGCGGCTATGAGGCCCTTCCGCAACTGGCGGACATGAACCTCGGCACGCTTGGCATGCCGCGGCGGATATTCGTGGCGGTCACGGAGAATCTGCTGCTGGCAAGCCAGGAAGGTAGCGCCGGCAGCCAGGAAGCCCTTCTAAGAGCCTATGACCTGGACACCGGCGAGCTGATTGGCAGCGTCCCGCTCCCCGGACACCCGATGGGAACACTGAGCGTGTACGAAGTGAACGACCAGGTTTTCGTGGTCTTACCCATAGGCAGGTCCGACTCTCGAAGCGAACTGGTAGCGCTCTCCCTGTCCACCTGACGTCATCTCGAATTAAGTAAACTGCCCCCATAATTCCTGGTACCATAATTCAGCCACGTAACCCCCTTACACCAAGAGACGATGTGCCAGAGTGCAGGCCAGCATGAAGGGCTTGCCGTCGGAGAAGAAGCGTCATGGGTGCCCTTGCCAAGACTCGGATTCTGGAACTTTCCAGCAGCATCGCCGCCGCATACTGTGCGCGTCAGTTCGCGCTGTGGGGCGCCGAGGTGATTACTGTGGGGGACGAGTGGCGCACATCTCCACGGCAATACCCCACCTATTCGGTGCAGGGCACTGGCCATTCACTCCTGCAAGAGTTCTTGCACATTGGCAAGCGCTTTATCGAGGGACCGGAGGTCACTGCAGATCTGATCGAGCATACAGACATCCTGATCACCGACCGGCCGAGAGAAGATCTGCAGAAGTCGCCAGGCTTCCGCGAGGTATCGCGGTGGCCGATTGTGGTGGACATCTCGCCCTTCGGCAGAAGTGGACCCTACGCCAACCACGCCGCAACGGAACTCACCGTGGAAGCAGTCTCCGGATTCCTTTCCATCAACGGCGCTCGAGACCGGGCTCCGCTCAGGATGCCGGGTAATCTAATCGGCTACATCTGCGGCGTCAGCAGCTTCATTGCCGGTCTGGCAGCGTTGCATCGGTTTCACCATTCAGGTATTTCAGAGCAGGTGGAAGTGAGTTGGATGGAGACACTAACCACAATAGTGCCCTTGTTGCGCACGCAACTCGAATGGCGACCTGAACAGAGAGACGGGGGTCCGGGCGTGAAGCCACTGGGCGTGCGCCTCTACAGGGTCGGGCAGCGGTATCTCTCTCTCGGGCTGAATTTGCCATCTGCGCTTGAGGTCCTTTTGGATGTCCTCGGTCTGGATGAAACGGACATTCCCGAGCATTTGGACACCCTCAAGAAGAGACAGGACTACAAGGCCCTATTTGCGTTCGTGGAATCACTGAAGACACCATTTGATGTCGATGAGCTGTTCAAGATCCTGTCCGAGCTTCCCCACCGATCAGTCGTTGGTAAAGTACAGACACCCATGGAACTGATAGCAGATCCACAGTTGCAGGCCCTTGGGTTCCTGCATCGAGTGAAGCATCCCAGTTTGGGTGAGATTACACTCACCGGGCCGCCCGCACGAATGTCGAAGACACCGGCCAATCACCCATCCCCGGCAACGCTAACGACTGTTTCGGGCGCGACCTGGTCACGCCGAGAAGAAGTGACCTCTGCAGCGCCGGTCCCGTCAGACCGTCCCCTTGGCAATATTCGGATCATCGATCTGACCCAAGCCTGGATTGGGCCTTACGCAAGTCAACTACTGGGAGATCTGGGTGCTGAGGTGATTAAGGTGGAGTCGCACCTCAAGCCTGACGTCTGGCGCATGTTGCCGCCCACCAAACCCAAAGCGTTGGTCAATCATCGGGCTCAGTTGGCGAACACCAGCAATAACTTCAATAGCGTCAATCGAGGCAAGAAGAGCCTCACACTGGACCTGAGTACGCCGCGGGGACGTCAGTTGTTTCTGCAACTGGTGGCAGACGCTGATGTGGTGATGGAGAACTATACGCGCAACGTGATGAAGCGTTTCCGTCTCGGCTATGAGGACCTGAAGAAGGTTAACCCAAACCTTATCATGATCTCCTTTTCCGGCTATGGAAAGGTCGGGCCCTATGCCGATTATCGTGCTACCGGTACCACTATCGAAGCGACGGCTGGATGGGATAGCCTTTTTGGCTATACCGACGGTCCTCCTTTGGTGATGGGATTCTATCAGGCAGACGCAATCACAGGCCTGCAGATGGCGGCGACTACGCTTGCCGCACTTAACCACCGCGATCGAACCGGCGAGGGGCAATACGTGGAAGGTTCCATGCTGGAAGCCGCAACAGGATATATCGGTGAGCTGATACTTGAAGCCGGTCTGGGCAGTGCGCATACGCGATTTGGCAATCGGCACCCCGATATGGCGCCACATGGTGTCTACCCCTGCAGTGGACAGGACCAGTGGGTGGCCATAGCGGTCAGAGATGACCAGGAATTCAAGCGGCTCACAGAAATTCCGGGTATCAACGTCTCGGACCCTGCCTTGCTGGAGACGGCATACCGACTGACACAACAGGATTATCTTGATCAGCAGATATCGAGTTGGAGCAGCGATCTCACACCTCAGGAGGCAACCTGTGCGCTGCAGGAGGTCTCTATTCCAGCGGCGCCGGTGCAGCGAACCGATCAGGTTCTGGCTGATCCTCACCTTCGAGAGTGGTTCCAGCGGCTATCCCATCCCGATCTTGGCAGTCATCTGTACGACGGATTTCCGTGGCGATTCTCGGATAGTGAGCTCGCATCCACGTCAGCTTCCCCCAGGCTCGGGCAGCACAGTCGTGAACTGCTGCGTGAATTGTTGGGACTCAGTCACGTGGAAATCGACCGGTTATTCAGGAGCGGTGTCAGCGGCGAGGCGTTTTAAGACCATTTCATCAGGTTATCAGCCGGCTGATCTGATTGTGTCGCTAACTGGGTGCCTATGCTAGGCTATACTGATCCCTGTTCGCCGCCCGGCACCCATACTCGCCGCCTGGCGCGATGTTAGCCGTACCGAAAGACAGATAATCCATGCCAAGAACAAAAGATCAACAATTCAAGTGCCCACTCGGTGATCAGGACTGCCAGTGGCAAGATGAGATTGTCAGGCTGCAAAGCCAGGTGGATGAATTGGCTGAACTGGTCTCGCAGGACCCACTAACTGGTCTCTACAACGTACGGCATTTCAAACAGATTCTACCGCAGATTATGGAACGCGCCCGGCGCATGCGCCACGTCAGTTGCCTGATTATGATGGACCTGGACAACTTCAAGAGTGTCAACGACAACTGGGGGCACGAGGTCGGCAATCTTGCCCTGAAACAGACCGCTGAGATCCTGACTCAGCATGTGCGCATGATCGATACCGTGTGCCGCTATGGGGGCGAGGAGTTTGCCATCGTTCTGCCGGATACTCAGCTACGGCAGGGCGTCTACGTCGCGGAACGCATCCGTACTTCGCTAGAAGAAACACCGTTGACCTTTGTTGATAGCGAAGTTCGCCTTACCGCCAGCCTGGGCATCGAAGTCTATGACAGTGACACACAGGTAACCCCGCAAGCACTCATCGACGCTGCCGATAGATTTCTCTATCAGGCAAAGAACGACGGACGCAATCGGATAGCTCACCGCGACCTGGCCGACGTAGAATCGAGTACGGCGGTCAGTCAGGAAGAGAGAGAAGCTCTGTTCACCCGGTCCGATGATGTCGAGGAGACGTGATCGCAAGCTCAGCGTCGTGCTCCTGACGATCCGCAATCAAGGGCCCTTTGCAGTCTCGGGTCTATCTGGCAGTTATTGCCACAATTCAGATGAAACCTTCATCCAACGGGTGAGATGGCGCATCTCAGCGACCACGTCACCGCTCTCCGTATCGGTGAGTTCTGAATCCACCCAGGCATATTCCGTCTTCGGGCTTGCCCCAACACAGATGACCCGCCCCGTTCTGCAATACGCTCTGTTTAGTCGAATGGGTCCATTGCGCAATGCGATCTCGGTCGCGCCGAAGAAACCGACTGCCTGTTTGATTACGCCCCCTGGAAAACCGGCATTGAGCACGCCGTACATAGAGGCTGGATAGGCCAGGATTCCTTCATATTCGCCTTGACCACCCCCCTCTTCGACTTTTACATCGTCTGCCGTGGGGCACTCTGCACCGACTTCGAGATCGGACAGAATCCTCAACTCCTCCGGTCGGGAACTCTCCAGTACCATACTGCGCACATAGTCCTCCTCCTTGGGATTTCCCACCGAGAGAGAACCCTTAGCCACGATGGTACCCTCCGGCGTTTCAATCCAGCCGTCCACCTTGACATCGTCACCCTCTGCCGGCGTCGTGATGCCCGCCCTGACATCTTCCTTGTGAGTCGTTGCATAGGTGTAGTACATGCTGACTGAACCGCGTTGGAACCACCTGAGCCCCCACGTCTCCTGAATGATCGGTAGGAAGTGATCCAGGTGCACGGTGCCGGGAATGGTGCCGCCCCGCATTCCTATTTTGGTGGCGACCGCATCGTTGTGGATGGATCCCGGTTGATCCATCCAGTGATTGATCGGTTGTTGCCAATCGGAATACAGCTTGCCGTCTTCTGCTTGAATTGCGCTGGCCATTTGTCCGCCCTCTTGGATGTGTTATGCCGGTATCACGGTAACATATCTCACTATTTCTGCAATCGCCTGCTGGCCTTTGCGGGGCACCCGAGGCGGACCACTGGCAGAGGTCCGGCAGGTCGTCCTATGGTAGACTCGAACAAAAAAAGGGGTACTGAGTTGGCGCCGCTCAAGGGTATTCGTGTTCTCGATCTGACTGACTCGCGCGGTGAATTAGCCGGTCGAATGCTGGCGGATCTGGGCGCAGAAGTCCTGAAGGTAGAGCCTGCTGATGGTGTTAATTCAAGGCAACTTGGGCCGTTCGATCAACGCGGCAACTCTCTCTACTGGACCTGTTTCGGGGTAGGCAAATCGAGTCTGCAGCTCGACCTCCACAGCAGCGATGATCGCCTTAAACTGACCAAGCTGGCGGAAGGCGCTGATCTTCTGATCGAGAGTTTTGAGCCAGGCTTTGCCGCCAGCATCGGCATCGGCTATGACAGCCTGCGTGATTTGAATCCCGGTCTGATCTATATCGCCATCACTCCCTTTGGTCAGGAAGGACCCAAAGCCGATTGGCCGGCCACCGATCTGACCCTGGAAGCTGCCGGCGGCAGGATGGCGATGCAAGGGGACAAGGATCGAGCGCCGATACCAGTCGGTTTTCCGCAGACCTACCTGCAGGGCGGCGCACAGGCCGCAGCCGACCTCCTGATCGCTCTCAACGAGCGGGACAAGTCGGGCTTGGGACAGTTTCTGGACCTTTCGCTGCAAGAAGTTGTCTGGTGGACCCTGATGGCCGCGCAGGGCAGTCCGGTCTGTGTCGGAGAAAATCCGGCCGGGTCCGATGATGATCGCGCGACCGAGGTGCGAAGCCGCGCCCGCCACGTGCCCAACGTCGCTGAAGCCAAAGATGGCCTTGTGATCCTCGCCGTAGGCGGAAGTCCGCCGGGCAAGAAGGGCATGGTGACATTTGCCGTGGATGAGGCGCGCGAGAAGGGCTCGCTGGAAGCGGATCTCGACGGCTATGACTGGGATGATTGGGTGCCCATGCTGAGGCAGAACCTGATCAGTGAAGATCAGCTACGCCGGGTGATGGGTCACGTACGCGCATTCATCAAGCGCCGCAGCAAACAGGAGCTGATCGATTGGGCATTGACGAATGATCTGCGCCTTGGACCCCTCAACACCACCCGTGACTTGATCGACGACCGTCACCTTGACGCGCGGGAGTTCTACATGGAGTTGGATGGCGTGAGACAGCTTGGGCCGTGGGTGAAAATGAGCGGCACACCCCTTGAGATATCGCGACCAGCGCCAATTGCAGGGCAGGATGAAACGCCTCAATGGGACAAGCGGACGATTCCTGATTCTCCCGCGCCGCGCAGCGGCAATGCTTTCGAAGGACTGAAAGTGGCTGACTTTTCCTGGGTTGCTGCCGGACCCACCATAGGCAAAGCGTTAGCAGATCATGGCGCCACGGTGGTGAAACTGGAATCCGCCACACGTCTTGACCTCTCCCGCACGCTTGCACCGCACCTCAATGGGGAGGCAGGCGTCAACCGCAGTTACTGGTCATATCTCTACGCCACTTCGAAATTGTCATTGCAGTGCAATCTGGGGACCGATGCAGGGCGCATGCTGGCACGCAAGATGTGTGACTGGGCGGATGTGGTGATCGAGAGTTTCTCCCCGGGCACTATGGATAAAATGGGCTTGGATTACGCTACTCTGAGCCAAGATCATCCCGATCTCATCATGCTAAGTACCTCCATGCTGGGCCAGACGGGCCCTCTCCGGGAGTACGCAGGGTACGGGCAACAGGCGTCGGCCTTCGCCGGATTTCAGAACATCACCGGCTGGCCTGACCGGGAGCCCTGTGGTGTGTTCTCGCCCTACACCGACGTTATCGCCCCTAAATTCGGAATCTCCGCGATAGCTGCAGCCTTATACGAAAGAGGCAGGTCCGGCAAGGGGCAACTGATCGACCTGGCCCAGGCCGAGTGCTCCCTTTACCTGCTGGCACCCATTATCATGGATGAATTCGTCAATGGTGCCACGGCGGTTCGACCGGGGATGGATTCCATCTATGCCTGCCCACAGGGATCATATCCAACCGCGGGTATCGAACGGTATATCGCCCTTGCAATAGAGACTGTAGAACAATGGCGCTCATTACTGGCATTGGCACCCCTTAGTTCCTTCGTTGATCGACGTTTCGATGATATGGACGAGCGACGAACCGTACGAGATGAGATCAACTGCGTGCTTGCAGAATGGTCCCGTGAGCAGGATCCCTGGATTCTTGAGAGGGAGTTGGTTGACGCAGGTGTGCCTGCTTCGGTGGTACAGCGGCCATTGGACGTATACAACGATCCTCAAATCGAAGCCAGGCAGTTGAAGCAGACGTTACCGCAGAGCGAAACCGGAGACGTGGTCCACTTCGGCTTCTGTACTCGTTTTTCCGCCAAGGAACAGATGGTGAGAACTGCGCCACCCTCGTTGGGTGAACACAACGACCACGTACTGCAGGATCTGCTGCGACTCTCGGAAATGGAAATCACTGAGCTGTATCGCGCGGGAGCCATCGAGTAAGAGAACACTGGTTGACGTTCATAAAGGCTAAGCTCTGCTAACAAGTCAATCCGGTCGTGGTGAGGAGGGAGGAGCTGTCGCCGGGACGCGCTCCGCATGCGGCCCAGTAACACATCCATGTGCGCTCTGC